>Ga0194055_10004680_pt1 | contig 10164 bp, 8 predicted proteins | sample SepL449m_MetaG_FD_155482 | JGI IMG/M metagenome (GOLD analysis project Ga0194055, IMG submission 155482) | Anoxic zone freshwater microbial communities from boreal shield lake in IISD Experimental Lakes Area, Ontario, Canada - Sep2016-L442-9m | ecosystem: Environmental > Aquatic > Freshwater >... | reverse complement strand
GGTCTCACGGTCGACGATAATGCTCACGCGAGCCACTTCACCATACTGTTCAAACGCCGTGCGAACGTCGCCTTCTGTAGCTTTGAACGACAAATTTCCAACGTAAATATTGGTCACTAACACACCTCAAAAAAACATCTCAAACAGATGGCTTGATCGACCGTCCAGAAGCAAACAAGAAGGAATGAGCGCTGCCCATACACACTACCTGAGTCACCAACGAGAAGGTCCTAAACCACCAATGAATCCGACAGTCCACGCTCGCCGCGCTCACATGCAGCAATACAATTGCTGCGACTACATCGAAACCAACCCCGCGAAACCGAACACGAACAAAACGAGACTAGACTCAGACCCAATCAATGACCGTTTAAGACCGCGAGATCCACTGGATCATAGCCGGTTCAACACCGCAATGCAATGTCAGCCCTAGCCAATCCCTCGACTACTTTGCGGTTACCATGAGTCAGCAAAACCCACGATTTTCAAGAACGCAGAACCATTTTGGAAGCTCGGAGGGGATTAGAAAAGGTTGCAATTTCTTTTCTGCCCGGTTGGCCAGGTGTTTCCATGCTGGTTGTAACGCGTTCAACCGTTACCCGTTCGAACGGCGTTTCGCAATCGAGCAGATCGCATCCGGCAGCGCCTCACATTCCAGTTCAAACACTCGCTTTTGCAGCGATTCGGGCGTGTCATCCTCCAGTACTGGGCACGCCTGTTGCAGCAAGATTGTCCCATGATCGTATTGATTATCGACGATGTGGACGGTGCAACCGGAAATCTTTACACCGAACCGGATGGCTGCATCATGAACGCGTAACCCGTACATTCCTTTCCCGCAAAAAGAAGGAATCAACGAAGGATGGATGTTGATCACGCGATTCTCATAATCTTGCGGGATCAACAAATGTTCCAGATAACCACCCATGACGACCAATTCGCAACCAGCGGAGCGAATGGCATCGAAGACCGCTTGAGAGTGAGAATCCCCATCGGGAAACTGCTTGCGTCCCAGGACCGATATTGGGATTCCCTCTTCCCTCGCAAAATCCAATCCACCCGCTGACGCGCGCGAACTAACCACCAATCGAAAATCGACGGGTAAGATCGATGCCTTCCGGCGATCGATCAAATTCTTGAGCGTCGTTCCACCGCCGGAAATCAACACGGCGATGGCAAGTGGTCGAATCGTCAACGACGTGAATCCTTCACGGATGTGTTACCACGTTCTTCTCGAACCCTATTTCTTGGACTTAAGAAGGCCCTTCAATTCCTCAAGAAATGACTCCATGTCTGGTTGCTGCGGTCCATCCACCAGCTTGATGGCTTCCTCTTGGGCTTTCACGGCAGCATCCAAATTCCCGAGTGCGAATTCCAGGTGGGATACGGTATCGAGAGTCATTCCTCTCATGTTCCCTTCTTGCTTGGCAGCCGCTTTCTTAGCGACTTCCAATGCTGCGGTGAGTGTCTCTTTGTTTTCCAATTGCCCACGGTCTTTCCACTCCCACACGGTCCAAGCGATTTGGTTTGCTGCGAGAGGGTTATCTCCTACCAAGGCAAATGCATCCTTGAAAGTCGTTGCGACCGCTTCATCTTTACTTCCTGCCATCTGATGGAGATTCAGCTTGATCATCGTGAAGTTGAGCTTCAGCTCAGGCTTCTTCACTTTGTCGACAAACGTATCGAGCGCTTCCAAGGCCTCGTCGAATTTCTTGCGGCGGACAAGACCACCGACCTTGACTTGCATTTCCTGCATCAAGCCGTCGAGTTCTTGCGATTCTTTGAAATCCTCAGCGAATTTTTCTCGATCCCATTTGTCCGAAACGACCGCTTCCAAAGGATCATCCATTTGCATTGGATGGCCAATCCACTCGATCTTGCCATCCTTACCCACGATGAATGCACATGGAATTCCGTTTTGCTTGGCTGGCTCCATGTAGGATTCATGCGAAGAACGATCGGGATCGGTGGTCAACGTGTAGGACTTGGTCAATTCCCGAAATGTTTTCGCTTGTTCACTGCGAGGGACTTCACGCTCGAGGAACTCTTCTACCGTATCCAGCGGTTCATCGCTGATACTGATCACTTGAACCCCTTTGTCGGCATACTTCTTCTGCAACTCAACGATGTGCGGCATGCTAGCGATGCATGGTCCACACCATGTCGCCCAAAACTCGACCACGTAGACTTTGCCGTTGGTGAACTTGGTGACTTTCCCAAACCTACCATTTCCGTCTTGAACCCAATGCTCAATATCGAGACTCGGTGCATCGGAGCCGATCGTCAACACATCGTCAGCACCCGAAGCGTTAGTCGCTGCATAGCCAAACGAGAATCCGCTCGCCGCCAAGATAGCCATCGCTGCAAAGCGACGCATTGTAGTCTTCATTCTAAGAATCCTTGAATTGAAAAAGGCCCCTGCAAGGGCGCGGTCGCCCCGCCAGCATCCGATCGCCCAAAAGCCGAAACCCAAAAACAAATTGCTGGGTCGTTCCGACGTAACCAAAAGTATACGGCTTTTCCCAACCTCTGTACAATCCCGTGCCATAGAGACTCCCAGGATCGAATCCCATGTTCTTACAGCCGCAAGAAAATCTTGTTCCGAACCAGGAAGATAAGTAACGCCCACTTCAGTGCTAACACTCCCCCAAGAATGACCAAGTTCTGGTATTGGCCACTCCATCCCGCGATTCCGCTAAGGAAGTAGCGTGAGAGTTCCTCAAAATCGATAAGGTGCTGAACCATATAAATCGTGATGGCATTCGCGCCGATCACAACCCAAATCCACGCCCATGACCGCCACCCAATCACATCGATGATCAAGTAAAAAACCGCGAGGAGGAGCAAACTCCAGCCTCCTGACACCAGGACGAACGAACTGGTCCACAGATTCTTGACCACCGGAAAGACTTCACCCCATGCAACTCCGGTTCCAAGGCAGATGCCTCCCGCAGCCGCCAACCCCAACACTTTGAGCCATTCGTTCACTCCCGACTTCAACCAGATACCGGCAAACACACCTAAGAGCGCGGTTGCGATGGCAGGAATCGTCGAGAGCAAGCCTTCGTTATCCCCGTAACCATAGTACTTCTCCAAGATCTTGCCGGGGAGCAATGTGCGGTCGAGATAACCCGCCAGATTTCCTGCGGGGGACAAATCACCCGCCGCGCCTCCAGGGACGGGTACCCAAATCAAGATTCCCCAATAGCCCAACAGGATGGCCGCAAAGATCACTACCAACCATCGCCAATGAACATTCACGTAGAGCAAGGCTGCCACCCCATAACAGATGCCGATTCGCTGCAGCACTCCCATCCAACGCAGGCTCTCCCATTGAAAGTCTTGAATGCGGTTGTAGATCAGTCCCATCAACACCAGCAAAAGCGTTCGCCTCGCAATCCGCCAAAAAACCTGGGATGGATGCGAACGGTACTTTTCCATGGAATAGGGAATCGCACATCCGACCACAAACAAAAACAACGGGAAGATCAAGTCGTAGAAGTGAAAGCCTTGCCAATCGACATGCTCCAACTGTTCCGCCAACTTGGAAGCCCATGGCCTGCTCACCAATCCCAGGAGCGCGATAAAGAACGCGTCTCCGCCCATGATCCAAAACATGTCAAACCCTCGCAGCGCATCGATCGAAACGACGCGTCGAGAGGCGCTAGGGGATTTACCGATCGAAGAAGGTGCATCGGTTGCCATGCAGTGAATACCTGGTTCAGAAGGGCAGGGATTTGCGAACGCATGCACAATGTGCGTTCCGTCGGATGTCTACTAGGGGTGATCGAGCAAAAAAGGGATGGGAAACACTCACAAAACATTGGATCCGTCGACAGGATTTTTGGCGGCCATGACCAATGCACCAATGACCGGATTCTGAACATGGTGATACAGGAAGGGCTCCCGATTCCACTGCTTTAGCCGTTCCAGAATCGCTGGAATCAAGGGGGAATGAGGACCAAGATTGCCACCGCTCAAGGCCAATGCATAACGATCCTGCGTAAACCCTTTCCTGTTGACCGCATTCACCACCAAGCGCGCGAGATCCTCAGCGGCTTGGGCCAAAATGCGCCGAGCGACCGGGTCCTCCGGATGCTCCATCACTATGCGGTTTAGAGCCGCAATCTCTGGACGGGGAATGGGAAGCATATAAACGCGAGGTATCAGTTCCAGCGGTGCCGCACAACCCATGGCTTCCATCAACGCCCGATGAAACGGAGTCATCTCTTCCCCGTGATCATGCGCTCGACAAATTTCTTTCAGCCCAGACAACCCTATTGAAAAGCCGCTCCCCTCATCGCCGAGCAGGTACCCCCAACCTCCAACTCGCAATTCTTGATGCGACCATTCCCCATCGGCTGCGTCATTGGCCGACGCGATCGAACCGGTACCTGAAATTAGCGTCACGGTGTGCCGCCATGCCAATGCTTCGCGGTTCAGGTCGCGAACATTCTGCTGTGCAACGCCACGCGATGCGTGCAATGACTCTTCACGCTCGAAGCGTGCGGCCCATCGAATCGGGGTGATATCCTCACTGATACAAATGCGATGCGCGATTTTGTGATCACGCGCCCACCGAGCGATCGGCTCTCGCTCTTCTGTTCGCCCAAGCCCGGCCATGCAGATGCAAATCGAATCCACAGGGACGCGAACTCGTTTGGCATCTTGAAACGAGCATTCGATCGCTAGCTGGAGGTTTTCCAAAGCCTTACCCATTCCAACCGACCTCGGATTGGCGGGTCCCGATTCGCCCCGTCCTTCGCACTCAATCGCGCTCCCCAATGGCTCTTGATTTCGATCATGCGATGCGAGCCAAGCGGTCGTTTTTGTCCCACCTCCATCAATCCCCAGAATCCATTCGATCGGATGCTTTTTCTTCATAGTTCCTCATTCTGATTTCATTGCAATCGCATGGGCCATACGGTCCCTGCGCCGCGATTCAAGCACTCGCCACCTGTCGTGGACTAATCTCGTTCCAGGACAGTTCGAAGACGGCCATTCGCCGCTTGAAGCCTCAATCGAGCTTCATGCGCAGAAATACCCAATCGGGTGGATGCAATGGCTACTTTGACTTCTCCGCCGCTCGCTGCCAAGGCATGCGTGGCATCCTCAAAACCCATCCCTGTTACGGCGGAAACGATCCGAACGCTACGCGCTTTCAACTTCGTACTGCTCGCACGCAGGTCGACCATCCAGTGCCCATATGTTTTGCCCAATTGCACCATGGTCGCTGTCGAAATCATATTGAGCACCATCTTGGTCGCTGTTCCCGCTTTGAGCCGCGTGGATCCACTGAGGATCTCTGGCCCCACAACAGGAGCTATCACAAGATCAACAATCGATTCCAACTCGGATGCCATGTTGCACGTGATACCTACCGACAGCGCACCCATATGACGAGCGTAACGCAACCCGGCGATCACGTACGGAGTTCGTCCGCTGGTTGCAATACCTACCAAACAATCGCGAGCTGAGAGTTCAAATCGATTCAAATCTTCGACGGCCGACAATTCGTTGTCCTCGGCACCCTCGATAGCATGCGTCAATGCCCCAAGCCCTCCCGCGATGATTCCTACCACCTGTCCTGGCGGTGTGCTAAACGTGGTTGGGCATTCGACAGCATCCAACACTCCGAGTCGCCCCGACGTACCCGCTCCCAGATACATCAAACGACCGCCATCCCTTACGCGTTGAGTGATCTTCTCAATCGCTTGCGCGATCGTTTCAGATACCGCTTCCACCGCAGCCAAGACCTTTGCGTCTTCGTGATTCATCAATCGAACGATTTCGATGGGTGTCATCGAATCTAGCGCAATCGATTCCAAGTTTGCTTGTTCGGTCGTCAGATGATCCATCTCGATATCCTGATCCTGAACGTTCCAGAGAAATGCCTCAGTTCTCGCTTATTCTAGCGAAGAATTCACCGTTGCTCACCATTCTTTAGTCAGGAATGCAATCCCCCAACTTGGGCCTTTTGAAATTTGGCTATTGTGCCGTTCTCTCATCCCCATACTCGTACGCAAAGAAATGGTACTCGTACACGCAATCCATGCCGTACCTTCGAATACGAGTACCGCTAACACTGAGTACGAGTACGAAAAACACAAAAAAATAAGGACCTGGACTCCGAAAGGCTCGCGAGGCGCAACGTCAAATCTTGGGCCTCTGGTAACCGAAAGAACGCGGTGGATTTACGAGCCGATCATTTGATTGGCTTTCATCGCATTTACGGCTCTTCCGTTGTGCGATGCCATTCACGGCACGTTTTTGGAACACGTGTGCGTCCGGCTTTCCTGACGGAATGAAAGCGGCCTTGTTGCAAGCTCCTTGGAGTTCAGCGCGGGGCTCATGAAGCTTCGCGGTGGCACGCTAGCAGGAGAAGCAAGCCCTCAGATTTGCCCGATGGCAATTTTAGTTTGCATCGCGCAATAACTCTGCCGTCCTGCACAGAATCGTTTTGACGAGGTCCACACTGCGACCGAATCATCCGGGGAGGCGAAAATCGGGATCTCCAATGCCACGGATCATTTCAGCCAACCGGCTGTAGACTTGCAAAAGGTTTTGCCACGTTGCTAAATCTACGGTGATGTTCGATTTCTTGTCGTTGATATTTGTCGAATCGATGATTTCACCGATTCGATTGTGAAAGTACTCCAGCATTTCGGATAATTGGGCGGCTTGGCTCGGGCTCAATCGTTCCGGAATATGAGGTCCGCTTTGCGCATCGGCATGCTCCGCCGACTGCTTCATAAGATCGGAATCGACAACGAAGTCCCCCTCGTTGCCGGCGACTTGGAGGTTTCTCTTAACTTCCGGGGAGCTCGGCGACATTTCGCCTAAGATCTGATCGCGTGTTCCAAAGAGCAATACGCTTCGGCCAAGCAAGATTAGGTCGCCGAATCGCAAGATTCGCAATTGGCAATCCTGGCCGTTTACACGCGTACCGTTGGTGCTTTCCAAATCGGTGAGCACCAAATGGGTGTTGTCCTCTTGAATCTTGCAATGAAACCGACTGATTCGCTCGTCGTTGAGCTGAATCGTGTTGCCTTGTTCACGACCGATAGAAATCGGGGACTTCAAGTCGGAAAAGACCCGTCCCCGGTCAGCCCCTTGGACGACTCGAAGGGTCAATCTAGACATGCGCACCTCGAAACAATACCGCAAGAACTCTCAAAAGGGCTGATCGCATCCAGTTCGGACCAGCCCACTCAAAAGCCATTATAACTCCAAGTGTGCTGCCGCACCGCGAGGAGTTTATCACTTTACCACCGGGGAGGAGCACTCAAATTCACTCGACCTCCCGATCAATTGAACGGGTAACTTCACAATTCCTGGGAAATTCACCGAATTCATTTGACGCGGATGTATTCGCGTCGGTCCTACGCCTCCAAACCGACTTCTTCATGGACTGTGCTGGAAGCCTCAATCACTGTTTCTGGCCGCCGAGTAAATGTCGGAAGTCCCGCTCCCGTCAAAACTTGATCAAGCGCGTCTTGCGTGCGGGCGACGATCGCATCGCGCTTCGTTCCCGCAAAGTTGCTGGGATCGGCGAAACTGGTGATCGGGCCTTCATAACCGCTCTTGTGAAGCAACTGTACCAACTGCACGTTGTCGATCGTTCCTTTGCTTCCTGCGATCAGGCGCTGTGCACGGGTTGAATCGGCAATGCTGGGGACCTGCTCAACATCCGAAATACGTACTGCCGCGATCTTGTTCCCCGGAATCGAAGCCAATTGTTCAAAAGTTCCCCCACCGACCACCCAATCGTACGAATCGATGACCAATCCAACTCCCGACGACGTGCAAGCCTTAAATAGGGCTAGGAAAGAACTGACGTCTTGAACGAACTTGAATTGCTTGCCAGCTCGGTCCTCTTCCGCGGTTGAGAAGTCCAAACCGACCAGTACATTGGCCTGTGAAAAAGTGTCAGCAACCCGATCAATTCGTTTGCGAACGGTTTCAAAATATTCAGGAAAGGCTAATCGATCGGTCGCTGCTGGTACTCGCAAGAAACCAGAGCTACCACCCAACTTGCCAACCGCTTCCGCAAGCGGAGCCAGTCCTGCAACACCCTTTTCAAACTCGGCATCATCCGAATCCAAATCGATCGGGATCTCAAATCCACTCGCTCGCATTTTGGAACTGGTCAAAAACCTTGAAGCGTTTTCAAAGTCAGTGCGCTGGACCCGCTTGAGCAAGTCCACCGCATCGAAGTCCAGCCCTTGAAAGCCATAAGTCATCGCCAATTCAATCAGTTCGCTCTGTCGTCCAGTGACACCCAATATGTTCGCATTCAGATTCTTGTACACGGATTTTCTCTCCTTGATTGACGGATTAACTGATTGACTAGCATCGAACAGTTCGAAATCGCCCGTGCAGCCAGCGTGTTGATTCGTCCGAATCAAGCTCCGCTTCGGAACACAAGACTGCACCCAAGGACATAGGAGTCCATCCAAGTGGAGGACCCCTTTCGCACTGTAGGGGTCGAGAGTATCCCACAATCCGATGAGCCATCAAGTCGAAACGCCCCGATGCTCAGAATCCAATTGTTTTCAAGAGATCTGCTCCTGTTTTCATTCCTTCCCTAAGACATTTAGGTGCGCAACAAGTCCCCCTGACATACTGTCGTATGGCGACCTATCGTATCCCGGTGGATTACAGGAAACAGAACTAGGATTGACAATATTCTTCAGAAAAATCGCTCTTTGCCGCCGTTCGATCCAAGTTCTTTGAGCATCCTGCGTTGTATGGACGAGGTGCAGGGACGATATGAACTTGCATACGACAATAACGATCTCGAAATCCCTTTTGCAGGACACTTCGGAAACGAACAGCGCGAGGTGTCGTCATGCAGCGCAGACAAAGTAATGGTCAGAAAGGAGCTTACTAGACCACTGAATAAGACGCACTGCGCGAAACTGCATGCGATCGTATCATGCTCAAGTCCCAAACATCCGACAACAACCCCATTTGACGACTCAACCTATTGGAGACATGGGATACGACAAAGACACCTCCATTGAAATGCCTAAAGGTATCGTCTACGTCATCGAATCGTCTAAGTCACCCGAACTTGCTCGCGCGACGCTGGCCCAATTGTTTCTAGCAAAAAAATTGCTACCTACGCCCGCGCCCTCTCGACGGACCACGACCTGATTGGGGAGATTTTTGATGGTTTACCATATTCGCTTCAACGACGACTAGGATTGTCTCCGTCCAGGTAGGGACTTTGCTGATTCGAACGGCATGATCGGAGTCTCCATCCGCATCCACTTCATCGCTGTCCCTGTCGTCTTCGCGACGACCGGCCTTCACGCGATCCTTCGGTTCGTCGTTATCCCGATCCTTGCTGACGCGACGTCTTCGACGCCGACGGGTGTTCCTACCGTCATCGCCGTCCGATCCTTCGTCCGATATCGACTCGGCATCCAAGTCATCGCGAGGGTCATCATCGAGGGGATCAAACGCTTCGAGTTCAGCACCCAAGCCGAATGGTTCTTCTTCGATCCGATCATCGAGCGTATCACCGATGCCCGCACCGAATCCTCCGCCAGCGCGACTATCCTTGTCCTGGAATTTGTCGGTGGTCCTGGCGGACGATCGCCTATCGTTGCGTTCCTGCGTTCGTGATTCGGAGTCTGTGGAACGACCCGTACGTCCCCCGCGATCGCTTGACGATCGCTGGCGAGGCTCCGACCGCTCACTCACTTCTCCCTCCGAACGGGATCCGCGCCCCTTCCTGTCACGATCCGCTGAATCTGACGAGGTGGTACCCGATCGTTCTCGACGCGCGTCCTGACTGCTCGACGGACCGCGCTCATCCGATGCGTAGGGACGAACGGGAATGTCAGTATTTTCTTGGTCCTTAGCACCGCTGTGTCTTCCCTCGCGAGGGACTCGATCACCTCGCGGCTCTCTCTCCGACCGCCTGGGATTGCCGCCAGCAGTGCTTGCATCGCTACCCGAGCTTCTTCGTTCACCGTCTCTGCTAGGCCTTGGGCGATCTCCACCGTCTCGGCTGCTAGGCCGTGCGCGATCGTCACTGTCTCGGCTACTCGGCCGTGCGCGATCGTCACCATCTCGGCTACTCGGCCGTGCGCGATCGTCACCGTCTCGGCTGCTCGGCCGTGCGCGATCGTCACCGTCTCGGCTGCTCGGCCG
>Ga0194055_10004678_pt1 | contig 10167 bp, 6 predicted proteins | sample SepL449m_MetaG_FD_155482 | JGI IMG/M metagenome (GOLD analysis project Ga0194055, IMG submission 155482) | Anoxic zone freshwater microbial communities from boreal shield lake in IISD Experimental Lakes Area, Ontario, Canada - Sep2016-L442-9m | ecosystem: Environmental > Aquatic > Freshwater >... | reverse complement strand
AGCGTTTACGTCTAATATCGGTAGTGGAGGTGTAAGTGGTACGGAAGATAATGTACTACACTTGAATAAATATTTTAACAATGTTTATTTGTATAATGTGGATATTTGGGGAATAGTCTCTATATTTTATCAGTATTTGCTTAGTCCATTCACAAAATTTAATATGTCGAACAACGAATATAAAACATTTACTAGTAAAGTGATGACGATTTTAGTAGAAAATATATTTACGAATGGAAATAAGGTAATAGACAGTAAAAAATTGGTAAGCAACATAAGAAGCCTTAATTTATATTTAAAGAGTATTGGAGAAAAAGGAAATAAACCTGGTTTTCTAGATTTTAAAGATAAATTAAAAAGTAGTGATATAAATGGAAATATTTTGTTTTTCAAGTCGGTAGAAGATAGTATAAGATTAAGAAAAACACAACTAAATCATAAAGATATGGCTTATATAAAAAGAAGTGTAAAATTCGGAGGTAGATATAAAAGGAGAGTGAATATGAAATCTAGAACTACAAGAAGAAAATGTCGTTGATTAAAAAATAAAATTAATATATATTCATTATATAACTAATTATATATAATGAAAATTGAATTTGTAATATTTATAATAACAGCAATATTGATAGCAAATACATATTATGATGGAAAACTTATGAAAATGTTACATATTGTTAAAAATAGTAAATATTTAAAAATGGCGACATTTGGATTTGCTGGGCTTTCTTTGTATTTATTTCTAAAAAAGAATCCTAATAACTCGAAGGAATTTCTAGGACACGCGAATCAGTTAATAAAAACCTTACCTATGACTCGTGATTCAGCCAGTATGCTTGAGCCTTTTTTTAATTTAACGAGTTCGAAATCTTTTACGGATTCGGGCGAAGATGTTTATGTGAATCCTGATGCTATGAATATGAGTGGCGGAGGTAACCAATCATCACAGATTAATCGTATGATGAATTCGGGTAGAGGTACGACAAAACGAAGTGTTAGTGAAACAAAGAAAAAGTTTGTTGCTGCAAATCAGAAGTGGATGTGTGGTGATTGTAACACACAATTGCCAGCGTGGTTTGAGGTAGATCATGTTATTGCGTTACATAATGGAGGTTCTAACGAACTTAGTAATTTGGTGGCGTTATGCAGAAACTGTCACGGTAAGAAAACGTCTATGGACCGTTTAGATAAATTGTAAGATATGTAATATGTTTGTTACAATAAATCAAATAATAATACAAAAACAAGCAAAAATGTTTAATATATTATATATATTAAATTATAATAGAATAATATATAAAACTACGATGGCTGGATCATCTGAATTTATATCATCAGTAACACGATTTATTATATATATAGTAATGCTTATATCATTAATAATGTTGTTTACATCGGGCGGATTAGTCGCTGGATATTCAATAGGTATTTTTTTGATTTTATGTATGCTAACATTATGTAGTTTTAAAAACATAGGGAATTTAGGTATACTAAGCGATGATGAGAATATTTTAACATTTACTTGGTGTTTTCCTGTTATATTATTATTATTTTTCTCGAGGCAATATTTGTCTGACAAGATTAGAGATATTACAGACCCGCTTACTATAATATTAACAGGTTTATTGTTATTTAATTTTTCAATTTCGATGATAATAGAATTATTCGGTTTTATATTTATGAAGATTGTAGATGTAGGTAGTACATTATTACCTTTTTTGATTGGAATAGTCTCAATAATTTGTATTATAGGCGTGGTATTTTTCTGGGATAAGATAAGTACATTAGTAAAAATATTGTCTACCGTTGTTATTATTATTTTAGGTCTATTATTTTTTAATGGTCCGGATATTATAGCATATATTTCTACAAATAAGATATCTTTATCGATAAACTTGCTTATTGTTATTGCTTTTGGAATAGTGAATTATGTATTATATAAGTATACTCAAAATGGGTTAATGTCAAATGTATTTTTAATATTGTCTTCATTATTTGTATTGAGGTGGTTATATTTATATGCTGTTAAGTTTTATGGCAGATCGGGTAGTAAGACGTTTACAGACAAGGTAGGGGAAGGTACTAAAGCTCATTCTGAATTTTTGTCTTACTTGATGGATTTAAATTTTTACTGTGATAGCATCAAGTCAATTTTTACCGGGACAATAAAATATTTTTTTCTGACAATATTTTTATTTTATATATGGTTTGTGTTTTATATTTATTACAAAAATAGTTTTGAATTTTTAACTACATATAAGAGTTTATCCTTGCTAGGATTTATTGCATTAGGTGTTATTATGTTATTATTTGTGATATATAGTTTAGCAGGTGGCGCCCAGGGTGTAAAACAAGCAGGTCCTTATACAGCATTTATTTCTAAGATTGTGGCATACTTTTTAGGGATTGCTCTAGTACTTGGGGGTATAACGTATGCTTTAACTAAGGTACTTAAGATGCCCTCTACTACTGTTCAAATTATTAGTATTATAAACTTTTTATTGATGATGGGTCTTCTTGCCTTGATTCTTAGCATATTTAATTTCAATTTATCATCACCTAGTTTAATAATGTCCAGTGATACAGGATTAGGATTTATATTCAGTTTTATTGTTAAACTTGTTGTGTATATTCCTTGTTTGATAATAGACTGTTCTAATGTTCTCCTGGAGCAATTTAATTTAGCAAAGAAGGAGTATACGGTGTTTGTTATTTTATTGATTGAATTAGTGCTTATCGCTAGTAAATTTCTTGTGCCTAAATTATTTAATACAGTGATTAACCACGATGGAATTATTTTGACAGATAAAGTGTATCCTTTAGAGGCAAAGCGAAATGTAACAGTTCAACCAACTTTGATGAATATGTCTAAAAAAACGAATTATGGATTTTCATCTTGGATATATATTCATCCATCCTCTCCAAATACAAATGAGGCGTATATTGAAAATACGACATTAATAAATCTGGGCAATGTTCCAAATATACAATTCAATGCACAAAAAAATTCTCTTATATTTTTGATTGATGTTGTAGATGTAAACAATAATAGTAAAACTGTGATTGTTCCATCAAGTGATAGTGGAAAAGATATAGTAATAAATTATTCAAAATGGAATCATATTTTTGTTAATTTTATAGATGGTAATATTGATATATTTGTAAATGGCGAATTAGTCATGTCTTCGCCTGATGTTATTCCTTATAAAAATCCAAATATGTTGATAATTGGGTCATCACCAGGAATATATGGTGAGACCTGTAGTTTAGTGTATTATAAGAATCCTGTTTTGGCGCAGAATATAAAATTAATGTATGATACAATGAAGAAATTTAATCCACCTGTTAGTCAATAATATATGGTATCCAAAATTAATAACTAATAATGTAATAATGTAATAATAAATAACTATTAAAATTATCTTATAATAATTGTAATAATTGTAATTAATTCAATATGTTATTTAGAAAATTTCTAGATGTATATTATAAATGGATTTAAAATTGATAATAGGTGTTGTAATTGTTGTAATCATTTTATATATAATTTGGAGTTATTTCTTCACATCGATACAGGTGATTATGTCATTTCAAAATGGAATTGAAACTTCACAATCTCAGGTGAGCGGTAAAACTGTAGCAAAAAGTGGTAAAAATAATTATTCATTTTCTCTTTGGGTATATATATCAAATTGGAATATAAATTACGGTGACCAAAAGAATATTTTAGCAATAACGTCAGAAAATCCTATGGCTTTAACACCATATGTATTTCAACTTGCTTTAGACCCTGTAAGAAATGATTTGAATATTTATGTTGATTACGATTATGGTGCTATTCCTACAACCGATAGTTCCGGTAACATAGAGCCTAATTCTAAATTATCATTTTGCAAGGTTTCTAATTTTCCTATACAATCGTGGGTCAATATAAGTGTTAGTGTATATAATCGCGCAGTTGATGTTTATATTGATGGAAAATTAGTAAAGACGTGCCCTCTTCCTAACGTAGCTTCTACTATTGGAGCTGGAAGCACTATAAATATTGGAGGAACAGCTTCAGGAAAAATTCCAGGATTTGATGGGTATATTGCTAGTGTAATATATAACCCGGATATAATTAGTCCCCAAGAAGCTTGGAATATATATGCTAGAGGATATAGCAATACTGGATTTGGTTTTGGAAACTTATTCCAAAGATATAAATTACAGTTTGCCTTCTTGAAGGATAATTCGGTTATAAAAAGTATAACTATTTAGAAATATTGGTATGATTGGAACGTATAAATAGAGTAATATTAATATTAAAATGTTATTATTAATATTGATATTTGATGGGCTGATAAAATGGCTAATAATTAATCATTATATCAAACATTATATAAATATTTTATATCTAATATATAAATAATATATAATATATAATATTAATGTCCGATATAGCACAATCACCTAAAATAGATGCTACTCCTGCTGCACCTGTTGCAGATGTTGCTCCCGCTGCTCCCGGTGCAACATTTGGCGACTTTTCATCAAAAAAATTAGTAGAAGGTTCATCTGAATTTTTAGAGTCAAATAGTTGGATAGCTAAGCTTGCTTTTTTATTGATGGTAATTATTGGATTTGTAATCTTATTTAGAGTTATGGTGGCCTTACTTTCGTGGTTATTTGCACCAAGTGGTAAAGTTGTTTTGATAAAAGGAATGATTAATGGTTCAAGTAGTACAGTTATATCTCAAGACCCAAATATTCAAAATTCTGTAACCGTTTTACGTTCAAATGATGAGAAGGATGGTATAGAATTTACCTGGTCAACCTGGTTGTATTTGAATGGTTTTGAGGGAGACGCTGGTATGAAACCAGGTAATGATGGTATGAATCCTGAATTTGATATAGCAATTGCACAAACATATAATACTAACTATAAACACGTATTTAACAAGGGGTCTACTACCAATAATCATTCTAATGGAATAGCGATGCCGAATAATGCCCCTGGTCTTTATTTAAGGTCGGATTATACCGGTTTTATTGTAGTTTTAGATACATTTTATGAACCTACACAAGTTAAGATAACGGTGGATGATCTGCCAATGACGAAATGGATAAATATAATTATTCGTGTTCAGAATAATAATTGTGATGTCTATGTAAATGGTAGGTTAGTAAAGAGGCAAGTAATGACTCAAGTGGTTAAACAGAATTATGATAATGTTAATGTTTGTTTAAATGGCGGTTTTAGTGGTTATTTGTCAGAGTTGACATATTTTAATAGCGCAATTAGTATAGTAGAAATTCAGAGTATGATTTCTAATGGACCCAATACTAAGCCAGTAAATAGCAATATTACTGAATCTAACCCGAGATATTTGTCTGATGTTTGGTATTTTAATCAGGTGAAGTGAAGTTGTTAATATATTTTATATAATATTATTACGATGTATAAATATTCGTCATAATATTATAATTTTGCCTTACTTAAAATAATAACATAAGTTTAGTTCCACCCGAACCATATGTTTTCGGGTTTCTGTAATTATTATATGGTGCTTTTAATGAAAAACACAATGACTTAATTTGTCCTGGAACGTTAGAAGCCGATGATGGATTACAAATAACGGTCGATTGTGGTGTCCAGCATGTTAAAATATTATTTACTTCTTTAAGTCCTATATTTGGTACAGTAGGATTTGTCATATTTGTCGTGTTGGCATTTGTATAATCTTGTGTTTGTGTTGCATATCCTTTTTTCCTCGTGAGTTGATTCCGCGCCGCCATAGCCCACATTTGTTTCGTCGAAAAATTAAGAGCGCCAATATTAAAATACTGTAAAACGCTTGCCTTTCTCAGCATTTTTTGTTCTAGATTGTCCGTGGAAGGGCTTGTGGCAGTGGTAACATTGCTACCACAGTTGGGGCTAAAACGCGACCATAAATACATTGGTAAGCTATTATTATAACTCATTGCTGAGGCTATATTTGATGAATCGCTTTGTGCTCCAGCCGAATTTACAGCATAAACTCTAAATAAATATAACAGATTATTCGCAATATTTGGGTCGTCTAATACGACTTCCGTTACATCTATTGGAATATTTGCATTGAACTTCGACCATCCACCAAAGCTATTTATTTTATACTCGATAAAATAGTAAGAAATATATTCAGGAGGGGTTTGTACCGATGGGACCCACATTAAAACAATGAGCCCACTTTCTGTTGTACTTGCGACAAGATTCATAGGGGGGGATGGAGGATTATTTGCCGAACCGCTAATAATAGATGAGAAACCGCCGATACCAGCACTATTTTCTGCTGCGACTTTAAAATCGTATGAAATATTGATTGATGGAACTTTTTGTATAGTGGTTGTATCATTTGAATTTGTATTATATGAATTCCAGGTGGTTGGATAATCCGTTGGTCTATAATATATAATATAATTTGTAATAGGACCGCTTCCATCATCGTATGGAGCGTTCCATTTAAGTATTATGCTATTATAGTATCCGGTATTACATCCCGTGATAGATAAATTTGTTGGTACGGATGGTAGATTGCTTAACGTTGTAAAATAAACAGGAGGGTTGGATAGTGCACCGATACCTGAACCATTAATGCTTGATATTTGGATTCCGTATTGGGTAGAATATGTTAAATTGGGTATAACATATGTGGTTGTGGTAGAATAGTCGCCATTGGTACTATTAGATGATACATCTGTCCATTGAATATAATATTTCGTAATTGGATTACCGCTTGTAATTGGCAATGATGGTGCGGTCCACGTAATTGTAGCACTAGAAGATGTAATCGCTGTTGCGGTTATTAAAGAAGGTGGTTTAGATGTAACTGATGGTGTGTCATTTACTATATTTGAATAACTAGAACCATTTGTATTTATAGCAGCAATTTGAAAATAATATTTGACATCATTTGTTAAATTATTGAATGTATATGTTAATTGTGTATCAGGAGATGATATATCAGGAGATGGTGTATATGATATTACAGTGGATGAAGATAGCCCTGATGAATTTGTACTATGTTGTAAACCATATCCTGTTATGGCTGAACCGCCATCATCTGGAATCTTCCACGTAAGTATACACGTTTGATTACTATATGGGTCCAATATAGTTATAACTGGAGGGTCGGGGATGGTTGACGGTGTTGCAGTAGTTGAAGTATATTCGCTATACAAGCCGGCATTATTCCCTGCTAAAATTTGAAAATAATATAGTGTGCCATTTGTTAAACTTGTAAAAGGTATTGTGAATGTTGTTCCACTATATGGGTATGACTGAGACCACGACACTGACGGGTCTGTGCTGTACTGTAAATTATATGAGGTTATAGATAAAGCGCCGATAGTGAGAGGTGCTTCCCATGATAGATTTACACCGCCGTTTATTCCTGTAGCGGTAAAATTTCGTGGAATAGTGGGAGCGGTTGCGATTATTACTGAAGTCGTAGCACCTTCACTCGGACCGTTTGAATTTACTGCGACAATTTTGAAATAATATTGGTAAATATCGCTGGTTACATTAGTAAATAGATATGAAATTGTTGAGGCATTAACTGATGTTATATATGACCATTGTCCAGATAAACTTGTAGTGTTGTACGATACTTGATATGAACTTATGGGAGAACCGCCGGTTGACCCTTCTCCCCACGATAGATGTATTCCGGTGCTAACCACAGTACCTACTAAACTTGTCACAGCGCCTGGAACGGTTGAGGGTGTCGCGGAAGTGGTGGTATATGTACCTGTGCCGCTTATATTTACTGCTGCAACTTGGAAATAATATGTTGTGCCATTTGTTAACTCTGTAATTGTATTTGTTAACGCGGAAACAGACAATGTCGCTAATGATGACCACGGTCCTGTTCCGGAATAACCCGTAATGTTGTAATTAATGATATATCCTGTTATGGCTGCCCCGCCGTTATAGGATGGTTCCAACCAACTTAGCATTATTTCTTTATTACCTGAAGTAGGAGTTAAACTTACCACAGCGTCTGGAACGGTTGACGGTGTTGCGGAAATTGAAGTATATGTACTGTTCAAGCCGGCATTATTCTCTGCCGAAATTTGAAAATAATATGGTGTACCATTTGTTAAACCTGTAAAAGGTATTGTGAATATTGTTCCACTATATGAGTATGACTGAGACCATGTCGCGTTATCTGTGCTGTACTGTAAATTGTATGCGGCTATAGATAAAGCGCCGATATTGGAAGGTGGTGTCCACGATAGATTTACACCGCCGTTTATTCCAGTACCAGTGAAATTTTGCGGAATAGTGGGATTGGTCAATGGCGTTGCTGAAGCTGAACTATATGGACCTAAGCCAACTGAATTTTGTGCCGCGATTTGATAATAATATGTCCAACCATTTGATACACTGCTACCGCTTTGTTGATAGCTAGTCGCGGACGCAGCAAGTGTAACTAATGGATTCTGTGTTGCAGAATAACTTACATCGCTGTATATAATACTATATCCTGTTATTGGTGAAATGCTAGTATTGGATGGCGCACTCCATGTAAAATTAACAACGCTGTTCCCTCCTGTAGCAGTAAAATTTCCTACAGGGCCGGGTGGGCCAGGTGTGGCGTTAGTTATTATATCCTCACTATATGATTGAGTCTCTATATTATACGCCGAAATAGTAAATGTATATTCAGTACCATTTGTTAAATTGCTAGAAGTATAAGTAAAAGAATTACCAACCATGCTACTCAAAGGAACTGTGTTATAGATAGTGGTAGAGGAGTCACTCCCAATCATAGACCATACCGAAAAAAAATCTGTATGCAAATTCCCCGGGGGCGGCGAGAAACCCCAATTGAATGTTACGGAGCGGTCACCTGGAGTAACTGAAAATAAATATGGAGCCAGCCAAGACATATTTTTGATTTAAATAAATGATACAATATTATACTTTAATGATATAATATTATACTTAAATTGTGCAATAATTGTACAATAATTGAAAATAACTTAAAAATATAATCAAATAGTTATGTTATGCTCTAAGGTTCGGATTCACGCATACATCCATTGTCGGGAATATATCACCGGACATGCATTCCTGATTTGGAGACACTTTGCTACAGCTCCTAATCCCTGAATCCTTGCCTATATAACAATATCCTGTTTTAGGACGCGAAATTTGGGTATTACTTGACGATTCATCTGGTGCTGGATATTGTGAATGTTTTGCAGCATAATCAAGTGCCTTTTGTATAGATTCCTGTTTCTCTTCATATCTACTTTTTTTCTCTTGATATGGTGCAGGCTGTGTGCTAGGGGGGCGCGCAGTTTCTCCTTTATTTCTTAGAGGCGTTTGTCGTTCATCGGGTTGAATAGGAATAGGTTTAAGACTATTTATTACTTTCTCTTGCTCTTGTTCTTCGCGATGCTCTTTGTTCTCATCCTTCTCATCCTTCTCGTCCTTCTCGTGACGCTCGTGGTATTCTGGTAAAGCGCCAATATTTTGTTCTAATTGAGATATATTACCGGTGTTTCCATTTGCATTTGTGTTTGTATCTGCTGTGTCATTGCTGGCATTAGAGGATGATTCCATCAACCCTAATTTAATAAGAATAGGATTAATATATGGCCCAAAGGTATTTGTAAACCAAGCAGTTAAACCGTCTAAATATCCGGTCAAGTTCAATATAAATATAAGAGCAATTATTAAAACTAATACAACCCTAAATATAAACCACCACGTAGATGCTGGTGCTTCAGTATCAGTCGCCCCTGATGATGTCGCTGTTGCTGCTGTTGCCGTCGCCGCTGCTGCTGAACTACTGAATAAACCGGATGATATAGGCTTGACTTCATCAGCGCCATTTTCAGATTTATAGTCTTTAGGTGGTGAAGAAAATTTATTAAAAAAATCAAATGCGGATTTGTTTTCAGGCGTTTTTTCATTTTCGCCGACATCGTTAACATCGTTAACATTACTATCGTCGCCACCCAATAGCGTTTTTAATAATGATTTTGAAATTGATTTAGAACGGCGGCGATTACTGCTATTTTTTTTCGAATCTTTTTTACCCATATTAAAATATGCCTATAAAATATTTCGTATTATAATATATTATTTAATTTTGTTATTTAATTTTGCTATATTATAGTATATTATAGTAT
>Ga0194055_10004675_pt1 | contig 10169 bp, 9 predicted proteins | sample SepL449m_MetaG_FD_155482 | JGI IMG/M metagenome (GOLD analysis project Ga0194055, IMG submission 155482) | Anoxic zone freshwater microbial communities from boreal shield lake in IISD Experimental Lakes Area, Ontario, Canada - Sep2016-L442-9m | ecosystem: Environmental > Aquatic > Freshwater >... | reverse complement strand
GTCTCCTCGGGGCGACCAACAGCGGTGCCCCTGCCGCGGCGCAGGCCTGCGACGAGGCGGTCTCGGCCTGCCTCGATCCCCGGCTGCTTCCCTTGAGCGACAGCGCAGAACGTCGCTGACGCGGCCGGGGGCTTGCAGCCCCGACAATGAGCAGGTCGATTGGTGGTTGGTCGCGCGACGCCGGTCGTCAGCGGCGTCCCGAGATGGTCCACGGAACGGAGTCCTGCCAATGCCCCGCCGCGCCGCTAGCCACCACAGCGATCCGGTGCCCGAGGCGACCCCGGCCCGGGAGATCCCCGCCAATCTCCTCCTCGAGGGGGACTGCCTCGAATCGCTCGCCGGTCTCCCGGACGGCTGCGCCCATCTGGCGTTCGCCGATCCACCGTTCAACATCGGCTACGACTACGACACCTACAACGACCGCCGCCCTGCCGACGACTACCTCGCCTGGTCGAAGCGTTGGATGGGGGAGATCGTCCGCGTTCTCCGTCCTGATGGCACCTTCTGGCTGGCGATCGGCGACGAATACGCCGCCGAGCTGAAGGTGCTGGCGACGCGGGAACTCGGGCTCACCTGCCGCAGTTGGGTGGTGTGGTACTACACGTTCGGCGTCAACTGCCGGCAGAAGTTCAGCCGGTCGCACGCTCACATCTTCCAGTTTGTCCGCGATCCCGCCACCTTCACCTTCAACACTGAGGCGATCCGCGTTCCATCGGCGCGCGAGCTCGTCTATGGCGACCGCCGCGCCAATCCCAACGGCCGCCTCCCCGACGACACCTGGATTCTCCGGCCGCAGGACCTCCCCGAGGGATTTTCCCGCGACGAGGATACCTGGTACTTCCCCCGTGTCTGCGGGACGTTCAAAGAACGCTCCGGCTGGCACGGTTGCCAGATGCCGGAGCAACTCCTCGGCCGGATCATCCGGGCCTCGAGCCATCCGGGCGACCTCGTCATCGATCCCTTCGCGGGGAGCGGCACGACGCTCGCCGTGGCCTCGAAGCTGGGGAGGCGCTACCTCGGCTGCGAGCTCTCGCCGCAGTATGCCGCCCGAATCCGCCAGCGCCTCGCCTCGGCACGGCCGGGGGAACCCCTCGACGGCGCGCCGGAGCCCCTCAAGAGCGTCCCCGCCACGAGCGAAGGGCGCCGTGTCGATGAGCGTCGGAAGATGAAAAAACCGGGAAAACGCTCGCGCAAAGGGACCGAGCCGCGCTTGTTTCCCACCGATCAGCCATGATTGATCTCTCCGGAAGTCGGGAGATCCCCTCCCGATTCCCGCGCCGCTGATGAGGGCCACGGATGGCTATGTCGAAGTCGCGACGGACGGCGCAGGACAAGGCGGTGTCCCCGCCGGCCACGAAGGGGGACGACCGGCCACCGGCCCCAGCTGCGGGGGGCATCACTGCTGCGCCGGCCGACGGCGGGCTGTCGATCGACCGACTCGCGCGGGCCTTCGCCTCGATGATGGGGGTGGCCGATCCGTATGGCGGCACAACGCCGGCCGACGGGGATGCCGGTGTCGAGGTCGATCCCTCGCCAAACCTCGACGAGGATGATTTCGGGTCGGGGGAGCATGACTCCGCCTGCCGGGTCAGCCCGGCCACGATTCTCGAGGCCCTGCTCTTTGTCGGCCTTCCCGGGGGGGCTCCGCTCGGGGCGAAGCGGGTCGCCACGCTGATGCGGGGAGTGCGTCCGCAGGAGATCGACGAGATTGCCGCTGACCTGGCCCGCCAGTACCGGGCGAACAACTGCCCCTACGAGGTCGTGTCGCTCGCCGATGGCTGGGTGATGCGGCTCCGCGGGGAATACGCCTCCCTTGGGCGTGTCATCGAGAGCCGGGCCCGGCTGGTGCGCCTCGACGCCGATGCCCTCGACGTTCTCGCCGTCGTCGCCTGGAATCAACCGGTGGCGCGGGATCGGTTCGTGGAGCTCGGCTGCGACGCCTCGCCAAGCATCCTCCGGCTCCTTGTCCGCCGCGGGCTCCTCGAGTTGTTCCCGGGCGACGACGGCGCCCCGAGCTACCGAACGACGAGAAAGTTCCTCGACGTCTTCCACCTCACGCGGATCGAAGATCTGCCCGAACCGGACGCCCCGCCGGGGTGACCCGTTCGTCAGCCCGGGGCCCGCCGCTGGGCCAACCAGGCCAGCGCCTCGGCCGGGGAGGTCAGCGTGCCGTCGAGCTGCAGGGCCCTGATCCGGACAAGCATCTCCCCCAGAGCGGGGCCAGGGTCACAGCCGGCACGGATCAGATCGTGGCCGCCGAGAAGCGGCGGCGGGTCGAGCTCGGCGCGCGACCGCAGCAGGCAGGCAGTGGCCCAAGCGGCGAAATCGGCCCCGTGGCCACCGACAGCGGCGCGGGCCCGGAGGAGGTCGGCCAGGCGCGGAGCGTCGCGATGGGCGAGCCAGGGCTGGAGGCTCGACCAAGGGCGGTTGATGGGGAGCTCGTCGACGCTGCGGGGGGCGAGCTCGTCGAGGGCAGCCCGCAGCCAGCAGGCGCCGTCGCCCTCGCGGTTGGAAAGCCGCAGCCGGGCCACGACGCGGGGAAGGGCTGCCCGCTCCCCCTCGGCGAGGATCGCCAGCGCCGCCTCGAGCGACGGCTCATCGAGGGCCTCGACGACGCGGGCCGAAAGCAGCCAGGCAGCGTCGGGCCTGGCGGGCCCCTCCGCGGGCCCCTCCGGAGGAGTGAGCTCCGGCAGAACGACCGGCGCCAGCCGCGTCTCGGCGAGGAGCTCGAGCGCCCGGCCGCGTCCGGAGCGGGAGAGCATCGCCCGCAGCTCGGCGGCGATCCGCTCGGGGCTCACTGTGGCGGCAAGGGGGGCGAGCCGTTCGATCGCGGCGCGGGTCTCGGCGTCGAGCGCGAAGCCGAATCCGGCCGCGAACCGCACCGCCCGCAGCATCCGCAGGTGATCCTCGCCGAAGCGCAGGGCCGGCACCCCGATGGCACGGACGATCCCCGCCTCGAGATCGGCCCGGCCACCGACATGGTCGTGCACTGCACCTGTCCGGGGGTCCATGAAGAGCCCGTTGATCGTGAAGTCGCGGCGTTTGGCATCCTCGGCGGCCGTCGAAAAGGCGACAGCGGCAGGGTGCCGGCCATCGATGGAGGCCGCGTCGGTGCGGAACGTCGTCACCTCGACCTGACCGCTCCCCCGCCGCCCGACGACGGTGATCACCCCAAACGCCGCGCCGACGGCGAGCGTCCGCGCCCGCCCGAACAGCGTGCGAACGTCATCCGGCCTGGCCGAGGTGGCGACGTCATAATCGGCCGGCGTCCGGCCGAGGAGCTCATCACGAACACACCCTCCAGCCCACAGCGCCTCATGCCCATCGGCGCGCAGCCGATCGACGACGCTCCGCGCGAACTCCCTCGCCTCGACCGGATCTGATGCAATGGCTGCCATGGGGATTGTTAAGTTGACACGATTCCAGTTCACTCATAAAATCCAAATAATTCTGGTTTCTGGGGATGGTGCCTGAACTTTCCGCGGCATTTTCGCGTACGGAGAGCTGTCACCTGTGGGTTGAAGGGGTTTTTTCTCAATCGGCCGGGCGGTCGTCTGGCCATAGCCGGGCTGCTGCTCTGCCCCACGTTCTCGTCGAGGCGTCATTCTTTATTTTTTCATGGCTGCCCTAATCGGGTGGAGGTGTTGTATGTCTGTCCGGACCACCGGTTCCCATCGACGCGGCTTCACGCTCGTCGAACTGCTCGTCGTGATCGCCATCATCGGCACTCTCGTCGGGCTGCTGCTGCCCGCTGTCCAGTCGGCCCGTGAGGCTGCCAACCGCAGTTCCTGCGGCAACAAGCTGAAGCAGCAGGGCCTCGCGATGCAAAACTTCCACGATTCCCGCAAGGCTCTGCCGGCGGCGATGGATCGCTATCCCTATACGGGGACGACGTTCAACGCCACCGAGGGAGCCACAGCCCCGGCCGGGTTCAGCTTCATCACCCACCTCCTCCCCTACATGGAGGAGACGAACCTCTACAACACCCTCTCCGGGGCGACCAACCGCTTCGGGCGTGGCTCTACGCCGTTCGGACCGTCGACCGCCTACAACGGCAAGCACCTGTCGACGACCGTCCTCTCCGGGCTGGTCTGCCCATCCTTCGGTGGCCAAGGGTTTGTGCAGATGGCTCCCGGCAGCAACTTCAAGTCACTTCTCAGCGGTACGCCCCCGTATGCCCAGATCGCGATCACCAACTACAAGGTGATGTCCGGCATCGCCAGCCAAAGCCTGGCAGGAAGCTTCACCGCCGCGGGGACCGACAATGGCGCCTGTCCGCTGAAGCCGGCCAAGTTCGCCAACGCCGACACCGACCCCTGCCCGCTGTTCGGCCAGGGATTCGCCGCTTTTAATGACGGCCTGTCAAAGACGTTCCTGATCAGTGAGTCGAAGGAAGCCGGCAACTCCGCTTGGATAGACGGCATGCAGACGCACCACCCCGCGGCCTCCGACGACGGAGCGTACCCGGCTCAAATCAACAGCGTTTGGACCGGCGGCACGTCGGGCCTGGGCTACGGTCCGACAGCGACCGCCCAGGGACGGGTTTGCCATAAGCTCAGCAGCCGCGGCACGCTCGGTGCCTCTGCTTGGGGCCCGTCGAGTGACCACTCCGGTGGCTTGACGATGCACCTGTACGGCGATGGCCACATGGGCTCGATTGGCAACGACATCGATCAGGCCGTCTACTTCGCCCTCACCACCCGCGCCGGCGGTGAGACCGCCAGCGAGTGATCGGGTGATTGGTAGCCCGCGATTTCGGTAAACGTCTGCCTGAAGCTGCGGCAGCCGGGGGGCCTCCCTCCGGCTGCCGCTTTTTTTGTTCGTCGGCAACGTGGCGTTGCCCGTTCTTCTTCGCCAAGGCATGCTGAAAGCCAATTTGAGCCATCCATCCCGGAGACGTTTGCGCGATGAGTGCCCCCCGCTCCGATGAAGTGCCCCTCGAGATCTCCCCTCTGGAGGCCGCCGAGATCCTCGCCACCCCCACCGAGCCCTGTCTCCTTCTCGACTGCCGCACACCCGAAGAACATGCCACCGCCCGGATCGAGGGCGCCGTGCTCCTGCCGATGCAGGAGATCGCCGCTCGCGTTGGGGAACTGGAAGCCTGGCGCGGCAGGACGATCGTTGTCCACTGCCATCACGGCGTCCGCAGCCTCCGGGTCACGCAATGGCTGCGGGAGCGCGGATTCGCTTCCGCCACGAGCCTGCGGGGGGGAATCAATGCCTGGAGCGCCGAGATCGATCCTTCTGTGCCGGTCTACTGAATGGCGGGGCTTTGGCCGGCCGGGTCAGCCCCGAGCAGCCGATCGAGGAGCTCCAGATGCCGCGGCAGGAAAGGAACGGCGCCATTGAGGAGCCCCGGCTCCCCGGCCTCCGGGATGAGCTGGGCGATCACCGCGCCGATGAGCTCCACGATCCCAGCGCCGCTGCGTGACGAGGTGGCGATGACCCCCGCAGGAACGACGACCCCGGGCCACTGATCGGCTTTCGACCAGACGACGAGGGCGGCGGGCACCGGCACCGGCTCCCCGACCTCGACGACCTCGACAACAAGATCGGCAGCCGCCGCGGCCGCCAAGGCGCGGGCGATCCCGGCGCGCTCGGTCGCCCCCGACGCTTCCCAATCGCGATCGCGGAGGCCGGCGGTGTCGACGAGCACCACGCTCCACCCATCGAAGACGACCGCTGTCTCGATCACGTCGCGGGTCGTGCCCGGCCGGGGGGAGACGAGGCTCCGGGCGTGGCCGGCGAGGGCATTGACGAGACTGCTCTTGCCGGCGTTGACCCGCCCGCTGACAACGACGCGCCACGGCTCCGCCAACCGCAGACCGACCCGCGCGGCCCGCCGGAGGCGATCGGCGCGCCGTCGGGCGCTGTCGGCTTCGCCCCGCCCTACCAGCGCCGCGATCCCCGCCAGTTCGTGGTCGAGTGCACCGGCCAGTTGCCGGCAGAGGATCCGCGCTCCGCGTGGGGCATCGACGGCGGCCAACAGGGAGAGCGCCTCGGCGGACACCGTTGCACCACCGTCGGTGTGCCATGCCCCGGAGGGCACGTGCTGGGCCCCGAGGCGCACGAGGTCTTCGACAACCGCGGCCGCTGCGGCGTTTCCCCCGTGGCACTGCACCTCCCAACCGCCGGGCCCGCGGACGACGAGCACCTCCTCGGCTGCCAGCCCCCCCGGCTCGCTGCCGTGGCCACGCCATCGTCCGACGCCGATCCGCCCGATCTCCCAGGCGTCGACGGGAAGGCTCCCCCGCGGCAGGAAGAGCGCAGCCACCATCGGCGTCGCCTCTGGCCCGCGCAGCCCCACGACCGCGAGCGCGCCCCGACCAGGGGGCGTGAGGAGGGCGACAGCGGGAGCCGACAGACAGGCTGGCCACGCGCCGGGGGGAGGGCTAGAACGTTGCGGCACGGCATCGATCAACGGGGAGGAAACCATCATGGCCGACTGGATCGAGGAGGGGACAAAGGCCCCCGACTTCACGCTCCCCACCGACGGCGACGTTCGGTTGAAACTGTCGAGCTGCCGGGGCAAGGCGGTCGTCCTCTATTTCTACCCCAAGGATGACACGCCGGGGTGCACGAAGGAGGCCTGCGGCTTCCGAGATGCCTCCGCGGCGCTCGACGCGCACGGAGCTGTTGTGCTCGGTGTCAGCCGGGATTCGGCCGCCAGTCACGCGAAGTTCCGCGACAAGTATTCTCTTCCCTTCACGCTCTTGGTCGATGCCGACCATGCGGTCGCCGAGCAATACGGGGCCTGGCGGGAGAAGACGCTCTACGGCAAGACCTCGATGGGGATCGTCCGCAGCACGTTCATCATCGATCCTGCCGGCCGGGTGGCGAAGGTGTTCCGGAGCGTGAAGGCCGAAGGACATGCCGGGAAGGTGCTCGAGGCGCTCGCCGAGCTCGCCTGACCGGACCTCCCCACGCCTCACCCTGCTTCCCTACCCAACCCGGAAAACCGCCACCACCCCACCGCTGGCCCGCGAATGCGATCCCGCCCAGATTGGCAGCGCCCCGCCGGCCCGATCCCCGGGGCTACAGTTGCCGGCAGGCATGGGGTGTCTGGGGCCTGCTGTGGCCGGGAGTCGTGCGGACAATGCGGACGCTGCTGGCCAAGTGCTGTGTCCTCGCGCTCATCGCGGGCGGATTCACCTTCACCGGCGACGCGGGACGGGTCTTCGCCCGCGGCCGCCGGGTTCTCGAATCGACGACGCTCCCCCGGGATGCCGTGGAAGCCCCGTTCGAACTCCCTCACGAACCTGCCCCGGCGCCGACCGACATGCCGTCAGCGCCCCGCGTTGACGTCGCGCCTGCGGCGCCGCCGGAATCCGCCGGCGCAGCGGTGACAACCGCCACGGAGCCGGCACCTCCGTCGGCCTCAACGGAATCGCCCCTGACGCAGAAGTCGCCGGCCGACGCGCCGATCGGCACACCGATCCCCCCGACCTCGCCTCCGGCCACTTCGCCAGAAACGATCGACCTGCCGACGCTCTCCCCCGGCGACCGGGTGATTGTCTGGGTCGGGGCTGCCGGTGCCCGCAGCGGCCGAGGGGGGGGCATGACGATCGCACTGGACGTTATCGACCCGGCAACAGCCGAGGTCCTCGAGCAGGGTCACGCCGGCACCGGGGAGCAGGGGACAAACCATGCCCCGTTGCGGCGGATCCGGATCCTCGGCACCGTCACCGAGGGATTCTTCGGCGGGGTCATGCCGACGGGGCCGGCAGGGCGGATCACGCGCGGCCAATCACTGCGGATCGTCCCGGTCGAACCGTCGGCTTCGCAGCACGGTTTAGGGGCGACCGGCGCCGAGGTCATCGGCCCGGTGCGGGCGATGGCCGTGGCCCGCGCCACGACCGCCATTCCCTAAACACCGGGGCCGATCGACCCACGGCCACCGCCAACCGTTGGCCGGTGGACACCCGCTTTGCGGAGCGCGAGGAGGTCGGTCAGACCTCCGCGGTCCCCTCGGCGGCTTCGCGTTCCTGCGACCAGCTGACGCGCTTCTTCGACAGGCCGATCTTCCGGTCGTCGGTGTCGACGCGGAGGATCTTCACCTCGATCGGGTCGCCCACCTTCACGAGATCTTCGGCATTCTCGATCTTCTCCTCGGAGAGCTCCGAGATGTGGAGCAGCCCCTCGAGACCATCCTCGAGCCCGACGAAGACACCGAAGTTGGTGATCTTCGTGACATTTCCCTTCACAACATCGCCGGGCTTGTAACGGGCGGGGATGTCGGTCGTCCACGGATCCTCGTGCATCTGCTTGAGGCCCAGGGCGATGCGACGGCGCTGCTGGTCGACCGAGAGCACCTTGCACTCGATCTCCTGCCCCTTGTCGACCATCTCGCTGGGGTGGGTGACCTTCCGCGTCCACGACATGTCGGTGACATGGAGGAGGCCATCGATCCCGTCGTCGATCTCGATGAAGGCGCCGTAGTTGGTGAGGTTGCGGACGACCCCCTTGACCACCGCACCGGGCGGGTAGTCGGCGGCCACCTTCTCCCAGGGATTCTGCTGGGTCTGCTTCATCCCCAGCGAGATCTCCTGCTTCTCCTTGTTGATGGCAAGGACGACGACCTCGACCTCGTCACCCGGCTTGACGAGCTCGGAGGGATGGCTGACGCGCTTCGTCCAGCTCATCTCGCTGATGTGGACGAGCCCCTCGACACCATCCTCGAGCTTCACAAACGCGCCGTAGCTCATGACGTTGACGACCGTCCCCTTGCAGACAGTGGCAACCGGATATTTGTCGGCGACCTTCGCCCACGGGCTCGCGGTCCGCTGCTTCATCCCGAGGGCGATCTTCTCGCGCTCGCGGTCGATATGCAGCACCTGAACTTCGATCTCCTGATCGATCGCCACCATCTCACTGGGGTGGCCGATGCGGCCCCAGCTCATGTCGGTGATGTGGAGGAGGCCGTCGATGCCGCCGAGATCAACGAACGCACCGAAGTCGGCGATGTTCTTGACGATGCCGCGGCGCACCTGGCCGACCTCGAGGGTCTCCATGAGTTGCTTCTTCCGCTCGGCACGCTCCTGCTCGATGAGGGCCCGGCGCGAGACGACGATGTTGCGGCGCTGCTCATCGATCTTGAGCACGAGGCACTGGATGCAGCGGCCGCAATAGTCGCCGATGTCGGCCGGACGACGGATGTCGACCTGACTGGCGGGAAGGAAGACGTTGACACCCGAGATGTCAACGAGAAGCCCGCCCTTGATTTTCCGTGTCACGAACCCGGTGACGACGTCATTCTCCTTGACGCTCTCCATCACCCGCAGCCAATCCTCGATGCGGCGGGCCTTCCGCTTCGAGAGGGTGATCAGGCCGCGCTGTTCCTCGAGTTGGCCGTCCTCGAACTCCTCGAGGAGCACCTTGACGGTGTCGCCCACCTGCGGCGGCGGTTCCGAATCATCCCACTCGTTCCGTGGGATGTGCCCCTCACTCTTGTAGCCGACGTCGACCAGCACAAACTCATCATCGACCCGCAGAATCTTGCCGTGGAGGACCGAATTGACCGACAGGGTGGCGGTGCCTATGGCATATTCGCCACTGTCGGTCCCCCCCATTGCCAGTTCGATCTCCTGATCGATTTCGTCGCCAAGTTCCAGTTCGCGGATGAGGTTGCGGTTGACCATCGTGTGGGGGTTTCGGGAATACGGGTTGGAGGAAGGGGGAAAGCGGGCCACGAGGTGGAAACCTCGGAGTGTAGCAGCCGCGGCATCCCTGAACAATTCGTCGTTTTGCCCTTTCCTCCCCAATTTCCCGATCGAATCGAGATCAGCCCGACCTCAGTTCCCCCCCGTCCCGGTCCGATGCCATCTTCATGGACACCATCCGCCCCTCCGCTGCCCGTCGGTCTGCGTCTTCTCCTGGGATGACGCGGCGGAGCCTCCTCCACGCCGCCAGCCTGACCGTCGGTCTGGGGGCCTGGGGAGCGGCCCGCCGGGCCCGCGGCCAGTTCGCCGACGAACCGCTGGCCGCGAGCGGGCCGACGCTCGGGGATGTCCGCCGCCAGCCCTACCGCGTCGGGCTTTCGGTCGTCGCCGCGGGGGGGCCCTGCCGGGGAATCTACGCCTCGCTGCCGGTCCCGGCTGAATGGCCCGAGCAGACGGTGGAATTGATCGGCGAGGATCTCTCGGCCGATGTCCGCCAGATCCGCTACCGGA
>Ga0194055_10004674_pt1 | contig 10170 bp, 10 predicted proteins | sample SepL449m_MetaG_FD_155482 | JGI IMG/M metagenome (GOLD analysis project Ga0194055, IMG submission 155482) | Anoxic zone freshwater microbial communities from boreal shield lake in IISD Experimental Lakes Area, Ontario, Canada - Sep2016-L442-9m | ecosystem: Environmental > Aquatic > Freshwater >... | reverse complement strand
TCTGTCGTTGCGATCAATCCTGACACGACCGTAGAAGAGATCCGACCGCTTCTTGATATGGTGTCGCATGTTTTAATTATGGCGTATCCAGCCGGTTTTGCCGGTCAGAAGCTTCAGCCGAGTGTGTTCAAGAAGGTTGCTGAGATTCGAGACATTAATCCTGACATCGAGATTGGGCTCGACGGTGGGGTAGACGCCACTACATTGTCGAAGATTGCCAAGGCAGGATTTGACGTGATTTGTACAAATACGTATCTTTTTGAAGCCGAATCGGTCTTAACCCGTTATCATGAGCTCATTGGTGGGTTATCATAAGTAGTATGAAACACAGCGTCAAAGATTTAGATTTGATTGCCAATACAATTCGCGTTGATATTATCAAGATGCTAGAAGCGGCAGGTTCCGGGCACTCAGCTGGACCACTGGGAATGGCCGATGTATTTACAGCTCTGTATTTTGAAGTCCTCAATCATAGGCCACAAGATCCTGAGTGGGAAGACCGCGATCGTTTAATCTTATCGAACGGCCATATTGTGCCAATTCGTTACGCCACAATGGCCGAAGCTGGGTATTTTCCGAAAGAGGAACTTCTGACACTTCGTAAGTTTGGCAGTCGCTTGCAGGGACATCCAGAACGAGTTCGTCTGCCAGGAATGGAATCTACATCTGGCCCACTAGGTAGCGGATTATCACAAGCTGCTGGAATTGGTCTCGGACTGAAGCTCAAAGGTAATACTTCCAGTCGAGTTTATGTCTGTATGGGGGACGGGGAGCTTAATGAAGGGAATGTCTGGGAGGCTGCAATGTTTGCTTCGGCGAGAAAAATAAACAACCTAACCGCCATTATTGATCGTAATAATATCCAGATTGATGGCTTTACTGAGACTGTAATGCCATTGGAGCCACTGGCAATGAAGTGGCAAGCTTTTGGTTGGCATGTGATAGAGGTTGATGGTCATAATATCGAACAGATTGTTGCAGCTTGTCTTGAAGCTCAAGCTATTTTCGAACGGCCAACTGTTCTGATAGCTCATACGATTCCTGGTAAAGGGGTTGATTATATGGAGCGTGAGCCGGTCTGGCATGGAATGCCACCAGGTCTCAAGGATATTCCTGGGGACCCGCCAAAAGACGAGCAGGTTAAGGTTGCTCTAGCCGAGCTGCGCACTCTGCGCGGAAAGATTAGAGGTGAACATGAGTAACTACGCCGATCATCTATCAAAACAATTGTTTAATGATGCTATCGATCATGCCCCAACCCGTAAGGGCTTTGGTGACGGCTTGATCTTAGCTGGTGATTTAGATAAGCGGGTCGTGGCGCTTTGCGCCGATCTGACAGAATCGACCCAAATGGATGGTTTTGCTAAGAAATATCCGGAACGATATTTTGAAGTTGGTGTGGCCGAACAGAATCTAGCGACTGTTGCGGCAGGCTTAGCAGCTGAAGGTTTTATTCCATTCACATCTTCTTATGCAGCTTTTTCTCCAGGACGAAATTGGGAACAGATACGAACTACCGCTTGTCTTAATGAACAGCCCGTGAAGATTGTAGGTTCGCATGCCGGGCTTTCGGTTGGGCCAGATGGCGCCACTCATCAGATGCTCGAAGATATCGCCTTGATGCGATCGCTCCCTCATATGACAGTTATAGTTCCGTGTGATGTTATCGAAGCTCGCAAGGCCACGATGGAGATTGCAAAGACCAAGCTTCCGGCCTATCTCCGACTAGCCCGCGAAAAAACACCAGTCATTACCACTGATGATTCTCCGTTTGAGATTGGTAAAGCTCAGGTGTGGCGCGAGGGCAGTGATATTACAATTATTGTCGCTGGGCCATTGGCCTATGAGGCACTAAAGGTTTGTGAAATCTTAGCCGAAGAGTCGATTGATGTAGAGCTGATAAACTGCCCATCGATCAAGCCGCTCGATGACATAACTATTCTCACGAGTACTCGGAAGACCCGAGCTGTCGTAACAGTGGAAGAGGCTCAAATAAATGGCGGTTTGGGTAGTGCTATCGCAGAACTGCTCGTAGAACATGACCCAGTCTGTATGGAACGGATCGGCGTGCACGATAGTTTTGGACAGTCTGGTACTATGCCAGAACTTTGGAACCATTATCAGTTACTAGCTGCAGATATCGCGGCGGCTGCGAGGCGCGTGATTAAACGGAGTAACCAGCAGACATGAGTCCCCGACAGCAGCGGCTGTCGGTTCTTACGATCGGCAGTGCGGCTCGTGATGTTTTTCTGATTAGTAAACACTTCGGACGTGTCGAGTATGAAGATGAAGAGCACGTTATATTGCCGGCTGAAGAAAAAATTGATGTCCCCGATATTGCTAGTGACGTTGGTGGCGGAGCGGTCAACGCCGCCATTAGTTTTGCTCGGCTCGGCGTAAGAGTTGGCTGTTTGGCTAAGATTGGTGCCGATGGGTCTGGCAATGAAATAGCCAGAGTTTTGAAGGATGAAAAAGTTTTAGATTACCTCGTCATTGATAAAACTCATCAGACCGGGAGTTCGGTGATTCTCAAAGGGCCAAAGGGCGAAGACACCATTCTATCGCATCGAGGCGCTGGCTATGAGTACTCACGCTCCAGCTTTGCTCATGAACTGCCAGATGCTGACTGGGTCTATGTCAGCTCCCTCGGCGGGGCAATAGATATATTAGGGGAAGTGGTACATCAAGCGGCTTTGCAGGGAAGTCGTATAGCCGTCAATCCTGGAATGCTTGAAATAGAAAAAAAACAAAAACTCCTAAAAATTCTCAAATCAGTTGATGTAGTAATTATGAATCAGCCGGAAGCTGAGGCATTATTTGGTTCGGATGATCCGATGGTGTGCTTTCAGGCGGCTCGAGCGGCTGGACTTCATACGATCGTGATTACGTTAGGTAAAAATGGCTCGATAGTATTGGATGGAAGCTATGTCTATAAGGCTCGTCTTTTCAAGCACGTTCCGATTATCGATCAGACTGGGGCCGGCGACGCCTATGGAGCCGGGCTGATTGCTGCAATTGCGGCTGGCCGATCGATGCAAGAAGCCATGAGCTACGCCAGTGCGAATGCTACGAACGTTATTAGTTATATCGGCGCTCGAGCGGGTATCCTTCGGGGGCCAGAAGTTGATATGATGAATATAAGCGTAAGTATTTTTGAATAAAGAGGAGACTGTATTATGGGAAAAAGGATTGATGTTTTATCTGTAGGTGACGTGGTTACTGATGCGTTTATAAAATTGCTTCCTCATGAAGCCGAGATTGATAAGGATCCGAAAGATCAGCATCCTCTGCTGTGTATGACGTACGGGACAAAATTGCCGTTTGAATATGCAGTAGTTATTGAAGGAGTTGGTAATAGTGCGAATGCTGCAGTTTCGCTAGCTCGACTTGGACTCAATTCATCTCTCTATGCTAATATCGGCTCAGATCAGATCGGTCAAGATATGCTGGCAGCCCTCAAGAAAAACAAAGTTCAGACACAATTTATCCGAGTGAATAAGGGGAAGGTAAGTAACTATCACTATGTTTTGTGGTTTGAGCCAGAGCGTACGATTCTTATTAAGCACGAAGACTATGCTTATACATGGCCGACGATTCACGAAGCTGATACTCCAGAATGGATTTATTTAAGCTCGTTTGCCGAATCTGGCATGCATATGCACAAAGATATCGCGGAGTATCTGGAGGCTCATCCAACCGTAAAATTAGCCTTTAATCCGGGAACATTCCAGATGAGGTTGGGCTTTGATAAGCTCAAGCGCATAACTGAGCGGACTGAACTATTCTGTGTCAATGTCGAAGAAGCCCAAGATATGACCGGCCTCAAAGGCGAGCGAAATATTCGTAAGCTATCAGAAGCAATCCATGCTCACGGTCCGAAGATTGTCGCAATCACCGACGGACCAAATGGCAGCTATACATCAGATGGAACAACCATCCTTGAGATGCGAAATTATCCAGATCCTAAAGCGCCATTTGAGCGAACTGGAGCGGGCGATGCCTATACTTCTACATTCTTAGCTGGCTATATCACGTCTGGCGACATTCGAACAGCAATGAAATGGGGACCGATTAATTCAATGAGCGTGGTTCAGAAGGTTGGGGCACAAGAAGGACTACTGAGTCGTCCTCAACTTGAAAAATATCTCCATGATGCACCGGAAAACTACGAGCCAAAGGAATATAAGCCAGATTAATATGGATGGAATCGTATTGGATTAAGTACATCGGGGTTGTGATCGGATCCTGGGGTCTGCATCTGATTTATTGGTTGGTAAAATTGTTGGGAGTTTATCTGGTCTGCGCTTCAGGGGTCCTGGGCTAGAGGTTTTTTTATGGCTTAATTGCTGTATCGTTTATCGAAGTTGCTATCGTTTTACATCTGTGGTGAGCAATAATCTCAGGGCGTACTAAAATGATATCTTTGCATTTTAAGTGTTATAATGCTTATGACTAATCGAGGTGTATATGGAAGCTGTTTTGGAGCCTACCACAGATGCAAAAAATCCTGATCGGGTAATGGCCGACGTTGATTCATCAGCTAGTCCAAGCGCCGATCAGGGTCCGGCAAAATATGATGTGATTATTATTGGGGGTGGACCTGCGGGAATGACGGCCGCCATATATTTGGCGCGTAAGAAACTAAAAAGTCTTATGTTGACCAAAGATATCGGCGGTCAAGCAGCTTGGTCGAGCGATGTTGAGAATTATCTTGGGTTTTCAATGATTACCGGGACTGATTTAACCAAGCATTTTCAAGATCATATGTTGAAGTTCTCAGATGAGATTACGATGCAGTTGATCGTCGATGGGGTTCACGGAATCACAAAAAGCCCTACTGGTTTTTCAGTTGAGCTGAAGGACGGTAAGACGGAATCGGCTCGAGCTATCATTATCGCCAGTGGCAAAATACCAAAGAAACTGGGTATCGATGGTGAGGATGAATTCATGAACCGAGGCGTAACCTATTGTGCGTGGTGTGATGGGCCACTCTTTAAGGGAAAGTCGATCGCGATTATCGGTGGAGGTAATTCCACCTTAGATGCCGCCCTCAATGTAGAAAAAATCGTTAAAGATATTACGATCGTTAATTCAACCGATGCCTTGCACGGCGATGAAGTTATGATTGAAAAAGTCAAAGTAGCTCAGAATATTCGGATTTTAAACCATGCCCAAGTCTTATCGATATCGGGAGATAAGCTCGTTAGGGGAGTCACTGTTCGTGATGAGCAGACCGGAACCGATAAAGAGCTTGCCGTCGATGGAGTATTTATCGAGATCGGATCGGTACCTGCCACCGATTACCTGGCTAATCTGGTTCAACTCAATGAAGAACAAGAAATTGTGATTGATAAGCGAAATATGAGCTCAGTTGAAGGAATATTTGCCGCTGGTGATGTGACTGATGTGAGCGAAAAGCAGATTATAGTCGCCGCCGGAGAGGGCAGTAAAGCTGCCATTCAATGCTCGAAGTGGTTGTCGGCCAGGCCGTAACTTTTGTAAGTGTGCTGCGTGATTGAGCTCTTTCAAAATCTATGATAAGATTTAGTCAACACGTTAACTAATAGGGAGGTTTTAAGATGACTGAAGCTAAACAAAAGAGTGATAAAGTAATCGTATATACCACACCAACTTGTGTATTTTGTAAGCATGTCAAATCATATCTTGATGACAAGGGAATTGATTACGATATGATCGATGTTCTTGCCGATGCGAGCAAGGCTCAAGAGATGATCGATAAGTCGGGTCAGATGGGCGTACCAGTTACGGATTTCAAAGGTACTATCATAGTTGGCTTTGATAAGCCAAAGCTTGATGCTCTGGTAGCTGCTTAAATACCTGATTGCAAGACAATATAGGTCATAAGGTGTTGTTTTATATTTTGACGTACGCAAGTTTCTAGCGTATAGTCTGATTAAATAAATGCTTATGCTAAAGGAGATGTAGTGCCAAAAACAAAAAAAACACAAAATACCCCAAAACTAGCAGCTTCATCAAGGCAAAAATCCAGAATTGCTCCAAGCAGTAAGATCTCACTAAGTTCGTTTAAGATTAATAAGTGGTTTGCAATTGTTTTAACTGTGCTTGTGATTGCCGTTGGAATTTTATTTATTCAAATGAGTCGGGCATATTCGACGAGTGGTCGTGACAAGATCCTATTTGTTGCGCAAAGCCAAGTCGGTCATCAAGAATGGGATGCTTCAGTCTTGGACTATACCGGAGGTACTCGTGACGCTTGGTGTGCATACTTTGTAAGCTGGGTATATAAACAGGCCGGCTACCCATTGAGGTTCGATAATAATGGGCGAGTGCCACTAGCTTGGAAGCCTGGTGTCAGTGTCAGGTCAGTCTTCCAATCAAAGAATAAGTTTTGGCCAGCCCAAGGATCTGGCGGTTATCAGGCAAAACCTGGCGATGCGGTTGTATTTGGAGAAGACAGGTCTCATGTTGGAATTGTCCTTAAGTATAAATGGGATAAAAATGGGTTTTATCTAAAGACGATAGAGGGGAATACTAATATTACTCTCAATAAAAATCCGGGCTCAGGGACTGATCGCGTTCTAATTCGAGAATATACTGACCCAGCGGTCGCTGACATCATGGGATTTGGCGAAGCCGAGGCTTTCATCCCGTGCAATCAAGGTGGATATAAGTGCTAGAGCCTCTTGAGGGTTCGGACATAGTCAAACAATAGCAACCAAATCCCCGCAATAGTCAGGCTTCACTTCAATGTGACTGACATCTTAAGAATGTGGTAGCATAAGATGAATCATGAAAAAACCCAAACGGAACAACTCCAAAAAATCAGGACGATTAGCTTTTAAGGATTGGCTGAAAGCCTGGCCATCCCACCACCCTTACTGGTCGGCATTTTTTATAGGCTCAATATACTTTGGATATGTCATCTCCTGGATGTTCGGACTCCGAACGGCAGAAATTGCTCAAGGATTAGCTTTTAAATTTGTCTCATTTTCGGCAGCGACAATTATGGTGTCGAGCTTCGCGCTAGGTTATGTTTTTTTTGTATGGCTTTGGCGTCGGCTTAAGCTTTCATTTGACGGTGAGCGGTGGTGGTTGATACCCTTCGTCTGGGTGGCTGCCGAATATCTCCGCTCGGTATTTTTCTCATTCGTATCGTTTGGGCCTGGTGGGCGAATCGGAGCCTATTGGAGTTTTGGTAATGTCGGTTACTGGCTGGTTGATACTCCGCTTGCCTTTGCGGCTCGTTGGGGTGGATTATATCTCTTGTGTCTGATGGTTGCCTGGCTCGTTGTAGCTGGGATCAAGAGCTGGCTATCGAAATCATATAAGCCAGTTAGCTATACAGTCTTAATTATATTTCTCTTGTCGTTTTCCGGTTGGTTAGCCTATCGAACTCCGACTGGCCCCGAGCGATCAATTGCTGCAGTTCAATTTTCTAATGAATACAGTCCAGAAGCGTTCTCTACTAATGCTTCGGACCAGCTCGGTCGTCTCCCGGAAAATTCTGTCGATACGATTGTTTTGCCCGAGTACTCACATCTCTGGGAAGAAAAGACTACAAATGATACGGCTGCTGCCACTCGAGCCCTCAAGAGTCCTAGTGGCTTAGTTATAGATAGTACGCAAGAAAAGTCGGTATCATTGGCACATAATCTGATTACCTATCACGCAGCGGATGGCAGTCATCTCTTTACGCAGCAAAAATGGTTCTCGATCCCCGGCGGCGAGTATGTTCCGTATATCTATCAAGTGATCTTAGCTTACGCCGGTCAAGAGCAGCTACTTATGCATTTTAATGATCAGAAAAGTATTAATCACGGCGAAGTACCTGAACAGCCGTTTTATTTTAACGGCGTTTACTGGGGCGGCCTGGCTTGTAGTGGGGCGATCGCTCCAGACCTCTATCGTGGTATGGCAGATCGTGGAGCTACTGTCTTAACAAATTCGGCTTCACTCGATACGATGGGGTTATCGCCGCTCTATCATGAGGAGGCCAGAGGTATGGCACGACTGCATGCGATTGCTAATTCGCGGCCATTTATTCAGGCTGCTCGTGGTGGTCTTAGCTTTATTTTTGATAACAATGGTAAGTTCATTGATCAAAGCCAAAAGCGCGGCTATCAGCTACTATCAGGGAATATCAACGCCAATGAAACCAAAACAATCTATACGATGTTTGGTGATTGGGTTGTATTTATGTCGATCATACTAATCGGTGGAGTTATTTCGACCAAATATTGGAAGCAAAGACAGCAGAGCTATAGTAGAGATCATCAGTCTCAGACTAAACGCTAAGTCTCTCAGCCATAATTCAGTTTGTAGGTAATGTAGCTATTGTTTAATCGAAATTGTTTCTGTATTATAAGCATAAGCAATATTATATTTAAGGAATAATTATGGCAACAAAAAAATCAGCTAAAGCTGTAGTATCAAAAAAATCAAAAGCTACGCCAAGTTCAGTAGCTAAGTCTCGAGTAAGTGGCGGAGTCTTATCGAATGCATCGAAGAAGCCAAATTTTAAGATCGCAGCAATTCTAATCTTAATATTCACAGTCTTGTTAGGCTATCTCTTTGTGCGCTTGAGTCGAGCAAGTGGTCCAGCGACCGGTTCGTATACATGGCTACCTAAGCAGCCTGGATTTTCAATAGTCGTTGGTCGGGATGGAGATAAAAACGGAAGACCTGCTGTCGTAAGCATAGATACTGCCAACGGCGCATCGGTGGGCGCTGAAGTGGCCAGTCAAATACCAAACTCTAAGAGTGATTGGTGTGTTGAGGGCTTTGCCGACGAAGCATTTACGCTAGATCAAAATTCTCGTGTGTTAGACCTACGAAATGGCGGTAAAATTATCGAAGCATATCAAGATAATAGAGTTGATATGCCGGCAGGAGCTTTTACAAAGTGTTTCGCTCCACAAAATTGGGAAAAGGCCAGACCAGATGGACAGAGTATTCGATGGCAATTTATAATGTATGGAAAAAATAAGATGTATATATTCCGTATCTTTAGACAGAATCTCGTCCTAAATGCTGCTACCACGAATCCAACGCCTGCGCCATCACCCGCTAATCCAGCAAATAAGACAGTAGGTACCTCACAAATTGATACCTCGAAATGCACCCAGACTACTATAAGCCAAGGTGCCAACGACCGTGCCTCAGATGGCTGTGTCCATGTCCTCCAGAGAAGATTAAATTCCAAATTACCAGCTAATCAGCAATTACAGGAAGATGGAATATTCGGAGCAGGCACTGCATCGGCGGTCAAAAATTTCCAACTAGCCAATAACCTCAAGACCGACGGCATCGTTGGGCCAGCCACTTGGGCTGGACTTGTAGATCCGAACACGCCAGGTCAGAAAAAATAACAATTCTTGCTAGCTAGTTACGCTAGATCAGCGTATTCTAAAAAAACCGCCCCACCTGGGGCGGTTTTTGTTTGACCTGCATAGATAATATAGTTATGCTTATTACATAATTAACTGAGAAAAAGCTTTATGGCCACCAAGCCCCCTGTAAAATCAAAAATCAGCACTGCACCAAAAAGTAATACAGCCAAGGGGAGTGGTCTCAATAAGGCTGTTGTTTTTAACAAGAAGCTAGTGGCTCTCATTGCACTAGTTTTAATAGTGGCAGTGGGATATCTGTACGTGCGACTTAGTCATGCTGCTGCATATATCTGGATGCCGTCGCAGATGAAAGTTCTAGTAGGAACACCAACTACAAAAAATAATCGGCCCGCTATATATGGTTATGAGTCGGGTTATGGAGCAATTCTTGTAGCAGGAGTGAACTCCTATGTATCTGGCACGGATACATATTGTGCCGATGGCTATTCTTCAGCGCTTACCACCGCAACTCTAAGCGTTGGGACGGTTAATGATATGTTCGGACAAAATACTGTCCCTGATAAAATAACAAGTGTTGTCCATGGTATTAATGGCAATTTTACAATTTGCTTTATTCAAGTTGGCGGAGATCTTCAGTTTAGTGGTGGTAGGTATGTTTGGTTCAATGCATATAGATCAAAAGACTCAAACGTAAATGTATGGCTCTATTCTATTTATCGCCAAGGTAGTGTAGCACCGCCAGCGCCAGCAAAAGTCTAAGTAACTGCTCGGTTCAATTAAGCCGCCCCATCCGGGGTGGTTTTCGTATGCGAACATAAGGCGTATAATGTAGCTACAT
>Ga0194055_10004673_pt1 | contig 10170 bp, 6 predicted proteins | sample SepL449m_MetaG_FD_155482 | JGI IMG/M metagenome (GOLD analysis project Ga0194055, IMG submission 155482) | Anoxic zone freshwater microbial communities from boreal shield lake in IISD Experimental Lakes Area, Ontario, Canada - Sep2016-L442-9m | ecosystem: Environmental > Aquatic > Freshwater >... | reverse complement strand
TCACCACCAACCTCGGTCATACCGCCGGACTGACGGTGGCCAGCGCACTGCTGGTGGACTACGTGCTCACGGTGGCCGTGTCGATGGCCTCGGCGATGTCCAACATCGGCTCGGCGGTGCCGTTCATCGCCCAGCACAAGGTGCTTTTCGCGGTGACGGCCATCGTGTTGCTGACGGCGATCAACTTGCGCGGCATCCGCGAGTCCGGCACCGCGTTCGCCATTCCGACCTACGCCTTTATCGTCGGGATGTTCCTGATGATCGCCTGGGGCTTCTTCCAGATCCACGTGCTCGGCCATGACCTGCGCGCGGAATCCGCCGGGTTCGAGCTGCACTCCGAACACGGCGACATCATGGGATTCGCGATGGTCTTCCTGGTGGCCCGGGCGTTCTCGTCCGGCTGTGCCGCGCTGACCGGGGTCGAGGCCATCAGCAACGGCGTCCCGGCGTTTCGCAAACCGAAGTCGCGTAACGCCGCCACCACCCTGACGTTGCTCGGCGGGCTCGCGGTCACCATGTTCATGGGCATGATCGTGCTGGCCAACGACACCGGGGTGAAGCTGGCCGAGCGGCCCGAGGAGCAGTTGATCGGCGCCCCGCCGGACTATCACCAGAAGACGCTGGTGGCCCAGTTGGCGCAAAGCGTCTTCCATGACTTCCCGCTCGGGCTCTACCTCATCACCGGTGTCACCGCGCTGATCCTGGTGCTGGCCGCCAACACCGCGTTCAACGGATTTCCGGTGCTGGGTTCGATCCTGGCCCAGGACCGGTACCTGCCCCGGCAGCTGCACACCCGCGGTGACCGGCTGGCCTTCTCCAACGGCATCGTGTTCCTGGCGATGGCGGCGATCGCATTCGTCGTGGCCTTCAACGCCGAGGTCACCCAACTGATCCAGCTCTATATCGTCGGGGTGTTCATCTCGTTCACCCTCAGCCAGATCGGCATGGTGCGACACTGGACCCGGTTGCTGCGCACCGAGGACGATCCTTCGGAACGACGCAAGATGATGCGAGCGCGGATCATCAACACCGTCGGGTTCATCGCCACCGGCACCGTGCTGCTGATCGTCCTGGTGACGAAGTTCCTGGCCGGCGCGTGGATCGCCATCCTCGCCATGGGCGGCATCTTCCTGCTGATGAGGGGGATCAACCGGCACTACAGCACAGTCTCGCGCGAGTTGACCCCCGGCGAGGAGGACCGCGACATCGTGCTGCCCAGCCGCAACCATGCGGTGGTGCTGGTGTCCAACCTGCAACTGCCGACGCTGCGGGCGTTGGCCTACGCCCGGGCGACCCGGCCCGACGTTCTGGAGGCGCTCACCGTCAACGTCGACGACGAGGAGACCCGCAAGCTGAACGCGGAGTGGGGTGACAGCGACATGAACGTGCCGCTGAAGACCGTCGCCTCCCCGTACCGGGAGATCACCGGTCCGGTCGTCCAGTACATCAAGCGGATCAGCAAGGAATCGCCCCGAACCGTCGTCACCGTCTTCATTCCGGAGTACGTGGTCGGCCACTGGTGGGAGCAGCTGCTGCACAACCAGAGCGCGCTGCGGCTCAAAACCCGGCTGCTGTTCATTCCCAACGTGATGATGACTTCGGTTCCCTGGCAATTGCAGTCGTCCATCAAGGTGAGCCAAATCGAGGATCAGAGCGCTCCGGGCGACGTTCGACGGGGCTTTGTGGAGTGACGGAGGCTGCGCCGGTCGAACTGGTGCTCGACGTCGGCGCGCCGGCCAACGGTGGAAGCTGTATCGCCCGCCACGAGGGCCGGGTGGTGTTCGTCCGCTATGCGCTGCCCGGCGAGCAGGTGCTGGCTCGGGTGACGTCGCAACGCGGCTCCTACTGGCACGCCGACGCCGTGGAGGTGCTGCGAGCCTCGCCGGACCGCATCACGTCGTTGTGCCCGGTGGCCGGTGTGGACGGGGCGGGATGCTGTGATCTGGCATTCGTCGACCCCCGGGCGGCCCGCGAGCTGAAGGGCTCGGTGGTGGCCAATCAGCTTGGGCGGCTTGGCGATCACTCATGGGACGGGGTGGCCGAGCTGGTGGGCGACGGGGCGCTGACCGGATGGCGCACCCGGGTGCAACTCGACGTGGACGCCGACGGGCGGGCCGGACTGCACCGCTACCACAGCGACGAACTGGTGACCGACCTGCGCTGCGCCCAGTTGCCGGAGGGAATGCTCGAGGGACTCGACGGGCCGCGCTGGCGGCCGGGGGACCGGCTGCACGTGGTGCTCGACGACGACGGGCGCCGCCAGGTGCGTTGCGAGGCCGAAATCGTGGAGGGCGAGCTGAAAACCGTTCAGCGCGTGGGGGACCGGGTGTGGCGGTTGCCGATCGCGGCCTTCTGGCAGTCCCACCGCGACGCCGCGGTCCAGTACAGCGCGTTGGTGGCCGACTGGCTGGCCGGATCCCGGCCGCGGCTGGCCTGGGACCTCTACGGCGGGGCCGGCCTGTTCGCGGCCGCCCTGGTTGACGCCTGCAGCGGCCGGGTGATCACGGTGGACACCGCCCGCAGTGCGTCGGCGGCGGCCAGAGAGGCTTTGGCGGGCCTGCCGGTGCGGGTGGTCTCGGAGTCGGTGCGGCGCTTTCTGGCCGGCCAGACCCGGGGGGCGGACGTCGCAGTGCTCGACCCGCCCCGGGCCGGCGCCGGGCGGGAGGTCATCGACCTCGTCGCCGGCGCCGACGTCGGGCGGGTGATTCACATCGGCTGCGAGGCGGCGGCATTCGCCCGTGACATCGGGTTGTACCGCTCGAAGGGTTACCGGGTGCAGGAGATCCGGGTGTTCGACGCCTTCCCGCTGACCCACCACGTGGAGTGCTTCGCGTTGCTCACCCGGTGACGCATCCGCCCGTACACTCAGGTGCTTCGACCGCAGGAATGAGGTGAGTGATGGCTCAGGACCCGCACCCGGATCCCCCTGAACCGCTGTTCAGCCGAGGATCGTGGTCGGAGACCCGGCGCATCATCCACATCCTGCACGATGAGACCGTCGGCGGCGCGATCCTGCTCGCGGCAGCCACGCTGGCGTTGGTCTGGGCCAACTCGCCGTGGGCGGCGTCCTACAAGGAACTCACCGTCAGGCATCTGGGCAGTGACGATTTCGGCCTGCATCTCAACCTCACGCTCAGCGCGTGGGCCGCCGACGGCCTGCTGGCGATCTTCTTCTTTGTCGTGGGGCTGGAACTCAAACGCGAGTTCGTCGCCGGTGACCTGCGCGATCCGCGCCGTGCCGCGCTGCCCATCGCCGCCGCGATCGGCGGCATGGTGGTGCCGGCCGCCCTCTTCGCGTTGTTCACCGCCGGGGCCGGGGAGGATGCCGCGCGGGGCTGGGCCATTCCGACGGCCACCGATATCGCATTCGCGGTGGCGGTACTGGCCGTCATCTCCACCCACCTTCCGGCGGCGTTGCGAACCTTCCTGCTGACCCTGGCGGTGGTCGACGACCTGCTCGCGATCACCGTCATCGCGATCTTCTACACCAGCAAAGTCAACGTGACGGCCCTCGGTCTGGCGTTGATTCCCCTGGCGCTGTTCGCATTTGCCGTGCAGCGCCGGGTGCGCAGCTGGTGGCTACTGATCCCGCTGGCGGTGGCGACGTGGGCGCTGGTGCACGAGTCGGGAATCCACGCCACCGTCGCCGGGGTGCTGCTGGGCTTCACCGTTCCGGTCCTGCGCGGCCCTCGCGACGATGACGGCGTCTCGACGGTCAGCATGGCCGAGCGGTTCGAGCATGCGGTGCGGCCGGTCTCGACCGGTTTCGCGGTACCGGTGTTCGCGTTCTTCGCGGCCGGAGTGAGCTTCGGTGGCTATAACGGATTGGTGACAGCCCTGCGCGACCCGGTCGCCCTGGGCATCGTCGCCGGCCTGGTGGTCGGCAAGACCATCGGGGTGTTCGGGACTACCCGGTTGCTGGCCGCGTTCACCCACGCCCGTCTGGATGCCTCGCTGCGCTGGATCGACGTCTTCGGGGTAGCGATCCTGGCGGGTATCGGCTTCACAGTTTCGCTGCTCATCGGGGATTTGGCGTACGGAATGGACTCACCGCGCCAGGACGTCGTCAAGGTCGCCGTCCTCACCGGATCGCTGCTGGCAGCGTTGCTGGCCGCCGTCGTGCTGCGGGCCCGCAACCGGCATTACCGGGCCGTGTTCGAGCTGGAAATCTCCGATGACGACTGCGACGGGGTGCCCGATGTATACCGGGAAGTCCCCGGCCGGGGTGCGTAGACTGAGCAAATGCTTGAACAGATCCGCGGACCCGCTGATCTGCAGCGGCTATCCCAGGATCAGCTGACCGAACTGGCCGCTGAGATCCGCCAGTTCCTGGTCCGCAAAGTCGCCGCCACCGGCGGGCACCTGGGGCCAAACCTCGGTGTCGTCGAACTCACCCTGGCGCTGCATCGCGTGTTCAACTCGCCCAACGACCCCATCATCTTCGACACCGGCCACCAGGCCTACGTGCACAAGATGCTCACCGGGCGCAGTGGCGGGTTCGACACGCTGCGGGCCAAAGGCGGCCTGTCGGGGTACCCGTCCCGATCCGAGAGCGACCACGACTGGGTCGAGTCCAGCCACGCCTCGGCTGCGCTGTCCTACGCCGACGGACTGGCCAAAGCCTTCGAACTGGGCGGCCGGCGCGACCGGCACGTCGTCGCCGTCGTCGGCGACGGCGCTCTCACGGGTGGCATGTGCTGGGAGGCGCTGAACAACATCGCGGGCGCCAAACGGCCGCTGGTGATCGTCGTAAACGACAACGGCCGCAGCTACGCACCGACCATCGGCGGGCTGGCCGACCATCTCTCGGGCCTACGCCTGCAGCCGGGCTACGAGCGAATGCTCGAACGTGGCCGCAGCGCACTGCGATCCATCCCGTTCATCGGCGAAGTGGCCTTCCAGGCCGTCCACAGCGTCAAGGTCGGGATCAAGGACGCGGTGTCGCCGCAGGCCATGTTCAGCGATCTCGGGCTGAAATACGTCGGGCCGATCGACGGACACGATGAGCACGCGGTGGAGGCGGCGCTGCGACACGCGCGTGGCTACGACGGCCCGGTGATCGTGCACGTCGTGACCCGCAAGGGGATGGGTTACGCGCCGGCCGAGAATGACGAGGACGAGCAGATGCACGCGTGCGGCATCATCGACCCGGAGACGGGTCAGGCGACCAAGATCGCCGCCCCGGGCTGGACCTCGGTGTTCTCCGATGCGCTCATCGCCTACGCCGGTGTGCGGCGCGACATCATCGCCATCACCGCCGCGATGCCCGGCCCCACCGGACTGGCGGCCTTCGGCAAGCGCTACCCCGATCGCATCTTCGACGTCGGCATTGCCGAACAGCACGCCGTGACGTCGGCGGCCGGTCTGGCGATGGGCGGCATGCACCCGGTCGTCGCGATCTACTCGACGTTCCTCAACCGGGCCTTCGATCAGGTGCTGATGGACGTAGCGCTGCACAAGCTTCCGGTGACGATCGTCCTGGACCGGGCCGGTGTCACGGGTAATGACGGCGCCAGCCACAACGGCATGTGGGACCTCTCGGTGCTCAACATCGTGCCGGGCATCCGGGTGGCCGCCCCCCGCGACGGCGCCCGACTGCGTGAGGAACTCGGCGAGGCGCTCGCCATCGACGACGGTCCGACCGCGCTGCGTTTCCCCAAAGGCGATGTCGGCGAAGACATTCCCGCGCTGGAGCGGGTCGACGGCATCGACATCCTGGCCCGTCCGGTACCCGAACTCGGCCAGGAGGTGTTGCTGGTCGCGGTCGGGTCGTTCGCCCCGATGGCGATCAAGGTGGCCGATCGGCTGCGCAACCAGGGCATCGGGGTCACGGTCGTCGACCCACGCTGGGTGATACCGGTTCCCGATGGCCTCGGACCGATCGCGCGGGAGCACAAACTCGTCGTGACAGTTGAGGACAACGGGGTGAGCGGCGGCGTGGGTTCGGCGGTCTCGGCGGCGCTGCGAGCGGCCGAGATCGACATCCCGTGCCGGGATATCGGTGTGCCGCAACGGTTCCTCGACCACGCCGCACGCGGCGAGGTGCTCGACGAAGTCGGCCTGACCGAGCAGAACATCGCTCGCCAGATCACCGGCTGGGTGGCCGCTCTGGCCGTCCGCGACGAGTCGGTGGCCCAGCAGATCGACTGAGCTACCCCGGCGACATCGTCGGCGCGAGGACCGGTACCACCAGCTCCCGCTGCCAGGTGCGGGCACCCGCATCGCGAAGAAACGCGTCGGCCGCCGCGGCGGCGGCATCGGCAGTGGTGGCGGCATCTCCGGTGCCGGGCCAGTCCCAGCACAGCCGGCGCACCAGCTCCGGCGAGATGAGATTCTCGGTCGGTATCCCGACCCGGGCCGACAGGTCGGCCAGCGCCGATCGGGCGGCTTCCAGGCGTGCGGCAGCCTCGGGTTTCTTCTTGGCCCAGCGCATGGGAGGCGGTGGGCCATCAAGGGATTCGGACAGCTCCGGGGGCTGATCGGTGGTGCGGGCTGCCGCCAGCGCGTCCATCCAGACCTGCGCGCCGCGGCGCTGCTTCTGGCCGCCGAAGACCGGCAGCGCCAGCAATTCCTCGACGGTCTTGGGATCGGCGAGTGCCGCGGCGACGATCGCCGAATCCGGCAGGATTCGTCCCGGGGCGATGTCGCGGCTGCGGGCGATGCGGTCTCGCACCGTCCACAACTCGCGCACCGCGGCCAGACCCGTCTGGGTGCGCACCTTGTGGACGCCCGAGGTGCGGCGCCACCGATCCCGCCGCGTCGGTGTGCTCTCCGCGCAGCGCAGATACTCGAATTCCTCAGTAGCCCAAACGGTTTTGCCCTGTTCGGCGAGCACCTCGGCAATCGCCGAACGCAACTCGATGAGCACCTCGACGTCGAGCGCGGCGTAGTTCAACCAGGCGTCGGGCAGTGGCCGTTGGGACCAGTCCGCCGCACCGTGGCCCTTGACCAGACCGAGTCCCAGCAGCCGCTCCACCATCGCCGCGAGATTGACCCGCTCGAAACCGGCGAGCCGGCCGGCCAATTCGGTGTCGTAGAGCGCCGGCGGCCGCAGGCCCACCTCGGCCAGGCAGGGCAGGTCCTGATCGGCGGCGTGCAGGATCCACTCGTCCTCACCCAACACGTCGGCCAGTGGGCTGAGCACGTCGATCGGGCTGCCGCCGTGGTTGACCGGGTCGATCAGCACCGTTCCGGCGCCGCTGCGGCGGATTTGGATCAGGTAAGCGCGGTTGGAGTAGCGGAAACCTGAGGCTCGTTCGGCGTCGACGGCGAACGGGCCGTTGCCGCGCGCCAAAGTATCTGCGGCGCGGGCGATCTCATCGGCGGCGACGCAAACCTCGGGCACTCCGGCGGCCGGGCACAACAGCGGCACCGGTGGCGGCCCCTCTGGCGCGGCGTCGGGAGACACGTCGGGAGAGACGTCCGGGGAAACGTCCGGGGAAACGTTGTCACCATCGGCCATGGTCAGGCGCGGGAACGGGAGCTCAGGTCGGTGACACCCACCGGTGGCAGCCCGGCCGCATGCTCGAGCACCTCGCAGAAGGCCTGCACATGGGTGCCCAACGCCAGGGTGGTGGCCGTCCATGACGCCCTTAGCTCCAGTTGGTGGGCGCGCGGCGGACCGGAGATGTCGCCGTAGCGCACCGACGTCGTCGCCGTCACCGTCCCGCCCAAGGCGGTGACGTGCTCGGAGCGCTCGGCCAGTGCATCGACCAGCCAGCTCCACGCCACCTCCGGCAGCAGCGGGTCGACCGCCTCGTGCGGGTCGAGATCGGCCTGGATGTAAGCGACCAGGCGCATGGTGCCGTCCCACGCGTCTGCGCCTTCCGGGTCGTGCAGCAGGATGAGGCGGCCGAACGCGTCGCCCTCGGAGGTTTCCGACCCGAGCTCGGAGCGGCGCACCTCGGCGCCCAGCGCGTAGCTGTACGGGGCCAGGCGCTGCGGCGGACGGATCGGACCGAGCTCGATCTCAGGCCGGACCTTGGCGGTGTTCATCGCCGCCACGCCCTCACGGAACGGTGTCGGCTCCGCATCGGTCACTCAACCGACGGTAGCCCCATCCGCGGATGCCTGCAGTCAGGCGCGCCGGGCAGACGCCCCCTTGCCACCCGGGATGCCACCCGGGACCGGCCGTCCCGCGTGGCACGATGGTCGCGATGAGCACTCGCCGCCACCTGCCCGAGGCGCCCTACCTGGCTGCCGCCACCGGCCGTACACCCAGCCGCATCCCGGTGTGGTTCATGCGGCAAGCCGGCCGGTCACTGCCGGAGTACCGGGCGTTGCGGGCGACCAACACCATGATGGAGGCCTGTTTCGACCCGGAGCTGATCTGCGAGATCACGCTGCAGCCGGTGCGCCGGCACGGTGTGGACGCCGCGATCCTGTTCTCCGACATCGTGGTCCCGTTGCGTGGCGCTGGAGTCGACCTCGACATCGTTCCCGATGTCGGCCCGGTCATCGCCAGCCCGGTGCGCACCGAGGCGGACGTCGCTGCTCTGCGCGGACTGCGCCTGGAACGTATCAGCGCCGTGCAGGACGGCGTCGGGCTGCTGGTCGACGCGCTCGGCGACGTGCCGTTGATCGGTTTCGCCGGAGCGCCGTTCACGATGGCGTCGTACCTGATCGAGGGCGGCCCCAGCAAGCTGCACGAACGCACCAAGACGATGATGTTCGCCGACCCGTCGACCTGGCACGCCCTGATGGACGTGCTGGCCGACCTGACCATCGACTTCCTGCGCGTGCAACTCGACGCCGGGGTGGACGCCATCCAGCTGTTCGACTCCTGGGCGGGCACGCTGTCGCTGGCCGACTACCGCACCTATGTGCTGCCGCACAGCACCCGGGTGTTCGCCGCGCTGGCCGAATTCGGCGTGCCGATGACGCACTTCGGGGTCAACACCGGGGAACTGCTCGGAGCCATGGGACAGGCCGGCGCCAGCGTGGTGGGCGTGGACTGGCGCACCTCGCTGGCCGACGCCGCCACCCGCATCGAGCCCGGCAAGGCGTTGCAGGGCAACCTCGATCCGGTGGTTCTGCTGGCGGGCTGGCCGGTGGTCGAGAAAGCCGCCCGGGCCGTCGTCGACGACGCACGGCTGGCGCTCGACGCCGGGGCGGCCGGACATGTCTTCAACCTCGGCCACGGTGTGTTGCCGAAGACCGATCCGGGGGTGCTGACCGAGCTGGTGAACCTGGTGCATTCGTTGTGAGAAGTTTTGCGCCCGCGGGCGCAGCCCGCAGTTTTGCGCCCGCGGGCGCAGCCCGCAGTTTTGCCGTCGTGGGCGGGGGCATCTCCGGCCTGGTCGCGGCCTACCGCATTCGTGCTGCCGTCGGCCCAGACGCGCAGATCATGCTGTTCGACCCGGCCGACCGGCTCGGCGGCGTGCTGCGCACCGAGACGATGGCCGGCCAGCCGATGGACATCGGGGCAGAGGCGTTCGTCGCCCGCCGCCCCGAGGTGCCGGCGCTGCTGAGCGAACTGGGTCTTGCCGACCGCCTCATCACACCGACCGGGGTCCGGCCCACCATCTACAGCCAGGGCCGGCTGCACCCACTGCCGCTCGGCGCCGTCAACGGCATTCCGGGCTCGGCCGAATCGCTGCGGGGCCTGGTGGACGAGGAAACGCTTACCAGGGTCGCCACCGAACCCGACCGGCCCCTGCCGTGGCAGCCCGGAGACGATCCCTCGGTCGGAGACCTGGTGGCCCAACGGTTCGGCGAGCAGGTGGTCACCCGGTCGGTCGACCCGATGCTATCGGGGGTGTACGCCGGTTCGGCGCGGACGATCGGACTCCGATCGGCGGTCCCGACGGTGGCCGCCGCTCTGGACGCCGGCGCGGGCAGTCTGACCGCAGCCGTCGCCCGGGCGACGCCGGGCACCACGGGCGGCCCCGTGTTCGCCGCCATCGACGGCGGCTACCGGGTGCTGGTGGACGAACTCATTGCCCGCAGCGCGATTACGTGGGTGCCGACCGCGGTGGACCACATGTTCGCCGACGTCAACGGCTGGACCGTGGCCGACGCCAACGGCCAGAACTGGCGGGCCGATGGTGTGGTGGTGGCTCTGCCGGCCCCGCAGACCGCGGCGCTGCTGGACGACATCGCACCGCGGGCTGCTGCGGTGGTAGGGCGTATCCCGGTGGCGTCCGCCGCGGTGCTGGCGATGGCGGTGCC
>Ga0194055_10004671_pt1 | contig 10174 bp, 5 predicted proteins | sample SepL449m_MetaG_FD_155482 | JGI IMG/M metagenome (GOLD analysis project Ga0194055, IMG submission 155482) | Anoxic zone freshwater microbial communities from boreal shield lake in IISD Experimental Lakes Area, Ontario, Canada - Sep2016-L442-9m | ecosystem: Environmental > Aquatic > Freshwater >... | reverse complement strand
TTCGCCGGGTTCGGCGCCTCGGGGCGCAACGGCGGCTGGCTCTCCGGGCTGCCGCCGGGACACCGCGGGGTGCTGGCCGCCCGGCACGGCCGCGACAGCGTCGTCGCCTGGCAGCGGATGCTCAACAACTCCGTCGACGAGGTGATCGGCGTCGCCGCCCGCGAAGGCATCGACGCCGACATCGTCAAGGGCGGCAACCTGGAGGTGGCCCGCAACCCGGCTCAGGCAGGGCGGTTGCGCGCCGAAGTCGACGAGGACCGGCACTGGGGTGTCGAGGGCATCGAAATCCTCACTGCCGCAGAAATTTCCGAACGAATCCGGGTCGACAACGCGGTGCTCGGCTCGTTCAACCCGCACTGCGCCCGCATCCAGCCGGCGAAGCTGGCGCGCGGACTGGCCGACGTCGTCGAACGCCTCGGCGTCACCATCTACGAGCAGACCCCGGTGACCGAGATCGCGCCCGGGCGCGCCGAGACCCCCCTCGGGGTGCTGCGGGCACCGGTCGTCATCCGGGCGACCGAGGGCTTCACCGCCCGGATGCGCGGCCTGCGCCGGCGCTGGCTACCCATGAACAGCGCCATGATCGCGACCGACCCTCTGCCGCAACAGGTTTGGGACGAGATCGGCTGGGACGGCTGCGAGACCCTCGGTGATCTCGCGCACGGCTTCTTCTACGCCCAGCGCACCGCCGACGGCCGCATCGCCATCGGCGGACGCGCGGTGCCCTACCGGTACGGCTCCCGCATCGACCGGGACGGCGCCGTCCCGGCGGCCACCATCGACTACCTGACCGGCGTCCTGAACACCGCCCTGCCGCAGACCCGCGGCGTGCCGATCGCGCACGGTTGGTGCGGCGTGTTGGCGGTGCCACGGGACTGGACGGCCGGCATCGCGTTCGATCCGGCCACCGGCCTCGGCGAGGCGGGCGGCTACGTCGGTCACGGCGTCACCGCCACCAACCTGGCCGGACGCACGCTGGCCGACCTGGTACTCAAACGATCCACCGACCTGACCGCCCTGCCCTGGGTGCAGCACCGGTCCCGGACCTGGGAGCCCGAGCCGCTGCGCTGGATCGGGGTGCGCGGCCTCTACACCGCATACAAGGTGGCCGACGGCCACGAGGGCCGGCGCACCGGCACCTCGCCGATCGCCGTCCTCGCCGATCGGATCACCGGACGGCCCTGAGATGCACAGCCGGACGCTCACCTTCCCCGGTCCGGCCAGCCCCGGCCACACCCTCGCTCCGCAACGCCGCGGACCCGGCGACCCCTGCTTCCAGATCGTCGACGGCGCGATCTGGCGTACCAGCCTGCAGCGCAGCGGCCCGGTCACGGCGCGCATCGTCCGCGCCGGCGTCGACACCGTCGAGTGCCGGGCCTGGGGCGATGGCGCGGAGGAGTTCGTCGAGAACCTGCCCGCCCTGCTCGGCGCCGACGACGACGCAGGCGATTTCCGGCCCGCGGACCCGATCATCGCCCGGGCACACCGGCGCGTCCCCCACCTCCGCATCGGAGCCACCGGCCGGGTGTTGGAGGCGCTGATCCCGGCCGTCATCGAACAGCGCGTCCAGGGCGTCGAGGCGTTCCGGTCGTGGCGGCTTCTGGTCACCAAGTACGGCACCCCGGCTCCCGGCCCGGCACCGGATTCCCTGCGGGTGCCCCCGCCCGCCGAGGTGTGGCGTCGGATCCCGTCCTGGGAGTTCCACCGCGCCAACGTCGACCCCGGCCGGGCCCGCACCATCGTCGGCTGTGCCGCCCGCGCCGATGCCCTGGAACGCCTCGCCGGCCGTCCGGCCGCCGAGGCGCGTGAGGCACTGACCACGCTGCCCGGTGTCGGGGTGTGGACTGCCGCAGAGACCGCCCAACGCGCCTTCGGCGACGCCGACGCGCTGTCGATCGGGGACTACCACCTATCGTCGATGGTCGGCTGGACCCTGCTGGGCCACCCGATCGATGACCCGACCATGGTCGAAACGCTCGAACCGCTGCGGCCGCACCGCTACCGCGCGGTACGGCTGCTGGAAGTCAGCGGGCTGGCAACTCTGCCGCGGCGCGGGCCACGTTTACCGGTGGTGCGGATCAGCGGATTGTGAGTTGGTTCTGCCCTTCCGAAAAACGCCAGCGGCGCCCTGTTCCGTCGACGGAACAGGACGCCGCCGGCGCGCGACCGATCAAGCGGCGCAGCCGCGACTGGGGGACTACTTGTCTTCGATGAACTTGATCTCGGACTCGACGACGTCGCGAATCACCTCGCGCCGCTCTAGGGCCGCGTCGCGGACCGGACGGGTGGCCAGTTCCTCGTAGCGCGGGAACAGCAGCGGGTAGAGCACGCCGGCGATCGCCGCCCCGACCAGCGGAGCCAGCCAGAACAACCACAACTGCCCGGGTGCGCCGGCGCCGTTGAAGAACGCCACACCGGTCGAGCGGGCCGGGTTGACCGAGGTGTTGGACACCGGGATCGAGATCAGGTGGATCAGAGTCAGCGCCAGGCCGATCGAGATGCCCGCGAAGCCCTTGGGTGCCCGGTCGTCGGTGGAGCCCAGGATGATCATCAGGAAGATGAAGGTGAGCAGCACCTCGATGATCAGCACCGCCATCATCGAGTAGCCGTGCGGCGAATGGTCGCCGAAGCCGTTGGCGGCCATGTTCCCGCTGGCGTTGTACTTCGGCCGTCCCTTGGCGATGGTCAGGATGGCGAAACCACCAGCCAGGCCGCCGAGGATCTGAGCCAGCCAGTAGCCGGGCACCGCGGCCCATTCGACGCGCTTGGCGAGCGCGGCGCCCAGGGTCACGGCGGGGTTGAAGTGGCCGCCGGAGATGGTGCCGAAGGCGTAGACGCCGGTCAGCACGGTCAGGCCGAACGCCAGCGCCACCCCCAGATAGCCGATGCCGACGGAGTGGTCACCGGCCGGGTTGGCTGCGAACACGGCGGCGCCGCAGCCGCCGAAGACCAGCCAGAACGTGCCGATGAACTCCGCCGTGAGGCGGTGCGTCATCGTGGGAGCTGTCATTGTCGTGGGACTCCTTAACCTGTAGTGACCCCTGTGTCGTGCGACGGGTTGCAACGACGTGCCGATCAGCGTCCCACCCAGGGCGCCCGATGTGCACCGGGTTTGCCGGATTTAGTCCAGACCGTTACCTGGCTAACGCCCAGTGCTGAATTAGGTCACCCTAAGTTGGCATCTCCGGGCCTGCTTGCATATCGTTTCGGTATCTGTTGACACCCACGGAAGGGCCGCCGTCCACCGACGCACGGAGGAACCCCGACGGGCCACGGCGCGCCGTCGTTGACTATCGCCGTGCGACTTGAGGTGAGGTGCTTTATGCCCAGTAGTGTCGGGCTCTACAACCCCGTCCACGAGCACGATGCATGCGGTGTGGCCATGGTCGTTGACATCCAGGGCCGCCGCAGCCGGCAGATCGTCGATCACGCGATCACCGCGCTGCTGAATCTGGAGCATCGCGGCGCGGCCGGCGCCGAGCAGAACAGTGGCGACGGCGCCGGGATCATGATCCAGGTTCCGGACAAGTTCCTGCGCGCCGTATGCCGGGAGCAGGCCGGCTTCGACCTGCCCGACGAGGGCTCGTATGCCACCGGCATCGCCTTCCTGCCGCAGTCCTCCCGCGACGCGGCGCTGGCCGTCGAAGGTCTGGAGAAGATCGTCGAGGCCGAGGGCCTGACCGTGCTCGGCTGGCGCGACGTGCCCACCGACGAGTCCTCGCTGGGAGCGCTGGCCCGCGACGCGATGCCGACCTTCCGCCAGCTCTTCGTCGGCTGGGGCGAGCGAAGCGACGGGATGGACCCGAGCGCGTCCGGCATGGAACTGGAGCGCAAGGCCTACGTGGTGCGCAAGCGCGCCGAGCACGAGCTGGGCACCAAGGGGCCCGGCCAGGACGGTCCCGGTCGCGAAACCGTCTATTTCCCAAGTCTTTCCGGCAAAACCCTGATCTACAAGGGCATGCTGACCACTCCGCAGCTCAAGACGTTCTACCTCGATCTGCAGGACGAGCGGATGGAAAGCGCGCTGGGCGTGGTGCATTCGCGGTTCTCGACGAACACGTTCCCGTCGTGGCCGCTGGCCCACCCGTTCCGGCGGATCGCGCACAACGGTGAGATCAACACCGTCACCGGCAACGAGAACTGGATGCGCGCCCGCGAGGCGCTGATCAAGACGGACGTGTTCGGCACCGATGTCGAGAAGGTCTTCCCGGTCTGCACCCCCGGCGCCTCCGACAGCGCCCGGTTCGACGAGGTGCTCGAACTGCTGCACCTCGGCGGCTACAGCCTGCCGCACGCGATGCTGATGATGATCCCGGAGGCCTGGGAGCGCAACGAGGACATGGACCCCGCGCGCCGCGCCTTCTACGCCTACCACGCCGCACTGATGGAGCCGTGGGACGGCCCCGCCTCGGTGGTGTTCTCCGACGGCACCGTGGTGGGCGCGGTGCTGGACCGCAACGGCCTTCGTCCGTCACGCATCTGGGTGACCGAGGACGGTCTGGTGGTGATGGCCTCGGAGGCCGGCGTCCTCGACCTCGACCCGGCCAAGGTGGTCAAGCGCATGCGCCTGCAGCCCGGCCGGATGTTCCTGGTCGACACCGCTCAGGGCCGCATCATCTCCGATGAAGAGGTCAAGACTGAACTGGCCGCCGAGCATCCCTACGGCGAGTGGCTGGAGTCCGAGCAGTTCCACCTCGACGACCTGCCGCAGGGCCCTTACATCCGGATGCCACACCACCGGGTTGTGCTGCGCCAGCAGGCCTTCGGCTTCACCTACGAGGAGCTCAACCTCCTGGTGGCGCCGATGGCCCGCACCGGTCAGGAGGCGCTGGGCTCGATGGGCAGCGACACCCCCATCGCGGTGTTGTCGGGCCGTCCGCGGATGCTCTACGACTATTTCCAGCAGTTGTTCGCCCAGGTGACCAACCCGCCGCTCGACGGGATCCGCGAGGAGGTGGTGACCAGTCTGTCGGCCACCCTCGGTCCGGAGAGCGACCTGCTCAACCCGACGCGGGAGTCCTGCCACCAGATTCTGCTGCCGCAGCCGATCCTGCGGAACCACGAGCTCGCCAAGCTGGTCAACCTCGACCCTGACGTCGAGGTGCACGGCCACAAGCACGGTATGCGCTCGGCCGTCATCAGCTGCCTATACCCGGTGGCCAAGGGCGGTGCCGGACTGCGCCGCGCACTCGACGACATCCGCGCCGAGGCGTCCAAGGCGATCGCCGGTGGTGCCCGGATCCTGATCCTGAGCGACCGCGAATCGAACATGACGATGGCGCCGATCCCGTCGCTGCTGTCGCTCTCGGCGGTGCACCACCACCTGGTCCGGGAGCGCACCCGCACCCAGACCGGCCTTGTCGTCGAGAGCGGTGACGCCCGCGAGGTGCACCACATGGCGATGCTGATGGGCTTCGGCGCCGGGGCGATCAACCCCTACATGGCGTTCGAGTCCATCAGCGACATGGTGGACAGAGGTGTCCTCGGCGGCGCGGCCGGCGGCGGCGCCTCCGCGCCGCGGGACCGCGAGAAGGCCCTGCAGAACTACATCAAAGCCGCCGGCAAGGGCGTGCTGAAGGTGATGTCGAAGATGGGCATCTCCACGGTGGCGTCCTACACCGGTGCCCAGCTGTTCCAGGCGATCGGCATCTCGCAGAGTGTGCTCGACGAGTACTTCACCGGATTGAACTGCCCGGTGGGCGGCATCGACCTCGACGACATCGCCGCCGACGTCGCCGCCCGCCACCAGTTGGCCTACCTGGACCGGCCCGACGAGCGCGCGCACCGCGAACTCGAGGTGGGCGGGGAGTACCAGTGGCGCCGGGAGGGCGAGTACCACCTGTTCAACCCCGACACGGTTTTCAAACTCCAGCATTCGACCCGCACCGGGCAGTATTCGATCTTCAAGGAGTACACCCAGCTGATCGATGACCAGAGCGAGCGGATCGCGTCGCTGCGCGGCCTGCTGAAGTTCAAAGACGGCGCACGGCAACCGGTTCCGATCGAGGAGGTCGAGCCGGCCTCGGAGATCATCAAGCGGTTCTCCACCGGCGCGATGAGCTTCGGGTCGATCTCCGCCGAGGCGCACGAGACGCTGGCGATCGCGATGAATCGCCTTGGTGCACGGTCGAATTCGGGCGAGGGCGGCGAGGCGGTGAGCCGTTTCGAGCCGGAGCCCAACGGCGACTGGCGCCGCAGCGCGATCAAGCAGGTGGCGTCCGGCCGCTTCGGTGTCACCAGCCACTATCTGACCAACTGCACCGATATCCAGATCAAGATGGCGCAGGGCGCCAAACCCGGTGAGGGCGGCCAGCTTCCGGGTCACAAGGTGTATCCGTGGGTGGCCGAGGTGCGTCACTCCACGCCGGGCGTCGGACTGATCTCGCCGCCGCCGCACCACGACATCTACTCGATCGAGGATCTGGCGCAGCTGATCTACGACCTGAAGAACGCCAACCCGCAGGCCCGCATCCACGTGAAGCTGGTGAGCGAGAACGGCGTCGGCACCGTCGCTGCCGGCGTTTCCAAAGCGCACGCCGATGTGGTGCTGATCTCCGGTCACGACGGTGGCACGGGTGCGTCGCCGCTGACCTCGCTCAAGCACGCCGGCGCGCCCTGGGAACTCGGCCTGGCCGAGACCCAGCAGACCCTGCTGCTCAACGGTCTTCGCGACCGGATCGTCGTCCAGGTCGACGGCCAGCTCAAGACCGGCCGCGACGTGGTGGTCGCCGCGCTGCTCGGCGCCGAGGAGTTCGGCTTCGCGACCGCGCCGCTGGTGGTGTCGGGCTGCATCATGATGCGCGTCTGCCACCTCGACACCTGCCCGGTCGGCGTCGCCACCCAGAACCCGCTGCTTCGCCAGCGTTTCACCGGCAAGCCGGAATTCGTCGAGAACTTCTTCACGTTCATCGCCGAAGAGGTGCGCGAACTGATGGCGCAGTTGGGTTTCCGCACCGTCAACGAGATGGTCGGACGCGTCGACGCCCTGGACACCAGCCGGGCCGCCGCGCACTGGAAGGCCCACAAGCTGGACCTGACTCCGGTTCTGCACGAAGCCAATTCGGCGTTCATGAACCAGGATCTGTACTGCAGTTCCCGCCAGGACCACGGCCTGGACAAGGCGCTGGATCAGCAACTCATCGCACAGTGCCGTGAGGCGCTGGATTCCAAGACCCCGGTGCGGTTCTCGATGAAGATCGCCAACACCAACCGCACGGTCGGCACCATGCTCGGCCACGAGGTCACCAAGGCCTACGGCGGTGACGGCCTGCCGGACGGCACCATCGACATCACGTTCGACGGGTCGGCCGGCAACAGCTTCGGCGCCTTCGTGCCGCGCGGCATCACGCTGCGGGTGTACGGCGACGCCAACGACTACGTCGGCAAGGGCCTCTCGGGCGGACGGATCGTGTTGCGCCCGTCCGACGACGCACCCGCGGGCTATGTCGCCGAGGACAACATCATCGGCGGCAACGTCATCCTGTTCGGCGCCACCAGCGGCGAGGCGTACATCCGCGGCACGGTCGGCGAGCGCTTCGCCGTGCGCAACTCCGGTGCGCACGCGGTGGTCGAGGGCGTCGGCGACCACGGGTGTGAGTACATGACCGGTGGTCGGGTGGTGATCCTCGGGCCCACCGGGCGTAACTTCGCCGCGGGCATGTCCGGCGGCATCGCCTACGTGTACGACCCCCAGGGCCGGCTGCCGCAGAACCTCAACACCGAGATGGTCAACCTCGAGCAGCTCGACGAGACCGATCTCCAGTGGCTGCGCGACATGCTGGTGGCGCACCGCGACGCGACGGATTCGGCTGTTGCCGAACGCATTCTGGCCGACTGGCCGCGACAGGCAGGAGATTTCGTGAAGGTGATGCCGCGCGACTACAAGAACGTCCTGGCCGCTATCGCCGAGGCCGAGCGCATCGGTGCGGACGTCGACGAGGCGATCATGGCGGCGTCCCGTGGCTGATCCGAGCGGTTTCCTCAAGTACACCCGCCGCGAGACCCCGAAGCGGCGGCCGGTTCCGCTGCGGCTGCGCGACTGGAACGAGGTCTACGAAGACTTCGACCACGAGGCGCTGCAGCACCAGGCGGCGCGCTGCATGGACTGTGGAATTCCGTTCTGCCACAACGGCTGCCCGCTGGGCAACCTGATTCCGGAATGGAATGACCTGGTCTACCGGGACCGCTGGCAGGACGCGATCGAGCGGCTGCATGCCACCAACAACTTCCCGGAGTTCACCGGCCGGTTGTGCCCCGCACCCTGCGAGGCGTCCTGCGTGCTGGGCATCAACGCCGACCCGGTGACCATCAAGCAGGTCGAGGTCGAGATCATCGACAACGCGTGGGACGAGGGCTGGGTCAAGCCCAACCCGCCGCACCTGGTGACCGGCAAGTCGGTCGCCGTCGTCGGGTCCGGGCCGGCCGGCCTGGCCGCCGCCCAGCAGCTCACCCGAGCCGGCCATGACGTCACCGTCTTCGAGCGGGCCGACCGCATCGGCGGGCTGCTGCGCTACGGCATCCCCGAATTCAAGATGGAGAAACGCCACATCGACCGCCGTCTGGAGCAGATGGAGGCCGAGGGCACCAAGTTCCGCGCCGGCGTGAACGTCGGGGTCGACGTCACCGTCGAGCAACTGCGCGAGGACTTCGACGCCGTGGTGCTCGCCGGCGGCGCCACCGACTGGCGCGATCTGCCGATCCCCGGCCGCGAACTCGACGGCGTCTATCAGGCGATGCAATACCTGCCGTGGGCCAACAAGGTTCAGCAGGGCGATGAGGTGGTCGGCCCCGACGGGCAGCCCCCGATCACCGCCAAGGACAAGCGAGTCATCATCATCGGCGGTGGCGACACCGGAGCGGACTGCCTGGGCACCTCGCTGCGCCAGGGCGCCCGCAGCGTGCACCAGTTCGAGATCATGCCCCGCCCGCCCGAGGAGCGGGCAGACTCCACGCCGTGGCCGACCTATCCGCTGATGTACCGAGTCTCCTCGGCGCACGAGGAGGGCGGCGAGCGGGTGTTCTCGGTCAACACCGAGAAGTTCACCGGCAAGGACGGCCGGGTCACCGGCCTGCGCGCCCACGAAGTGGAGATGAAGGCCGGCAGGTTCGAGAAGGTCGAGGGTTCGGACTTCGAGTTGGCCGCCGACCTCGTGCTGCTGGCGATGGGCTTCGTCGGGCCGGAGAAGCCCGGGCTGCTCAGCGAGTTGGGTGTGGCACTGACCGACCGCGGAAACGTCTCCCGCAACGGCGATTTCGAGACGTCGGTGCCCGGGGTGTTCGTGGCCGGGGACATGGGCCGCGGCCAGTCGCTGATCGTGTGGGCGATCGCCGAGGGCCGTGCCGCAGCAGCCGGAGCCGACCGCTACCTGATGGGGCACACGGCCTTGCCGGCGCCTATCGCACCATCCGCGGCGCCGCAACGCTAGTCACATCCGTCACATCCGTAACAGGTTTCCTCGGCGCGCCTACGTCGCTGTCATCCATGGCAACGGTCTAATTGCCGCGGTGGGGATGGCGCGGTAGAGTCCCCGCTGGTTGCCGATGACGCCGACCGCTTCAGGAGAGCCTTAAATGTACCTTAATCCGATCGCGACGCCACCGCGTTCCCGCGTCGGTCGCATGGCATGGTCGCTGTTGCGCCACCCGGTCAAGAGCCGCGAATTCCCCGCCAAGCGGGAACGTCTTGTCACCGCCGCCGACTTGGTGTCCTACGGCTTCTAGAGCTCATCGATACTGCGTAGAGATCGCCTTTTCAGCCGGAGCGACGATCTGACCGCAGAGTCGGTGAAGCGTTAGGCGGGCCGCCACAGCCCGGAATCCCGGATCGTCTCCGCCAGCGGTTCCAGCACGGCGGGGTCATACGGCAGCGGCAGGTAGATGATCGCGAGATCCAACCCTTCAGCGCCCAGGGCGATCGCGTCCTCGATCACGCCGCGCGCTCCGCGCTCGCCGATCCTGATGTGCGCGGACAGCATGATGTCCTTCGGGTTTCGTCCCACATCGGCGCAGTGCGCCTTGAGGACATCGCGTTTGCGCGCGAACTCGGCCGGGCTGCCGCCGACGAAATTCCAGTGGTCGGCGTACTTGGCCGTGATCCGCAGGGTCCGCTTCTCGCCATTGCCGCCGATGCAGATCGGGGGGTGCGGCTTCTGCGGTCCTTTGGGCTCGTTGCGGG
>Ga0194055_10004670_pt1 | contig 10175 bp, 4 predicted proteins | sample SepL449m_MetaG_FD_155482 | JGI IMG/M metagenome (GOLD analysis project Ga0194055, IMG submission 155482) | Anoxic zone freshwater microbial communities from boreal shield lake in IISD Experimental Lakes Area, Ontario, Canada - Sep2016-L442-9m | ecosystem: Environmental > Aquatic > Freshwater >... | reverse complement strand
GCGGCACACGCGACCACGCAGGCCGTGATCACAGAGCGGCATATGGGTCGGTTCATGGGCGGCCCTCTCACCCTCGCGAAGCCCTGCAGTTCTGGAGGTTCAAACCCCAGACCACATCAGCATATCCAGCCCTACGGCAAGCGGCAGCAAACGGGTCGCCCCGGGTCGCGAGAAAAGTGGCGGGAAAAGAACCGGATTCGAAAAAACCGGGTCAGGCCCGCCGACGCCGGAGGAGGGCCACCGCAGCAGCCGACGCCAGGAGCAGGCCTGCAGGAATCGCGGGTTCGGGCACGGCAGCGATGCCAGACGCTCCCACCGGCGTGTTGTAGTTCCCGGTGTCGTAGAGGCCGGTGCCGAAGAAGTCGGAGGCGTCGAGGACGTCCACCACGCCGTCGTAGTTGAAGTCGCCCTCCAGCCAGGTCGCTGGAAGCCCGGTGTCGTACTTGCCGAACGACAGGAAGTTGCTCGCGTCGAGGACGTCGACTTGCCAGTCGAGGTTGGTGTCGCCGGGCGCTGCAAAAGCTGCCGTCATCGAGCCATCGCCGTTGTCGAGCCAGCCCACCGCCCGCGGGATGCTCAAGGCCACGTCAGACGCCGCCACGCTCGACGTGATGCCGCTCGCGCCGGTCCAGGAGCCGTCACCACGGCCGGCCTTGATGGCCGTCACGAGGTCGGTGGCGGACAGGCCGCTCGCCACGGTCACCAGCCCGTTGCCTAGGTTCACCAGGCCGCCGGCGTTGGGGGCGAGGCCGCCGACCGTGGTCTGCAGGTAGGGCGCGAGCGACACGGTGCCGCCCACGACCGGGATGACCTTGCTCGAGGCGAGCGCCGCGGCGTTGGCGAGCTGCAATGTGCCCTGCTGCACCGTCGTCGAGCCCGTGAGCGTGTTGGCGGCGGTGAGCACCAGCGTGCCGCCGCCGGCCTTCACGACGGGGATCGAGCCCGAGAGCGTCGGATACCCGGCCTGGGTCTGGGTCTGCGTGCCGCTCGCCACAGTGATCGTGATCACGGCCGGCGCCTCGGTGTAGGCCGTCCGCATGATCCAGCCCGACGACGGCGAACCGCCGAACGACGCCGTCGTCGACACCATCGTCACCGTCGACGCAAACGTGGTGTTGTGGGCGGCGTTGTAGTGGGCCAGCGTGTAGTAATGCAGCCCGGAGTGCTCGATGTCGGTCCCAAGCCCATCTCCGAGCACATAGGTGGTGTAGTTCGCGTTACCGATCGCCGAGGTCTGGTTGGTCGTCGTGAAGAAACCACCCAGGTAGGAATCGCTCGTGGCCAGCGTGGTGGCGTTGACGAACAGTTGCACGACGTTGGCCGAGGCCAGGTTCGTCGTGAATGGCGTGGTGCCGGTCAGCCGGAGAACGTCGTTGCCGCTGGCGGTCGGGTCGGACCAGTTCGGGGCCACGTTCGCCGAATCGAGATCGAAGTTAAAACCCGTACCTGCACTCCCGGAGATCGTGCCGACCGTGAAGATGCCGTCGGCGCCGCTGGTGCCATCGGGGCTCACAATGCCGGTACCGCTGACCGTCTTGATCGCGCCGTAGCCGTCCACCTTGCCACCGGCGAGCACGACCGATGTCTGCGTGAAATCGCCATTGAACCGGGACACCGCATACGGCCCCGGGCTTACGGTGCCGGTGAACGTGTTGCCGCTCGTCGAGGTAAACTTGGCTCGCGACTGAGCCAGGCCCGAGGTGGTGTCGCTGGCAAGGACCCGCAGCACGCCGCTGCCCGTCAGTGGCCCGGAGAACGTGAACTGCTGCGTCGAGGGCACCAGCGGATCGGGGTTGTTCTTGTTGACGATCAGCACGGTGCCCGTGCCGGTCACGTTCAGGTTATTGGCGAGTTCGAGGTCATCGCCGGCTCCCTGGCCGATCGTGCCGCTCTTCAGATTCACCGGAACGGCCGGATTCGAGCCGAACGTGAACACCTGGTCGGGGGCGGCCGCGTTTGGGCTCAGCGCGAGTCGGCCCGCGGCCTCGACGTTGACCTCCGTCGTGTTCAGCGGCACCGCCGAGCGGTCGACGCCGAGGGCCCCACGCTTGACCGTCGTCGTACCAACGTAGTCCTTCACGGCGAAGTCTTGGTTGAGCGTCTGCGTCGAGGTGTTGAGCCGTTCGACTCCGGAGCCAGACGAGTCGATCACGAGATTGCCCGTGCCGGAGAGGGAGCCGTCGAGCCGCGCGTCGGTCGTGCCGGTGATGTTCACGGTGACGGTCGGCCCCATCTTCACGGAACCGAGGCCCTGCAGGCCGCCAACCGTATCCGAGCGGCCATTGAAGTCGACGAGCATGAACCGGGAGATAGCGATCCGCGACGCATCGGGAATGACGTTGTTCGCCGTCAACTGCAGCGTGCCCCCCACGATGTTCGTGAAGCCGGAATAGTCGTTCGCCGTGCCCGCCAGCAGCAGCGTGCCTGCGTTGAGGGACAGGCCGGTGGATCCGGTGATCCGGGCGGCAATGGTCGCGAAACCTCCCGAGACGACACTCACGTCACCGGCAGTGATCGCGCCTGAGCCGGACGCAAGCGTATAGCCGCTGGGGGTGAAGTTCATCGCCAGCGGGGTCACGGCCGAGTCGACCGCCACCGTACCCGAGGTGCCACCGAAATAAGCCGCCCGCCCGTTGGCCCACGGGCCGCCAGAGACGGTGGTATCGGAAGACGACCAGCGATTCGAAGTCGTGTTCCACGCGCCGCTGCCGCCAAGGGCCGTACCGCTCGCCGCCCAGTAGAGCGAGACCACGGGCGCCAGCGTGACCGCGATGCCGGGCGAGCCGGTGTTGAGCGTGCCGGAGGCCGACACCGTGTAGGCGTTGTTCAGCGGTGCGGTGCTGACCGTCCCGGCCGGTGCCGAGCCCAGAATGCCCGCGGAGTCATACGACCAGTAAAACGAGGCTCCGGTCGTGGCGGCCCCGAACGCGACCCGCGTCACCTCCGCGCCAGTCGAGTCGAACAGGCAGACCGCATCGCCCGCCGAACTCAAGCCGACGCCGGCCCCGCTGTAGGAACCCAAGTTTGGATTGCGGATGTTGCCGGTGCCTGACCCAAGATTCCAGAGCGACTGATAGTTGGGAACCTGAGTCGATGGGGTCGCCGTCTCCATGAACACAACCGACTGACCAGGACTCACCAGGCTCCAGGCCGCGTCGGTTCCAGACGCGTAGGGCACCAGCGACACGGAGTTTGCGTAGGAATACGAGTTGTCGTCCATCTTCCAGCCGGTGATGTCCACCGCGGTGTCGCCATAGTTGGTCATTTCCCACCAGTCCATGCCCCCGAGCGTCAGGGCATTGCTCATCACTTCCGTGATCCGGATCGTGCCGGCAGCCTGCACCGAACTGGTCCACGCAAGAAAGGCGAGCAGAGCCGCAGCGGACGAGCGACGAAGGCGGGACAGCATGGCAGGCACTCCTGATGAGAGAGGAAGGGTATCGGTTGGAAGAAAGGAGTTGGGGTGAGGCGGGCCACGAACGATATACGAAACGTGTGTTAGTTTTTCGTGAGCCGCATCGCGGAGGGCAGCCTCACGACCCACAGGCAAGTGCGGGGCGGCGGATCGTCGTCGGCATCCTCATGAATGCCGAAATCGTCGTCGTTCACCAGAAAGACGTGCTGCTCGTCGGCCACGGCCAGCCCTTCGAGCTTGAGCGGGCCGCTTTTCTTCGCGTCGCGCTCGTCGCGGCGATCGGTGCCACGATCCGCGGTGCCGGCGCGCATGGCATCGAGGATGGGAGCGAGGTCGGCCAGCAGCGTCTTGGCCACCGGAGTGATGTCAGCTTTGTCGAGATCGCGCAGCATCTCAGCCGGGGGCTCGTCGCCGGCGACGGTGCGATCCAAGGTGTTCGTCGCAACGGAAAGGTCGGCGAGGTAGAGCCGCGCTACGCCACCACCTGCCTGCTCCAACACGAGAAGCGAACTGGGCCCCAGGGCTGCCATCGCGCAGAGCTTGCCGTCGTCGGGTGTCGCCTTCCCCTTGCGATAGCCCTTCTGCCCAGGATCGCCGAGCCGATAGACATACTCCCCGACTGGCTGCCCACGCGCTGGATCGAAGGCGACGAGCCGCACGTTCCCGAGTTTTCGGGCCACGGCCGGGTCGGTGCCGTCGAGCGGGCTCTGCATGAGGGCGAAGATCCGCGTCTCGTCGGGCGAGATCGCCAAGGCCTCGAAGCCGCGGTTGTCGCGGCGCTGCGAGTAGACCGCTGGCAGCGAATCGACCACCTCAGTGCCGGCATCGGCCAAGGCCACGCCCGCGGGCACGAATCGTCGCTGGAGCGTGCCATCGGCGTCCGCGGCCAGCAGCGACGGCCGATACTCCTCGGCGAGCCAGAAGCCTCCAGCGCGGGTTCGGACAAGCCCCTCCGTATCGACGCCGTCGACGTCGGGAGCGATCGCCGCGCGGCCCTGCGGATCGAAGATCAACGGATCGTTTTCCAACCCGTTGGGCCGGCCCGACACCGGTTCACCGGCGCGGTCGCAAAGCGGCAGCGTGCCCGTCAGTTCCACCGCGAGTTGCCGGGGGTGCCGCGGATCCCAGTCGATCCTCGCCTCGAGGATCCGCGGCGCGAAAGAGGGCGAAGCGAGCGTTCGGTGCTCCCGCCCCTCGATCTCCGTGGTGCCGTTGGGGCCGCGGTCGGTCACGAGCCATGCCCGCCGGCGACCGGGCGTGCCAGCGTCAGCGTCGGGCTCGACGAAGAGGTCGCTGATCCCGCCGAGCATCACGGCTGGTTCTTCGCCGCGTGGGGCCGCGAGCATCACCCGCGGAATCACGCACGAGGCTACGACGTCGCCGCGCATGTCGCCGCCGTCGCGACGGCCACGGTCGTCGGCAGAGGCACACCTCCCGGTAATCGGGGCTGCAATGCCGGCGGCCAGAGCCGCAAGCATCACCGCACGCCGTGCGGCGCCACCGCAGTCCATCGTGTGCCGCCGCGTCCCCGTTGTCATGGCGCGTCGGGCAGGTTCTCACCGCCCGCTCTGGTCACGAGGGCGCAGAACACCGGAAGCTCGACGCTTTCGGAGAGAAACCGCGTCGAGGCGTCTCCGAACACGGCGCACATGCCGCCCACGTGGAACGAGTAGCACTCGCCCTCGTTTGAGGCATTCATCGCCCGGCCGGCCCCCGCCGACGCCTTGGCCGTGCCCAAGTCGTTGAAGCCGTCGACCTTGAACGGCCCGAGGTTGTCGGCCCAGCTGATCCCCTGGCCATACATGATCGGCCCGAGGGGATTTGACGCGAGTTTGCCCGCCCGCCAGGTAAATGGCTTTCCGGCATCCTCGCCGATGAGCAGGGTCTTGGAGAGCCCGTCGGCTACCTTCGCCGGCCGCGTAACGGCGTCCTTCGCCAGCAGTCCCGATGACTCTTCACCGCCAAAGTATCGCTCCGGCACCACCACGCCGCTCTTCACGCCGGTGACGCATTCGTAGTCGGTGTAGGCAAGCGGCGACTTCATGCTGGAGATCGCCGGCCGGGCACTGTCGTTGTCGGGCGCGGCGACGATGGTGGCATAGGAGGCCCGCGGAGGCGCGGTCGGGCAGAGGTAGAACGGCACCGCCCGCGCGCCGACCGCCAGGTTGGAATCGGCAGGGATGCCCATGACTGCGTCGGCGGACCGGGCGGGCGACGAGTTGCTCGTCGTGTCGTACCAGTTCTTCTTCCAGTTGTAGTCGGCGACTGCCGCCTGCTCCTCCATGAACGGCATCACCAGAGCCCGCCAGGAATGCTCTTTGACCGGTGGCTGGGCGGTGCCGGACGAGACGGTGTAACAGGCGGCCGGAAATGTCCGCTTCGCCCCCAACGACCCGTGGAAGGCGAGGCCGATCTGCCGCATGTTGCTCAGGCATTGCGTCCGCCGCGCGGCCTCGCGTGCTGACTGCACCGCCGGCAGCAGGAGGCCGATCAGCGTGGCGATGATGGCGATCACCACGAGCAGTTCAACGAGTGTGAATGCTCGTCGTCGTGCCCCTGATGCAGTCGCTGATGCGATCCGGGCGGAAACGCATGCCATGGCGAGTTTCGGCAATCTCATCACGAAACGACTCCCCTTTGTCGGAAGTCAGACAAACTCGGAACTCCGAGCAGCAGTGACTTGTGTGAGTCATTACGACACCGGACAGCCAAAGTTGTATGAGGATTGTGTGAGGATTGTGTGAGGACACACCGGCTTGTTTCCCCATCCCTGCGAATCATTTCCCAAAGATTGCGAAACGCATTTCGCCACAACTGCGAAAACCAACTGGGGAAATGCCTTACCAAAAACGCTCACGAAAATCGCACGCAGGATTTCTGGCACTGGATTTGCTGCACGAAAGGACACTCCTGGCCGCGCTCACACAATCCTCACGCTGTTGGGCACGTCGTTCGCTGGGTGTGGCGAATACCCATCAATGGCCAGACCGGCCATGGCGAACGAACCGCCACCCCCAAACAAGGTATCCGCCACATGCGTTCCCCCATCGCCTGCCGCCTGCTCGCCATCGCCTTCTGCCTGTCGGCCGCAACGCCCGCCTTTGCCCAACTCTCGACGCTCCGGATCACCGAGGCGATGAGCCAAAGTGGCACGGCCCCCACGTTTACGGCCGACTGGTGGGAAGTCACGAACTTCGGCTCATCGGCCGTCGACCTCACCGGATGGAAGATGGACGACAACAGCTTCGACTCGACAAGGGCCGTGGCCCTCAACGGCGTCTCGAGCATCGGTGCTGGTGAATCGGTGGTGTTTCTCGAGACGGCCTCCCCCCTGACGGACATCCCGAACTTTCGGAGCTTCTGGGGTGGCAGCGCGGCCACGGCCGCCATCGGTTCCTACACCGGCTCGGGCGTCAGCCTCTCATCGACCGGCGACGGCATCGTGCTCTTCAACTCGGGGAGCGCCGAGGCCACTCCGCGGGTGACGTTCGGGGCCGCGACGCTCGGCTCGAGTTTCTATTACCAGTACGCCGCGAACGGCGATCCGACGACGAGCCCCAACACGAGCGCCGTCGTGAGCACGGTCGGCACGGTCAATGGCCAGGTCACCTACCTGTCGGCCACCAGCGCAACGCAAAACATCGGCTCGCCCGGCACGGCGATCAACGCCGTCCCCGAGCCCTCGACCGTGGCGCTCGGCTCGATCGGCCTGGCGATCCTGGCGGCCCGGGCCGCACGGCGGCGGAAGGCCAACGCCTGAAATCGGCCACCGCTCGCCCACTCGGCTTTCCTTGGATTCCTACCTCGCTTCGAACATAACGCTCTTCCTACCCGTCCGTGCCCGCAGTCCGCTCATGGGTGGCTGGCAAACTCCGTGACATCAGCAATACTGCCGTCACGGCCGCCTTGATCGATTCCCTCCTTCGGAGTACCGAGCCATGCGTTCGACCCACCTTTGCTCCTTTGCGAACCTCAAGGTCCTGGCAATCCGCCAGCGTCAACTCGGTGCCCTACTAGCGGTCGCCGTTGCTGCAGCAACCCTCTTAGCGTCGGTCGCGTCAGCGCAACCAGTGGCGGTGTCGTTGTCTGGATCAACGTATTTGCAAAATTTTGACGCGATGGTGTCAAGCACATCGGCAGCTTTTACGTCTTCCGTTCCTCAGGGCTGGGGAATCTTTCGCAGCGGCACCTCTACAGTGACGCCCGCATTTTCCTCGGGGTCAACCTCCACTGTTACAACCCAAGAGGCTGGCAGTGCGGGCGCCACGCCCACGACTGGCGCCGCGTATCTCTGGGTGACCGGCTCGCTTGCCAGCGGCACCGATAAGGCGATCGGGTTTATAAGCTCGGGTGCCTATCCGGGGCCGAGTAGCACGTCGACCAGCAGTTCGCTCGCGATCTTGTTTGGATTCACGAATAACACGGGCGGCACGATCACCGACCTCAACCTTTCGTGGAATTACGAGAAATATCGATCGGGAAGTCGTGCCTTTGACTGGACGTTCTTCACGTCCACGGATGGCAGCACGTGGTCGTCAGCCACGCTCGGCGACCAAGCGTACGCCGCTGATGCCACCAACACCGTCATGTCGAATCCGCCAGCGGCATCGAGCAAGAGCGTGTCGCTGTCGGCGCTGAACATCGCCGACGCGTCGAGTTACTACCTGCGCTGGAGTTATGCCGGGGTCGGTGGTTTTTCCAACGGCCAGGGCCTTGGCCTGGACGATTTCAACATGGCGGCGACGTACACCTCGGCCGCCCTCGATCTCTACTGGAACGGCGGATCTGGTTGGGGATCCACGGCTCCCGGCGTGGGCGGGGTCGGCACCTGGGCTGACGGAACCGGTTCATGGAACTCTTCGATGACGGCCAACTTCGACGGATCGGCCGGCGCCGTTTCAGCCGGGGCGGTCACGGCGGGCCGGGGCATGAAGTTCAACACGACCGGCTACACCCTCTCCGGCGGCACCATCGCCCTGAACGGCGGGTCGATCACGACTGGAACGGACTCGTCCGTCACGGCGGCGGTCAATTCGAAGATTGCTGGCTCGAACGGGCTCACGAAGGCGGGCGGCGGCACGCTCGTGCTCGGCGGTGCCAACACCTTCACGGGAAACGTGTCGGTTAATGCCGGCACGCTGCAAGTTGCAACTGATTCGGCTCTGGGTGACGCGTCCAATGATCTCCGGCTTGCCGGCACGCTCAAGACGACCACGTCGATCGCCATGGGATCCGACCGCGACGTGACCGGCGCCGGCACGCTCGACATTGCCCCGGGCACAAAGTTGACATTGAGCGGGTCGTTCAACCTCTCTACCACCACACTTGCCTCGTCTGGCACACTCGACCTGCAGGGCGCTACTCGTTCCGTTGGCGTGTTGACCTTTGGCACTGCGGCACGGATCGACGGATCCGGAGCAATCTCGCTCAACAGCATTTCGGCCGCAGCCGTCACGACCGGCACCGCGGTAATCAACCCCGCGATTGCTTTCACGAGCAACGGTGACAAGGCTGTCGTCGTCGGATCGGGTGGCACGCTTGCCATCAACGGCGACATCGCCGGCACCACCGGCCGCATTCTTAAGACGGGCGCCGGCACCTTGGTCATCGGAGGTGCAAACGCGACCAGCGGCTTCACGATCGGTTCAGCGGGCGCAAGCCCCACGAATGGCGGTACGGTGGTGTTCGCCCCGACGGCAGGCTCGGGAACCGGCCAACTCCGGTTTAACTACGGAACCCTGGTCACCACCATTCCCGGCGGTATGACGTTTGCCAATGGTGTGTCGATCGGAGGCCGGACGGGTGCCGTCGCAGTGATCGGTGGCAGCCAGCCGATCACGTTCAGCGGAACGTCGAGCTTCTTCCGCTCGTTCGACACATCGGGTGAGTTCCGGCTTGACGTCAACAACACGACGACGATCTCCGGCGTGCTCGGAGCGTCGTCTTCCTCGGGCAGTTCGACCGGCGTGACGATCGGCGGCACCGGCCGACTGATCCTTGCCGCCAACGGACTGGGCGCGAGCGGAAGCACGAGTTTCACCGAGCGAGTCACCGTGAACTCCGGCGCCACGCTCGAGATCGCGAACGAGACCGCCCTCGCGGCCGCGCCGCTCAACACCTCAGGCGGTGGCGCAATCACCTTCGGCGTGCCAGCCGCGACGGTGGCGAGTATCCAGGGCACAGGCACGATCACCCTCAAGAGCACCTCCAACGCCCCGATCGTGCTCACGCTCAGCCAGACCACCAGCGGCACCTACGCGGGTGGCTTCTCGGGCTCCGGTTCCGTGATCAAAAACGGTGATTCCACGCTCGCGCTCACCGGCGTCAGCACCCACACCGGAACCACCGCCGTGCAGCAGGGCGTGCTCCAGGTCGGCAGCGTCTCGGCGCTCGGCGCGAGCACGCTCGCCGTGGCCAACAGTGCGACCGCCTCCGTCGCCAGCTATATCGTGGCCGGTGCGGGGGGCCTCAACCTGGCGGCGAATGGTCTCGTCGACCTCACCGCCGGCGGATTGACTATCGGCAATGCTTCGGCGGTGGACATCGTGGCCCGCATCAAGGAGGGCCGTGGTGACGGATCCTGGACCGGCACGACTGGCATCACCTCGAGCGTGGCCGCGGCCAACGTGGCCTCGAGCATCCCGCGGTCGGTGGGCTGGCTCGACAACGGCGACGGCTCGGTGACGGCGGCCTTTGCGGCGCCGGGCGACACCAACATCGACTGGCAGGTCGACATCCTCGACGCCGGCAACTTCCTGAC
>Ga0194055_10004669_pt1 | contig 10176 bp, 10 predicted proteins | sample SepL449m_MetaG_FD_155482 | JGI IMG/M metagenome (GOLD analysis project Ga0194055, IMG submission 155482) | Anoxic zone freshwater microbial communities from boreal shield lake in IISD Experimental Lakes Area, Ontario, Canada - Sep2016-L442-9m | ecosystem: Environmental > Aquatic > Freshwater >... | reverse complement strand
TCTGGATCCGTAACGTTTTATTACGGATCCAGATCCTCGGATCCGTATCTCTAAATTACGGATCCGGATCCGTCTCCAGATCCTGCTCTTTTCTTCAGTGGCAAAAACATCAAAGTTTTTTTTTGCAAAATTGTTTTTGCTTTTTACCAAGTCCTTTCTTGTATTTGAGGTTTAAAAGTAAGTTTTTTTTGAAAAATTGTCTTAAAATTTAATTTTAAAAGTATTATTTTCACTCAGCTCAACTTTTTCTTTAAATAAGGCAAGGATCAGGATCCGGAGCCGGATCCGGATCCGTAGAAAAAAATAACGGATCCGGATCAGGCTCAGGGAGGCCCAAAAAGTTAGGGATCCGGAACACTGATGCAAGGATCTGCCGATATTTATGCAAATTACAGCGCTTTGCCTATAGTTCTTCCACTCGCCTACGGTAGGTACCTACCGTATTCTTTGAGTTGTAATCATTGGAAACGGAAATATGCTCTGTACAAGATGGCAACTCCTATCAGATCTAAAAGCTATCCAGCACCACAGTCCCAAGCCATTAATTATCATTTGACACTGTTTTTGACCCCCCAAACTTCAGGCCGGACACTTCCTTTAACACGCTGAGCTTAGAATCTTCACTTCATACCTTTTGATAGGCGCAGGGTATGGCGGTTTTTCTAGCTAAGCTGTGCGGCTCCATGATGAACCTTGTATTAACTAGGTACCTACCGTATTTTAGTTTGGAAATTCGGGCTGGAATATATCTGATTGCTTGTGATTCGACCATGCTATTTATAGTTTTTTATTAATCTGTCCAGGGCCAAATTTCTGTCACAGCGAGAGGCCAGCAGGCTTCAGGTCCATCTTTGTGGGCGATATCAGCGTCTCGAACTGCCCAGGAATGGGGAGACAAATATGCTAACGAAAACTTCCAGTTTTGATTGATTGATTTACGGAACTGCAAAGTTGAGAGTCTGTAGGTACTGTACCTATATAAATTCAGAATCTTATCATCACCTCATTAAAGATTGATATTTTTGATGTTGTCTGAAAGGCATACTCGTAATTAACCAAATTATAAACTATTTTGTGATACCTGTTCAATTTTTTTCTCGCGTTTTAGCTAATGAAACTTCAAACCTATCCATCTATCTTACTTTAAAGAATTAATATCTTAGTTACCGGTACAGTAGCTACTGGAACTACACAAATTTCTAAATGTTTGTGGTTAGAGGAAATCAAATCCGAAATTGCTCAGAGATTGAATTTTTTTTCTTTCGACTTTTGGCTACCATAGTCCCATCTTGCTTTTGGGGTGCAAGGCGACGTACCTACGGTTCATACCTTTCTAATTTTTAAAGTTAACTTGAATTGCCTTCGAGCTTCTGAAGAACCGTGTTCCGGAACCGTAACATTTTGGTATGGATCCATATCCGCGGATCCGTATCTCCAAATTACGGATCCGGATCCTACTCTTTTCTAAAAAATCTAATTTTTGTAAAAAAATTTTCTTATTTCTTTGTACTGTCTTATATTTGAGGTTTAAAAGAAAGTTTTTTCAAGAAAAATTGTCTCAAAGTTTAATTTGAAAGGATTAATATCACTCAACTTAGCTTTTTTTTCAAAGGTAAGAATCCGGAACCGGATACGTAAAAATAATAACGGATCCAGATCCAGGAGACCCAAAAAGTTACAGGTCCTACGGATTCGGATCTGGAACAATGCTGTGGAGTATAATTGGTGATTGCATTTGGAGAAAGATAGGTACTGGATTTATTCCTTGCGACAAGGAATATATGTATGAGTGCATAGATTGTTAGGTACCTGTACTGGTGTATAGGCATAGGTGGGCATGAAATCGTTAATTCTTTAACAGTTACCGTTATTTGTTAACAGTTGCCGTTAATTCGTAAATAACGATCATTTTTCAGACAGTATGAGCAATGATGTAACTGTTAACGACTGGTTTTAGCACAGTTAATGCCAAAATAACGCGTTAAATTCCAAAGGAGGCCGTTAATTAACAAGTAACAAGCAAAAAGTACATGTATAAACTCGAAATTTTCTTTTAAACCAAATTTTTGTCGAAGAAATGTTTGTCCGGCAATCTGGTGTGGTCCAGTTGCAGCACAGGCCTCTGGGCTGTAGTGTAGACTTGTCCAGGTGCAGTTCAGGCCCCTGTGGTGTAGACACGTCCAGGAGCAGCACAGACTCCTGTTGTCCAGACATATCCAGGAGCAGCACAGGCCCTGTTGTGTAGACACGTCCAGGGGCAGTACTGGCTCCTGTGGTCCAGATTCATCCATGTGCAGCTCTTTTAAATCAATTTTTTGTCGTAGAATTGTTTGTCCGGCAATCTGGCGGGGTCCAGTTGCAGCACAGGCCTCTGGGCTGTAGTGGAGACACTACAGGTGCAGTTCAGGCCCCTGTGATGTAGACACGTCCAGGAGCAGCATAGATTCCTGTTGTCCAGACATATCCAGGAGCAGCACTGGCCCTTTGGTGTAGACACGTCCACGTGCAGCTCAAGCCCCTGTGGTGTAGACACGTCCAGGAGCAGCACATGCTCCTGTAGTCTAGATACGTCTAGGTGCATCTCTGGCCCCCTATTGTGTAGACACGTCCAGGAGCAGCACAGCCTCCTGTTGTCCAGACACGTCCAGGTGCAGCCAAGGCCTCTGTGGTGTAGACACGTCCATGCAGGTGCAGCACAGGCCCCTGTAGTGTAAAGTAACGACTGATTTTCGCCGTTTTTTAGGCAGTGACTGTAAATGTAACTAGATCAAATTGTTTTGTATTCGTTAACAACGGTAACGGTAACGGTCCCTTTAGTTTTTTTGTAATGAATTAACTGTTAACAAATTTTTAAAGGCTATGTAATGTTAACGATGTAAACGTTAATATTATTTATCACAAAGTAACTTAACAAAGTAATCATTAACTTCCGAAGTAACGATGCCCACCTATGTGTATAGGTAGGTACTGGCCGTCTCTATTTCGTATGGATGGATATACAGAGTTATTGGGGACCTTCTGACGGATTTCTCTACCACTCATGCATCATAGGCATAAATTTCATGTGTCACTCACCACAAGGATGCCACTTAGCAGCCATAGCGCAGCGGGTGAGCTGGGCAGGTGAACTTGACCCCTCGATACCCTGGGTGGTCAACACTATGGGCTGGTCACAAGGGCCTTGGGCTCCTTCTCATGAAAGGTACCTAGACTTTCAGTTTTTCAGGGAAAAGGGTTTGGTTTGAATTTTAAAATTTTTTTGCTTTTCATCCAGCCAGACTAATACCGGTAGTCTAGGTAGTAGGTACCTACGGTACTGGTACCTACTGTTAAACTCTTTTGGCCAGTTGTTTGATACCGTACCTATTACACATTTGCATACCTACTGTATATGTAGGTACCTACCGGTAGGTAGGTACCCATCATTGAGGTAAAATGCTAACCCTGATTATTATTATACCTATGACATATATCGTACTGTATATATACCTACCTACCTACCTACCTGGTGTCACTGTCAGATGAAAACATTATCCCTAAGTTGGAGGCCAGTCATGCAAATCAGTATGTACTAATAAGTACCTAGTAATAAGCAAATAAATTAGAAAAAACCTAGATTTTTGGGCACTGAAGAAAAGAGTAGGAGCCGGATCCATTATTCGGAGATACCGGTCTGCAGATCCTGATCCGTACCAAAAAGTTACAGATCCGGAACACTGGTAAATAGGTTCGGGTAACTACGGTATATACAGGTAGGTACCGTACCTAAGTTTTGTATTGTGATGACCTAAATAATGCTTATTTTGGATCTGGACCAGCATTGGAAGCAAGTAGGTACCGGTAGTTTTTACCAGTGTTTTGGATCCGTAACAATTTGGTACGGATCCGGATCCGCGGATCCATATCCACAAATTATGGATCGGGCTCCGGATCCAACTCTTTTCTTCAGTAGCAAAAAATGAAGATTTTTTCTCAAATTTTTTAGCTTATTATTAGGTACCTATTTTTTATATTTGATGTTTTTTATAAGTTTATGGAAAAATTGTCTTAAAGTGAAATTTTGAAAGCATTAATTTTACATAACTCAACTTCTTCTATGAAAAAGGCAAGGATCTCGATCAGGAACCGTAAGAATAATAACGGATCCGGATCCAGGAGGCCCAAAAAATATTTACCTATACTGTATACTGTACCTATGCTGTACACTACTGTATGCTGTGCACTACGGTACTGTATGCTGTACACTATAACATGTCATATACCGTACTATACTATCTTTTTTTTGGACAACAATCATTTTAAAGTTAAAAACCTGGCAGATCTGCATCGTTTTGATGCCGATCCGGATCCAACTTTCTATTTTGAACCCGATCCAGATCCGACCTTTCGCTTTGATGCGGATCCAGGAGCAAGGAAATCGACCAAAATTAACATTAAACCTGATTTCCAGCTTTTCTCAAAGGCTTTTGTACCAACGTAGGTATGTTTTAAGACCTATTGTCTGTTTAAACGGACTGTCCAGCCAATTCTAAACAGGGGTCGAGAACAGGCTTAAATAATAGGTATTGAAAAGTTGTCTGGTCAGCAGATTTTCTTTTTAAATTTTAAAGGGACGCCATCTTGTAACAAGCATAAAACATATTTCAGCGGCTTAACAGCTGATTAATTGAGTTCCACTGGTTAACATCGATTGCCGCCAGTGGATGAGATGTAGCCTAGTGGTAAGCAGCTCTGACTGTCAATGCAAACTCTGCAACAGTTCCGGGTTCGATCCCAGCATCCTCCAACACAGTGTAATCTGAGGGGCGGCAGATGAAACAGTGTTGAATACAGTACAGAAAAAGAAAAAAACCAAAAAAAATCTGCCTTTCCTTTTCATTTTGCCGCATTATTTTGGCGGATTTTCTTTATGAGCGATAGCAATACTTTTCGACTGAGATACCTTTTGACTAGATATGTACGGTAATTTTTGACTAGATATGTACGGTACCTTTTGACTAGATAGGTAAGGTACCTTTTGACTGGATAGCTACGGTACCTTTTGACTTGATAGGTAAGGTACCTTTTGAATACAGAAGATAGGTAGATATGGTACCTTTTGACTAGATGGGTACGGTACCTTTTGAATGTGTAACCATTTTTTTTACAGAGTCAAAGAGGTGAAACTGGTCCTGGCCGCTTCTATGCCGCCCGTCAACGTCGCTACGCCGGTCAACATCAACGTCGCTCCGCCCGTCAACATCACCATCCCTCCGCCGGCCGAGCAGATCATTTTAATTGATGAGTCTGGCCAGTTTCTAGGCGTAATGCAGAATCAGCAGGCACCAACTGTCCCAGGCAATGGTATTATTTGGAACTAGGGTTGTTATGACATTCTCTTTTTTTTGTGGCCAGTGTTGCCGATCCGGGATGTTTGATTTTTGATCTTTAAAATTTAAATTGTCTTTCACATGAAGTTTAGATTTTTTATAATGATTCGCATTGACCTAAAAGGGTTTATCTGGATTCAGATTGGCTATGAAAATGAAACACCGTTTCTTAAAATACCCTGGCCTAGCTTCTCCCTTCACCGTCGACATCCTAGTTGAACTGAACCTGAAGTTCAAGAAGCTTGTGACAGACAAACTCGATGCAAGAAGCAGGGAGGCCTTGTGCAGGCAAGAGGACCCCGCGACAATGCCTGACTGCGACAGCAACAGGATCAGAAAATCCATTCTGCACACTGTCTATGGTAATATACGTAACTTGTAGATTTGTATGATTCTGTTACATATTTTTTTCTTTCACAAAATCAAATATGCCACCTGGTACCGGTACCTGTAAAATAATATTAGTCTGTCGCGAATATGGAGAGTAGGGGTCGTGGGGGTGGAAGACCTACAATCCGGATCCGACCTGCGGAATGTTTCGGATCCGGATCCTTTCTATATTTAGCACACACTGTCCGTAATAGGAACGCTATATTATGTAAAGTAGGGCGTACTCCAAAATGGCAAAATGATATAGACCTTAACTTTACGCTTTCTGTGTTACGCTCATGGGAGAGTACCGTACAGGGTGAAATATCAGGCAATATTGAACACCCGGATCCGGATCCGTATTCTGTAGGTATACGGATCCCGTATGTCAATGATACAGATTGGATCTGGATTCATTGAATCCAAATACGGATAAGATTAAATGACCGACTGAATCTGTATACAGATCCAAAATAAATCCTGATTCATTGAATCCAGAACCTGCATTTTAGCCCAATCCGGATCCACTGCCTGACTGAATCCGAATCCAATCCTGATCCAAAACACTGGTAGGTACCTACCGTATATACAAGTTATCAATCTGGATCCAATCCAGATCCAAAACACTGGTAGGTACCTACCTACCTACGTAGGTACCTACGTTCAAGTTATCAACTGTTCACGTAACCTGTATGAAGGTAAGGTACCTGCCAACGTGTGGAATGATTATTCTGGATCCTAATCCGGGCGTCATCCCGATACTTCTACAGCTCTATACTTCTACAGAGCATCTAAAAACAGTGTGCACAAGCCTACAGAGAATTTATCAAATAACTTACTTCAGAGAAAAAGTGTAGGTATCTAAATGTTGTTAACAACTTGTAAATTTAGCTTTCTCTTTATATCCTACAGAATTTGTTAAATTTATATTTTTAACATCAAAATATCACTTTTTCCTTTATCCTCGTTATATCTGTAACTAGTGGTGCAAATTGATTTCTTTTAAAATAAAATACTTGCATATTCAATAAATAAACATTTTATCTAAAGTGCATATGTCTGTAAATCCTTTTTTTAGGTTATGCAGCTCAGTAGCAGTATTGAGCCGTAGAAGTATTGAGCTGCCACCCTAATCCGGCAAGGCAAGAAGCTGCGGATCCGGACGGATCTGGATCCACAACACTGATCATAAAGCCCTAGATTAGGTACCTACCGTACAAAATTGAAAAATTTGAATATGATGTCAAAACCTATGTTTAGGATATGTGGATGGAGTTTGTCCAGGAACCAGGGAGCTTGTTCTTGCAGAAGGCAGAGTCATTGCCAGTATTCTGCGAAGGGAATACCCAAAGCTGTTTGCTCTGACATCAGGTACGAAACCATAATAAAATACCGGTACATAACATAGGTACGGTATCGTATTAGTAAAATTACTTTTTAAACTGTAAACTAGGCGCTGGGCAACCATCTATTTTGCTTTGTGATCTCTACTTAAAAGGACATACTAACCAGGCCTATTTTTCGATTTTTGTGTTTATTTATGTTCGGCATAGGTCCTTTACACTGCTCATAAAATTTTTCGAAATCATAATTCAAATTGACGGAGATATTTGTAATCTAAAATTGACTCTGCGTATCGTTGATACGGAGAGTTGCCGACTCCGCGTATTGCTGATATGGAGAGTCGCCGACCCTGCATATCAGAGATACAGAGTCGCCGACTCTGCGTATCATTGATACGGAGAGTCGACTTCTGATTTTTTTCTAATGAGTTTGGGCGTGAAGAAGACATCAACTCCCACTATGTTGATACGGAGAGTTGGCGACTCTGTGTATCATTGAAAAGCGGAGTCGTCGACTCCGCGTATCAATGATACGGGGAGTCGACGACTCCCCGCATCATTGATATGGGGAGTTGCAGGTGATGATTGTAGTCCATTCAGTGAACTGTTTAATGGCTCCCCATGCCTTTAAAGGGACAATTTGGCAAAAAATCAACCAGGGAAGTATTTTTCAATCCCCAAGGGTTTATTTAAAGATTTGAAAGAAATGTTTACATTAGGTTTTCTGGATGACTCCCTGTATCGTTGATAGCGGGGAGTCAATTTTCGAATATGAATATCTCCGTGAGTTCGAATTTGAATTTCGAAAAATTTTATCAGCAGTGTAAGGGACCTATGCCGAACCGATATATACAAAAAATCGAAACATAGGTCTCGTTAGTATGTCCTTTTAACTAAGTACAGTATAATCTCTCCACAAAAGATTGACCATTGGAAATTCTATCAATCTGTAGGTATCTATGGGTGACTGATTAGTAGATACCGGTACATATAATTAAAAACACATAAATTGATTGATTGACCGCGGAAAAGCAGATACCAGATACAAAACTACCGGTAGTTAACTAACCGTAAGTCAAATATTTTAAAAGAAGAGGTACCGGTACCTACGGTACCCATTGTAGCTACAATGGGTAGGTACCGGTACCTCTTCTTTTAAAATATTTGAGACATTCTGAGATTGTGAACATGTACGGTAGCTACAATGGGTAGGTACCGGTACCTCTTCATTTAAAATATTTGAGACGTTGTGATTGTTAACATGTACGGTAGCTACAATGGGTACCTAGGTATCGGTACAGCGCGGCAACAAGGACACCGACAAGATCTTCTAGGCAGAGATCAAGAAACACGAGAAGACTGTCGAGTACATAAGACAAGTACCGGTACTGTAGCTCATCAATGTTTTGTATGTAAACTTTTTAATTTTTGAATAAATTTTAAGGGACGCAGACAACAAGGAGAGTATCCAGGAGATGGACTCCAAGGCTGAAATGGGGAACAGTTTTACAGAGAGTCCCTTTTAGCTGAACGCGTAGCTGAAGTCTGATTGGGTCCACTCTTAAATATGCTATTAGTAGTAAAAAGAGATTTTTCAACACAAAATGGCTCACTTGAGGCAAATTTATGATTGCGGGGACCATTTTCTTTTACAATAGGCGATGCACGGCTCTTGTTTTGTTAAAATTAAAACAGCTAAAATGTTTAGGGCTGTGCTGTTCCATCACTTTCAAGATCCTCTGGAGGACAACAGTCCAAGAATAAGCGTCAGGACGGAGGTTGGCGGGTAAGAAACAAATTGAACTTTTTTGTGGCTCACCATCGAATTCCTGCTCTGTTATATGCTTCATTGTGAGGGATACGTGCATTATTACATTCTACATCAAAGCTTTTGTCTACAGTCATTTTGAAAATCGCAGTGTTGCTGATCCAGATCCGGATCCGCTTCATTTTGACGGACTAGATCCGAATACTTTATATTTTATCCAGTGTTTCGGATCCGGATTCATTGAATCCGAATCCGCATCCAGGCTTTTTGGTGAACCTGGTTCCGGATTCAGACCCAGATTTTTGATGACCAAAATTCAAAAAAAAATTAAGTTGAAAAAAATACAAACTTTTTAATAAATCATAAATTGCAATATATTGTACTCTAAGGCCTTCATGAAGGACTTTCAATCTACAGGAGAAGCCTACAGCCTCCAAAGAGAACATCCAGCTTTTCAAAACATGAAATTTCTTCACTTTTTCCATTTTTGTTGGTCATTTTTGTCCTCCTGGATCTGGATGCGGATCCCGAATCCCGATCCACAAACCCAATTGAATCCAGATCATTCGAAACACTGGTTTTATCCAAACTCAGGGATAGTTGTTAAGATATTTATATTGTGGTAATATTTTTATTTATTTCAGGAGAGTCGTCTTCGACATCGTTGTTGAGAAGCAGACCTTTCTCTACGGTTTGAAAAGTCTTGAGCAGGCAGTGTCGAGTTTTTCTCCACCTTTGTTTCGTCTGTAACATGGAATATCTAAAGTATCTGGACTGCTCTGCACCTTCTGGCGAAGCTCGACAAGTTTGGCACAACTGCAGACAGATCCAAAAAAGACCATGTCGCTAAAGGTGACAAGCAGGCCGCTTGTTAACAAAAGTGTTCAACGACTATGCCAGGAAGGCTTTCATTCTCTCGTGTGCTGCCAAATAAGTGAAAGTTACCTACACTCCTTTTATATTTTTTTGTTCAAACGATTAAGAATAGGTACTGTTTGAAAATAACCTGCCGCTACCGTGTAAAAATTGCGGCATTCCTTTGAAAACTGAAAGAGTCTAAAAACATTTCACATGTAAATATTGTAGTTCAGATTAAAAGCTGCACACCACTCTGTAAATTCTTCATAAATTCTTCTAGTCCTTGTAAGAAACTTTCCCTGTTTGGATCTATGAAAAATATTCATGGCAGATTCAAATTCCTAATGAACTGAAGACTACAGTAGAGTGCAGTGATTTTAACAACTTGATAAGAGCAACCCATTTATGGATGCCAAATTTAATTCAAAGACATGTTTATAAAAAAAATTTCCTTTATTTTGATCCAGTC
>Ga0194055_10004668_pt1 | contig 10178 bp, 10 predicted proteins | sample SepL449m_MetaG_FD_155482 | JGI IMG/M metagenome (GOLD analysis project Ga0194055, IMG submission 155482) | Anoxic zone freshwater microbial communities from boreal shield lake in IISD Experimental Lakes Area, Ontario, Canada - Sep2016-L442-9m | ecosystem: Environmental > Aquatic > Freshwater >... | reverse complement strand
GTGCACGATTATTGATCGATTGGCCGGCGGTTTGGGGGCATGGCTTCCACCCTGGGCGATTGTCCCTTTCTGTCTTGAGGGGAAGAACGCTGGAAGAAGTCGCGAACCGTTACATGGAAGACTATTCGTTGGAATTGGTTCCCATGGACAGCCAATCGGTGCTACTGACGACAGATGCCGAACGTCGATCGACGACGCGGATCATCGCGCTTCGAATCGATCGAGGCATTGGATTAGCAGAGATCAAGCAAGCGCTGCGGCCGTTGGTCCCTCGAGGTCCAGATCAACGGTCTCGATTTCGTTGCGTTCCGCTCCCAGGGGACGAGAACATTGTGCTGGTCCGAGTTTGCCCGCCAACTCTCGCTCAATTGCGCGATAACGATTTGGTCCGTGCATTGGGTATCGATCGTAACGACCGATAGCCGACGGCTTGATAAAATTTCCGCGTTCTAGAACAGACGGAAATTTCTTTGAATTTCTAAAGTGGTAGAGTCGATAGTACACGCCTCGCAGGAAGGCGTCCCCGTCTTAGCGGAATTGACTGGACTTACTACGGAGGGCGGTCTCACCACCGAATGGGAGATCGCGAGCTATGTCTATCGAATTTTTGAGTGGTGCAATGGGCTGCCTATTTGTAGGCGTCTGGATTATTGTCGGACATATTCTCGCCGTGGAATACATTTAGGCCGAAATGCTGGCTACGACAGGGGCGCGAAAATGGATTCAAGTTCCAAAAAGGAGCGGTCGAGCCTTCCGACTCGTGAAACCGATGCCATATCGGATCGTATCAAGGGCCGTGCCATGCCGTACACGAACATGCCAAACAAAAACTCCTCTTCATTTGCTTTCCGTTAGTTGGCTGTAGATTCGTCGCATGCTATCGACGATCGGATCGACCTGCGATACAACCGTCGGCACGAAGAGGATGTTTGCGATGGTTATACCGATCCCATCAAATCTTCCATCGGCTATTGCCGAGCTCGACGACGCGGTTCTCGTTAATGCGACCCAATGAAGATCCTTCCAAGACTGAAATTCTGCGGCTTCACGCGTCGCGATGATGTGGTAGCAGCAATCGATGCTGGGGCGGACGCGATCGGATTGAACTTTTATCCGGCCAGCAAACGCTTTGTGACACCGCAGCTCGGAGAAGAATTATCAAGGTGCGCCGAGGGACAAACGCTACGTGTCGGAGTTTTCGTCAATGCGACTCCGGCGGAAGTCGAATCGGTTGTACGCAGTTGTAGCTTGGACTTGATCCAGCTTCATGGCGATGAAGATGCTCCTTGGTTAGAAGAGGCATCGAAGCTGCAAAGTCTGAGCGGGATCGGGGTACTGCGAGCCCTGCCGTATCGCGGGGAAGTGGATGACGCAGCGATACGACTTTGGTCGAGCCTTGCCCTCACAAAATCCAGTCCGGTCATCGGGATTTTGGTGGACGCTTACGACCCGATCGATCGGGGAGGGACGGGGCGGACGGTTCGATGGGATACTCTATATCCTCGGCCACGTTCTTTCGATGGCCGCATCGAGGATTCGCTGAATGTGCCGCAGGAAGCAATCACCTATGCACCCTGCATGTTGGCAGGTGGCATTCGGGTCGACAATATCGTCGAGGCGTTGGCGACGGCCCTGCCGGATGGTATCGATTTGGCTTCTGGAATCGAGAGCGCACCGGGGATCAAGGACCATCGATTGATGCATCGAATTGCCGAGCAAGTCCACCGGTATTTTGATCAAGTCGGCAGATCGACGGGCGCATAGATCACGAATCCTTCTGTTCCCAACCGGCCACCGCAAGAGGTCGTAGCACGTCAAGCAAAGCGACCGCGATGACCGGCCAGGAAGAGAAGGCTGAAGGGCTGAAATGTTCGGATTTGTTTGTGAATAGCGACGCCCAAGTTGTTTCGGCTTATTGGATCAGTTGCAACATACCCGGATATTTCCAGATCTCACCGTTGTTGGCTTTAATGCCACCGATGATTGGAAAGACGATTCCGACGATTCCGAGGAGAGCCAGGAGGGGTATTCCGATGATCACAAAAGTGAGGAGCACTGCCACCACTCCATAGATGAACATGCTGATAAGGAAGTTCATCACGTTTTTGCCGTGGACGTCGATGGAGGGAAATTCATCCTTTTTGATTTGCCAAATGACGATGGGGGCGATGAGGCCCGCGAGAGGCAATACATACCCTGCGAAAACGGAGAAGTGGAGCAGCATGCCCCAGGTACGTTCGTTTTTGTCCATGGCGTGTGTTCCTTGAAAAGTACTGTAATTGGTTATTTGAATAGCGATCGGATCGATGCTTCCTAGAGTGCAAAGCTTCCTAGGGTGCAAACAGCGGATTGGATCATCACCCTGAGCTCCTGGATAGGAACTTCGTGATGGGTGTGCCAAGCTTGGAAATTTGTGTCGTCAATCGACCGAAATAAAACTGATTAGGAAAGGAGCTGCTGGATTGAGACGGAGCCGAACCGTGGGTGCGGAAGTTGCGATACTTCGGCTGCCCTCGTACTCGTACTCAATGAAATGGTACTCGTACTCGTACTCGAGGATACCGCATCGAGTAGTACGAGTACCGCTATCGCTGAGTACGAGTACGAGTACGAAAGATCCAGGGAAAACGCGAATTGAGATTCCTAGACACTCACCTAGCGCGAATTCAAAAACCGTGGGGTCGGATGTGGATGGAGGAATCCGTTAGAAATGGTGAGAGAAAAACGCTGTTGGGGTAGCCGTTAGGTGGGGAGGGTGCGATAATCGCTGAACATCGGGGGCGATCTGGAATCGACCGGATGAATTGATGATTTTGGTGGCATGTCGTGGTTGGTCGAGAGGCCACGTTAATACTCGATCAAAAAAAAGTAACTGCAGAGAATAATCTCGCATTGGCAGCCTAGTTTAGGCTACCCAGGTACCCGAGGCCCGTCGGAGGCGTTGGAGTACCTGTCGCAATTCCGAATCGCCATGGCCCGTGTCTCGCACGGTCATGGTTAAAAAAGCTCGAGACTGGCGCACTGCACCGATGCTGACGACGAACGCAGTGGGCGAGACAAAAACAGTTAGCTAAGCATGTAGAGGCCGGATCGGAAGCATCGCGGGACGGGGGTTCAATTCCCCCCGCCTCCATTGGCCAAAGGCCAATAGAGAGTAGACAGGAGAAAGTAGAGAGTAGAGTTTCCCAAGCCAAGGGAGATTCGAGTTGGCCAAGCGCCATTCATCACCGCTCAACTTTCTCCTTGTCTACTCGAGCTACTTTCTACCCACTACTCTCTTTCTTGAGAGTCTCCATCGAGTTTGACCCAGTGGCGGGAAAGATAACCTTCGCCAAATATCGTTTGAAGGTTTCTTCGGGAGTCACCAAACAAGGTAAGCTGTTCAAGACCGTCGACGGCAATGAGGAACCGTAGAAATCCCTCGGCGATGATGGCGGACTTGGTGTGGTCGAATGTCTTCAAACCCTTGATCTGCCCAGCATAGTCAAGAACCTCGTCGGTCACCTGGTACTCGCCAAGACTCAGCGACTTGAGTTGCGGCAGTTTCGGCAGAACCGCGAACGCTCTGGCAGGCATGTCGGTCGCGTATATCTGGAGGTAGCGGAGCTTCGGCAGCGCGGCGAGGGCCGCCAGCCCGTCCGCGGTGACCTTCCCCTTGTACACATACACCCGCTCGAGTTCCGGCAGTTGGGCGATCAGCCGCAGGTTCTCGTCGGTGGCGTTGCTCGCCTCCCCTTCGTCCAAGCCGGGACCGAGATCGATCAGCGAGCCGCCGTCCTTGGGTTCGATCGTCAGGCCACGCAAGCTGACCTTGTTGGCCTTGAGTTTCGATAGAGAGGCTTCACGATCCGAGGGCTTGGCCGGGTCGGCGGACCAGGTGCAACTCCCCACGAACAGTGTTAAACACACTGCCAGGAAATTACAGCTCATCGGGGACCGCATGATTGACCTTTTGAATTGGAGACAGTGAGGGTTTGTATAGACTTTGTCTAACCACTAAAAATCTATCCCTCTATCACGATGGTCGGCCATTCCATCTGCTTAGAAGCACCGGCGAGGGAATCAACCAAACTAATAGCGACAAGCTCTCGAACGCTTTACGCCCAATTGTCTTAAGAATTGATAAAAAATCGCAAGAGAAATCAGCCCAACCCATCGGGTAAAAGGATTCACCGGTTGCTATCGCAGAAATAGTTCGTTCAGCTAGTTGGCAAATATCTTTTCGAACTTTGGCGATCTGGGTGAGTTGATCATGAGCTTGCGAATTCCGTTGATGGCGTTGTATGCTTGTTTCGTGTTGGCATTGTTCGCTGAGGCTCAGGATGAATGGTTGTTTTCCTCGCCCGCCGGAGATCGCTTCGCCAAGATCGTCCCCGATGGCGAAACAGTGCTTCCTAATGGACGCTTGTTGACCCCCAAGGGGCCGCGCCTATACGCAGGAGAAAACCTGTGGAATTCCATTCCTAGCCCCGACGGCAAGTATCTTATAGGCATGTGCAACACGGGGATCGTTGTCTGCGACGCTTCGGACATGGATCAGCGGGCACCGTCGCATCTGCTGCCTTGGAAATCGCCCGCATTTTGTGGCGTATTCACGAAAGATAGCAGTAAGCTTGTTATCTCGAGCGGTGACTCAGGGCACGGAATCCAAGTTCTTTCCACCTCGTCCTGGTCGCAGAAACCGACCGGCCGTTTAGCAAAGCTCGAACCGGAAGTTGTTTTATCGATTTTCGCAGACCGCGAATGCTACATCAACGATCTGGCATTGTCTTTGGATGAACGATACGTTTTTGGGGCGGATGTCGCTCGACAACGAATGGTCGTTTTTGATCTCGTCGAGCAGAGAGTGGTCAGCGACACGCCCGCAGGGCGCGAACCGTTCAGCGTCGCTCTTTCGGCGGACGGGAAACGTTTGTTTGTCGCAAACATCGGCATGCTCGACTACTCATTGATCATCAATGAAGAGGGGGATCCTCGCGGTTTAAAGACCCCCGCCTTCGGATTCCCGTCGGTCGAAGCTGAAGAAGGGGTTCGCAAAGAAGGAAAGATTGTACCAGGCCTCGGAAACCCTCATGTTGCAGATGCCCATTCGGTTTGGATGTTTGATGTTTCCCAGCCTGACCATCCGACGCTACAGGCTAAGGTCAAGACGGGATTGTTGCTTCAGGCGCCAGCCGATCGCGGGCATACCGTAGGAGGCAGTTCACCCAACGGTCTCCTTGTCCACAGCAACCGTTTATTCGTTAGCAATGCGAACAACGATACCGTGCAAATCTTCGATACAAGCTCGATGGAGCTGCAGGAGACGATCAAGCTAACGCCGGAGCCAAAACTCGCTACATTGCGGGGGGTGATCCCAACGGGCATGACAATCGATCGGGCCGGCAAGCGATTGTTCGTCTGCGCCTCAGGATTGAACGCCATTGCTTCAATCGATTTGGAGAATGGCAATTCAACCCGCTGGATAGCAACGGGTTGGTTTCCCACCGCATGTCGGCTGACTCCTGACGAGAGACGACTTGTGGTCGCGACTCAAAAGGGATTGGGGCGAGGGCCCCGAGGGCCAAAACACCGGCGGGACGTGGATGACGAACGATTTGGGTTGCCCGACATGCCCGGCATGTTGCATATCGTCGACCTTGACCCAAACGTTGACGAAACGCAACAGGTACTTAAGAACAACGGCATGGCCCTTGCCTCTCGATCGTCCGCTTGGCTACCTCCAGCGATCCAATACGTCGTTTTCATCACCAAAGAAAATCATACCTTCGACGGCATCTTCGGGGGGCTCCCCGGATCGACCAGTGAGCCCGAGTATGCGGAATTTGGTGTCAACGGTTGGATCAAGGAGCATGGGAAAGAAGAGCGAGTCCCGATTATGCCTAACCATGTGCGGTTGGCCGAGCAGTTTTCGATATCGGACAATTTTTATATGGAGCCACAAGCCTCGGGAGATGGACATCGATGGCTAATTGGCGTCTATCCAAGTTTTTGGACGACGCGAGTCTTTTATTCGGGGTGGGGATTTCGAAAGAGCGAAACGGCGCGTGGGCGGATGGTTGTGATGGGTTCTAACGGCTCCCAGATCCCGGAGGACTATCTCGAAAACGGCTCGATGTTCGAGCACTTGCACCGTGGTGGGATCCCTTTTCGAAACTATGGGGAAGGATTTGAGTTCCCCGACAACGATGAGGGACCGATGGCCAATCGTTCCGGTGCTTACACAAACGTCAATTACCCGATGCCCAAGGTCCTGTTTGAGAACACCGACTTTGATTACCCGGCCTACAACAACAATATTCCCGACATCGCCCGGGCGGATTGGTTCGTAGAGGATATTGAGCAGTATCGGCAGGAACACCAAGGAGCACTTCCTCGTTTCATCAACTTGGCTATCTGCAACGATCACGGCGCGGGAGCGAATCCGCAACGCGGCTATCCCTACGTTGCCAGTTACATGGCAGACAACGACCTAGCGTTGGGCCGGATCGTAGCCTACCTTTCACGCCAACCTGAGTGGAAACAAATGGCGATTTTTGTCACACAGGACGATTCCGGTGGCGACAACGATTCGATCGATCGGCATCGTTCCTTCGTGCTATGCATCAGTCCATGGGCCAAACGCGGCTATGTCTCGCACCAACACACCTCGATCATGAGCATCATTCGGACGATCTACAGGTTGCATGGCTTGCCCCCCAACAACCTCTACGACGCAACGGCAAACGACCTCAACGAAATGTTTACCGAGCAACCTGACTTCAGTCCCTACTTTGCTGTCCCCTCGGATCCTCGCGTCTTTAAACCAGAGGATACCTTCGATCCGACCGATCCAAAATTCGAGCGTCGCCGAAGCGAAGGTCCTCAGACTAAACTCGACGACCCTGAGTTCGTCGAGTCCCTCCGCGACGATGATGACAGGAAATAATGATAGAACCGAAACCTGTTGTGCTAGGTCGGGCTCCAACCAAAGAGGATTCGCGCGTGGGTTCGAAGAGTCAACGCGCGGGGGAGAGTTTGAGAAATTGAGCGAGCATTCGCTCAGAGCAAACGGCCAAGCCGCCTGACGGCGGTGGTTTTTTTGACTGGGTTGACGGTGTTGACAAGATTGACTGTGTTGAAAGGCGATGCACCATGGACACCTCACTGGCAGACGATTGGACATGTAATTTTCTCGGACTCCGTCGAGTGCTCGTGGCAGAGATGCGTTCCCCCACTCTAGGCATAGGTTTGGTCGGTGGGGTTGGTATCCTCTGCACGTTGGTCGCGGGCAGCATCGGCTGGATTTCTGCGAACTAAGGATTTTTGGCATTCGCAATCCTATCAGCATGCATCACTGCATTTCCTTAGGCTCTGTGGCTTGGGATGCGTCGTTCTTTCTGGCGTATCACCCTTGACTTCGAAGCCAGTCTCGTTTGCATCGAGGAACAAAGATCGTTCGACAACCCACTTCTGTTCGACTCGTCGATCAACGAGATTTTTCTAGAGAAAGGACCCGTTTCATCGATTAGGTTGCGTTGGCGAAGTGACGCTAGTACCGAGATTCACATCCCTTTTCATACTGACGACCAAGCCCATCGAACGCTCACCCAACTCCAACAATGGCTGCATGACTTGAGCTCCCAGATGTGACATGCACTATCGATGTTTCGATGTCCCCACAAAAACACCTGAAGAACCCTTAAAGGCAATTTTATGATGTCGGCAATCGATCGATGGAAGAGAATTTCAAGAGAACGCATTAGGGACGTGACAAGGAGGCTTGAAGGTTTTTCCGGAAGATTGGGGATCTGGAACATTACTGACCACAATCAGCAAGTGGGATTCGCGAGTTGTGGTGCCTGGCACGAGCGACTTAGATTCAAACGACTTTACCTGGAATCCGAGAATACTAAGCGATCTTTTCGATTCGTAACAAGCTTCAAATTGGAGTCGGAATTGATGCGAGAAACAGAGCGTTTAGGCCTTGTGGTCTTGAATGGTTCCGAGGGGACTTCGAGTCTTAAATCACATATTCTACGCATACCCAGATTTGTGTCGTTGGTAGTTGATCTACCAGATACGATCGAGGAGTATTTCAGCAATCTTCCAACGAATAGGAGACGCCAAGTAAGGCAGGCGATCGATCGAGGATATCGAGTAGAGTACAACCGAGAAACCATTTTCTGCCGAGAGTTCGTTCAGGCTTACAATTTGCCAACCGTCCAAAATTCTCACGGAGAGGAGGGAATCATTACAAAAGAAACTGAACTAATAAAACTTCTACGGGAATCCGACACGGAGATCATGAAGGTTCTGAAGGGTGACAAGTGTATACTAGCGGGGATTTGCATCAATACAGGCGACGCTTATCAGCTTTATAAAGTCGGATGGCTAAATGGGGATACAAGATGGGTGAAAGAAGGCGCACATACTTTCCATATATGGCAAGCAATAATACGAGCTAGGGAACTTGGGTTGAGCATTTTGGATCTTGGTGGCACCCCACCATTTCTCGATGACGGGGTATTCAATTACAAGATGAGATGGAATGCTAGGCTCAATACCAAACGTCGAACATTAGGAGAGCACTGTCTGCTCATGAACCCGGGACATCCTGCGGTTCAATCGTTTTTTCAGCGGCATAGCATGATCGTATATGACTCGGCGAATAGAATATACTTTTGTTCCGGGCATCGTCCCTCAAACTTGAAGCTATGCAAGGGCATCCTCGATGGTATAAGCGGTTGGTGGAGATTGGCCAGCCCCCAAGAGGCCAAAGATAGAGGCTTAGACAAAGAGCCTTCCAACGGCATGCCCTCTGGATGGTTTGCACCAGAACCACTTGACGACCTTTGATTCCGAAACATCTTCGAAATTTTGCAAAGCAAGTATCACCAAGGGTTTTGTGACTGGGCGATCAATTCGCTGATTCGATTCATTCCAGCCGATTCAAGGATCGTGTTATGGTCTCCTGGTATTCGATGCACAATGACTTCCTTGGCAACCGGCGACCATCCAAGATCCGGCGACAAACTGTGAAGCAATGGACGAACCGTTGCGCGAAACAAGGTGACTCGACCTGTGTAGGATTCGGGTTGATAGCCATTGAGGCCCTGAAAAATCCTCCCGAGTATCTCGCGACGAGAGTCGTCAAATGGCACCATTGCGAGTCCACGAAACCATCCAAGCGAAACGTGTTGGCTACGTTGGAGAGAATCCCACCGATGTCGATGTTGCTCTAAGCTTGGGAGCGAACCGTTGTAGATGCATCGAATCCCGGCGATGCGATCGAGCTCGGTTGCATGAGCAGCACGCATCGCTTCGATTGCTGCGTTGATCGCCATTTCGGTGTAATGGATTGGGTGCCGCGTCGACTGTATTAACCCAAATAGGTCAGAGTACTTCCTCGCGTTGGCAGCGTCACCGACCTCATCATAGCAACCCGCTATCTCGCCGTGAGTTTCCTAAGATGGGTCGTTACCTCATGCGTTAAGGGGAAATTGAGTTGCAGCCCACCCTGCGGGGAAGGTCACTTCGGCGAAATACGGCTTCTGAGATCTCTCGGCGACTGGCCAAACTTACTTCGAAATGCCGCGTTGAACCGCGTTAGGCTGCCGAAGCCGCTGGTGTAGGCGATTTCAGCGACGCTTCTGTGGGTTTGCGTGAGCAACTGGTGCGCATAGGCAAGGCGGGCGTCGGTGAGGAAGGTGACGAAGGTCTTGCCGGTGTATTTTTGGAACTGTCGGCAAAAGGTGGCGCGGCTCATGGCGCTGCGTTTCACGGCTTCTTCGAGCATGAGCGGCTCGGTGAATTGTTCGAGCACCCATTGCACCACGCTGTCGAGACGTGGGCGTATGGCGGCATCGGCTTCGGCGAAAACACGGGTCTGGCTGAGTGTAACCGTTTGCTCCGTCGGAACGTCGTGAAGCAGTGCGAGGAGTTCCAGCAACAGACCGGCGCGCGCGAGCTTGCTGGCCATGGCCATGCGATCCAGTAGGATGATGGCGGCTCGCGCGGTGGCGGGCCGAAAGGAAATACCGCGATCCGCCGTGGCAAAGAGTCGCTGCACTTCGCGCTCGCCGCCCAGCCTGCGGAGCGGGTGTTCATTTGGCAAATGGAATTGAAGCACATAACCATCCGTGCGGTCTTGCTCCATCCAGCAGTGCGGCAGATGGCTTCCGAGCAGCACGCAGTCC
>Ga0194055_10004664_pt1 | contig 10185 bp, 7 predicted proteins | sample SepL449m_MetaG_FD_155482 | JGI IMG/M metagenome (GOLD analysis project Ga0194055, IMG submission 155482) | Anoxic zone freshwater microbial communities from boreal shield lake in IISD Experimental Lakes Area, Ontario, Canada - Sep2016-L442-9m | ecosystem: Environmental > Aquatic > Freshwater >... | reverse complement strand
GGTTAAAATCAGCTATAAAGTATTTGATAGAATTCAATAGCATTTTATAAATATTACTTCTATAACTGTCAAACGTCAGCATAAAGATTTATTTTATTTCTTTTTCTGAAGCGTCAAATAATCAAGATAATAAATCAACCGCACATTAAATTCATTTCCATGAGGCTCTTGGAATACTTGTGATAAATTTTTCGTGTAATTTGTATACTGCAATCCATCAATCGGGAAATTAGATCCTAAGGCATTTTTCCATCCCACAATCAATTTACTTCCGTATTTAAAATCCCAGGTATAAAACATATCTAAGTTAAATACGTTGAAATTCTGATCCTGACCATTAACAAAAACATGCGGTTGAAAATCTCCATTTATATCTGTAGAAAAGAAATTGCTATACAAAACTTGGCTCCAGTAATGGCGTGCACGCATGGTTAAATTCATGGTTGACGTGAAATTGTAAATACCACTCAATACACTTGTAAAGCTGGTGTTTTTTCGTCTTCCTGCAATGGGCTCTCCATTGGTTTCTCTAAATGCATAGCCATATTGCCCATTGTCTACTATTCGATTTAAATCAAGGTCTAAACTAAAATGTTCGTTAAAACGATAACGTGGGCCAATTTCAATTGAGTTATAAGAATCTAATGGATATTCAGGTGCTTCTGCAATTCCCAAAGTATAACGAATAAAAAAACTTTTTCTACTATCGCTACTTCCATTTATACTAGAATACCAGTATGGCATACGTTTTATGGATTTGCCAGGAGTGCGCATTTCAAAAAAATCTTGTTGCCAAACTGGTTGATAGTTAACCGATAAAGTTAAATCCCAAAAATTTCTAAAAACCCAAAAACCTGTTCCTTTCAATACTACATTTGAAAATTTAAATGGCACATATAAATAAACAGGCAATACGCTCAATGAATAATTTTGGCTAATAAAATTTTTGGTTGGTGTAAATACATAGTAGCCAATATTTCCTATCCCAGAAAATTCATTAGGGGCTTTAAGAAAGCCCAAATCATTTGGGTCGTATTTTTCTGATTCTATGGTATTAGATACAGCGTATTGCCAGTTACCACTTATTTTGGCTAATTTTAAATAACTGGCATACCCTTGATAATTATTTATACCTGTTATGTAACTTTGTCTTGTACCCCAAGTAAAATTAAATCGATTATCCTGGTCAAATAAATTTAAATCAACTCCACTCACATTCGAATTTCTAGCGCCACCACTTCGACCCACATTGGTGTTTGTAAAAGTGATAGACGATCTGCCTTTCAGCGCTTGATCTAATACTAAAATGTTATAATTAGCGAGCGGTTCTGTTTCAATGGAAGTTCTTGCACCCGTTGTTTTATTTTCATAGATGGCGTACATAGGCGCTGTGACTGCATTGAATACTCCAATTCCCAATTTAGATTTATTTCGGCCAGAAAATTTTGAAGCATTGTATAATTGGGTAATACCAGGATTTGTAATCATCCTCAAATTAGGGTCACTATTTACCTGATCCGTTATGGCTTGGTAATTGGTGGGTGTGCTACCAACTCTTCTTGAATAAAATAATCCAGCTTTATTAAACAGCTCTAATCCTTCTGTAAAAAAGGGTCTATTTTCTTGAAATTGTACTTCATAGGGGGTAAGATTTAGTACCACATTATCTGAAACAACTTGACCAAAATCTGGAATCAATGTTGCGTCTAAAGTAAAACTTTCGTTTACCCCATATTTTAAATCCATTCCACCATTACGCAATAAAGTAGTATTGGTTGTGCCATTGGTTAGTGGAGTTGTTCTAACACCAGCAGTAATATAAGGCAATAGTGATAACCTTAGGGGAGGTACAATATTTATTACCCCTGTTAAGTTCCCAAATTGATTTACAAACCCATTTTGCTTTGGATCTACTTTATTCCAAAAAGTACCTTCATTATTTCGTCGGATATACCTTTGAAAATTAACACCCCAGTCTTGAATTTCTTTTTTTGAGAATCGCAAAGCTGAATAAGGTATCTTCATTTCTACAATCCAACCATCTTTCTGCATCGTTACTTTACTTTCCCAAACTGCATCCCAAGTATAATCTGTTGGCAAACCAAACTGTGAAACTTTATTAGCCACCAGACGTCCATCCGACTGCACGTTTCTTGCAGTAACTAAAAATTGATAGCCATTTTGATTGTCGTTATAGGTATCAAAAAAAACACTGAAATAATCAATATCCTGGCGAGATTCACCATCGCGAGATGTTAATTGCTTTCGGATGAGTTTGGGATCATCATATAGATAGGCGCCTATAAACACCGCTTGATCACTATATAAAACGCGCACTTGTGTTTTTTGCTTTGCAGGCTCTCCAAAAGTTGGAAAATTCACAATAAAACTATCTGCAATGGCCGCTTGTTGCCAGACGGCCTCATCCAAAATTCCGTCTATTTTAATAGGGGTATTGATTTTTAATGCAGCTAGATTTTTTTCTTGCGCAAACACATTGCAAACCAATAAAATTCCAAAAATAAATCCTAATATTTTATTCATAGTAAGTGCGCAAAACTAAATAAATAACCTTTGCCAAAATCTAAAATAACATAGATAGCGCATAACACACCTCGAAAATATCTTTGGGACAGAGAAATAGGCTTTTTATTGGAGGTACTTGATAGATGAAAATCAATTTTGGAGCTACTTGATAGATGAAAATCAATGACTTACATTGTAGCTTGGGGCAATATTGTTTTGTGTGAGGTTTTGCTTATTACAATACAATTGTAAAACACTATTTTTAGATAGCCATAAATATAAGGTCCAAAAGCCTAAATTGGCTTGATCACAGCATTACCGATTTAATAATATAGTTAGGTTGATTCTGGTCTTAAGGTTTAATCTTTTTCTAGCTAGTTAAAATAAAAGAGGCCTCTATTGCTAGAAGCCTCTTTAGATGTATTTTGAAACTAGAAACGCAATTATTTATCTAATTCCTTAGTTAAATCAGCCACATTGCAACGCTCTCTTAAGCCGGTAATTAATCCAGCATCATTAAAATGGAATACTGCATAATATTTCATTCGAGACGTTTTCCCATTACTAGCAAATTTACTCACCCATGTGCCATACACTCTAACATCTGAATTTAATTGGTAAGTAGAATCAAGACCTGGATAAAAATCGGCATCCTCGAATTTGATTTCTTTAAACATTTTCATAATGCCTTTATCTCCATTTAGCAATGCTTCTTTGGGAAGTGCATCTTGTCCAATTTCTGTTCCATCCCATGTAAAATCCTCGGAAAATAAAGCAGCTTCTTTGATGCTATCTCTTGCAGAGAAAACTTCTATAAACTGTTTTGCAGTCACAAGATTTTTATTAAACTTATTTAAGTTGTCGTTTGTCTCTTTTTTTGGAGTACAGGCAAATATTACTATTGAAGCAATAGCAATGAATGTTATTTTTTTCATTTTTTATAATTTATATATTTTTAGTTAATTGCGTATTATTAGGCCTTTGTTTTATTAGTAACAAAAATTGCTGCAGCACCCATGATGGAAGCAATAGTTGCAGTAAGTATTACATCGGCAACGATTACTGTTACATCTTTATAAATTACACCAACTGCATAAAATCCAAGATCAAAATTAGCCTCAACTATTAAGGCTATGATGAATGCCAAAGTTGCCCCTGACGCTACAGTGGATACTTTTACCTTTTCTAATATATAAGCAATGAAAAATCCCCAGCATAAAGTGGATGCTATAGATGCCCACCATTTAATGGTACTAAAATCGGTAGGGTATATATTTGCGTCGAAATAAGTTTTGAATAAAAAATTGTAAAATAAATTAGCAAGAATAAATGAAACAATGGAAGCAACAATCCCGCCTTTGATAAATTTGTTGGTGTTCATAATGTTGATTTTAGTTGAAATGACCATAGTTCATTTCAATGATTAAATAGTTGTCTAAGGAATGATAGGAATTACAGGAATAGTAAATAGAGTTATTGCTTTAAAATGACAATAGAGTAGGTGATTTACTTTTAAAAGGTAAGTAATATATTTAAACATTTAAAGTATTTTGATTGAATCCTTGCTGGAGTAAACGATCACTTTACATTAATACATTTTGACTTTAAAATCATAACTCATTGTAAATCAGTAATTTAGTTTAAATTAGGTAATTTTTATTCTTCATAGGTAATGAGGTATCCATTTTATTAGAAAAGAAAAATTACTATATTTAATTAACGGAACTCTTAGGGTCAAAGGTTTTCCTTGTTTTGACAAAGAATAGGTTGGTCTGAATCTGAGGTAAATTTCGTTTTTAAAGTCTTTCTTACAATTTTAATTATTCAATCTTCTAAATGATCATACCCATGGATTGGTTTTCAAAAAAAACAGTTTCTTTTTTTACATTTCTTGTAATGTCTGCTCAGTTATTTGCTCAATCGCCTAAACGCCTCGAGCTTTTATTTCTAGGGCATACAAGCAAACATCATAATTCTGATGTGTTGGCTAGTTTATTAGCAAAACAGTATTTTAAAAAAGGAATTAATATCACTTATACCACCAATATAAATGACTTAAACGAAAAAACTTTGAAGCCTTATGACGGCTTAATTCTTTATGCCAACTACGATACCATTAGCAAGGAGCATGCAACAGCTTTGTTGGATTTTGTAAAAAATGGAAAAGGGTTTATACCATTGCATTGCGGCTCATATTGTTTTAGAAATTCACCTGAAGTGGTGGAAATGATTGGAGGTCAATTTCAAAAACATGGAATGGATTCTTTCCCTTCTATTTTTAAAGATAACACTAACCCGTTATTGAAAAATGTACTTCCCTTTTATACTAAAGATGAAACTTATATTCATACCCTTTTAAGTCCTAATATTAACGTGATTACTGAGCGCAAGGAAGGGGATAGAAACGAACCTTATACTTGGACACAAACTATTGGAAAAGGAAGAGTGTTTTATACTGCTTATGGCCACGATGATATTACTTTTAACAATCCTCAATTTTTACAATTGGTGGAGAATGGAATTTTATGGGCAGTCAATGATCAAGCATTAGCCAGCTTAGCAGCTTTTAAAATTGCTGAGCCTACTTATACGGATGCAATTATTCCTAATTATGAGAAGCGTGACCCGGCTCCTAAATATCAAGGGGCTTTAAATCCAGTAGAATCTCAATCACTTATTCAAGTACCTGTAGGTTTCGATTTAAAACTTTTTGCTTCTGAACCTATGATCATCAATCCTATCTATATTAATTGGGATGAGAAAGGTCGTTTATGGGCAATTGAAACAGTTGATTATCCAAATGAAGTGAGAGAAAATAAAGAAGGAGGGCAAGATAAAATTATTATTTTAGAAGATACAGACAACGATGGCAAAGCCGATAAATCGACTGTTTTTGCAGATAAATTAAATATCCCTACTAGTTTCACTTTTTCAGATGGGGGTATTGTTGTAGCACAAATGCCTTACTTTTTATTTTTAAAAGATATCAATGGCGATGACAAAGCAGATATCAAAGATACCATCCTAACAGGTTGGGGTATTACTGATACCCATGCAGGACCTTCTAATTTAAGGTATGGATTAGATAATAAAATTTGGGGCACCGTAGGTTATTCTGGATATTTAAATGTGAAAGGAAAAGATACCACCACATTTAGTATGGGTATCTATAGCTTCAAACCCAATACAAAAAAAGTAAATGATATAGAATTCTTAGGAGGTACAACCAATAATACTTGGGGACTAGGTTTCTCTGAGGAATTTGATGTTTTTGCTTCCACTGCTAATAATACGCATAGTGTATTTTTTGGTATTCCAAAGAGAGTATTAAAAAAGGTATACCCAGAAAAATCAGGCACTGAAAAAATTGATGCGCATTATGCAATGCATGTGGTTACAAAAAATTTAAGACAGGTAGATGTATTTGGTGGTTTTACAGCAGCAGCTGGACAAAGTATTTACACTGCTAGAAATTATCCATCTGATTTTTGGAATAAAGTGGCTATGGTCACTGAGCCTACCGGAAGATTGATACATAAAAATTATATTGAGCAAGTAGGTTCTGGATTTAAAGAAAAAGGAGATGGTTGGAATTTAGTGGCCAGTGCCGATGAGTGGTTTGGTCCTATTCAATCAGAAGTGGGTCCTGATGGTAATGTATGGATCACGGATTGGTATGATTTTATCATACAACACAACCCAACACCTAAAGGTTTTGACAATGGCAAGGGTAATGCACATATCAACCCATTAAGAGATCATGAGCGCGGTCGTATTTATCGCTTAGTGTATAAGGATGGCCCGGTGAATGCACCCATCAGTTTAGATAAAAATGATAAAGCGGGCTTGTTAAAAGCCTTATCCAATAATAATATGTTTTGGAGAACCACTGCACAAAGATTATTGGTTGAAAATAAAGACCTATCTGTTGCACCAGCATTAATTAAGATAATCAATACTAGTAATGTGGATGCAGCTGGTGTTAATGCACCTGCGATTCATGCATTATGGACTTTACATGGTTTAGGCTTATTAAAAAATAATGCAAGTGCTATGGCAGCGGCAACTAAAGCATTAAGCAATCCATCTGGTGGCGTTCGTAAAGCGGCAGTGGAAGTAACTAAGGCATTACCCACTGCATTAAAAGCATATCAAAATGCAAAGGTGTTTGAAGATGCAGATTATAGAGTGCGTTTAGCAGCAGTCATTGCGATTGCCGATATGAAACCATCTGCTGAAGCTTATGCTATTTTGGATAAGATGTTAAAAGTGAAAGAAAACGCCGACGATAAATGGATTAATATGGCTTTAAGATCGGCAAGAGGGACGCATATTAACATGAGTAAAGACAAAAATGTCGTTGCCACTATTATTGATCAGACAATCAATATTTCAGTCATTAAAAATCAAATGAAATATGATGTAACTGAATTCACCGTAAAAGCAGGCAGTACGGTAAAAATTAATTTTAATAATGTGGATTACATGCAACACAACTTATTAATTTTAAGACCAGGTTCAAAGGATAGAGTGGGTGCAGCTGCAGATAAATTGGCCATGGAGCCCAATGGTGCAGAATTAAATTATATTCCAAAAATGTGGGAAGTATTATTTTCTACGCCTTTAGTGAATCCACAAAAAAAGTATTCAATGACCATCAATGTGCCAGACAATGTGGGAGATTATCCATATATCTGTTCATTTCCTGGCCATTGGCGCAATATGAATGGGGTCATGAAAGTGGTTGCTAAATAATATTTCATGTTAGCAAAATATAAATTTGCAGTAAGTAGTTGGCTTTTTGTTTCTCCTTTTACAACAGAAAGTATAGAGCCTATTTTTGAAAAAGTAGCACAACTAGGATATGATGCCATAGAAATTGCAGTTGAAGATCCCGAACTAATTGATGCTGAAAAAGTAGCTATTGCTTTACGCAAATACCATTTGACTGCGGTTGTCTGTGGCGCTTTTGGTTCCTCCAGAGATTTAACCAGTCATGATCCTGCCATTCATCAACAATGCTTTGACTACATTGAAGCTTGTTTAAAACTATGCAATCAATGGGGTACCAACTTTCTTGCTGGTCCTATGTACTCGGCTGTGGGCAAGCGTAGAATGTTATCGTCAATTGATAGAAGAAAAGAGTGGGATTTGGCTGTTAAAAATGTGCGCATTGCTTGTGAAATGGCAGCGCAACACCATTGCCAGTTGGCGATAGAGCCTATTAACCGTTTTGAAACGGATTTAGTAAACACTGCTGCAGATGTTTGTAAGCTGGTCCAAGATATTAAACATCCAGCTGCAAAAATTAGTTTAGATAGTTTCCATATGAATATGGAAGAAAAAAATCCTACAGATGCCATCTTACAAGCAGGTAACAACTTAATTCATATGCAAATTTCCGAAAACCACAGAGGTATTCCTGGCACAGGAACTACTCCATGGGACCAATATGCAGCTGGACTAAATAAAATAAATTACCAAGGGGTGATTAGTGTAGAAAGTTTCACGCCCATGAATCAACAATTGGCAGAAGCAGTTTGTATTTGGAAGCCACTCGCAGATAGTCAAGAAATATTTGCTCAACAAGGCTTGAATTTTATGAAAAAAACATTTAAATAAAAAGTATGAAAAAAATGAATATTGCTATTGTAGGATTAGGATTTGGTGCTGAATTTATTCCTATTTATCAAAAACATCCCTTAGCGAATATGTATGCCATTTGCCAAAGAGATAAAACTAAATTAAATGCTATTGGAGACGCTTTTCATATTGATAAAAGATTTTCAGATTATGATGAACTATTAAAAGATCCCAATATTGATGCAGTACACATTAACACACCCATACAAAGCCATGCCGAACAGACTATTAAAGCTTTGGATGCAGGCAAGCATGTAGCTTGTACGGTACCTATGGCTACTACTGTTGAAGAGTGTAAGCAGATTGTAGAAGCTGCTCAAAAAAGTGGCAAAACTTACATGATGATGGAAACAGTGGTATACAGCAGGGAATATTTATTTGTAAAAGAATTATTTACCAAAGGGGAATTAGGTAAAATTCAATTTGTACGCGCATCTCATCAACAAGAAATGGCGGGCTGGCCAGGCTATTGGGAAGGATTGCCTCCTATGCACTACGCAACGCATTGCGTGGGTCCCATTGTTGGATTGATCGGGAAAGAAGCCAGCGCTGTTTCCTGTGTGGGATCGGGCCGAATTGATGAAAACTTAATTATAAAATACAATTCTCCTTTTGCGGTTGAAAGCTGTCATATTCAATTTAGAAATTCTGATATTGCTGGAGAAGTAACGCGTTCTCTTTTTAACACCGCTAGACAATACAGAGAAAGCTTTGACGTGTATGGCTCTAAAAAAAGTTTTGAGTGGGCTCAGGTAGAAAACGAACAACCCGTTATACATGTTGGGGAAACACCCGAGCGTGTAACTATTCCCGACTATGCTTATTTATTGCCTAAAGAAATTCAATCCTTTACAACGAAGGGGGTATATGATGAGGAGAGCAATCAGCATTTATCTTTTATACAAGGGGCTGGTCATGGCGGTTCGCATCCTCATTTAGTGAATGAGTTTTTAAATGCATTAAATGAAAATAGAGCGCCATTTCCAAATGCCAAACAATCGGCTAATATTACCTGTGTAGGTATTCTTGCTCATGAATCAGCCATGCAAGGGGGCATTAAAATAGCGCTACCCGATTTTACTTTTTAAACAATCAATTTATTGCTGCTAAATAAAAGAGGCCTCTATTGTTAGAGGCCTCTGTCGTATTGAATCAAATTTAATTGTTTCAATTTACTTTTTTTGTGATGCAGCAATTTCCTCTTTTAGTGTGACAGGATCAAACATGCGGTAAATACTGATAATTTTATCATCTTTCCATCTGTAATAGATATGAACAGGCACAGTTATTTTATTTTTTGTAAATCTGCCAGTTCCTGACCACATACCCCAATACCCTGTAATAATTCCGCCGCCGTTGTCCCAAACAAAAGTTCTCATATTATCTGTAGTCAAACTTATATCAGTAAACAATAAATGATGCGACTGTTCTCCTTGTGCAAATCCTGAACGTCCTCCTGGATCTACTTTTGTCTTACCGTTCTCTTGGTTGTTAGCAAATTGCTCTCTAACTTTTACAGTATCTGCCATGATTTCATAAATGACACTTGTATCATTTTTAACATAGGCTTCAAGCAATTGTCTTACTTTAACTGTTTTAGAATCCAAGGAAGTCCAAGTGCCGGTATCTTTATCTTTAACAGCGTCGTCGGCTTTTTTAGTTTCTTCGTTTTTGCAAGCAACGAATGATGTTGCTACAAGCATACATAATAATAGTTTTTTCATTTTGTTGTTTTTTTATTTTAAAAATAATTTTTATTTGATCTTAAGTCCAAATAGATTGGTTTCTGCATAGTAAGTATCTGTATATTCAGTCATGGAGCTAATTAAACCGTTGGCATCTATTTTTAAATAATAAATATACTTGTTATTGTAATCTCCATATTTTGTTGTTGTTTCGCCATGCCAAACAATGGAAGCGCTTTTTTCATTTACCATCATATCATCTAAATTAAATTTCAAAGGCGTTTTCATCATTCCTAAAGCCTTGCCTAAAAATTCACCAAAGAATTCATCT
>Ga0194055_10004663_pt1 | contig 10185 bp, 6 predicted proteins | sample SepL449m_MetaG_FD_155482 | JGI IMG/M metagenome (GOLD analysis project Ga0194055, IMG submission 155482) | Anoxic zone freshwater microbial communities from boreal shield lake in IISD Experimental Lakes Area, Ontario, Canada - Sep2016-L442-9m | ecosystem: Environmental > Aquatic > Freshwater >... | reverse complement strand
GGAGTCAGTTTATAAAGCTGGTTTAATAACTTCTTAGGATAGGCGTCTTTTTTGAGGTCTACAACAATTCTGACGTTACCACGGGCACTTTCGTCTCGCAGATCACTAATACCACTTAGCTTCTTATCTCGAACTAAATCAGCAATTTTCAGTACTAGACTTTCTTTATTGAGAGAGAATGGAATTTCAGTGATAACAATCTGATGACGGCCCTTATTGCCTTCTACGATTTCGGCTACACCCCTCGTTACCACTCCACCACGACCAGTAGCGTAAGCAGTGCGGATTGATTCTTTGCCATATATAATGCCGCCAGTTGGGAAATCTGGGCCTTTAACATGCTCTAAAAGATCATCTAAAGTGGCATCTGGGTTGTCTAGCAATGTTACTTCGGCGTCAATGAGCTCTGTTAGGTTGTGCGGAGGAATGTTGGTTGCCATGCCAACAGCAATACCTAGTTGTCCGTTGAGCAACAGATTTGGCAGTTTGGCCGGTAAAACTGTTGGCTCGGTGGTGGTATTGTCGTAATTTTCGCGGAAACTTACAGTATCTTTCTCGATATCTACTAAAATCTCATCGGCAATTCGTGCCATTTTGGCCTCTGTATATCGCATGGCTGCTGGCGGATCGCCGTCCATCGAGCCGAAGTTACCCTGTCCGTTAACCAAGGTGTAGCGCATAGCCCACGGCTGAGCTAAACGAACCATAGCATCATAAATACTAGAGTCGCCATGCGGGTGATATTTGCCCATGACCGCACCAACTACGTTGGCGCTTTTACGATGACGAGCACCGCTACGCAGACCATCCTCGTTCATGCTGTATAAAATACGACGATGAACCGGTTTAAGACCATCTCTCACATCTGGTAAAGCGCGGTCGATAATCACACTCATGGAATAGCGTAAGTAGCTGTCTTCCATGACATTCTCGACAGTTCTGAGTTCTACACTTCTTGAGTGTCCAGAATCTAATACGTCAGCAGCGTGCACTTCACCGGCGCGCTTAGAGTCCATTGATTCTTCTGGTACGTTTTCAAATAAATTAGGTGTTTCTTCCATTTTATATATCCAAATCTTTCACAAATTTTGCATTGGCAGTAATGAAGTTTTTGCGTAGCTCGACTTCTGTACCCATTAACTTATTAAATATTGCATCGGCTTTTTCGGCGTCAGCTACTTTAACTTGCACTAATACGCGCTTATCTGGGTTCATGGTAGTCTCAAACAACTGTTCAGCGTCCATTTCACCCAAACCCTTGTATCTTTTTTGCTCTACGAAGCCGGCCTGCTTAACGCGTTCGTCTTCTGGATTGATTTTAGAGCCTTCTTTTTTACGATTAGCGATAGTTTCGTCTAGTACTTTGTCGAGTTCTTCTTCGTCGTATATAAAAACCGAGCTCTTGCGGCCTGGTTTAACTAACTCGAACAGAGGCGGTTTAGCTAGATATAAGTGACCACCATCTACCACTGGTTTCATGTAGCGGAAGAAGAAAGTCATTAGAAGCGTAGAGATGTGACTACCGTCAACGTCGGCATCGGTCATGATTATGACCCTTGAGTAACGTAGTCCGTTAATATCGAAGGAGTCTTCAATGCCAACTCCCAGGGCCTTAATAAGGCTAACAATTTCGTTGTTACCAAGCATGCGATCCAATCGAGCACGCTCTACGTTTAACACCTTACCGCGCAGCGGCAAGATGGCCTGAGTTTTGGAATCACGGCCAGACTTAGCTGAACCGCCGGCTGAATCGCCCTCTACAAGATAGATTTCGGAGTTATTAGGGTCTTTAGATGAGCAGTCGGCTAATTTGCCAGGCATGCTGGCGCCTTCTAGGACACCTTTTCTAAGGATATTATCCCTAGCAGCTCGGGCAGCTTTGCGAGCGCGGGCAGCGAGCAAGGCTTTACCAACAATTTTCCTGGCAACTGCTGGATGCTCTTCTAGGTAGTAATTAAAGTATTCATTCATTACCTGCTCTACTAAACCGCGGACTTCGGGGTTGCCGAGCTTATTCTTGGTCTGTCCCTCGAACTGCGGATCAGGAAGTTTAACTAAAATTATGCAAGTAATGCCCTCGCGAGTATCTTCACCACTGAGGTTCTCTTCTTTTTCTTTAATAAGACCGTTTTTGCGCGCGTAATCATTGATAACGCGGGTTAGTGCTGCCCTAAAACCAGTTAAGTGTGTTCCACCATCGGGGTTTAGCACGTTGTTGGCAAATGATTTGATAGTTTCGCTGTAGGCATCAGTGTACTGCAACGAAACTTCTACTTGAACGTCATTGACTGTCTTGTCGACATAGAAAATATCGTCGTCAACTACTTCTTTGCCTATATTGAGGTGTTTTACGTAGCTCTGGATGCCTCCCTCAAAATAAAAACCATGACGCTTGCCAGTGGTTTCGTCTTCTATTGAGGTGTGAATTCCTTTTGTAAGATAAGCAGCGTGACGCAAACGATCTAAAATAATGTCGTAACTATATTTAATGCCTTCTTTGAAAATTGTGTCATCAGCATAAAAAGTAATTTCAGTACCAGTTTTGTCGGTTTTGCCAGTCTCTTTTAGCGGGCCCTTGGGAACGCCTTTTTCATAATCTTGTTCGTGAACCTTGCCATCTCGATAAACTTTAACGTGTAAATTATTAGCGAGAGCGTTGACCACACTAGAACCGACACCATGCAGACCACCAGAGACTTTATAGCCTCCATCACCGAATTTACCACCGGCGTGAAGTACAGTAAGAACTGTTTCGACAGTGCTCTTTTTGGTCTTGGGGTGAATATCTGTTGGAATACCTCGACCATTATCTGTAACTGTTATACCGCCATCTGGAAGCATTTTTACTGATACGAATGTGGCGTGTCCAGCCAAAGCCTCATCGATGCCATTGTCTACTAATTCCCATACTAGGTGGTGTAGTCCTTCGCTACCTGTTCCACCAATATACATACCCGGTCTTTTACGAACCGGCTCTAAACCCTCTAATACGGTAATCTGGTCAGAAGAATAACCTGTTTTTTTAGTCTTTGCGTCAGCCACTTAAACTACCTCTGTTTTTAATTATTATTTTTTCCCACTGCTCTTATTATAGCAAAAAATATTTTTAAGGTCTTAAAATTTATTAATTTTTTAATGTGTTAAATATCACACAAAAAAGCTTGCGCTTATTGTTCTTGTTGTGCTTAAATGCGTATACAAACTACAAAAACAAAAAATATGTTTGAAAAAATTTTATCAGTATTACCCTATAACCCTAGCATGGCCAACCAGCTCAGGTTTTACTCTAGGCGCATGCGAGAGGAATCAGCTATTCGCCGTACTGGCATGATTTTTATTGTGTTGGCGTTTATGATTCAGTTCATAGCAGTATTTAGTCCACCTCAACCAACAACAGCTAGTTCTAATAATGATCTTATAAACGGCGGAATCAGTTCGGCAGCTGATGCCAGAGCTAACTGCCAGAGAAACAGCGAAGACTACAAAGAAATATTAGCCTATTATGGCATTCAGTGTGAGGCCTTCAATGGTGCCGACACTGTAACTTTGCACTCAGACAGTCGTAATTGGATGTCAATGGGCCGGTTGCCTTTTGGTCAGCGCAACGCTAACACCGGTCGCGCCACCAATGAACAGCCAGTCAATATACCTGGCGCTGGCAGATTATATATTCGTCAATTAGATAGTTTTGGCACGACAGCCTACAAGGCCTTACGCGTTAAAAACGCCGAGGGCAAGACTTTTTACATTCTTTATAACTGCGGCAACATAGTGCACGAAGGCGTTCCGCCGCCATATGTACCTTGTGCCTACGATCGAACAATTCCACGCAATAGCCCGCAGTGTTTCGAGCACTGTCCAATAGCCGGCAAGACTGGCTTGCCAAAGAGTAGCCCACAATGCTTCGAACCATGTCCTTATAACAAATCTATTCCTGCTCGGAGTGCAGCTTGCTATGATCCTTGCCAATACAACAAATCGATTCCAAAGACTAGTCCAAACTGTTATCCGCCCTGCCAATACAACCCATTAATCAGCGCCAACGATCCAAAATGTCGGCCTTGCGACAAGAGCACCTCAAGTGCTGATGCCCTAGCTTGCATATTTGTGAGTAAATCAGCCAGCAACACAACAACAGGCACTCCTGATGCCAACAATACAACAGTCTCAGCTAATGACGTCATAGTTTACACCTTAAATGCCAAGAATAGTGGCAAGGCAACGGTCAAAGGCTATGTATTCCAAGAAGATATGAGTGATGTGTTAGATTATGCAACAGTCGTTGATTTGCACGGTGGAACTATCAGCGAGCGTAATATCGTTAGCTGGCCAAAGCTTGATATTAAAGCTGGTGCCACTGCTTCTAAGCAAATCACCGTTAAAATTAAGTCACCTATTCCAGGCACGCCAACTGGCGTTTCTGATCCAGGCCGTTTCGATCTAGTCATGACCAATGTTTATGGCAATGCTGTAAATATTAAACTGCCGGCCCCTCCAGCCAAAGCCATAGAGGTAACTGCGTCCAGTCTTCCAAACACTGGCCCAGGCACTAACCTAGCTATAGCTGTCATGGTGGTGATTGCTGCTGGATATTTCTGGAGTCGTTCTCGCCTATTAGCCGAGGAAAGTGAAATTGCTATAAGAGAATCTAGCTAAAGGAGTAATAATGAGTGAAAAAATAAAACATTCAGTCGAACATCATAAGGAGCTAGAAGCCCCTAAAACTCCCGAGCGTTTACCCGACGCTGAACACGCCGAACCCTTAAGAAAAGGCGAAAAAGACCCTACCAAATCCGTAGAGGCGGCCAGAGAAGCAATCGAAGAGATCAACGAAGAAGATAAATCTCCTTCACCAATGGAAAAACTCAAAAAAGAGACCGATTCAGGCAAGGCGCTTGGTCACTCTGAAATCAATGAGGAACTCCAGAAAATTACCCTGCGTCGTGAGCTCAAAAACATCAGACGCAAGCTATCCGGCCCCGATAAGGCCCTAAGCTCTGTAATTCACCAGCCTGCAATTAGAGTAGCTAGTGAAGCCGGAGCTAAGACCATAGCTCGTCCTTCTGGTCTACTCGGAGGCGGCGTAACAGCTTTCATTGGCACGTCTGCCTACTTAGTGCTAGCCAACCAAATGGGCTTTAGCTATAACTACTTCGTATTCATTGCGTTATTTATCATCGGTTTTGCCGTTGGTCTAACATTCGAAATACTAGCCAGTGCACTAATTGGCAAAAAAGCTCGTAACTAGATTAATCTTTTTTATTAAAATTACCTTGTTTGTCGATAACTATAGTATCGTCGTTATTTAGGCTTTTTGGTTTACTGATACCAACAGGGATTAATTCTGGTGTGCTATCTTTTTTTGGTTTTTTGTCTTCAACTTTTTTATGCGCTTTGTGTTTAGGCTTATGTTTTTTGGGCAAAGCACTATGCTTTACGGGTATCTTCTTTGGGGTCCATGGCTTGACTGGTTGTCGAACAACATTTGACTCTTGCTGAAGCGTGCTTTGTGGTTGCCAGTTCAAGGTGCTCGGTTGCGGTTGCGGTTGCGCTTGAGGTGTTGGTTCGGGAGCTGCTTGGTAGTGTTGTGGAGTCCATGGCTGGCCAGGAGCATTGGGTTGGTTTGGCAAAGCTAATGCTGGCTGACTAGCATTAGCGCCTTGACCCATGGCAGGATTTGGCGCTGTGACGCCCTGAGGGCCGGTAGAACGCTTCTTTAACCAATCATCTAGGAAAGTTCCAGGTTTAGCAGATGGAGGCATCCCTTGGCCCGTATTTGCGCCGGCCGGCAATTGATTATTTGGACCATTTGGTGCAGCAATCTGGTTAGGCGTATTTGGTGCCTGCATAGCTTGTTGACCTGCGCCGGTTAGCTGAGCAGGGCCGTTCGGAGCACCTGGCAAAGTATTGGGGCCAGCCACATCGGCCATCATACGATTACTGAATTCTTGCTCAACAATAGCTCTAGGCCTACCATACTTAGCAGCCGACAACTGTTTCAAAGCACCTTGCAATTTATTGTTAGGTGATCCCAGAGGCGGCAGTGTTGCCATACTGAATGGCTGGGTTGGCACTCCATTGACCATGCTTCTAACAACAGTGTTGGCATTTGGTATTCTTAGCAAATCTTCAGTGTCAAAAGTAGGATGGAAATATTTACCAAGTGTTTCGGCATCATTTTGACCAATCCTGAAGGAAATCACTGTACCGATGTTACCAAAGACGGCATCACGTATTTCTTCATCTAGCTGGGTCATAAACTGGTTGGCAACGATTAAGTTCAGGTGATATTTTCGTGCCTCAGACATAATTGTTGCAAAGCTATCTGTTGCAAAGTTCTGAAACTCGTCCACATACAGACAAAAATCTGGGCGCTGTTCTTCTGGAACATCCGCCCTACTCATGGCGGCCGCCTGGAATTTCATAACAAATAACATACCGAGTAGCTTGGAGTTTAAGTCACCAGTTTTACCCTTACTGAGGTTAACCAGCAGGATCTTTTTGTTGTCCATTATGTCGCGCAAATCAAAAGCACTTTGAGTTTGACCGATAATATTGCGCATCATGGTGTTGTTCAAGAAGGAGCCAAACTTACTTTGGAACCAGCTGACTAAATCACCAAAGTCATTGGACTTACGGGCAGCTACCATTTCTTTTAGCCAGAAATCTCTGATAGTTGGATCGTCTACATACTTCAACTTCTCTGCTAAAAAGGCTTGGTCTCTTAGAAGTTTAGGAATATCTATAAATGTTCCACCGTTAGGGTCAGCCATAATTGTCAAGGCGCAGTTTCTAAAAATATGATCATAGCGTGGGCCCATAAACCCTTGGTTATTGGGGTCATAAAGTTTACGAAGCATGTTCAAACATTCTTGTACAATGAAGTCTTTCTGATCCGGACTATTAAACTCAAACAGGTTTAAGCCCATCGGGAAATCCATGTCTGATGGGTTGAAATAGATAATATCCTCGGTGCGCTCTTTCGGCACCATGGCAATTAATCTTTCCACAACATCTCCGTGCGGATCAACAAACGCAAAGCCTGCGCCACTAAGCATGTCTTGTAAAGCCAGGTTTTCGAGCATTGTAGATTTACCAGTACCGGTCTGTCCAGCGACGTAAATATGCCGCTGTCTGTCTTTTACGGCGATCCTGATTGGTTTCTTATTGCCACGAAAGACATTGTAGCCAAGCAACATGCCATCTGGTGGCATATTGGGCGGACCATCTACTTGCTTAGAATCTTGTCTCATAAGCTGGGCTGTAGGTATGCTTCGCTCGTCTGGAAAATGGAAAATTGTAGCCAATTCTACGGAGTTAAGTATTGTTGTATCGTGTTGTTGTGGAAAGAACCTCATTAGGTATGAAGTTACTAATCCTTCGACGTCTTTTGTTGGAGTAAACTTAAATCCATTTTTGCCTGGAGCATCATATAAACCAAAACTAGCCACTATGTTTCCAAGAATTGCCTGTGATCTCTGAACGGCAGTTGAAGAAGTCACTACTCTAATTACCACCTCATATCCTGCATGTCGTGTTTTATCGTCAACAGCATCAAGTATGGCAGTCTCCATATTTGACAGCTCCGGTTTTTTCGAATCACCAGCTGGACTATTTTCCGGGTTTTTAATCATTGCACTAGGAACTGCCTTAAGTATTTCCATAGGTGTTATTTTGTTGTCACCTTTGCGTTTATTTTTTGCAACATCTATAGCCCTCTTTCTCCAGTCAGGGTTAGCTGGACGCATAAGAATCTGTATTCCTGCGCCATCTTCCTTGGATAAATTAGATAAAGCACTTAAAAGTGACTGCATAGCATCACGCTTGAGGTCCTCGAATGTGGCAATTGGATACGCATAATGCTCTTTAAGGGTAAACTCGCCCCCCAGTGTTCCACTAGCCTTTCCGGTAGGGTTAAAAATATTGTGCTCAGACGCTTCTTCAAGCCTAGCCGACGGATAAGCACTGAGTATTGCTTGTTTTACAACATCGAGTAATGCCAGGGGTACAGCAGCATAAAAATGAATTAAACCTTTATATCCGACTATCTCAAATGCAAAGTGACGCTGGCCGTAAAATTTATTCTTAAAGCCTTTTTGAAAGGTGCTACCGATAATGCTATAGATAATTTCAGCCTTTGATATTGTTTCCTGCACAACATCTCTTTCATCCCTGCTACCGGACTCAACATCATCGCTCGAAGGAGGTAAATGGATATACAAAGGGACCATTTTGAGTCCCCTTTCATAGTTTTTTTGTTCACGAAAAGTAGAACGAGTTTGTAAGTAAACAATAGGCGCAGCTATCAGAATCATTGTAAAAAAAATGATCAATATAATGATAACTGTTGTCATGCTTACTACTTATCTACTTTTATATCTTTGTTATACCGCTTCTTCATGTAGTCTGCCCTGAAAACATTAAGTTCTTCACTCTGTTTATAGGGGTCATCACGGTTCTTTTCAACTATTTGCTTGGCTTTCTCTACCCACTCTTTTTCAATCAAATCACCATCATCAGGTAGATTATTTACAACACTTTCTGGTAGTTGTTTAGCTAAATTAGGTGAACTAGTCTGTGATTCAGTAACTTGCGCCATCAAATCATCAGTTGACTGTAATGTCGGAGTGGTAGCTGTCGGTTGCCTTAAGCCTGTGCCTGTTTCTGGACTAGCAGGTTTCTCACCTGTTTGTTGATCAGGTGCAATATTCTGTTCTCCACCAGATTCAGCTGAGCTAGGTATAGGTGCTTCAATATTTTTTGGATTCATGTCTATATTATACAGCTTGCAACAAGCATAAACTAGACAAAAATCTAATGTTTAATCTGTTTAAGCTTTTTGATAGGAAGTATAAAAATATGCAATTGCTACAAATGGCAATAATACTATTAAATCTCTAGAGGTCAGCTGGCCGGTTGATTGCAAAGCCAGCAAAACAGATAAGACAATAGTCACAGAAACTATTATCTTACGCCTGTGCTTTCCTAGCGATATTCCATACCACCTAATCAGGGCTACAATTGCTCCGACTATTACATATAGATTGATCATGAGCAGTATAAAACCTGCAACCAGCACGAGTGCCGGCACCCTATCTGGGTTAGTCAGTCCAAAAAACAAACAATCGACGCCCACTAGGACGCCTACGATCTGTTTTTTGTGCTGAATAATCCACTTTTTTGACATATTTAATTTTACTAAAACTACTGTTAGTTAAACTGGTAGCCAGGACGACAAATGCACTGCTATTTTATATGACTAAATGAGCGCTTGTCGTCCTTAGCTTTGACTGACCGCTTCATTTGCCTTTAAGGGCACCTGAAACGACGAACGAAATTTCTCCCGTTGTAAGTAATCGATTTACCAGAGGGATAAATCTTGATTCTACTTGTAAGAATGGTTTTTGTTTTTGTTACTTACACTATTAATACTAGCACGAAGAGCTATTTTTGTCAATCCTGTTATGCTTATATCCGCTCTTAAATGTATGCAGATAAAATGCCCTTTAAAAGTTATACACAGCTTTTGTGTGCATTTAACCATAATTGTTATTGACGCGGTTTAATCTATTAGATAAGATATCTTTAGCGCTTGAACAAATTAAGTGCTCAAAAATAAAAACGACCAAAGGGACGACGATTTCTCGCAAATCGTTGTCCCACCCAAGAAAAACCAAAACAACCAAAAAGCAAACGAAAAAACAAAAACATTAAATTATTCTTAAAACACCTTGTCTCTTCCCCGGCAAGGTGTTTTACTTTCTGGCAGATTAGTTATGAGTGTGCAAGTCAAAGGAATAATTTCAAGCGGTAACGATGGGTTAATAGTAGATATCCAATGTCATCTATCTAATAACCTGCCGAACATAGTGGTGGTTGGCTTTGCCAATAAAGCCGTCGACGAAGCCCGAGAAAGACTGCGTGGAGCTTTTTCGTCATCAGGACTACTGATGCCCAGAAAAAGAATTATTCTCAACCTCGCCCCAGCTGATGTGCCCAAGGTCGACAGTAGCTTTGATATGGCAATGGGCTTGAGTATTATGTATGCCAGTGGCCAGATAACAGATACGGTGCGGACTGATCAGGCTTTTATAGGCGAATTAGGCCTAGACGGATCGCTGAGGCCAGTGCGAGGCATAATCGGCAAGGTGCTGACTGGTCGCAATAAGGGTATTAAAACTTTTT
>Ga0194055_10004662_pt1 | contig 10189 bp, 3 predicted proteins | sample SepL449m_MetaG_FD_155482 | JGI IMG/M metagenome (GOLD analysis project Ga0194055, IMG submission 155482) | Anoxic zone freshwater microbial communities from boreal shield lake in IISD Experimental Lakes Area, Ontario, Canada - Sep2016-L442-9m | ecosystem: Environmental > Aquatic > Freshwater >... | reverse complement strand
GTAGGCCTTGATGATCTTGGCACCAGCGCGGTCTTCCATAGTATCTACCTTGCCTCGCTTGGAATTGATATCACCGATGACATCACCCATGAATTCTTCAGGCGTGGTGACTTCTATTTCCATTGTAGGCTCCATAATTACGGGGTCGGCTTTTTTGACACCTTCTTGGAGAGCCATAGAAGCGGCTATTTTGAAGGCAATTTCAGATGAATCGACATCATGATAGCTGCCATCGTACAATTTGCAGTGCAAATCAACCACCGGGTAACCAGCAATTACGCCGTTGCGCATGGCCTCTTTGACGCCGGCCTCAACTGGAGCAATGTACTCTTTAGGAATTGAGCCTCCAACAATGGCATTTTGAAATTCAAATGTTTTGGTCTTATCGCTGTCTTCGGTATGAACTAGCGGGCTAAGCTCTAGATAGACATGTCCGTATTGTCCGCGTCCACCTGATTGGCGCACGAATTTATGCTCAACCTGGGTAGTGCCTTTGATAGTTTCACGGAAGGCGACCTGAGGTCGGCCAACATTGGCTTCGACCTTAAATTCGCGCTTCATTCTATCTACTAATACTTCTAGATGGAGTTCGCCCATTCCAGCGATAATTGTCTGACCAGACTCTTCGTCGGTGCTGACTCGGAAGGTAGGATCCTCCTCGGCCAAACGACCAAGCGCGATGCCCATTTTTTCTTGGTCGGCTTTGGTTTTGGGCTCAATTGCAATATTAATGACAGGCTCTGGAAATTCGATAGACTCTAAAAGGACTTGGTTGCTTTCGTCGCAGAGGGTATTGCCGGTGACGGTATTTTTGAGTCCGACTGCAGCGGCAATATCGCCAGCATGAACCTCCGAAACTTCTTCGCGGTTATTGGCGTGCATTCTGACGATTCGCCCGATGCGTTCTTTCTCGCCAGAGCTGACATTATAAACATAGCTACCGGATTTGAGTGTGCCAGTATAAACGCGGAAAAAGCATAGTTTACCAACAAAAGGGTCGGTGGCTATCTTGAAAGCCAAGCCAGCAAAAGGAGCTTCGTCGCTAACTTCGATAATTTTTTCATCACCTGTCTTGTTGTCGATAGCTAGAGGGGGTGTTACATCTAGAGGGCTCGGCAAATAATCGACGATAAGATCTAGCAGTTTTTCTACAATTACGCCACGACCATCGCCACCAGCAACCAAGAAAAAGTCACCTCTTAATACAGATTTGCGGATAACGCCCTTGATTTCGGCTTCAGTAAGCTCGGTACCTTCTAGGTATTTTTCCATAATATCATCGTCGACTTCAATAGCAGCTTCGATTAGGTGCTGGCGGTAGTTCTTGGCTTTTTCAATCATATCTTCGGGTATTGGTATTTCTTTTAGCTCCTTATCGGTATAGTCGTTGTACTGATAAGCTTTCATTTCGATGACATCGACAATGCCATTGATGCCCTGCTCAAAACCAATTGGCAAATGCACTGGGTAGGCGTGCTTGCTGAGGCGTTCATGAATAGAGGCCAGGCTTTTATAAAAGTCTCCGCCGGTCTGGTTGATTTTATTGATAAAACAAATGCGCGGAACGCCATATTTGTCGGCCTGGCGCCAAACAGTCTCGGACTGTGGCTCGACACCCATTTTGCCGTCGAACATCACGCAGGCTCCGTCGAGTACTCGCAAAGACCGCTCCACTTCGACAGTAAAGTCGATGTGGCCCGGCGTATCGATAATATTAATTAGTTTGCCTTTCCAGAAACAAGTCGTAGCGGCCGAGGTAATAGTGATACCGCGTTCGCGTTCTTGCTCCATCCAGTCCATGGTTGCCTCACCATGATGAACTTCGCCAATTTTGTGGACAACTCCAGTGCGGTACAAAATACCTTCTGTGACAGTAGTTTTGCCGGCATCGATATGGGCGATGGTGCCAACGTTACGGATGTTTTCTAATGTGTATTCTCGAGCCATGATTAAAATAATTTCCTTTCTAAGGATGTAAATAAATAATGCCGAAATTTCGGCTAAGTCGAGTCCTATTTTACCTTATTTTTAAGGTTATAACAAGAGTTAATAGATTTTAAAAGATTTTACAAGAATCATTCCGCCACACGCTTGCTTGAGTCAAAATGAATCTATATAGTTAAATGTATTACGAGAACATCGTGTGTCAAAAAGTGAGTGAGGAGGGTGGCTCATTTTTTCGATTATAATCATTATTTTAGATACTACATAAAGGTATCGGTTCTGACCACTAAAACTAATAAAAAAGCTCGAATATTTGATTTCGAGCTTTTTTTATATTTTATCAATTTATATTTTAAAGATTGTCGTGTCGTGGATTATGATCCTGCTGGCTTAGTAGCGAGCAAAGTGGGCAAAGGCTTTATTAGCTTCGGCCATTTGGTGAGTATCTTGTTTTTTCTTGACGGCGTCACCTTCGTTGTTGTAGGCGGCAACTAGCTCGGCAGCTAGCTTCTTATCAAAGCTCTTGCCTTTTTTGTTGCGGGCCGAGTCGAGCATCCAGACCATCGCATAATGTACCTTGCGGTCGCCCTTAACTTCGATTGGAACCTGATAATTGGCTCCGCCGATACGCTTGGATTTGACCTGAACCTGGGGGCTAACATTCTTAATGGCTGCTTCGAATACTTCTAGTGGCTCTTTTTTGGTTTTCTCGCCGGCTTGCTCAAGAGCCTTATAAACTAGGTTTTCGGCTAGGCGCTTTTTGCCGTCATGCATAACCTTGTTGATCATCTTGGTAACCAAAACGCTATCATAAACTCGATCAGCTGGCAGAACTCTTTTTAAAGATTTAGTAACTTTTCTTGGCATCGGTTATTCCTTTTTGCTTCCAGCGTCTTTTTTGACGCCGTATTTACTGCGGCCTTGCTTGCGATTGCTGACTCCGCTTGTATCAAGATGCCCGCGTACGATGTGATATCGTACTCCACCAAGATCCTTAACGCGGCCGCCTCTCACTAGCACCACTGAGTGCTCTTGTAGGTTGTGGCCTTCGCCAGGAATGTAGGCCGTAACTTCCATACCATTGGTCAGTCTTACTCGAGCGACCTTACGGAGGGCTGAGTTGGGCTTACGAGGGGTCTGGGTATAGACCTTAACGCAAACTCCGCGTTTGAACGGCGAGTTCTGCTGGGTAGACTGATTTTTGAGAGCGTTAAAGGTCTTCCCTAGGGCTGGGGATTTGGTCTTAGTTATTTTGCGCGAGCGCGGTTTCCTGATGAGTTGGTTAATAGTTGGCATAATTTGTAACTTCAATACTCTACCAGATAAGACTTACCTGGTCAAGCTTTTCCCCCTTCTTCGTTTCTAAAGCCAGTTCCGACCGGAATTAGCCGTCCGATAATCACATTTTCCTTGAGGCCTCGCAGGTGGTCAGACTTGCCTCTAATTGCTGCACCAATTAAAACTCTAGTCGTTTCTTGGAAAGATGCGGCCGATAGCCAGCTGTCTGCGCCTGTGGAAATCTTTGTAATTGGCATCAAAAGCAGCTCATAAGTGGCCGGCTTTTTGCCTTTAGCGATAGCTTTTTGGTTTTCAATAGTCAGTGAAGGCTTAGAGATTACATCGCCAGATATAAAGTCGGTATCACCTGGCTCTTCGATTTGGACCCTACTAAACATCTGCTTGATTATCACCTCAATGTGTTTAGCAGCGATGGTCTGGCCTTGGCTTAAATAAATGGCCTGTACTTCATCGATGACATAGCGCTGTACTGCTTCTTCGCTGCGCAGCTTGAGCATGTCTTGAAGATTGATAGGTCCTTCGGTCAGTCTTTGGCCGACCTCAACACTATCGCCATTTTTGAGCTGCACTTCGACATACTCACCAATGGTAAATTCGCGGAGTCCGGCTCCTAGGTGGGTAAGTGCGATTTTGTCTTTGGTTACCTTGACTTCACCTGATCCGCCGGCCTTAATAGTTCGTTTGCCATCCTTGCTCTGGGCAAGTACCTGGCTACGCTCTACCATATCGCCCGATTTTACTACTGGCTTCATGGCGCCAAGCTTGTAATCCGTAATTTTTTGATCATTAGGGATGATTATTAGGGTTTGCTTGTTGCCGTTTTTACGGATCTGAAGAGTACCTTCGACATCGGCTAGGATTGCCTGGCCCTTGGGGTTTCGGGCTTCAAAAATCTCCTCGACTCTTGGAAGACCCTGGGTAATGTCTTCGGTAGCGGCACCACCAGCGTGCATGGTACGCATAGTTAGCTGAGTACCGGGCTCACCAATGCTTTGGGCAGCAATAATTCCAACTGCCTCACCTTGCTTGACTGGCTTACCAGTACCAAGGTCTAGGCCGTAACATTTTTCGCAAATACCCCATAAGCTTCGGCACTTTAAGATTGATCTAATATTGACCTGGGGAATATCTGTTTCGTTAATTTCTTTGGCTTCATCGTCTAGCATCAGGGCGTTTTTCTTAACAATGACTTTTTTGGTCTTAGGGTTGACGATTTTTTCGTTGGCGGTTCTTCCCACCAACCATGCACCAATTCCTTCTTCGCCAGCGGCTTCGGCTTCGGCTCGATTGACGATATAGCCCTCTTTGTCGCCACAGTCTAGCTCTGATATCACAATGTCTTGACTAACATCGACCAGCCTTCGAGTCAGATAACCAGATTCGGCAGTTCGAAGCGCTGTGTCGGTAAGACCCTTACGAGCTCCGTGAGTACTAATAAAGTATTCTAGGACGGTCAGTCCGTCTTTGTAGTTGGATCGGATTGGTAGCTCAATAGTTCGGCCCGATGGATTAAGCATCAGTCCAAGCATTCCGGCCATCTGGTTAACCTGCGCCATAGTAGCACGAGCACCAGAGTCGATATCGAGAGTTAGTGTAGATTCACTGCTAGCCAGAGTCTCTACCAGTGCACTTTCGACTCCTTCGCCAACTTCTTTCCAAGCGGCAATTGTTTTGTGGTAACGTTCGTCTTCAGTAATCAAACCTTGGTTGTACTGACTTGCAAATCCGACTACTTTCTTTTCGCCTTCGGCGATTATGTCGGTTCGGCTTTGAGGTACAACTAGGTCGTCCATACCAATTGAAATACCCGAAACTGTTGCATATTGAAATCCGAGGTCTTTGACTGCATCTGAGAGTAGTGCGGTATCGTTGACTCCAAAACGAACAAATACTTCGGCCATTACTTTTTTGAGCTTGGACTTAGTCATTGGGTCGTTCTGGAAGTCCATTCCTTCTGGCAAAACTTCGTTAAATAGTAATCTTCCTGGGGAAGTTTCGATTATCTCGCCGTTTATTCTGACCTTGATTCCGGCCCGCAAATCGACTGCCTCAACTTGATGCGCCATAATGGCTGCGTCAGAACTTTCAAAAATCTTACCTTCGCCCTTGCTGCCTGGTTTGATTGATGTCATGAAATAACATCCAAGCACGATGTCTTTACTAGGGTTTACTACTGGCTCGCCAGATGATGGCTTAAGCAAGTTGTGTCGAGATAGCATAATGTTCTTTGCTTCGGCCTGGGCAGCTTCGCCGAGTGGTACGTGAACGGCCATTTGGTCTCCGTCGAAATCAGCGTTAAAGGCAGCGCAAACCATTGGGTGCAATTGAATTGCCTTACCTTCGATTAGGATAGGCTTAAAGGCCTGGATTCCGAGTCGGTGGAGTGTTGGTGCGCGGTTTAAAAGTACGTACTTGTCTGTAATCACTTCGTCTAGGGTATCCCAGACTTCAGATCGAGATCGTTCAATCATACGGGTGGCACTCTTAACATTGTGGGCAAAACCGAGTGCAATAAGGCGGCCCGTGACGAATGGCTTAAATAGCTCTAGAGCCATCATCTTTGGGATACCACATTGGTCTAGCTTGAGGTGTGGTCCGATTACAATTACCGATCGGCCAGAATAATCAACGCGCTTACCAAGTAGGTTTTGGCGGAATCGTCCTTGTTTACCTTTGAGTAAGTCCGTAAGGCTCTTGAGCTTTTTGCGGCTTCCGGTAGCAGAAACTGCTCTGTCGCGGCGGGCGTTGTTATCGATTAGGGCATCGACTGCTTCTTGAAGCATTCGTTTTTCGTTACGGCAAATAACTTCTGGGGCCTGAAGCCTGTAGAGCTTTTTAAGACGGTTATTACGATTAATGACCCTGCGATATAGATCATTTAGGTCAGATGCTGCAAAGCGTCCGCCGTCGAGCTGTACCATTGGTCGAAGGTCTGGAGGAATAACAGGTAGCTGGCTAGTAATTAGCCACTCTGGTCGCAAGCCGGCTTGAAGCATACCTTCGACAAGTTTGAGTCTTTTGAGGGCTTTTTTCTTTTTTTGGCCGATGTTTTGTTCTGATTCCAATCTTAGTGCTTTGATTAGTTTTTTGAGATCAACTTCTTTGAGTAGCTGCAAGATAGCCTCGGCACCAATGCCAGCTTTGAAGATATGGCCAAACTTTTGGCTCAGTTCACGGTAGCGGCCTTCAGGCAAAAGCTCATATTTGGCAAGGCCATTAAGGTCTACCTTAGCGGTATTGTAGGAGTTGTCTAGCTCGGCTAGCTCGTTTATGGCCTCGTCGCTCAAAACATCTTTTTCTGCATTCTTTATTTTGTGCCTAACCAAAATAGCCTTGCGGCGAGACTTGAAGTCGACTTCAAGCTCCTTAATAGCTTCTTGTTTGGCTTTTTCGTCGACATCAGTAACTATAAAGTTGGCGAAATAAACTACGCGCTCGAGGTCGCGTACGCCCATATTGAGTGTCAGGCTAATTGGGCTTGGTGTACCACGCAAGAACCAAATGTGCGTAACTGGTACGGCGAGTGTGATGTGGCCCATTCTTTCGCGCCTGACGATGCTGCGGGTAACTAAAACACCACATTTATCACAGGTGATTCCCTTGTATCGAATGCCTTTATATTTGCCACAGTAACACTGCCAATCCTTGGATGGTCCAAAGATTTTTTCGCAAAATAGTCCATCTTTTTCTGGTTTTTGAGTGCGGTAGTTAATAGTTTCAGGCTTAGTTACTTCACCGTGCGACCAATCAAGGATTGTCTCGGGGGAAGCTACCGATAGTCGGATTGAGTCAAAGTCTAGTATCGTTTGTTCGTTTGCAGTGCTATTCATCGGTCTATCCTTTCTTATCTTTTAACTTAGTGTCTTTTGTAGCCAAGGCTTGGAAGTCGTCTTCGGCACCGTCAGAGCCGAGATTTACGATTGCTTCACCTTCAGCAGCCTGCTCGCCTTCCAGTAAAATATTGGTACCGAGCTCGTTGGCTTCTACTTCTAGGTTTTTCTCTAGCAAATCTTCAGCGTCGATAACTTGAGATAGCTTGGGCTTTTCGAGCTCCACTGCCAGCCCTAAGCTTTGCAATTCCTTGACCAACACATTAAACGATTCGGGTATTCTTGGTCCGAGTATTTCTTCGTTTTTGATGATCGATTCATAAGCCTTACTGCGACCGATTACATCATCGGACTTGATAGTTAAGATTTCTTGTAAAATATTGGCAGCTCCGTAAGCTTCTAGGGCCCAGACTTCCATTTCGCCGAATCTTTGGCCTCCCATTTGAGCCTTACCACCTAGTGGCTGTTGAGTAACCATAGCGTATGGTCCAGTCGATCGGGCGTGGATCTTGTCGTCTACCATGTGATGGAGTTTTAACATGTACTTGTAACCAATAGTTGTGGTTTCGGAAAATGGCTCGCCAGTGTAACCATGATATAGCTGCGCCTTGCCATCTTCTGGCAGACCGGCTTTTTTGAGTTCGGCCTTGATTTGATCAAGTTTGACTCCATCAAAAACTGGTGAAGCTACTTTATAGCCGAGAGCCTGAGCAGCCCAGCCCAAGTGGGTCTCAAGAATTTGACCAATGTTCATACGGGCGCCTACACCTAGTGGGTTTAGAATAATATCAACGGGAGTTCCGTCTTCTAGGTAAGGCATATCTTCGATAGGCATGATTTTACTAATTACGCCCTTGTTGCCGTGTCGACCAGCCATTTTGTCTCCGACTGATATCTTCCTAAGCTGAGCGACTGATACATATATCTGGCTGATTACGCCAGCTGGCAGATCGTCGCCGGCTTCACGACTAAGAATCTTAACTTCAACTACCTTGCCGGTAGTGCCGTTTGGTAATCGCAAGCTAGTGTCTTTGACGTCGCGGGCTTTCTCGCCAAATATTGCTCTTAGTAGGCGCTCTTCACTAGAGAGATCTGTCTCGCCTTTAGGGGTGATCTTGCCTACCAAAATATGGCCAGCTTCGACTTCGGCACCAATTCGGATGATTCCTTCGTCGTCTAGGTCTTTCAGGCTATCTTCTGAAACATTGGGGATATCGCGGGTCACTACTTCGGCACCTAGTTTGGTGTCGCGGACATCTGTCTGGTGGGTCTCGATATGAATCGAGGTGTATCGATCGTCATGCACAAGCCTCTGAGACAAAATGATAGCATCCTCAAAATTAAGGCCCTCAAATGGCATGAAAGCAACTAAGACGTTCTGTCCAAGAGCAAGCTCGCCGTCCTTGGTACTCATACCGTCTGCCAAAATATCGCCTCTTTTAATCTTTTGTCCAGATGAAACAAGAGTCTTTTGGTGGACTGAAGAACCAGTGTTGGATCTAACAAAATTAATTAGTTTGTAAGACTTTTTGCCGGCCTTTTTGTACTTAATAGTTATTTCGTGGGCGTCAGCCGAGATTACTTCACCGTCTTCTTGGGCAATTATAACCTGCCCGGAGTCTTCTGCTACGCGAGCCTCGACACCGGTTCCAACAATTGGGGCTTCTGGTCGAATCAGAGCCACGGCCTGACGTTGCATGTTTGCACCCATCAAAGCTCTTTTGGCATTATCGTGTTCCAAAAACGGGATTAGGGCAGCTGATACACCAACAACCTGGTTGGAGCTAATATCCATATAATCGACATTATTAGCATCCTCTTCGTCGGCTTCACCACCGACACCTCTAACAGGTACACGAGACTGGACAAAATATCCATTGTCGTCGGTGGGGGTTTTGGCTTGGGCAATTACGGCCTTTTCTTCGTCTGAGGCATCTAGGTAAACTATCTCTGAAGTAGCGCGAGCTTTAATTCGAACCGATTCGTTGCCGGCTTTTTCAAGCGCTTTGGCAATAGTGGCTGTAATTTTATCGCCCTCTTTTAGGATTACTTTGCCGTCTTTAGACTTAACTGCCTTAGAGGCTATCTCGCCGACAGCTTTGCTTGTAGGCAACTCATTGATGACCTTAAAATAAGGGGTTTCGATAAATCCATACTCGTTAACTTGGGCATAAGTTGCGAGCGTACTAACAAGGCCAATGTTCGGGCCTTCAGGAGTTTCGACTGGGCAGATACGGCCATAGTGAGTTCGGTGTACATCTCGCACTTCGAATCCGGCGCGTTCTCGGCTTAGTCCGCCTGGGCCCATGGCGTTGAGGCGTCTTTTGTGAACAATCTCAGCGAGTGGGTTGATTTGATCCATGAACTGACTCAATTGATGACTAGCAAAAAATTCTTTAACACTAGCTACAATTGGGCGAACATTAATCAGCTGGCCAGGTATGATTGCATCTGGTTCAGCAAGGCTCATGCGGTCTTTTACGATTCGTTCCATTCTCAGTAGTCCAACTCGGAAACGGTTCTGCATAAGCTCACCGACCATGTTGAGTCGGCGGTTGCCAAGGTGATCGATGTCTTCCGATGGCATATTGCTGTTACTGAGCTTAATGACTTCACTAATAATTGCCACAAGGTCTTCCTTGCGCAAAACTCGACCTTCTTGGTCGTTTTTGACATTAACTCCAAGTCGCTTGTTGAGTTTGTAGCGGCCGACTTTACTAAGGTCGTACCTCTTGAAATCAAAGAACATACTATCGATTAGGGCCTTAGAGTTTTCGACGGTTGCCAAATCACCAGGTCGGATTCGTCTATATACCTCCATAAGTGCCTCAGCGGTAGTGCTGGTAGGGTCTTTTGCTAGAGTCTCGTCGATTAGCTTAACTTCGCCAGTATCAACATTTTTGTAGAGCTCTTTTATTTCGGTATCAGTACCAAAGCCAAAAGCCCGCAGCAATGTAGTGACTGGTAATTTTCGCTTGCGGTCGATCTTGACGCTCATTACGCCGTTTTGGGCGGTTTCGATTTCTAACCAAGCACCTCGGCTTGGGATAATTTTGGCCGAGAAATAATCGGCAGAGCCGTCACGGGTAAAGAATACGCCTGAAGTTCTTTTAAGC
>Ga0194055_10004659_pt1 | contig 10191 bp, 12 predicted proteins | sample SepL449m_MetaG_FD_155482 | JGI IMG/M metagenome (GOLD analysis project Ga0194055, IMG submission 155482) | Anoxic zone freshwater microbial communities from boreal shield lake in IISD Experimental Lakes Area, Ontario, Canada - Sep2016-L442-9m | ecosystem: Environmental > Aquatic > Freshwater >... | reverse complement strand
ATTGACAATAATTCCTGGATATCTATCACGTAATGGCTCCGACCAAACAGATCATCGTTTAGGGTACCCGCTCAGTCTTTCTGCTTCATCAAAAAGGGACGGCAGAAAAAAATCCCCGGCGTCTTGCGACAAACCGGGGCAATGCATGTGGGGTTTATTGGAGCAGTCATTAAGATTTCAGGATAAGGACATGGCACTTGTTTTGGAGAACCAGTTTAACAAGATTTGACATCCGAATCGATTTGCGTCCTAGATTACCAAGGTCAAAGTTAGCAATGATGAGGTTCGCTTGACTAGCATGAGCCGCGCTCCTTATTCGCTCCAGGAAAGTACGACTAGTTTCGTCTAAAGAAGTTCCAATATTAGTGGATTCTGGTTCAGAAATAACGGTTGCTCCGCCAAATCCGGCTGGTTTCGCCAGCTTAAAATTATTGAGATTCTCCGTGGCTTGATCAGAACAATCTGTCGCAAAAATCACTTTCGGAACTTCTTGTGTCTCGACCTCACGATTGAATAAAAAGAGGTTGCTCCGCGTTGAATCAAGAAATGACTCGAGAGTCAGGGTCATCAGGTCGGTCTGAATTTCCATCACATCAATGCAATACGATTCTTCGTCGCATTTGTCGGGGGATTCACTCTTCGATGGCGTTTCCTTTCGGCAAATCGTCATTTTCTCGAACTTGAGTTTGTTTAAGAAGCCAGATACACTTTCCTTGTCGAGGCACTTGGGCATGTTTACAATAACTTTCATAAGGTCGAATCACGGCTCATCAGTAATGAAGAGCTAGTTCCCCCTTATTCATGGAATGCCATGAGCCTGTAGGATGAGGTGAGAAAAGAATTGTAAGTTGACTTCCTATCTCAATTGACTTAATTATGGGCATCATATTTCCAAACTCAGGTCGAAAATACTAAGTCATTCGATTCCTGCCATTAAGTGGTTGTCATTACTTCATTGTCATTGATTCCGACCACAAAAATATTGATAAAGGGTTTATACTGAGGCATGTCTCGGCGTTTAGCGCTTGATATTGAGAATGAACTGAGTCAAAGAGAGCTTCAACTCTTGGTTCATGCTACACAGGGTTTGACTGACCAAGCGATCGCAAATGAGCTTGGAATCAGCCTGCCCACCATTGCGACCTATTGGGGGCGAATTCGCATCAAGTTGGGCCCACTCAACCGCACCGAGCTAGTTGCAAAATACTTGGAGTACAAGTCAAGAGAGGGAACCGAAGATCTTATCAACGAAATTTCGATGCTCCGCGAACAAATGGAGGCCACGAAAGAGGATGACGCATATTTGTTGATGGCTCTCAACAAGAATCCCAATTCGGTTATCATTTTGAACGAAGATTCTAGTGTCCTGTACGTGAATGAAGTGACCTGCCGCTGGTTTGGTTATCGTCCAGAAGAGTTTCTAGGCAAGCCCTTTCTCGACTTTTATCCCGTGGGACGTCACGAGCTTTGGAATGACTGGCGAGAAAAGTTTCTCGCTGATCCGACCAATCCGAATTTTGCCAAGAGCCGAGCAGCCTATGTAAGACACAAAGATGGATCATTGATAAAGGTTATCGGGGATACCGTTGCGCTTGAAGGGCCGAATGGTATTCGTATTATGTGGGTGTCAAGGTTATCCGACTGACAAGACTTTGCGTACAGTGCTTCTGATTCTCCAATGTGAACCGCTAAGCAGTCGAAGCGCAGTTATCTTTGTCATTCTTTGTCATTAGTTCCGAATATATAAGTCTTTATAAAGGGCTTATACTGAGGTGTGTCGCGACGTATCGCGCTAGATATTGAAAATGAACTTAGCGAGCGGGAACTTCAGCTTCTTGTTCATGCAACCAGGGGCCTAACCGACCAAGCGATCGCAAATGAGCTTGGAATAAGCCTAGCTACCATTGCGACCTATTGGGGACGAATTCGCATCAAATTGGGTCCGCTCAATCGAACTGAGCTCGTTGCAAGATACTTGGAGTATAAATCAACCGAAGAAATCTTCCTTCTTCTTAATGAAGCATCAATGCTTCGTCGGCAATTGGAAACGACAAAAACAGAGGACTTTGAATTGATGCTTGCCCTCAATCATCTTCCCGACGCAGTAGCTCTGGTAGATGAACAGGCAAACTACATTTATGTCAACGGGGCCTATTGCCGGATTACCGCTTCAGTCCTGAAGAATTTCAAGGACAAAATTTCCGAGCATTTTTCCCAGAAGGAAGACATGAACGACTTGAAGCCTGGCTCAAAGGAATACTGGAGGATCCCGAAAATGCCGAATTTACCAAGAATCGATTGGTCTTCGTTCGTCACCAATCTGGAAATTTAGTTCAGTTCGATTGCAATACAAAAGTGTACGAAACCTCCCGTGGTTTCAGGATCGTATTATGCGGAAGGCAAGTTGAATGAATCTGATCGCTTTTTCCCTTCTTGCCGTTGTCGGAGTTAAGCTTCCAACTTATCACCTGCAGCATGAGCGTGTCTTTGCCGAGCAAACGAATGAGATCAATCGGGCTGTCCTAGTTGCAGTTGATAAATTACAAGCGACCGCACCAGATGGAGGAGGCTATTTTGTCGGGGTGAAAGCGGTGCCAGCCGAATCTCCCATTGGCGTTCCGATTTCAATTTTTGGTCAACCATTACTGAAGCCCCCACGAGGAACAAGCTATTGCTCGGGGGCTTCCTACTCTGCTTTGATCGGAGCCCTCGATTCATTGTTGGAGTCACGAAGTTCAGAATTGACGGTTGATCGTCAAGAAGCGATTCGGATGCAGGAGTTAAATGGTGGTCGCAGGGAGGACATGGTAAAGCTTTGGGGTTGGTGGAATGCCGACGGACCTGGCTCACTCTACGCCTTAGCAATGTACACAAGTATGGGGGTCCGAGTGGGTGCTCTCGAAGCCGAGCCGGGCGACTTTTGCAACATTAATTGGGTGAAAGGTCCGGGACACTCGGTGGTGTTCTTGGGGTGGGATTCGACTCCAGAAGGTGAACCAATGATGCGGTACTGGTCGAGCCAAAAAGGCACCAATGGGCTAGGAGATCAAACCAGTACATTGGCGTCGATGTCCGGCATTGTGTTTACTCGGCTAACGCGTCCAGAAGCAATTTTCGAATTTGACCCCACCAAGAAAATGGAAAGGCTCAAGATTGAATACGATTCGGCTACAGTCGTCGCAGAACGACTGAAACGGAGTGGCGGTCTATGGACCAAAACTTCCGGTCGATAACCAATTCAAATCCCTCAAGGTTGAGTTCTTTGGAATCCAAAATCTTGGCTTCTCTGGGGTTGCCAAAGCAGTTTCTATGGGTAAACGTGTGCGCGAGAATGCTCAAGTAGCCTCCCTGAGCCACGCACTTTTTAGCCAACTCAAAGTAGTTTTGGTCCCAACAGTAGTGGAGGAGGACTAGGTCGTATTGATTTTCTGGCGCAGCCTCATTAAGGTTGGCGAGTACCCAATGGATTGCATCGTTTGGTGCGTATGCCGCTCTTAGCTTTTTGAGCCAATCGAGATTTGTCTGAAGACGGTCAACTGCCGTAACTTCCCATCCGTTAGCTGCCAACCATACTGCGTCTCTCCCAGCGCCACAGCCAAGATCCAATGCCGTGCTCGGGTTTGTTCGGTCGGCGATTTCATAGAGAATAGGATTAATGTTCCAAAGTCGATTGGAGCCCATGTTGATGGAAGCGGATCGAACCGTTCTGGGATTTCGCCTTAAAGCTCGAAGTGCTTCACATGCTTCCTTTGAACCGACTCCCTCGAGAACATCAATTACCGCAAATGGTTCCGGTAGTTCGGCTTGGAATCCGTTGAAGAGGTTGATCCAGTCATAAACGGTTTGAGCACCGGTTTCCCTTTGGACCCTGTTAGAGTCCAAAGGGGCTATAGGCAGGCGATCTTTCCAGATCACAAGATCACTTTACTTCCGGCCTAGTATGTAGTCCATTGCAGTCGAAGTGTTCTCGATTCTAGCCATAGGATAGAGCTTGTAGTGCGGAATCATTTCGGCGACAACCGGACCATCAAATCCTATTTCGTCGAGTGCTTTGATGACTTCCGGGAAGTTGACATCGCCTTCGAGGAGGTCAACAAATCCGTCGGCGGTTCCCACCGAACGACGATAGTCTTTGAAGTGAATGGCGATGATCTTTTCTTTCAGACCTCGAATCCACTGTTCAGGATATCCGAACGGTATCACGTTGCCCACATCAAAGAGACACCCAACATAATCGCTGTTGAACTGAGTGGTGAACCACTGCATTTCGCCAATGGTGATGAGCATCTTGTTCCAAACATTCTCGATTCCCATCTTAACGTCGCATGCCTCGGCATGAGGAATCAGTTCGGCAATGCCTTCAACACCCCATTTGATGCAGTCCCCATAGTCTTGAACCGGTCGATCAGGCAAAAAGAATACGTCAACGGCGGCAGGGATTGTGAGGTGAACTTTACAACCAAGCCAGCTAGAGATTTGGAGCATTCGCTTGAGATCGTCCTTTGCTTGAGCGCGAATACTTGGGTCTGGGTCACCCATTGACCGTCCCCAATAGAGACCGGAAGCAGTCGTTTTCAGAACAATATTGGATTCCCCTGCGGCTTGAACAAGCTGCTTGCACTTGGCCTCTGTGGCGTCAAGTCCAAACTGAGTTCCTGCTTCGCCAATGCAAAGCTCAAGGGCTTCATACCGATGTTCGGCGGTCAATTTAATCGCGTCGAATGGATCGACTTTGTCTTCGAATGCGCCCGGGAAGCACCAATAATTAATTCCTTTGAGAAGCATAGTGGAGAGTTTACAGTGCGAACAGGAGTGCGAGCAAGAGAAAGCTGAATCTGTCGGACGAAACGGATGACCAAAAGCATTTAGTTAGTGCCCATAGGTTCAGACCTTCAATTTAAGAGAGGGGCAATTTCTACCTAAACCCAAACGTTGGCAATTTCAGGCATTTTCGGTGCCAGGAACTGGGTCAACACCTTGCGGTAGTCGTTCACCGGTTTGAGGTCTCCGACTGAATCCAATTGATGTTTCTCTAACCCGGGCCAATCGCCATGAATCTTGCCACCATCAACATCGCCAAATGCCATCATCACGCTAGCGCGACCGTGATCAGTTCCGAGAGAGGCGTTCTCTTCGACCCGCCGCCCAAACTCAGTCATCACGATCAACGTTATTTCCTTTGCCTTTGGCCCAAGGTCGGTAAGAAAGGCGTCAACGGTTGTCGCAACGCTATTCAGGTTGTTGGCATGAATTCCAATGTTGCCGCCCTGAGCAAAGTGGGAGTCCCAACCCGTATCTTCGAGGCAGGCAATTTCCAGCCCAAGATCGGATTTTAGCAGGCTCGCGACTTCACGGAATCCTTGACCAATATTGGTTGCCGGATAGATGGCTCCGCCGCTAGCTTTATAGTTTTTCGGATCCAGCTTTTCGATCTTTGCAAGGGCCTCGAGAGTTTGCGAGCCTGCGCTGTGGACCAGGCTTGGCGATTGGGAACCATGGCCACTGTATTGGTCTTTGAGCATTTCGAGAAAATCTTTGTCGGTGTTGAGCTGAAAGTCATTGATGCTTTGAACGACCATTGGCGACGGCGCGCCGCGCAAAGAATCGGGCATGGTGTTTGCCCAAGCTACGGCTCGTAATGGGGTGTCTTCCTGTGACTTGGTTTTGTTGAGATAGCGCGCAAGCCACCCGCTTGGCTCACCCGAAATTCCGTTCGATGCGCCGCGCTCCATTGCCGACATTGCCTCGAAATGACTGCGAGTCATGTCTTGTGAGCCAACGGCATGGACCAGGGCCATTGTGCCTTGGTCGTACCATTTCTTGAGTGGTCTCAGCGAAGGATGAAGGGCAAAGTGGTCGTTTACCTTCACGCCCCGTAGGTTTTCTGCGACTCGGGCGTCGTTTGGTTTGGGAATCGCGAGGCTTGGTCGAGCACGATAGTAGGCGTCTTCGTTGTACGGCACAAGCATATTTAGCCCGTCCGATCCGCCCCGTAAAAACAAAACGACCAGCGTGTGACCGCGACGCTTAGAATCAATCTTCACTTGGCTAAGTGCGCTCGATGAAAGGAGCCAAGGTACGAGACCCAAAGCCCCTAACTTAAGGGCAGATCGTCGAGACATTGCGTCTCGGAAACTATCGCAGGAATGATCTTTCATCAGGTTCACATGTATTGGAATTGAGGGGCGGCAATGTGGCTAGCTAAGAGTCGCATCCGTTCGGGAGTCAGTCCGCTACCTTCACCAACTATTTTCGAAATCAGCGGCATTGCTTCGGCTCGTATGGTGGTGTTGGCAATCTTGCCGAAGGACAGGTCGTAAGCAAATTGCCATCGGGGAAGGATGGTGTTCGCCCAACTGAGTTGATCCACCGGGTAACCATCCGGCATTGGCCATTCGTACATCGGTTGACCGAGCTTGCGCAAGTATCGTTGGATATCGGGTCCGCCATCGGTGATCGCGGCCCCGCGACGCAGAGCGGCACAAATGAAATCAAGTGGACGCCGTATAATCGGATCCCCAGTGTTTAATTCTTCAGAAAGAAGAATAGGTCGAACCATCGCGGCAATATTTCCATTGCTGGTTCGATACGCTTGATCGACGACTCGCTCGAGCGAGTCGGATCGCGATCCAGTGAAGAACATAACGAGTTTCTTTGCCAAATACTTACTGGTTGATGGGTGGTTCACCACGATTTCGAGGACTTTTTCACCATCCTTAATGCCGCCTCCAGCTGGGATAGTGTGTCCCAAAACGACTTTCATGCCATCGTCGTGGGCTTTTGCATCAAATCGGAACGACCCTTGGGCTACCGGTGGGAATTGCTTTTGCGAAAGCATGTGCCGATCTTCAACTTTCCATCCGGTGAGGCAGCGAGCGACTTCTTGAATGTCCTTTTGGGAGTATCCGCCGTAAATTCCTAAGGTATGTAGTTCTAACAGCTCCCGGGCGTAGTTTTCGTTTGGGTGCTCTTTGGCATTTTGCTCGTTGTCGAGATAGAGCAACATTGCCGGACACTTCGACATCTTGGTTGCCATTTCTTTGAAGCTGCCCAGGGCATGTTCGCGAATGATATCTTCCTCCTCGGCGCTCTTGAAGAACGCTCCATCCTTCTTCTCGGAATAGATATTGAAGTGGTTGCTCCAAAAGTCCACCATCCTTTCTTTAAGTTGGTTTGGGCTATACGTCGCTCTCAGAATTGCCGCGCATTGGAGTTCGAAAATAACTCGTTCTCGCTGAATATCCATGAGTTCCGCCGATTGCATTCGAAGGCAATCGAGGCCCGCAAGTTGAAAATTCAAGTCAACAGGCTCTTCGAAATCAGCCTTAAGCTGCTTGTCGATATATGCCTGGTGTCCCAGCGAAACATAGGTTGCTTCCTCATCGGCTGACCACCCAAAGGTCATTCGGTCGAGCAACCGTGTGGTCTTTGGGTCAGTCGGCTCTCGCCATGGCTCAATCTTTTTTCGTCTTCTTACCTCGGTCGCAACTCGTCCGCAACCCGCCGTACTGGCGGCTGCGAGGGCAGCAGCACCACCCAAGATAATCGCTTCACGCCGAGATATGGACATCTATGCGACCTCTCGTGATGGGGCTGGCTTGAGAATCGCGATAAGCCCAGCTCCACCTCCGAATAGGATCAAGAGTGGGGCGAACAAGAACCAACCAAGGATAGGAAGCATTGCTGCAAGCACGATGTACATCGAGGCCTTAGCAAACGAATCAAATAGATTTGATTGACCATCTTTAAGGCTCTGCATCCGTTCGGCCGCTAGTTTTGCGATGCCAGAAATTCCCACCGCGACAAGACCAAAATAGCTCGCGAGCATGAGTGTTCCCAGCAACTTGGTTAGCGGGTTAGGGAGTGAAATCACCACAAAAGCGAGAACACCGTAAAGAAGAGCCAAGAATCCCTTTCCGATCACCGCACTTGATCGCGTTGAAACAGCCGAGCGGGCCGACTCTACTTTGTCGGGGAACAACAACCCACAGGCCACATTAAAGGACCACGAAGTGACGGCTATGCCGCCGAGAGTTGCAATAACGGAAAACGAATCACCAATTGTTGAAAATGCCATAACTTAATCATCCTCTATTACGGAAAGCGTTTCTTGTCCGAATTCGGTTGCGAAGGTTCCATAATCAGGGCTAATGACCCATAAACAACGTCCTCTTTTGGTTCGAATCCTCTTCGGAGGGTTTGGAATCGGGTGCGTAGGGATCGGTTTCATAGGCATTTTGACCCCCGGCCTTCCGGGATTTGTTTTCTTCGTTATCGCCCTCTGGGCGTTTAGAAATTCAAGTCAGCAAATGGAGGATTGGATTCTCGCAAATAGGTTTGTTGGCCCATCGCTGAAGGATTGGGAAGAAAACAGATCGATGAAGCGATCTACAAAGGTTTTGGCGATATCAATGATATGGATCGCAATCGGGGTTACCATCTATCGAATTTTCACCACTCCACCAATTGTGATCGAGGCTTGGAACTTTCACTTACCAAAATGGATTCCAATTGCGCTCTTGGTCGGCACTATATTGGGGTTGACGATCTATTTGATCAAAGTTCCGACAAAGCAAATCAAGGCTTAATGTCTTCACAAATTGCCATGCGAAATGGAGCCATCAAGATTTTTCAAAATTTTGACTTGATAGTGCAACGCTAAAGATTTATTCTGGCGTAAGTATCACATGTAACCGCAAGGGAAACCAAAAATGAACACATTGAACCCATTTCGAACAATTGACAACACTCGACACTTTGACGACTTCTTCGCTCAGCTAATGGGTGGAAGCCAATGCCAGACGAACTCCAATAGCTTGTTGAGCATTCCCTTGGATGTGATTGAAGACAACGGCCTGGTTACGATCAAGGCCCTGGTGCCGGGCATTAATCCGGACGAGTTGGAAGTGAGCATTGAGAACAACGTTTTGACGATTAAGGGCGAGCACAAAACTGAAGAGATCAGCGAAAGCGCTAAAGTCTTTCGACGAGAAAACACCTACGGAGGGTTTAGCCGATCAATACGTTTGTCGCCTCAGCTGAACCAAGAAGCGGTCAGTGCGACGTTTAAGAATGGATTCGTGACGATCACGATTCCGAAGGTGGAGGAAGAGAAGCCGAAGTCACTGAGAATTCCGATCTCAACTGAAAACTAAGTATAAACAAGAGTAAATGCTGAGCCCGGTCTTTCATGAGCCGGGCTTTTTTAGTTTGCGAAAGTTATGTTTATCGGTGCGCGTATTCCTGATTCTTCCACTTCGAAGAATTCCTTTGACATCCGATCACCTTTAAGCATAGATCCGGGAAAAGACTCAATCGCGACGTTAAAACTACGCACATTATTGTTGTAGAACCGCCTAGCCGCTGCGATGCGGTCTTCCGTATTTACGAGTTCTTCTTGAAGCTGTAAGAAGTTAGCGGAACTCTTTAAGTCAGGATAGGCTTCTGCATGGATAAACAATCCAGAAAGCGCTGGAACTAAGGCTCGCTCGGCGGCCACAACTCCAGCCGAACCCTGGGCATGGATCGCTTCGTTCCGTAGGGCGATAACCTTCGTCAAAACATCTTGTTCTTGCGCCATATATCCTTTCACGCACTCGATAAGGTTAGGAATTAGGTCATGTCTACGTTTCAGAGCGACGTCAATGCCCGACCATGACTCATCACAGAGACGGCTGAGGCGCACAATGTTGTTGGAGACCGCGATTGGAATGATGATTCCAATGATGAGAATGACGACGAGGCCGATGATGATTTCGTTCATGGGATGTTTCGATGAGGTCCGTAGTCTTGACGATAGTATGTTGGAATTTGAGAAAGGAATTCATCGATACAGCCTTTCATGGATACGATTTGACTTGGTTCCAACTGTCCCATGACGTGAATCATGGCAAAAGGTCCGGAAAAACTCCATTCGTAATTGGGTTGGCGAAGTAGGCACTCAATTGCAACCGGATGAAGCAGGTCAAGCGACATCTTCTCGTCGCTAGTTTTGACAAAATACCTCTGATTGAATTCTTCGGATTCCACTTGCAATTCACGCATTCCCAGGAATTTTCCTATCGTAAAACCAACATTTTCTGGCTCCAAAGTCATTTCTGGAAATGCGACTGTAGCACTGACCAAGGCAACGGTAAAGCGATAGGTTGTCGAACTCTTTCCAGTCGAAATCGTGTACCGATACTCAAACAG
>Ga0194055_10004658_pt1 | contig 10193 bp, 9 predicted proteins | sample SepL449m_MetaG_FD_155482 | JGI IMG/M metagenome (GOLD analysis project Ga0194055, IMG submission 155482) | Anoxic zone freshwater microbial communities from boreal shield lake in IISD Experimental Lakes Area, Ontario, Canada - Sep2016-L442-9m | ecosystem: Environmental > Aquatic > Freshwater >... | reverse complement strand
ACACGGGGGTGGGGGCCTCGCCTTCGAGAATCGACCGGTTGAGCCATTCGCCCAGGGTCATGCCGGCCCGCGCCGCCAGTTCCTTGGCGACTTCCCGGGCCCGGGGGTCGATTCCCTTGACGCTCCAGGGCACCCCTGACGACATGCGAATCGCTCTCCCACTGGCCAAGGTCTGGTGTAGCCAGCCGGCTTTCGGGTGTAAACGCGCTGTTAACCCGTGGACGCGGGCCAGTCGCGACGCGCTGTGGATAGATGTCAGGTCCAGGATTCAATCGGCAGGAGATTCAACCCTTGGATGTCAGGATGACCCTACTGGCCATGCTCCTGTCAGCTGGCCTCGCGGGCTTCGCCGGTTGGCGGGGCGCGCGTCCGCCGGACCTGATCAGGGGACCCCGGATGATCCCCTGGCAGCCCATCATGGTCGCCTTGGCGACGGCCCTATTGGTGTTCGTCGTCCACCTCGTGAACCTGCTCGGCGTTACGACAGGACCGAAGTCGATGTAGCCATGCCGGGGGCCTCACCCTTGCGCGGCCGCCGGGTCAGGCCAGCAAAGCCACCGGAGGTCAGCAGGCCGACATCAGCCAGCATCAAGGCGATGGCCCACTTGGCCGGGCCGGCCGCATAGCGGGGCTCCCAGTCGGGATGGAACTTGTCCTTGTAGCTGCGCACGCCCTGGAAATTGTAGACGTCTTCCCCCAGGTCGAACATCAGGCGCCCGACCCGCGTCAGGACCGGTGCCAGCGGACGGTCTTCCAGGCCAGCCAGGGGCGCATTGCCAAAATCCAGGTAGGCGTAGCCCTGCTCCCGGCCCCAGCTGATGAGCTCCACGAAGAGGAAGTCCATGATCCGTTTGGGCGCAGCCTGGCTGTAGCGCATCAGATCGATGGCGAAAGCCTCGCAGCAGGCGGTCGGCCAGAGATTGGCGAAGGCGACAATGCGCCCTTCCCAACGGGCCACGGCGACAGGAAAGGCCTTGATGTAGCTCGGCTGGAACCCCCCCAGGGAGAAGGTCTTGTCACCACCGGGCTGGCCTTCCAGCCATTCATCCGAAATGACCGCGAGTTCGGGCAGGCAGGCCTCGACGGCGTCCGGCTGTATGACCTCGAAGGTGGCCCCGGCGTCGCGGACCTGGCGCCAGGCCCTGCGAATCTTGGCCCGCGTCTGGCCGGCGAATGCGAAGTCCCGGAGCGGAAGACGGGCGCATTCCCCGATCTTCTGGATGGAGAAGCCAAGTTCGACCACGTCCGGCAAGTCCTCGGGACCGATACCGTAGAGGCCAGGGCGCGCGGCGTGGGCGTCGGCCATCTCCCGAAACCGCCAGAGTAACTCGAGCCGCTCATCCCGGCGGCCGACAGGTCCGCCCATGGCGACCCAAGACCGCCCCCGGACCCCAAACATCAGGAAGCTTCGCCCGGACTCGGAGAACAAGAACCGCTTGTCCCCGAGCAGCGCCAGGTTGGAAGTCGGCTCTGCAGCCTCAGAGTCGGCGAGGATGGCGCGCACACGCGCGAAGTCTGGGTCCTCCTCTCCGATCACCCCGGGCGTCGCCGCCGTGGCGATCAGCCGCCAGATCCCAAAACCCAAGAAGGCCAAGGCGGCACCCGCCCAGGCCCGGATGGAGCGGGCGACGTCGCGGTCCATCATGGTCTTCCAGATCGGCTGGTCTTCGTAGTTGACGTGCTGGAAGAACCAGAGCCCGAGCAATCCCGCCCCAACCAGGGCGGCGGCGGCCGACAGCAGCCAGCCCGGCGAAACCTCCATTTGGGAGAGGGCCGCCTTTCGCGGGAAGGCGGCGCGCAGGGGCGCAAGGAAGGCGCCGATGGCCGCAAGGATCAGCGCCTCCTCCCAGATCATGCCCTTGGCGAGGGCCAGCAGGGCCGTCAGGAACAGCACGGCCACGCTCGCCGCCCAGGCTGCGTCCAGTCGTGACCGCAGCCCGAAGGCCAGCATGACAAGCACGAGGCCCAGCACGCTCGATGCGAAGTGGCTGGTCTCGATCACCAATGCCGGGAGGGTCATCGACAGACGCATGAAGCGCTCGGGGGAGGAAGGTGTCGCACCCGAGGCGATCAGCATGGCCCCGGCGAACATGACCAGGATCGCCCCCGCCAGGGGCGCTGCGGACAGGAGGGCGGGTCTGAACTCGCGTCTAAGCGCCATGCTGAACCTGAAAAACATCAAGACAAGGCCGGGTCTACCCCCACAAACTTAACAGATGCGTTCAGGAGCGGACCGGGTCAAACCCTCTGCCGAAGGTCTTGCTCCTCCCGGGGCGCCCGCTAATGTAGTGCGAACCTGAGTACTGACGGAGGAGTCCAATGGCTGATTTCGGCGGCGAGAACCCTGAAGCCTTCAGGTCCGATGTCCGTGGATGGCTGGAGGCCAACTACCCTTCGGAGCTGAGCAGCGCTGATGTCCGCACCGATCCCGAAGCCATCTGGGGCGGCCGGGCCTTCCTCGGCTCGGAGGATCCGCAGATCGTCTGGATGCGCCGCGTAGCCGAGAAGGGCTGGACGGCGCCAACCTGGCCTGCAGCCTACGGCGGCGGCGGCCTTTCGCCAGATCAGGGGCGGATCCTGGAGCAGGAGCTGGCTCGCGGCCGCTACCGCCCGCCCCTGTCCTCATTCGGGCTTTGGATGCTCGGACCAGTCCTGCTGGAATACGCCAACGAGGCCCAGAAACTTGAGCACCTGCCCCGCATCGCTCGAGGCGAGGCCCGCTGGTGCCAGGGGTATTCGGAGCCCGGCGCGGGTTCGGACCTGGCCGGCCTCCAAACCCGCTGTGAGGACAAGGGCGACCACTGGCTGATCAATGGCCAGAAGGTCTGGACCAGCTACGCCAACAGGGCCGACTGGTGCTTCTGCCTGGTGCGCACAGACATGACGCGCAAGCATGAGGGGATTTCCTTCGTCCTTATCGACATGACCTCACCCGGCGTCGAGACCCGCCCGATCCAGCTCATTTCCGGCGAGAGCCCCTTCTGCGAGACCTTCTTCACCGACGTGAAAATCCCCAAGGGCAACCTTGTGGGCCCGGTCAATGGCGGCTGGCAGATCGCCAAGCGCCTGCTGCAGTACGAGCGCCAGAATATTTCGGGCGGCTTCGGGCCGGGCGAAGGTGCCGGCAGCTCCTCCAGCGACCTCGGGGTTATGGCCCGGAACTACATGGGAACCGATGAGACCGGCACCCTTTCGGACCCCGACCTTCGCGGTCGGATCACCCGCAACAAGATGGACTTCGACTGCTTCTACAAGACGATCAACCGCATCGCAGCGGAGTCTAAGGCTTCCAACGGCCCTTCGGCGGCGACCTCCATCATCAAGTACGCGGTCGCCGGTTTGGCCCAGGAGCGGTCGGAACTGATCGTCGAGATGATGGGCAGCCAGGGCCTGGGCTGGACCGGAGACGACTACGCCGCCCCGGAGATCGGGGCTGTGCGCGCCTGGCTTCGGGCCAAGGCCAACTCGATCGAGGGCGGCAGCTCAGAGGTCAACCTCAACGTGATTTCAAAGCGAGTCCTGGGCCTTCCCGACCCTCAGTAGGGAAGGATGCAGCGGGACCCTTTCGGACATTTCCAGGGAGACGGGACAGATGGCGGACTTTGGCGGCGAGGACCTGGAGGGGTTCAGGGTTGAGGCTCGGACCTGGCTGGAGGACAACTTCCCCAAGGCCTTGGCCCAGGATCCGGCCGCCCAGATGGCGGCCATGGGCGGCGGCCGTGAGAGCGACGACGCCCGGCTCTGGCGAGAGCGCATGGGCGCGAAGGGCTGGGGCGTCCCGACCTGGTCGGCGACCTATGGCGGGGGCGGCCTCTCCCGGTCCCAGGCCCGTATCCTGGCCGAGGAAATGGCAAAGATCGGTGCCCGCAACCCCATCGGTGGCATGGGCGTAATGATGTTTGGCCCGACCCTGCTCGAGTACGGGACCGAGGCCCTCAAGCGCCAGCACATGCAGGGCATCGTCACCGGCTCTGTCCGCTGGTGCCAGGGCTATTCCGAGCCTGGTTCCGGCTCGGACCTGGCCTCCCTGCAGACCCGCTGCGAGGACAAGGGCGACCACTGGCTTATCAACGGCCAGAAGATCTGGACCTCGGGCGCCAACACCGCTGACTGGTGCTTCTGTCTGGTGCGCACCGACTCCGCCAAGAAGCACGAGGGGATTTCCTTCGTCCTCATCGACATGCGCGCGCCCGGGGTGGAGGTTCGGCCGATCAAGCTGATCAACGGCACTTCGCCCTTCTGCGAGACCTTCTTCACCGACGTGAAGGCACCCAAGGACCAGCTCTTCGGGCCCCTGAACGGCGGATGGACCGTGGCCAAGCGCCTCCTCCAGTTCGAACGGGACAATATCTCCGCCGGCCTCGGCGGGGGCTCGATCGGCGCGCCGGCCGCCGCCCTCACCGTCCGTCAGGCCGCCCTCGACTATGTGGGCCTGGACGAGGACGGCCGCCTTGCTGACCCCGACCTGCGTCGCCGGATCATCGACCACCTGATGGAGACCCAGGCCTTCCAGCAGACTGTGCGCCGGGCAGCCGATGAGTCAAAGTCCAACCAGGGTCCGTCTGCGGTCACCTCCATCATGAAGTACGCAGGCGCCAAGATCGCCCAGGAGCGGAACGAGCTGATCGTCGAGTCCCTGGGAACGGCCGGACTGGGTTGGGAGGGGGAAGGCTATTCGGACCCCGAACTGGCCGCCGTCCGCATCTGGCTGCGCGCCAAGGCCAACTCCATTGAGGGTGGAACCTCCGAGATCAACCTGAACGTGGTTTCCAAGCGCGTTCTTGGACTTCCCGACCCGAAATAAGCGACTCGCGAAACTGGGGCCTTATGGTATAATTAGGCCTAAAATATTGAATTTAATGGAGTATTTCTGATGGCTGATTTTGGTGATAGCGGAATCGACGCCTTCCGGAGCGAAGCTCGGGACTGGTTGGAGGCAAATTTCCCCGCCTCCTTGCGCAAGGACCTCAGCGCCATTGAGGCGATGGTCATGTCCCCCGAGCCGGCCACGGGTGATTTCGCCCTCTGGAAGGAGCGCATGGGCGCCAAGGGCTGGGGCGTGCCGACCTGGCCAGCCCAGTACGGCGGCGGCGGCCTCTCACGCGAGGAGGCCCGGGCCCTGCAGCAGGAAATGGTCGCCATCGGCGCCGTGAACCCCATCGTCGGCATGGGCATCAGCATGTTCGGCCCGACCCTGCTCGAGTACGGGACAGAGGCCCAGAAGCAGAAGTACATCCCCGACATCGTCACTGGACGCGTGCGCTGGTGCCAGGGCTTTTCCGAGCCCGGTGCCGGGTCGGACCTGGCCTCCCTGCAGACCCGCGCCGAGGACAAGGGCGACCACTTCCTGGTCAACGGCTCGAAGATCTGGACCTCCGGGGCCCAGTGGGCCGACATGATTTTCTGCCTGGTCCGCACTGACACCACCAAGAAGCACGAGGGGATTTCCTTCGTGGTGTTCTCCATGCGCCAGCCCGGCGTTGAAATCCGCCCGATCCAGCTGATCGCCGGTAACTCGCCCTTCTGCGAGACCTTCATCACCGACGTGAAGGTGCCCAAGGACGACCTGGTCGGCCCGCTGCACGGCGGCTGGTCGGTGGCCAAGCGCCTGCTCCAGCACGAGCGCAGCGGCATGGATGGTGCCCGCCGCGGTCCTGGCCAGAAGGTCGTCCTGGGGCAGGTGGCGAAGGCCTACGTGGGCGAGGACGAGCAGGGCCGGCTGGCCGATGCGGACCTGCGGACCCGCATCGTCATGAACGAGATGGACCAGGCGGCCCTCCAGGCCACGGTCCGCCGCGCGGCGCTTGAGTCCCGCAGCAACGCAGGCCCGAGCGCGGCGACCTCGATCATGAAGAACGCCAACATGAAGATCGCCCAGGACCGGGCGGAGCTGACCCTCGAGTTCATGGGCCACCAGGGCCTGGGCTGGGAAGGCGCCGACTTCGCCTCCGAAGAGCTGTCCGCTGTCCGCGGTTGGCTCTCCGGCAAGGCCGGCTCGATCTACGGCGGCTCGAACGAAGTCCAGAACAACATCATTTCCAAGCGTATTCTCGGCCTGCCCGACCTCACCCAGTCGCGCTGAGCCCATTTTTCTGAAGGAGACTTTTCATGGCTGATTTTGGAGGCGGTGATCCGGAAGCTTTCCGCAAGGAAGTGCGCGAATGGGTCGATGCCAATTTCCCCGCCGAGCTGAAGGGCCGGCCCAACCCGATGATGCGCGAGGAGCGCGCCCAGCCTTCCGAGGCCCAGGAGGCCTGGCGCAAGGCGGTCGGCTCCAAGGGCTGGGGCACCCCCACCTGGCCCAGCCAGTACGGTGGCGGCGGCCTCGGGTCGGCCGAGGCCCGGATCATCCAGCAGGAATTCGGCCGCGCCGGGGCCTACAACCCCATTGGCGGCATGGGCGTGATGATGTTCGGCCCCACCCTCCTGGAGTACGGCACCGAGGACCAGAAGCTTGAGCACATCCCGCTGATCTGCCGCGGCGACGTGCAGTGGTGCCAGGGCTTCTCCGAGCCGGGTGCCGGTTCGGACCTTGCGGCCCTCCAGACCCGCGCCGAGGACAAGGGCGACCACTTCCTGATCAACGGCCAGAAGATCTGGACCTCCGGCGCCCAGTTCGCCGACTGGTGCTTCTGCCTGGTCCGCACCGACACCAGCAAGAAGCATGAAGGCATTTCCTTCGTGCTCTTCACCATGCACCAGCCGGGCGTCGAAGTCCGGCCGATCAAGCTGATTGCCGGAAATTCGCCCTTCTGCGAGACCTTCTTCACCGACGTCCAGGCCGATAAGAAGAACCTGGTCGGGCCGCTGAACGGCGGCTGGACCATCGCCAAACGCCTGCTCCAGCATGAGCGCGGTGGCCTGTCCGGCGCTGGCGGCGGCGGCATGGGCGGCCGGTCCCTGGTGGATCTGGCCCGCGAATATGTCGGCGTGGATGCCCAGGGCCGGATCGCGGATCCCGACCTGCGCACCCGTGTTGTCCAGCACGAGATCGAGGGCCGTTCGTTCCAGCAGACCGCGGTGCGCGCCATGTTGGAAAGCAAGGGCAACTCCGGCCCCAGCGCCGCGACCTCGATCATGAAGAATGCCGGGACGAGCTGGATGCAGCTGCGTCACGAGCTGACCCTCGAGATCATGGGCCACCAGGGCCTGGGCTGGGAAGGCGACACCTTCAAGCCCGAGGAACTGGGCGCTGTCCGCGGATGGTTGGGCGGCAAGGCCTTCACGATCTACGGTGGCAGCCAGGAGGTGCAGAGCAACATCATCTCCAAGCGCATCCTCGGCCTGCCCGACCTCACCCAGCACAACTGACACCCACCGACACGACGAATTTAAGGATCAACTGAAATGGCCGTTCTGAACGAAGAACAGAGCATGCTCCGCGACGCTGCGAAGAGCTGGACCCAGGAAAAGAGCCCGGTCACCGCCTTCCGCAAGATGCGCGATTCCGGGGTCGAGATTGGATACGACGCCAAGGCCTGGAACGAGATGGCCGAGATGGGCTGGGCCGGGGTGATCATCCCCGAGGAGTATGGCGGCTCGGCCTTCGGCTACCTGTCCATTGGCCTCATCCTTGAGGAAATGGGCCGGACCCTGACGGCGTCACCCCTGATCGCCTCGGGCGTGGGCGCCGCCTCGGCCCTGGTCCTGGGGGGCTCCGACGCCCAGAAGTCCGAATGGTTGCCGAAGATCGCTGACGGTTCTGTCGTCGGCGCCCTGGCAGTGGATGAAGGCGCGCACCACGCTCCCGACAAGGTCGCCCTGGCCGCGACCAAGTCCGGTGCCGGCTACAGCCTCTCAGGTGCCAAGTCCTTCGTGATCGAGGGCCTGGCCGCCAACCTGCTGGTGGTTTCCGCCCGCACCTCCGGCCAGTCGGGCGACAAGGACGGGATCACCCTGTTCCTGGTACCCGCCGACGCCAAGGGCGTGAGCCGCAAGCGCCTGGCCCTGGCGGACAGCCGCGGTGCGGCCAATATCACCTTCGACAAGGTCGAGGTGGGCGCCGACGCCGTGCTGGGCGCCGTCGACAAGGGCTGGGACGTCCTGGAAAAGACCCTCGACCGCGTCCGCGCCGCCCTGGCGGCCGAGATGCTGGGTGCCGCCAACCAGGCCTTCGAGACCACCCTGGACTACCTCAAGGTCCGGGTGCAATTCGGCCAGGTGATCGGCTCCTTCCAGGCCCTGCAGCACCGCGCTGCCAAGATGTTCACCGACCTGGAACTGGCCCGCAGCGCCGTCGAGGCGGCCCTCCAGGCCATCGACGCCGACAGCCCCGACGTGCCGGAGCTGGTGTCCCTGTCCAAGGCCAAGATGGGCGACGTCTTCCACCTCGTTTCCAACGAGATGGTCCAGATGCACGGCGGCATCGGCATGACCGACGCCCACGACGCGGGCTTCTACCTGAAGCGCGCCCGGGCGGCCGAGGCGGCCTTCGGCAGCCAGAGCTATCACCGCGACCGCTACGCCCGGATCAACGGCTACTGATCCCCGGCCGGCGCGTTCCGGAACCCAGGCCCCCCCGGCGACATCGCCGGGGGGGTTTTGCGTTCCACCGGGGCGGAATTGCAGGGGCGTCCCGGACATGGTTTGCTGGCGGCCTGCCGATGGAGACCTCGATGATCCGCTTCCGACTTGCGCCCCTCGCCCTCGCCCTCTGCGTCTCGGCCAGCCCCGCGGTCGCCGAAAGCATCCTCTTCGTGGGCAATAGCTTCACCTTCGGCGCCACATCCCCCGTTTTACGCTACCGGCCCGAGGCCGTGACCGACCTCAACAAGGAGGGCATCGGGGGCGTGCCGGCCATCTTCAAGGTCCTCACCTTCCAGGCGAAGCTCGACTATCAGGTCAGCCTTGAGACCTCGCCTGGCAAGAACTTCGACTGGCACCTGGAGAACCGCCTGCCCCTGATCGACCGTCCCTGGGACGTGGTCATCCTCCAGGGCCAGTCAACCCTGGACCTCGAGCGACCGGGTGACCCGACCCGCCTCATCGATGGAGGCCAGCGGCTCTCGGACCGACTGGGGCAGAGGAATCCTGCGGCGCGGATCTACTACGAAGCCACCTGGTCCCGGGCCGACCTGACCTACGCCAAGCCCAGCCCCTGGAAGGGCAAGCCCATCGCCGCCATGGCCCAGGACGTCCGCGCCGGCTACGACCGGGCCCGGTCGGTCTCGAAGTCCGTGCGGGGCGTCCTGCCGGTGGGCGAGGCCTGGAACCGGGCCATGGAGACCGGCGTCGCCGATCCGAACCCCTATGACGGCCTCAGCTTTGGCAAGGTCGACCTCTGGGGTTGGGACCAGTATCACGCCAGCGCGGCGGGATATTACCTCAGCGCCCTGGTGATCTTCGGGGCGGTGACCGGACTTGACCCCCGAAGCTTCGGCGAGCGCGAGGTCGCCGCGTATGAGCTGGGACTTTCACCCACACAGGCCAAGGGCCTTCAGGAGGCCGCCTATGCCCAGTTGCGAGCCGAGGGCCTGCTTCCCGACCTCCAGGCGACCCCGGCGCGCGCCGGGCCCTAGCGCTGGTCCCCAATTATCGGAACAGGATCTAGTCGCCTTCGCTCATCGGGAAGGCCCTTCCCAGGGGCCGGCGCGGTCCGTTGTAGCTCCCGGTCCGGATGAACTCGCGGTCAGGCGCCAGGGCGTGGGTGATTCGCTCCGCCAGGGCCCGACCGGTGATCGGCTTGGCGATGAACTGGTCGACCCCCGCCTCGAGGCAGGCCCTGACGTGCTTTTCCTCGGTGTGCCCGGTGGCCACGATGATCGGCACTTCGCTGAACGGATGGGATTCGTCAGCCCGGAGGTTACGGACGAAGGTCACGCCATCCAGGACCGGCATCTTGAGGTCGGTGATGATCAGGTCCGGCTTGACCTGGAGGATCATCTTCTGCGCCTCGATGGCGTCGTCGGCCAGGCGGATGGAGCCAAAGCCCAGGGCGCGCAGGACCGCCGTCATGATGCTGCGCATCCCGACGTTGTCGTCGACCACCAGAACGACAAGATCCCGGCTCAGGGGAACCATTCACAACCCAGACGCAGCCTACTTCTCCGTGTATGTAGGGGTGGGCAGGTTGCGAGAAGGTTACGGTCCGACGGCACGCAGGCCTCGACGCGAACCGCCGCCTCCGGCAAGAGAGCCTCCTGACCCCCTTCGCCCGCCAGGACCGCCATGACCGAAGCCCCGCCCCTCCAGGA
>Ga0194055_10004656_pt1 | contig 10194 bp, 7 predicted proteins | sample SepL449m_MetaG_FD_155482 | JGI IMG/M metagenome (GOLD analysis project Ga0194055, IMG submission 155482) | Anoxic zone freshwater microbial communities from boreal shield lake in IISD Experimental Lakes Area, Ontario, Canada - Sep2016-L442-9m | ecosystem: Environmental > Aquatic > Freshwater >... | reverse complement strand
GTAGATACAGGCAAGGAGTCGCGGGAAAAGCAGCCCGCAGCGCCTGCCCCAGTCGAGGCACGCTCCTGGCACGGTTGGCCCGCCGATGCACCGGCTCCGGCAATTGCACCGTTCAATACCAAGCAAGCCCAACACCATCAAGATTTGTGGGCCAAGTACCTCGGCGTGCCGGTCGAGTACACCAACTCCCTCGGCATGAAGTTCCGCCTCATCCCGCCCGGCGAGTTCACGATGGGCAGCACTGCGGCGGAGATTGAAGAAGCCGCCACGTTGGTGAGTAAAGACAAGTACTGGCAGGCATGCATCAAGAGCGAAGCTCCGCAGCACAAAGTGATCCTGACGCAGCCGATCTACCTGGGCGTCAACGAAGTCACTCAGGCGGAATATGAAAAGGTCATGGGCCTGAATCCCTCCTACTTCGCTCCAATGGGGGTCGGGAAAGGGGCCGTCATCGGGAGGGAAACCACCAGCCATCCGGTGGAAATGGTGAGTTGGTATGACGCGGCCGAATTCTGCGCCAAGCTGAGCAAGCAGGAAGAGTTGAAACCATTCTACTTCCGGGCGGGTGAAACCATCACGCCGCTGGACGGGACCGGATACCGCCTCCCCAGCGAGGCGGAATGGGAGTTTGCTTGCCGCGCCGGGACGGCCACGAAGTGGTGGACTGGAGATCAGTATGCAGACCTGGTAAGGGCGGGCAGGTTCGGAGGGCAATCCTTGAGTACGACACACCCGGCAGGCGAGTTTGACGCGAATCCATTCGGCCTGTCCGACATTCACGGCAATATCTGGGAATGGGTGCAGGACAGCTGGGATACGACGTTTTATGGTCAATTCCAGAAGAAACCCGCGATCAACCCAAGCAGTCCATATTCCGCCGGTCCCCAGCGCGTGATCCGGGGCGGCCGCTGGAACATCCTCCCGTCCCACTGCCGGTCGTCGTCTCGCTACGCCGACGAACCGTCGACCCGTAAACCCCACATCGGTTTTCGTGTGGTGTTGGTTGCTGACGCCGTGAAGGAACTGCTGCGCAAGACGAAGGCGAATGCCCCGCCGCCCGCCGTCGCTCCGTTTGACGAAGCGCAGGCCAGGGCCCATCAAGAGAAGTGGGCGATGCACCTCGGAGTGCCGGTCGAGTACGAGAACTCGATCGGCATGAAGTTCCGCCTTGTTCCACCGGGCGAGTTCCTGATGGGGATTACGCCCGAAGAGATCGAAGCGGAGCTGAAGGTGGCCACCGGGTTGGGAGTGACGTGGATGCGAGAAGAAATCGAGAGTGAAGGTCCACGGCACAGAGTGGTCCTTACAAAGCCGAACTACGTCGGCGTGACGGAGGTGACCCAGTTGCAGTACGAGCAAGTGATGGGGATCAACCCATCACACTTCTCGGCCACAGGTGAAGGGAAAGAGGCGGTCGCCAACCTGGAGACCGGCAACCATCCGGTGGAAATGGTGAGTTGGTACGACGCGGCTGAGTTCTGCGCGAAACTGAGCCAGCAGGAGAAGCGGAAACCGTTCTACTCCCGTTCCGGTGAATCGGTCACAGCACTGGAAGGAACTGGATACCGACTGCCAACGGAGGCGGAATGGGAGTACGCCTGCCGGGCCGGAACCACAACGCGGTACTGGTGCGGCGATGAGGACCAGGATCTGATTCAGGCCGACTGGTCTCGCAGCAACTCCGAGCTCCGGACGCATGTTGTAGGCGAGTTGAAAGCCAATCCGTTCGGATTGTCAGACATGCATGGCAACGTGTGGGAATGGGTGCAGGACGACTGGGATCCGGCGTTCTATCGGCAGTTTCTCAAAGATGCCGCAATCGACTCTTCGACCCCTATTTCCTCCGACTCGCCGCGGGTGGTTCGCGGCGGCCGTTGGATGATCGCCCCATGTTTCTCCCGTTCGTCGAGTCGCACCCACGACCTTCCAGCGCGCCGTTACGACTACACCGGTTTTCGTGTGGTGTTACCCGTCGATGCCCCGCGGCAGGCGATTAAGCAGTCGTCCAACATGGACGCCAAAGACTAGACCGGCTGGCCAAATGACGCTCCGCCACCTGCCAAAGCTCCGTTAGATCCTGCGCAGGCCGTAGCACATCATGACACCAATTTCACCGCCGAGCAGTTACTCAACTCATTGCGCCGCAAATTCACGGTATCGGTCACCTCGTGTACAACTGTTGGCCAATGAGTTTCCAAGGCGGTTAATTGTTTTGAACACGCGCGGTACAAGCAGAGTAATTTCCAGGCCCAACCGAAGCCAAATCGCGACACAAGCGAACTTCCTCGACGTTCGCCGTAACTGTTCAGGATCGCGACGTATTGCTGTCGGATGACCAGGATGTCGGAGGGGTTGCGCGGAATGTCGAAGTCGGAGATCAAGCCCATGCCGGCGCTTGTCCGTGCTCGTCACGAAGAGCGGCAATAGCCGACAGCATCTCAGTCGCAACGGGCAGGAAGACACCGTTGTCGTCGAGCGTCCGCCCCAAGTCAAATAGGATTACCTGCACGGAGTGCTTGCGAAGCGATTGCTTACGCCACTTCGACCTCGTTTGTGACCAGCAAATCGTTGCAGGCATCCATTACGGCGTGTGTTACAAGTTGTTTGTTGTAATAACTTGTGGCTTGACCGCTGATTACGATGGCGCTGTTGCTGACGCGGACCTGCAGCCCGCGAATCCGGCCTCCGGTGCGTACCTGAACGGCCTGTTCAATCTTTTCCGCCAGTGACTGGGGAAAGGTATCTAGTACCGCTGTGCTCATTTGTCATCCTCCTTGAGAGTGAGCGGTCGGACTTCGCATGCGATCCTGTCTCTGCGATGTCTGAGCGAAAAACCGACAAAACCTTGCCACAAGCCCAACAGCAAGCATTGGATTGGCGAACTTTGATGGATTCATGGACACCCGATCCTCCGAAAGCCCTTTGAGTTTAAGGTTTCATCAGGCGGGCATCCCTGCAATAATCTCGGCTGGCTCGTATTTAACCTCCATCGTCCAGGAATCCGTTCGTGAACAGAAGCGTTCGGCCAGTGCCGTACGAGTCACTCATGCACAGTACACTCAGCGAATCGAGTCGTCAAAGAAAATCTTCCGCATTCACTCCGTTTTTGCCGCATCATCGGTCAGTCGATTGAGCCAAGGATCGTCCATGCTGGAACCACAACTGCAGTTTCTGAAGCAACTACTGGAAGCCCCGAGTCCCTCGGGATATGAGCGACCTGTTCAGGATGTCGTGCGTCGATACGCACAGGAATTCGCCGATGACGTTCGTACGGACTGGCATGGCAATGTCACAGCCGTCGTCAATCCTCAGGGCTCGCCCCGGATCATGCTGGCAGGTCATTGCGACCAAATCGGTCTGCTCGTCAAGCATATTGATGACAAGGGTTTCCTATGGGTACACGCGATTGGCGGCTGGGACCCCCAGGTCTTGATCGGACAGAGTGTCCAGGTCTGGACCAAGTTTGGTCCCGTCACAGGTGTCATCGCTCGCAAACCGATTCACCTGCAGTCACCCGATGACCGCAAGGTCGTGCCCGAGATCAAGAACCTGTGGGTCGATATCGCTGCTCGTGACGGCGACGACGCCCGATCGGTCGTGAATATCGGAGACCCGATTACTGTCACACTGGGATTCCGCGAGATGCGGAATGGGATGGCCGCAGCCCCTGGTATGGACAACAAGGTCGGAGCCTGGACCGTGATGTCCGCTCTGGAGCGAGTCCATCGTGGGAATCCTCGCGCAGCCGTCTTCGCCGTATCAACGGTGCAGGAAGAAATCGGCCTGCGTGGCGTGCAGACGAGTGCCTTCCAGATCGATCCTCAATTGGGGATTGTCGTTGATGTGACTCACGCGACCGACTGTCCGACAATTGACGAGAACCAGTTTGGCCGGGTCAAGATCGGAAAAGGCCCGGTTCTTTATCGAGGCCCCAACGTGAACCCTGTGGTGTTCGATCGCCTGGTCGAACGCGCAGGCTCGGCCGAGATTCCAGTCCAGATCAACGGACTCGCCACAGCCGCCAGCAATGATGCCGCTCAATTGCAACTGACGCGAGGCGGCGTTGCTACAGGGCTGGTCTGTATTCCCAATCGTTACATGCACAGCCCGGTCGAAATCGTGTCGCTTTCCGACCTGGATCAAGCCGCGGAACTGATTGCACAGTTCTGCCTTAGCGTCGATGCGACCAGCGATTTCACTCCATAACCGAGTGATGCTCACTCGACAATCCTCTTCCATCCATTACGTTTTTCCGGTGGGGTTGAATCAAGAATGGCTCGATTTTCGCAGGCCGATCTGGCCGAACTCAATAAGGCATTTGAAGACCGGACTCCTGATGAGTTGCTCCAATGGGCCGGTGCCACTTTCGGTAAACGAGTCGCTGCACTCTCGGCAATGCAGATGGCAGGGAGCGTCATCTGTCACATGCTGAATCGCCTGCAAGTCGACATGCCGGTACTGTTCGTGGATACCGGAGTCAACTTCCAGGAGACACTCGACACGCGCGATCGCATCGCTCGCGAGTACAATTTGAAGTTCATCACCTTGCAGCCAAAGTTGAGCATGGAAGAGCAGACGAAGCAGTACGGCATTCTCTATCTGTCAGCCGAAGGTCAGAAGGATTGTTGCGAGATGCGGAAGTCGGCCCCGCTGCATGAAGTACGAGGCCAATATGATTGCCTTGTCGGCAGCCTGCGCCGGGCAGAAGGGGGAGCTCGCAGCCGCTGCCAGATCCTGTCCGTCGATACCGCGATGAACTGCGTGCGAGTCAATCCGCTGGCGAACTTCACCGACGAACAGATGGAACAATACATCGCCGACAATCAGGTCATTGTGAATCCCCTGCACTACCAGGGCTTTTCAACAATCAGTTGCAATCGGTGTACAACGCCCGTCATGCCAGGCGAGCCCAAACGTGCCGGTCGTTGGCGACATCTAGGCCCGTGGTCAGTCTATTGCGGTATCAATCCTTCGGATCTGGCCAGCGGAGCGTCGCTCTCGATTGATCTGCCGCAGGAATTGATCGACCGAATGCTTGGCCGTACAACCGACTTCAGTATTTGAGATCTGGCCCGAATCACTTGCAGGTGGAGCACCCCATGACTGAACCATCGCTCTATGAACGCCTCGGCGGAGTTTATGCCATCGCTGCCGTGGTTGATGATTTCATCGATCGAATCATGGATGATCCGCGACTGAATGCGAATCCCAAAGTCGACGAAGCTCACCATCGCGTCTCCAAAGCAGGGTTCAAGTACCTGGTCACCGAACAGGTCTGCTGGGCTGCCGGGGGACCGCAGAAATACACCGGGCGATCGATGAGGGATTCCCATATTCACCTCGATATTACCGCTGCCGAATGGCTGTCCTTCATGGACGACCTGCAGCAGACGCTGAGCAAATTCGGCGTCCCGGATCGGGAACAGAAAGAAATCTTCGCCATCGTTGATTCCACGCGTGGTGACATCGTGATGGCGGAACTCTGTTAGCCAATTCGACTGTGCATTGCGTCGATGACGTTGTCCTCGACGAAGCCGTGAAATCACCCACGAGGATGGCAGCGTTCGTGAATCGTCTTGAGGCGACTGTGTTCGACTTGAGTATAGATCTGCGTCGTCCGGATGCTGGCGTGGCCAAGCAGTTCCTGCAGGGCTCGGATTTCTGCACCGCGAGCCAGCATGTGCGTTGCAAAGCTGTGCCGTAACGTATGCGGACTGATTTCGCTGCTGCCGCCGATCCTGGCGGCGTATCGTTTGACGAGTTTCCAGACCGTAATCCTGCTGAGCGTTTTCCCGCCGCGCGAGACCAGAAGTGGTGAAGACTGTTCGCTCTCGCGTGCCAACAGGGGACGCTCATGCGCCAGGTACGCTTCCACCGCTGCACGGGCGACGGGGTTAAGCGACACCATTCGCTCTTTGTTTCCCTTACCGTGACATCGACAATAGCTTTCTTCCAGACGGATGTCCCGGAGCGTGATAGCACAGACCTCCGAGGCTCGGCATCCGGTCGCATACATCAGCGCCAATAAGGCTCGATCTCGTAGCGGATATCGGTCCTGGCGCGTCGGGGCGGCGATCAGTTCATCGACTTTTTCGGGGCTCAGAACTTTTGGAAGATGCTGCCAGAGTTTGGGCGAATTGACCAGTTCCACAATGCTCTCGGGAATGACTCCTTCAAGCACGAGGTATCGGAAAAACATCTTGATCGAAACCAGGTGCCGTGCCACGGATGTCGCGGCGTAGTTGCGATCGCGCAGGAATTCCAGATAATCGGTAAAAAGCGACAGTTCGACCTGCTGGATTCGGGCCGGACCGTGAGTCCGATACCACTCGGAAAACTGTGTCAGATCGCGCTGGTAGGCAATGACGGTGTTGTCGCTCAGGCCGCATTCCGCTCGCAGATAATTCATAAACCCAGCAAGATGCACCCCCGGATCAGCGGGACGTTCGCCCACCGATGCGGCAGGGCCAGCAGGGCGTTTACGCGGCGGCATACAGCGATCCTTGTCTGGTACGAAGCTTCCCAACAAGGTGGTATCGGCGGATGTTCCGCCAAACCTTGAAGGCTTGTGCCAACATTTCAAGTACGAGATTTCTTCATCGTGTGATGATCAAGCTTTTTCGCATGTTTTGGCGCGGATTGAAGGGAATTATTTTGGTGACCTGGCAAAGTGCTGTTCGATGGCCGTCAAAAGTGGATTAATCGTGTACTTCTGAATATTGTGCGGGGGTTTCCAGGCCCGCCATTCGTGACCACCGTGCTCAGTCACTTGAATCTGATCGACACGATCAATCCAGCCCAGGAAGATCACCAGAGTCTTTTCGACCCGTTCTGAACCGAAGCGAGGTTCAATCGGGTAGTACATTTCTTCGAAGCGGAATTCAGGGTCAAGGGTCACCTGGTCGATCGCGACGCCTGTTTCTTCCCACATTTCGCGCAAGGCACACTGGATTTCGGATTCACCCGACTCGATATGGCCTTTCGGCAAGTCGAAACGGTGCGAATGTTTCATCAACAGGAACGATAATTCAGGAATCCTGCGAAACAACAGCACTCCGCACGACTTGACCTGACGCATTCTGGGCCTTTCCTCTGTCTCTACAAAACGGCCTCTGTCGGCTCTGCCCATGATTATCGGGGGCAATCCCTCGTCCAATGGCCTCCCAGCGGGTCTGCCAGGATTGTCAAGACGCATCAGGCACTACAGTTACCCGCATCGCCACGGTATTGCAACAAAGTCAACAAACCGATTGTCCTCGTTTTCTGTTCGGAACACCTGTTGAATCACCTCTGCGGCGTCGGTACCATCGTCGCAATGGTAATCGTGAATATGTTTTGGTGCGTGCAGCGAGTTTTCTGGAGCGGTTTAATGACAGTTGACGATCTTCGCCCCGGTTTCGGCGTTCGAAACTCACTGCGTTTCGCGTGTTTGACGCTCCTGACACTGACGGTTTCGGTTGTACCTCAACTCGGATTCTGTGCTGACGCCCCTGTGCGAACGCCGGCCGACAACATTGTAATTGTTCCCTCCGTCGTCAAATTGACTGACGTCCGCCAGCCACAGTCTGTCCTGGTCGTGGGACGGACCGCCGATGGGTTTGCTCTCGATCTGACGGATCAGGCGGTCATGAAATCCGCTGATGAATCGATTGCGGTTGTGGAAGCGGGGTGGGTCCGGCCGTTGAAAACGGGTGAGACGAAAATCACCATTCAGTCGCACGGCCAGACCTTGGAAATTCCTGTTTCGGTGGTCCTGCCGCCTCAAGAACGTCCTTACAGCTTTCGTCACGAAGTGATGCCCGTCCTGTCAAAGGGGGGCTGTAACATGGGGGCCTGCCATGGGTACTCGCTCGGTAAGGGGGGATTCGTCCTGTCGCTGCGTGGAGCCAATGCCGACCAGGACTACCAGGCGATCTTCAGCGATGCCCAGTCGCGCCGGCTGAATCAGGTTGATCCGAACGGCAGTCTGCTGGTCCGCAAACCGGTCGGCGACGTGCCTCACCGAGGTGGAACACGGTTTTCCCGTGACAGTCGCCTCAATGAAATCCTCGTCAAGTGGATTGAGCAAGGGGCGCAACTCGACCCGGACCAGAAGATCGAAGTGGAACGAGTCACGATTTCTCCGGAACGTTTCGTGATGGAACCGGGGATGAAGCATCGCCTGCAGTTGATCGCTCATTACACCGATGGCTCGACACGAGACGTGACCCGGATGGGAATCTTCACGGTCAATACTGAGGGTGTTGCCGAAGTGACCGAGGGGGGCTTGGTGACTTCGCGAGAATACGGCGAATCGGCCGTGGTCGCACGGTATGAACGTAAATTCGCGGCGTCCCGCCTGATCGTCCTCAAGCAGAATCCTGGATTTCAGCCGACACCGGTTCCCACCGACCATTTCATCGACCGACATGTCATCACGAAGCTGAATGATCTGAAAGTGACTCCCTCGGACGTTGCCGGAGACGAAGAGTTCCTGCGTCGGGTTCATCTGGATCTGATCGGTCTCCAGCCGACTCCTGAAGAGGTCCGGAAATTCGTTGCGGACACAAATCCCGCAAAACGGGCCGCGGAGATCGATCTCCTTTTCGCGCGGCCGGAGTTTGTCGATCATTGGTCCTTAAAGTGGGGTGACTTGTTTCAGAACTCACGCGTCCGATTGAGCGAGCCGGCCGTCTACAGTTTTCGGGAATGGCTGCGCAGCGCCATCGCGTCAAATATGCCGATGGATGAGTTTGCTCGGCAACTGCTGGCGAGTCGCGGTGGAGCCAGCGATAATCCGGCCAGTGCCTATTTCACAATCAGCAAGGATACGAACGATACGGTCGAGCGAGTGGCACAGGTCTTCTGCGGGGTTCGAATGCTGTGTGCCCGCTGTCATCCCCATCCGATGGAAAACTGGACTCAGGCCGACTACTACGGCATGCACACGTTCTTCAACCAGGTCTCCGCCAAGGCAGACACTCGGCTGAACGGTGTCCCCAATGCCCGGTCCGTCGTCCTGCAACTCGGTTCGGGCTTCTCAACAAACCCACGGACTGGCCAGCCTCAGCCACCCCGATATCTGGGAGGGGGCGAGCCGACTCTTCCGGCCGAAACAGACCGTCGGCCTGACTTTGCAAAGTGGCTGACAGCCAAAGACAACCCTCACTTTGCTCGCAGTCTCTCCAATCGTGTCTGGAGCTATTTCTTCAGTCGCGGAATCATTGATCCGGTTGACGACCTCAGGACCACTAATCCTCCCATTAATCCGGAACTGCTTGAGGCATTGACGAAGGATTTCGTTGACCACGGATTTGATCTCAGACACCTGATGCGAACGATTGTGACATCGCAGACTTATCAACGCAGCAGTGCCCCCAATGAATCGAACCGGATCGACACGATGAACTTCTCGCGCTCGATTCCTCGTCGAGTTGCGGCCGAAGCCCTGCTGGACTCGCTCGTCCAGGCAACGGGTGTTCGAGAGAACTTTGGGGGAGCACCCGGCGGATTCAATGCGGCTCAATTGCCAGATGCGGAAATCACCAGCGAATTCCTGTCGCTGTTTGGCAAGCCTCAGCGGATGGAGGCGTGTGAGTGTGAACGAGATAGCGAATCGAACATGCTGCAGGCACTGCACATGATCAATGGAAACTCGATTTTGCGCCGGGTGACTGATAGCAATGGCCGTGTCGCCCAATTGTTAAAACAGCATGCGGCAAACGAACCGCTGATCGAGGATTTGTATTTGTGGTCGGTCGCACGTCGTCCAACGCCGCAAGAGATTCAGGTGGCAAACAAGCATTTCGAAGTCTATGGAATGGATCGTACGGCCGCTGCACAGGATTTGATGTGGGCGTTATTTAACAGCCGGGACTTTTTACTTGTGCATTAGTCGGCGTGGTGGCATCAATGCCGAGTACCCGTTTCTCGGGGGTGCCACTCAACGCGGGTAACGATATTTTGAACGGCAATATTTGCGTACCCGAACTCGTGAGAGATCGGAGATGCGTTGAAAACCCCTGAATTCGTGAGGCGTGAGATAGTCGTGGTTCGCTCCGCGAACCAACGCTTCCTGGTTGACAAGACGTCGGAGGACGAGGCGACTATTTGAGTTGTCATAAGAAAATTCAGCGTTGGTTCGCGGAGCGAACCACGACTTTCAGGCACCGGCCCCGCTAAAATCGTTACCCGCGTTGAGTGGCACCCCAAAGA
>Ga0194055_10004655_pt1 | contig 10195 bp, 8 predicted proteins | sample SepL449m_MetaG_FD_155482 | JGI IMG/M metagenome (GOLD analysis project Ga0194055, IMG submission 155482) | Anoxic zone freshwater microbial communities from boreal shield lake in IISD Experimental Lakes Area, Ontario, Canada - Sep2016-L442-9m | ecosystem: Environmental > Aquatic > Freshwater >... | reverse complement strand
TGTCTGTGGTCTTGTCAACAACCTTCAAACACCGGAAATCACCGAGGGATTTCGTCTTTTTTCACGTTCTTTCCGAACTCCGCTAAACAGGTTCGCTTACTTGAGGACTAGCGTTGACAATCGCGATGGCATGCGGCCGCAGTTCACGGGTTGCATTTTCCACAGAATCTTGCCGATGCAAACGCCAGTCCATCTGATCGCTTCGCAGTTTCGCTGTGCCCGCAGAGAACACAACTGTGAATTTCCGAAGAAATCATTTCCGTCGGACTGTTGCAGCACTCGCAGGGTAAGCCCTTCTCAGTGCGAATCATTCCCCAACCAGGAGCGTTACATACAGGGCATGATGCAAGAAGTCGGCGACATAACTTGACTGCCACCTCCTTAATGACCGACATCCGAGTGGGATTTCTGTGGGCACGCATGTCCGTTTCAACCCACACCATTCCGTCGGAAGAATTTCGTCGAGACTCTTCGAACGCCCTGGCCAGGTCATCATTTGAATGGATGCCCTTAAAGATGAGGGAACGGTCCTGCCATACGTTGGGACGCAAGATCAGTGCATGCGACGGGAATTGTGCGCTCACTCCAAACTTAACGAGTTCATCGAATGACTCCAGTGACTGCATACGATAGTTCGTGTTGGTGCTGAGGATTGATTCATGCAAACAAAAATTTCTTCTGGAATCGATGAAACACAGCAATTCGTAATCACATGGAATGAACGGAACTGATGGATGTGGACCGAAGCTCCCTTCGCTGGCAACGCCGAACTCGGCATCCGAGTATTTGATTCCGAGTTCGCACTTTCGTCGAACACAATCAAACGCAGTACCAACGCGTGCGACCTCCCCGGAAAACGTGCCGAGAGTATCGGTATCGAAGTCAAATGCAACGACTTCCGCCGACAATAACTCACGAAACACTGGTCCGATCGCGTCTCGCTTCCCATGCTTTGTCGTCAGGGCAATTCGACATCCTTCATAGACAGATTGTTGCACGCTGGTTTGCATGGCCCGTCCTGTCTCAATGAATGACCCACATAGCGTCCGACACGAGACAGGAACCACCAAATCGCTTTAACACAGGGCGAAGGGACTCGACCAACTGCCGTAGCTTCTCTTCCAAGATTGTCGTAACGATCATCAGATTTTGAACTTCTCCCGTCAGCGAGTCCCAGGAATCGACTTTCTTGTCGCCCTTTCCCAGCACTTGGGACAGTACCGCATAGCCAGTGACACCAGACTCCTCCAGGACATCGATCACCTGGCGAAACTCATGAGCTCCAGTGATGATTTCAATCCGCTTGACGACCTTCACGATCCGGCTCCTCAATAATGTTCTGAAATCAACAAAATCGCCCCGATGATTCGTACGGGCCGCGAATCAGCCTAAAGTGCCACTTTCACGAATGGCCGCCCGTCGCCTTTGGCAACGCGCTGCTTCTGCGAATCACTTGGCCCCCTGTCGTCTCGAAAGGCCCTTTCGGAAGATTGTTGCGAGAGGGTCATCATTGCAACCCGGTTGGATCGGTTCCGGCCTGCCATTCGCGAGTCGCGCTGGCTGAGCAAATCCTCCCATGGGTCCATTCTGTACGGATCATCGCGAAAGGCGATACATGCGTAGGCAACAATGACGCCAACCAAAGCGAAAATGAGAATGTGAAACATCTTATTGCTCCCGCACGATCGTAGGAATCTGCCTGCCAGGAAATCACCCGAGTACTCGAAGACACCGCCCTCAGCTCTGACGTACGTAGTGTAATACACGACACTGGTGTCGTCAATCGTCAGCCGCATATTTTCGGCAACAGAATCAAAAGATCTGAACTCAAACCCATTCATGCACAATAATTCGCGATAATTCACGTGTGCAAACTGCGGTGAATTCAGGAATTGCAGAGCAGCTCATTTACGGGCCACAGTCCTCTGTAGCTTGGTTTTCCGCGTAAATTCACTGTGCTTTGCCGTAAATCGCACCAAATCAACCCCCGTTTCGTCGAAAAACTTGCTGGCTGAAGCTCCGCTTTCGGATCTTGAACAATGACTTGGCACAGTTCGCCATCGCTGCTGTGATTTGTCAGCGACTGCCGCCAGGTGGGTGAAAAACAACGCCGCATGCCTTGCTTTCGCAGTTGTAAACTTTCCGATTCGGGGGTCCAGCACTCGGAAATGGAGGCTGCGCGTCTGACGATTTCTTGCGTCGCCGACAGTCTTGGGCGTCAGCCGCCAATATACGACGTGCAATTCCTGAATTCTTCGTAGGAAACGGCTTTTACCTGAGGAGTGGCCTTTGACGACGCTCGATACACGACATAAAATACGTGCATCACGGTTCAGGATACGCAATGCGTCAGTTTCGCCTGGCGTGCCGGACCACAGAGGCTTGCAATGCTGTAACGAAAACGGGGCACCAACGGTGAATAATCTGCTTCAATGGATACGACACAAATCGCGAATGATTGTTGCTGTGGCCGGTGTCATTGGACTTGGTGTGGAAGCCGGCATTAACTGGGAACTGGTGTCCAGTAAGGGTTTAGAACTCATTTCAACCGTCATGAACGGTTCGCAGCGGCCAGAACATCACCACGAAGCCCATAAGATCCTGGCCACCAGCCCGCAGTTAAAGCCGATCACCCTCACACAACAGTATGTCTGCCAGATCCATTCGCAGCGGCACATCAAAGTTCGTGCCCTGGAGATGGGGTATCTCGAAGCGATTCCGGTTAAGGAGGGACAGCGGGTTAAGGAGGGTGACCTGCTGTTCAATGTCCGGCCAATTCTTTATCAGTCAAAGTTGGATGCCGAGGCGGCTGAGGCACAGCTCGCACAACTGGAATACAACTACACCAAGAAGCTGTACGATGACAAGGTGGTTTCGCAGAACGAGGTAGCGCTGCTTCAGGCAAAGCTGGCGAAGGCCCAGGCCAAGGTCAAGTTGGCAGCGGCGGAACTGGATTTCGCAACAGTCAAAGCTCCGTTCGACGGCATCGTTGATCGCCTGCAACTGCAGCACGGGAGCCTGGTCCAGGAGGGAGAAGTCCTGACGACGTTGTCCGACAACAGTGTCATGTGGGTTTATTTCAACGTCCCGGAGGCACAGTACCTTGAGTATATGAATAACCAGCGTCAGCATAAAGATGAACTGCAGATCGAACTCGTACTGGCTGACCACACGAAGTTCCCGCAAATCGGCAAGATTGGCGCAATCGAAGCCGACTTCAACAATCAGACCGGGAATATCAAGTTCCGGGCAGATTTTCCAAATCCAGATCATCTGCTGCGTCATGGCCAGACCGGCACAATCGTGATCAGTCGGGTTCAGGAAGACGCGATCGTGATCCCGCAGCGGGCGGTCTTTGAAGTTCTCGCCAAGCAATTCGTTTATGTCGTTGACGAGGATGATGTGGCCCACCAGCGTGAGATCGTCGTTCAGGACGAACTGGAAGACATCTACGTCCTCAAGAGCGGTGTTGGCGTCAACGAAAAACTCATTCTTGAGGGAATCCGACAAATTCGCGATGGTGACAAGGTGGAATACGAGGATCGGAACGCAGATCAGGTTGCGGAAAACCTGAAATTTCATGCGGAATAGCAACCTCGCTTGAACGGTTGACGAATAGCAACTCTATGGACCCGCTCTAAAAACATGTTTTCAAAATTCCTCCATCGACCGGCGCTGGCGATCGTCATCTCGATCCTCATGTTGTTCCTGGGGGGGCTCTCGATCAAGACGCTGCCGATCTCCCAGTTTCCCTCGGTTGCCCCGCCGAGTGTGGTGGTTACGGTGGCTTATCCGGGTGCCAGTGCCAACGTGCTTGTTGATTCCGTTCTGGTGATTCTTGAGCAGGCCATCAACGGCGTGCCTGACATGCGTTACATGGCTTCAGCCGCCACCAGCGCGGGCGAGGCCACGATCCAGATTGTCTTTGAGCCCGGGACTGACCCAAACGTTGCGGTCCTGAATGTTCAGAACCGTATCCAAACGGTGAAGAACAGACTCCCTCCGCTCGTGGAGCGTGAGGGGATCATCGTCATGCAGGCCATGACGAGCATGCTGATGTACGTGAATATCTACAGCACGGATAAAGGGCACGATCAGAACTTTCTGTACAACTACGCATTCGTCAATCTGCTGCCAGAGATCAAGCGGGTTCGCGGGATCGGCAGTGCGACAATCCTCGGCAGCCGCCAGTATGCCATGCGAGTCTGGCTGGATCTGGATCGGATGCGCGCCTACAACCTCTCGTCCGAGGATGTCATGAAGGCTCTGGCAGAACAGAGCATGATCGGTTCACCCGGTCGACTGGGCCAGGCCACTGGAAAGAAATCACAAACCGTCGAGTACGTACTGACGTGGGTGGGCCGCTACAACAAGCCAAAGCAGTACGAAGACATTATTCTCAGAGCCAACGGAGATGGTGAATTCATTCACCTGAAGGATGTGGCCGACGTCGAACTGGGCCCGTCCTACTACAACATTTACTCTGACATCGACGGCAATCCCTCGGCCGCGATCGTTCTCAAACAACTCCCCGGTACAAATGCCGCCGTTGTCATTGAAGAAGTCAAGAAGCAGCTTGAAGAGATCAAGGAGTCGTCGTTTCCTCCTGGGATGACGTACGAAGTCAGCTACGACGTTTCCAGTTTCCTCGAGGCTTCCATCGAGCAGGTTCTACATACCTTGTTCGAAGCGTTCGTGCTGGTGTCACTGGTGGTCTACCTGTTCCTCGGTGATGTCCGTTCAACACTGATTCCGACACTGGCTGTTCCGGTATCCTTAATCGGAACATTCTTCTTTCTGCAGATGTTCGGCATGTCGATCAATTTGATCACTCTTTTCGCGCTGGTGCTGGCGATCGGGGTTGTGGTGGACGACGCGATCGTGGTCGTGGAAGCGGTCCATGCCAAAATGCACGAGAAACATCTGTCACCGTATCAGGCAACCAGGGAGGTTGTGAACGAGATCAGCGGTGCGATCATTGCCATTACGCTGGTGATGACGGCGGTATTCGTTCCCGTGACATTCATGACAGGGCCGGTCGGGACCTTTTACCGACAATTCGGAATCACGATGGCCACGTCCATCATTCTTTCCGGGATCGTGGCCCTGACACTGACGCCAGTACTTTGTGCGATGATTCTGAAGCCCCATACGGGGGTGAAGAAACGTGGACCGCTGGGGATGCTGCTCTATGTGTTTGACCGCGGAGTTGAGAAAGTTACGCGAGGTTATGCGGCGTTCCTGCGGCGGATCGTCACCCAGCGCACGTTCACGTTGTTGGTCATTGCAGGCTTTTGTGCGGGGATTTACGCCGTTAACACAAAACTTCCTGCCGGTTTCATCCCACTGGAAGACCAGGGGATGATCTATGGGATCATCCAGACCCCCCCCAGGATCAACGATCGAATACACCAATGCGAAATCACACGAATTGCAGGACATTGCCAAGAGTATCGAAGGGATAAACTCGGTCTCCTCATTGGCCGGTTACGAAGTTCTGACGGAAGGCCGCGGATCGAATGCGGGAACCTGCCTGATCAATTTGAAGCCATGGGCTGAACGCAAGATGACTTCGAAGCAGATCATTCAGGAGCTTGAGCATAGAGGGCGTGAGATGTCCAACGTCAAACTCGAGTTCTTCGAACCTCCCGCAGTCCCGGGTTTCGGTGCGGCCGGGGGATTCTCGGTTCGAGTTTTGGATAAGACAAACACGATGAACTACAAGGAACTGGGAGAAGTCACTGACAAGTTCATGGAGGCTTTGTCGAAACGTAAGGAAGTGAAAGGCCTGTTCACCTTCTTCGCCAGCAACTATCCCCAGTATGAAGTGGTCATCAATAACGACGTCGCCATGCAGAAAGGGGTGTCGATCGGAAAAGCGATGGACAACCTCTCGGTAGTCGTCGGCAGTACGTGGGAGCAGGGATTCATCCGCTTCGGCCAGTTCTACAAAGTGTTTGTTCAGGCAAAACCAGAGTTCCGCAGGTATCCGGAAGATCTGGAAAATATGTTCGTCAAAAATGACGACGGGGAAATGGTTCCCTACTCGGCATTCATGAGGATCGACAAGAGGCAGGGGTTGAATGAAATCAACCGCTATAACCTGTATCCATCTGCCGCCATTCAAGGGGCACCGGCCCCTGGCTACAGCAGCGGCGAAGCCATCCAGGCGATCCAGGAGGTCGCTGCCGAGACGTTACCTCGCGGTTATGGCCTTGGTTGGGAAGGCCTTTCCTACGATGAGGCGGGTAAAGGAAACCTGGCGATCTATATCTTTCTGATCGTCGTCGTATTCGTCTATCTGGTACTGGTCGGACAATACGAGAGCTTCATCCTGCCCCTGGCAGTCATCCTGTCGCTACCGGTGGGAATCTTCGGGTCCTTCCTGTTCCTGCAGCAAATGGGATTGGCAAACGATGTCTATTGCCAGATTGGTCTCGTCATGCTGGTCGGCCTGCTGGGCAAGAATGCAATCCTCATCGTCGAATTCGCTGTGCAACGGCACCACGAAGGTTTGAGCCTCAAGGAAGCCGCCATTGAAGGAGGTCAATTGAGATTCCGGCCGATTCTGATGACATCGTTCGCGTTTATTGCCGGTCTGATTCCATTGGTTCGAGCCACGGGGCCCGGGGCCATCGGAAATCGTACGATCGGCACCACTGCGGTCGGTGGAATGCTTCTGGGGACCGTAATCGGGGTCCTGGTGATTCCCGGCCTTTACTACCTGTTCGGCCAGATCACCGACAACAGCGGAAAGTTTATTCAGGATGAATCAGATGAGCCTCTGACTGAGACCATCGAGCATCCGGTTCCTCACCACGCATAGTCGCACAGGTGTTCTGGGCTCGCATCGAGAAGTCAAACCGGCCTTCAGACGCCTGCAGACTTCTTCGACGCGAGATCAACTCTATCTGACGTGCGTGATTGATACTCTCACGGGATTCATTCGAGAATCATTACAAGCCATGAGCCGGGAAGATGTCATTCGCGAGATTGAAGAGAAGTATCGACTGTCCGGCCGATCCTTCAATGAATTTCAACGTCGTCATTGGGCCGCGACAGAAACGATGAAACTCGGGCGTGGCGGAATCTCGATTGTCAGCAAAGCTCTGCGAATCTCTCCCAATACGATCAGGAAGGGAATTCAAGAAATCGTGACCGGTCAGGCAGAGATGTTATCGGTCGCGAACGCACGAATCCGCAAACCCGGGGGAGGACGAAAGTCGAACAGATCATCAGGGGCCCCCCTGCTTCAACAGACGTCAGTCGAAGTCACTGCGCCGACTCAGTCACAGCCACAACTCTCAGATGGTGCCAGTGCCGTTCGGCAGGACACGTCACCAATCACCCCTGAAGCTACCCCGGTCATTCACCTCCCGGCCGAATCCACGCCACGTCAAAACGATTGACATTACTTGTCTTTGAATCCACGGATACGAACCGGATTGTGTACATAGACTGCGTAGGGTACTGGTGATCGAGCCGCGCGATCAACATCGGCATCACACATGACGATCGGCGGATTTTGCCGAATCGTTGGCTTACGTTTGGCCACGCGAAAACCGCCCGAAGCCAGCATTTTCGTCATGTTATTTAATTCTCCCATCTCTCCTCGCTTTGGCTTTCCCCCGCAAGCCGCGCAGTCGATCAATTAATCAGTCGACTGCGAAAGTGCAGATTGGGACCCGGATGAAGGTCTGACCAGATGACAGTAGCCGCGCTGAGTCATTTCGGCCCATCATCACTTGCCAGGCAGGATTGCCGTCAAGCACCCATTCATCAAGGATGAGAGAGATGAACCTCGCAGCGCGAGCTTCGTTTACGAAGCACACGAAGTGGATGATCGCGATGGTGGTCGCCTGTACCCTTCTGACGGTTCTGCCGGGTTGTGGAATCCCGACGCTTCGCAATCCGCTGGCCGGGCGCGAATTGCCCGACTCCTTCAATGGCGAAATCAGCTCAGAGAACTCAGCTCAAGTCGGGATCGAAGAGTTTTTCAATGATCCGATCCTGACGAACTTGATCAGCCAGGGCCTGACCGAAAACTATCAACTGAAGATTCTGGGCGAAGAAATCGAGATCGCGAATAACGAGGTCTTGAGACGACGCGGGGCCTATCTTCCGTTTGTAAATATCGGGGCAGGGGCACGACTGGACAAGTTCAGTTCCTTCACGCTGCTGGGGGCAGACAATCGGCTGAATACGCTACCGAGTGGAGGCAACTTTCCCAGTCCGCTGCCAAACTTCCTTGCCGCCGCAAACGTCTCCTGGCAGGTCGATATCTGGAGGCAACTGCGAAATTCCCGCGATGCGCAAATTCTGCGATACCTTGGTACCACCGATGGGCGAAATTACGTTGCAACGCGTCTGGTCGCCGATATTGCCGAGAACTACTACCAACTGCTGGCACTCGACAAACGGATGGAGAATCTGGACCGCACCATCGCTCTTCAAGAGAACAGTCTTGAGTTTGCCAAGGCCCGGAAAGAAGGAGCCCGTGGTACCGAACTGGCCGTTCAACGATTCCAGGCCGAGGTTCGCAAGAACCAGAGTGACAAGCTGGTCATCAAACAGGGAATCATTGAGGCCGAAAATCGTATCAACTTCCTCGTTGGTCGATATCCACAGCCTGTCGATCGCTCAACAGAATTTTTCGACTTGAACCTGCATCCGCTGAGTCTGGGGGTCCCCTGTGATCTCCTTCTGAACCGCCCCGACATTCGCCAGGCCGAGCGACAACTTGAAGCGGCCGGGCTGGATATATTGGTCGCCAGAGCGAACTTCTATCCGAAGCTGAACATCTACGCGGGGGTTGGATACGAGGCATTCAACGCCAAGTATCTATTCATGACGCCTCAATCCCTGGTCTACAACGTCGCTGGTGATCTGGTCGCTCCGTTGATCAACAAGAAGGCGATTCAGGCCGAGTACATGAACGCGAATGCCCGGCAATTGCAGGCGCTCTACGACTATCAGCGGATCGTCCTCAACGCATTCACCGAAGTGACCAACCGCATGTCCAAGGTGCAGAACTACACGGCGAGCCTCGAGATCAAAAAGCAGCAACTGGAAGCACTCGAAGCCTCGGTCGACTCGGCAACCAAGCTGTTCCAGGGAGCCCGAGTGGAATACATGGACGTACTCTTCGCCCAGCGTGACCTGCGAGATGCCAGGATGACTTTCATTGACGCCAAGAATGAGCAACTCTCTGCGATCGTCAATACTTACCAGGCACTCGGTGGCGGTCTGGTGAATTTCCAATATCCCAACGGGGTTGTCGTCTCGATGCCAGAATCAGAACTGCCATCGCCAACGGCACCAAAGGAAGATGCCCCGACTCTCCTGCCTCCTTCACCTGACAAAAGTGACGAAAAGAAGGAATGACGTATTCCACTCGTCTTCTTGCGAACAGTGCATGCCAGTGCGAATGCACATGGCGACGAGTGGTCAGATCAGTCGCCTCTGTTTCCGATACGCCATGGGTGTAACACCGACTTCGTGTCGGAAGGCGTCGTATAAACGCATTCGGCTTCCGAATCCAACGGCTTGAGCGATCTCGGCGATGCTCCGTTTGGACTGATCGAGTTCGCGTTTCGCACGTTCAATCCGCACGCGGCGAATTTCGTCAGAGATCGGCCAGTCGACGACACTACTGAAGCGTCGCTGCAATGTGCGAGCATGAATGTTCAGCGATTTCGCGACATCATCACAATTGATCGGGCGGTGGCTGTTCGCGGCGATGAACTGCAGAGCTCGAGCCACCAGTTCGTCCTCCACCGCATAGAAGTCCGTGGACTCCCGGACGACCAGTCCCTGCGGCGTTCAAATCCAACATCAGGGCGACTCGGCGAGTTCGGGGCACAAGTGTACCTGTCGTGAAAACGTGCTATTTTGTCGCGAAACCGATTGTGGCACCCAGTATACTCACGAATCGATCCATGACCCAAGCAGTGAGACACGCGACGTCATGGATGTAGCCTCGGTCCGCCTCAGCCACACTGAACCTGCATCAAGAGCAGACTTCAGACCACGCTCAGCCATCCAAGCCAAGAAGTGATCAGCATGAAAAACAGACTCATTTTCCTCACACTCACCGTCATTTTCGCGGCGTATGGCTCAAGCTTCGCGGCCGACGCGAAGCACGACTGGAATCTCGGTGCGACGGGCCTGCGGGGCTGGATGCGTTGTGACAAGA
>Ga0194055_10004653_pt1 | contig 10195 bp, 10 predicted proteins | sample SepL449m_MetaG_FD_155482 | JGI IMG/M metagenome (GOLD analysis project Ga0194055, IMG submission 155482) | Anoxic zone freshwater microbial communities from boreal shield lake in IISD Experimental Lakes Area, Ontario, Canada - Sep2016-L442-9m | ecosystem: Environmental > Aquatic > Freshwater >... | reverse complement strand
GCGAGGGGGAAACACCTCTTCCCATTCCGAACAGAGCAGTTAAGCCCCTCAGCGCCGATGGTACTTGGCCTTTCAGGCCCGGGAGAGTAGGACGCCGCCGGTTTTACTTGAAGCACGGGGGTCGCCACTGGCGGCCCCTTCTTCGTTCGGCGGCGCAACGGGAATGTGCAGGCTTTGGGCTCGATTGTCGTATCTTCGTCTTCTTATGCAGAGCCTAATCCGACTATTCGACATGAGCTGCAGGCCATGAACGCGCGCATTCCGAGCGGGACGCGCGACGTGCTGCCCGAGGAAAGGGCCGAGCTGCGGAGTATAGAAAACGCCCTCCTATCGGTTTTCAGCGAGTCAGGCTACGGCGAGGTGTCAACTCCCACGGTTGAGTTCGAGGAGACGCTCCAGCGGGCCGGCGGCGCTGCGGCGCCAGTTTCGTACCGGGTCCTCGGCGAGCCAGGCGAGGATCTCGCTCTCCGTTCCGATATGACGGTCCCAATCGCGCGCCTTGCGTCATCGCGGTATCGCGACGCGGAGCTCCCACTTCGCTTCAGTTACGTAGCCCCCGCCTACAGGGCCATCACTGCACATCGCGGTCGCGCACGCGAATTCCTCCAGGCCGGGGTGGAGCTGATCGGTGCCGAGGCGCCAGCTAGCTGCGCTGAGGCTCTTAGCCTGCTCTGCCGTGCGCTTGATGCATCGGGTCTCAAGAACTTCTACGTCGGCATCGGCGACGCCGGCCTCTACCCGGCACTGCTAGAGGCCTGCGGTGTCGATGGGGTCGCCAGTGAAGCAGTGCTGCGCGAGCTCGGAGATCGCGACTTCGTCGGAATCGACCGTGAGCTTGCCGCGCTGGAGCTGTCAAGCGACGACGCGGCGATGCTGGCTCGGGTCCCACGGATGCGCGGACCGGGAGTGCTGACCGACCAGCTCGAGCAGCCCCTTGAACAGTCACTGAGCGCTATCCGTGAGGTCGTTGACACGCTTGAAAGCGCTGTCGCTGCGCGGATGATTCCCGACTTAGGCCGGTCGCCGAGGATGGGCTACTACACCGGACTCGTTTTCGAAGTTTACGATCCCGAGCTCGGCGAGCCAATTGCCAGCGGCGGTTTATACGGCGAGCTACTCGGCCGCTTCGGCATGCCGGTCAGCGGTGTCGGCTTCGCGATCGATCTAGACCTGCTGCACGCTGCGATCGCCGGAGAAGAGAGGGGAGAGACGGGAAGATGAACCGCTTTGGTCTGACCATTGCCGTTCCACGCGGCGCCCTGCTCAGCGGGAGCCTCGACCTGCTCGACAAAGCCTTGATCGACACCTCAGAGATTCGGGCCAATGACCGCAAACTGTTCTTCGCCGATGTTGGGGTTGTAACGATGCGGCCGTCCGACGTTCCTACTTACGTCGAAGCCGGCGCGGCCGACGTCGGCATTACCGGCAAAGACGTCCTGATGGAACACCCGGAACGCCAAGTCTTCGAGCTCGCCGACCTCGGCTTTGGCGAATGTCAGATCGTCGTCGCGTCTGAGCACGGCCCCGACAAAGCTGCGGCCGCCCTCGCGCGGCTCGGCGTAATGCGAATAGCCACCAAATACCCCCGGATTGCGGCTGAGTACTTCGAGCGGAGCGGTCGTCAGGCTGAGATCGTCACCGTCAACGGCTCGGTCGAACTCGCTCCGCTAACCGGGCTTGCCGACGCGATTGTGGACCTCACGGCAAGCGGGCTGACACTGCAAGAGAACGGTCTCGTAGTGCGCGAGGAGATTGCCACCGTGACGGCGCGCCTGGTTGCTAATCGCGTTGCACATCGCCTAAAGGCCGTTGGAATAGAGGAGTTCGCGTCGCTGATTAGCGCCGCGCCCGACGCTCAGGCCACCGAGGCGTGAGCGCGCGACTTTGCATCGTTGACTACGGCGTCGGCAACCGTCGCTCTGTCGAGAAGGCTCTGGAAAAAGTTGGTGCCGAGTGCCTGATCAGTTCGGATCCCAGCGTCATCGAGTTGGCTGATGGCGTCGTTCTTCCGGGGGTAGGCGCTTTTCCCTCAGCGATTGAGCGGATTCGCGCGCTCGGCCTAGACCAGGCGATCACCGCTGCTGCCACCAGCGGCACACCGATCCTTGGCGCCTGCCTCGGAATGCAGCTGCTTTTTGATCGGTCGAGCGAGCACGGCGGCGCGGAAGGACTCGGCTTGATCGCTGGCGAGGTAGTCGCCCTCGACGCTGGCGGCGCGAAGCTCCCTCACATCGGCTGGAGCGAAGTCGAATGGGCGACCCCATCGGCGCTTACCGCTGGGCTCGCCGAAGCCGCGAGCTTCTACCACGTGCACTCTTACATCACGGTGCCAACCAATAAGGCCGTTGTTGCGGGCTGGAGCACCTACGGGGATAGGTTCGCCAGCGTGATCGCTCAGGACAACATCTACGGCGTCCAGTTTCATCCAGAAAAGTCATCGGTCAACGGACTCCAGATGCTTGCCAACTTCTCCGCGATCTGTGAAGCGAACGCGAAATGAGGCTCTACCCGGCGATCGACATCCTCGGTGGCAAGGCGGTTCGGCTGCGGCAAGGCAGTTACGACGAGTCAACCGTTTATGAAGACTCGCCGCTCGACGCGGCGCAGGCCTGGGCTGAAGCTGGGGCAAGTGCGCTGCACGTGGTTGACCTCGACGGCGCGCGGAGCGGTAGTCCAGTCAACATCGACCGGGTCCGCGAAATCACCAGCAGCGTTGGATTGCCATTGCAGCTTGGCGGCGGCCTGCGCAGTGAAGAATCAGTTGAGCAGGCGCTCGCGGCCGGCGCAGCGAAGGTGATTCTCGGCACCGCGGCGCTGCAAGACGCTGATCTGCTCGATCGGCTGATCGCCAGACACGCCAGCGAGCTGATTGTCAGTGTCGATTCGCGGGCTGGCATCGCCGCAATTGCGGGCTGGGAACAGAGCGGCGAGGTCGACGCGCTCAGCGCTTTGGCAGCGCTTCAAGCGCGCGGCGTCGAGCGACTGATCGTGTCCGACATTGAGGTCGACGGCACGATGGCGGGCCCGAACATTGACCAGATCCTTGCCACTGGTGAGGTGCTGACAATTCCCTTCATCTACTCAGGTGGAGTCGGCACACTCGAGGACCTAACGGCGATTGCTGCAGCAGGCCCCGACAACCTCGACGGAGTCATCGTCGGGAAGGCGCTCTACGACGGGGCGTTCACGATCGAAGAGGCACAATCCGCGCTCGGTGAGGAGTAGCCGATGCAAATGAAGAGGGTAATTCCCTGCCTCGATGTTGACGCTGGCCGCGTCGTCAAGGGCACGAATTTCGTTGACATTCGCGACGCGGGCGATCCAGTCGAGCTAGCCGCTCGTTACGAACTCGAGGGCGCTGACGAGCTGGTCTTCCTCGATATCACCGCGACTCACGAGCGCCGTGACACTGTCGCTGCGCTGGCGCGCCGCACGGCCGACGATCTCTTCATCCCGTTCACGATCGGAGGCGGGATTCGTTCCATAGACGACGCGCAAGCGGTACTCGACGCTGGCGCAGACAAGGTCAGCGTGAATTCGGCTGCGCTCGCGCGCCCTGAGCTGATCAAAGAGCTCTCCGAGCAGTTTGGCTCGCAGTGCGTCGTCGTCGCTATCGACGCGCGCCGTACCGAGTCGGACGCTACGAGCTGGGAGGCATTCTCAGGCGGCGGTCGCGAGGCAACCGGCCGCGACGTTCTCGAATGGGTGACCGAGGCTGAGAGCCTTGGGGCAGGTGAGGTCCTGCTTACGAGCATGGACCGGGACGGCACCAAGGACGGCTACGACATTGAGCTTCTCGCCGCCGTAAGTGGCGCGGTCGGAATCCCGCTTATCGCCTCAGGCGGGGCGGGCGAACTGGAGCACCTAGCCGCCGCGTTAGAAGCAGGTGCTGACGCGGTGCTCTGCGCTTCGATCTTCCACTTCGGCGTCTTTAGCGTTGGCGAGGTCAAGCGCTATCTAGCCGAACGTGGTATTTCCGTGCGGCCAGTGCCCGATTCACCAGCCGCAGACTGAACCGCCGCTAGCGCCGTCGCCGGAGCAGCACTCGCTGAGCATCGGCCAAGCTGTGGCCGCGGCTATGCAGAAGCGCGGTTAGGTGGAACAACAGGTCGGCAGCCTCCTCGTCGACGCGAGAGTCGCTCTCGTTGAGCACTGCACGCCCGACCTCTTCGGCCTCCTCACGGACCTTTGCAGCGCTGAATTCAGGGTCGGAGAGAAGCTCGACGCTGTAAGAGCCCGTCGGCTTCTCGCGCACACGGTCGACGAGAACTCGCTCGACAGTTGGCAGCGCCTCGTGTGGAACTTCGCCGTCCCTGATGTTTTCGAAGAAGCAGCTGCGCTCACCGGTGTGGCAGGCCGGGCCGGCTGGCCTGACGATTGCCAGCAACGCGTCGCCGTCGCAGTCGAGCCTCAGGGCGACGAGGCTTTGCGTATTGCCCGAACTCGCGCCTTTATGCCAGATCTCGGCTCGCGAACGACTCCAGAGATGGAGCTCTCCACTACTGAGCGTGAGGGCAACGGCTTCGGCGTTGGCGTAGGCCAGCATCAGGATCTCGCCGCTGGCATCGTCCTGGACAACGACCGGCACGAGTCCACGCTCGTCGTAGGCAATCTGGGTCAACGCTTGCCTGTGAGCGAGGCTGTACGGCGATTGCGACTCGGCGGCGAGGGAAACTCCAGCTCGCCGCAGGCGGCCCGCGCCGTGGCACGCTTACGAGCGCGCAGAAGGCGCTCCGAAGCCAGGTCGCAGCGTGCGTCGTCGCGGCCGTCTACGACCCCGTATGACTCCAGCGTGGCGAAGGCCACGAGGCCGTCAAGGGCAGAAATCACGCCTGACTGGCGTCGATTGGCGGCGTGGGCTGAATTTAGTGACCAGAACATATGTTCGCAAGGCTAAGAAGTCGCCCGGACGGGAACCCGCGCGAGCTTCCAAACCTACCTAAGAAGTCGCAATCTACAGGCTTTTCATTGCACGGTTTCGTGCAGCGCCCGCGACCCGTAGGATCCGCATCGTGATCCATCTGCGCGTAATCTCACCCGAGTCTCATTCCGACGCTGCGGTGGCTCTGCTGGTCGAATCGAAATCGGTCGCCAACGTTGTAGTTGTCCGTGGCGCGGCGGTCGACCCAGTAGGCGACATGATTACCTGCGACGTCGCTCCAGAGGACGCCAGCTACATCGTTGGCGACCTCCGGCGGATGGGGCTTGCCCAACTCGGCGCGATTGATATCGATGAGCTCGACTCTTCGATCTCCTCTGCGTCGCGAGAGGCAGAACATTCGGCCGCGGGAAAGTCGGCCGACTCTGTGATCTGGGAGAACGTCTCGGCACGGATCGATAACGAGGGTCTGATTAGCGGCGGAATGATCGCGCTGTTCGCATTCGCCGGAGTTATCGCGGCCGTCGCGATCCTGATCGACTCGTCGCCGATCGTGGTTGGGGCGATGGCTCTGTGCCCTGACTTTGGGCCGATCGCGGCATTCGCGGTCGGCGCCGTCCGACGCAACCGGCGACGCGCGCGAGGCGGCTTGTTCGCCCTTCTAGTCGGCTTCGCAGCAGGCATAGCTGCCGCGTTCGTTGCGGTCAACGTGCTCACTCTCGTCGGCGTGGCACCGGAGAGCTTCAATACCGACGGCAACGCTCTCGCTCAAACCATTGCCGCCCCAAACATCTACTCAGTCGTGGTGGCGGCCTGCGCGGGAGCCGCTGGAATGCTCTCGGTGACGCTCGGCAAGGCCGGCGCCTTGGTCGGCGTAGCTGTTTCGATCACGACGATCCCGGCCGCCGCCGACATTGGCCTAGCGCTGAGCTACGGAGACTGGGCATCGGTCGAAGGTGCCGCCGGTCAGCTCGCCTTGAACATCGTCTCGCTGCTGGTTGCAGCAACACTGATGCTCGGATTCCAGCGCCGCCGCTTTCATCGTCGCGACCAGCTACGACGGCCGACTGGCTAGCCTTGGCGCAGCTGAAGCTCAATTCGACGCAGCGCCCATAACTATGGACACCTTCGTAATAGACGGCGGCACTCCGCTTAGCGGCACGGTCACTCCGGCCGGCAATAAGAACGGGGCACTACCAATCCTCGCCGCGTCGCTGCTGACGAGCGAACAATTGGTGATCGCCAACGTGCCGCGCATTAGCGATGTTGACTCAATGCTGGTTCTGCTCTCCGGAATCGGCGTGGCGGTCGAATGGACCGGTCCAAACGAACTAACGCTCTGCGGTAAAGACGTCAGCGCCGAGACCGAGCTCGACCGGGCCGCAGCAGAGCGGATCAGGGCGTCGTTCCTGCTTGCGGGCCCTCTCTTGGCTCGCTTCGGCAGGGCATCTATGCCGCCCCCGGGGGGCGACGTGATCGGGCGCAGGCGGCTTGACCCCCACCTCGACGCGCTGGGAGCGCTTGGCGCGACGATGACGCACGGCCGCGACATCGTGCTCGAGGCCCCATCCGGCGGCCTGCGCGCTGCCCAGATCTTCATGGACGAGCCATCGGTGATGGCGACCGAGAACGCACTCCTGGCAGCAGTTCTGACGCCAGGGGAGACGCTGATTGGAAACGCTGCCAGCGAACCTCATGTGCAGGACCTCGCGCGAATGCTCTGCAAGATGGGTGCGGACATTCGAGGCATCGGTTCGAACGTGATGACGGTCAGCGGTAGCGCTGAGCTGGGCGGTTGTACTCATGCCGTTGGCCCCGATCACATCGAGATCGGCTCATTTATGGCGCTCGCGGGCGTGACAGGTGGCGAGATGAGGATTGTCGACACCGACCCGCCCGATCTCCAGATGATCCGCCTCGTTTTCGCGAAGCTGGGACTCCACACCGAGCTTGAGGGCGGCGACGTTCTAATTCCGGGCGGGCAGAAGCTGGTGGCAGCGCGCGACGTCGGTGAGTACAAGGCGAAGATTCAGGACGGACCGTGGCCCGCCTTTCCTGCCGACCTTACGTCGATAGCCGTGGCCCTAGCGACGCAGTGCGAAGGGTCGGTCATGGTCCACGAATGGATGTTTGAGAACCGCCTCATCTTCACCGACAAGCTGGTCCTAATGGGCGCCGACATAACGCTCTGTGATCCACATCGGGCAATCGTCAGCGGCCCGAGTAAATTGCGCGGTGAGCGCGTCGACTCGCCTGACATCCGTGCTGGCATGGCGATGCTAATCGCAGCACTCTGCGCCGAAGGTAGAAGCGAGATCGGCAACATCAACCAGATCGACCGCGGCTACGAACGGATCGACGAGCGACTGCGGGCCCTCGGCGCGCAGATAGAGCGCCGCGCCGCCAGCGACGCAGAGTAGATTCAGCGTCCTTTCGAGGGAACGCTATTGAGCTTCCCGTTGGTCGTCGTCTCGTAGGCGAAGAGAGCAGTGATGCTGTTCAAGAAGAGCAGCTTGCCGTCTGAAATCGCTGGGTTAAATTGGCCTTTGCGAACGGACCAGATAGTGCGTCCGCTGCGTAGCGAGAGAGCGGCCGTTTTCTTCTCCAGCGTTGAGTAGAAGACAAGGTCGCCAATTATCTGGATTCCACCTGATATCCGGCCGCCCGCAGCCCGGCTCCAGCGAACTGCGCCGCTCTTGGCGTCGAGAGCATAAAGTCGCCCGTCATACGAGCCGATGAAGACAGTGGGCCCAAGCTTGGGAACGTCAGCCACCGCGGCCGAGGAGTAGACATAACCGCCAGTGCTAACCCGCCACGCTAGCGCTCCGTCTTTGGTTGAGAACGAGTAGACGCTGCTGTTTGTGTTGCCAATGTAGACGCGGCCAAAGGCGACGCTCGCAGTGCCGTAGAACTGACCGTCGCCAATGCCCAACGCGCCGCCGCCACCACTTCTCCAGCGCAACTTTCCACTGTTGGCATCGATCGCGCTTACCTGACCGCTGTAGTCCCCGAAGAACAGTTTGCCGTGTGCGTACGCGACCCCGCCCTTGACCGCTCCGCCGGCCTGATAAGTCCAACGCTTCTTCCCATCCTTGGCCGCAAGCGCGTAAACCGTTCCATTTTCGCTGCCAAAATAGACGACACCATTGCGCACCAGGGGCGAGCTTTCGGTGCGACCTGAGATTGCCCTTGACCAGACGACCTTGTGCTTCGCCGGGTCTAGCGCGACTATCCGCCCGTTACTGCTGCCGCGCCCCGAAGTGAGAATTGTGCAGTAGGCGATGCCGTCGACGAACGCCGGCGACGATGCGGCTAGCGCTCCGAGCGATGTCTTCCAGTAGACCTTGCCGGTCGAGCGATCGATCGCATAGAAGGAACCGTTGTTCTTCAGCAGGAACAGCGATCTACCGCCGGCAACCGGATTGAATTCCAGCAGAACCCTGCTGCTAATTGACCAACGGATCTTGTTGGTTGGCCTCAAAGGCTGCGCCAGCGCGAAGTTATGGTTACGCGCTTCGTCGTATCCATAGAAGGGCCATGAAAAATCTTCCGTCGCTTTGTCCGTGTTCAGATTCGTCGGATCTGGCCGTACGAATTCGACGTCCGAGTTTGAGACGTCGGCAGGGTTTCGAGCGATTAGGAAAAAAGCGAGCGCGGCGGCGGTCACGAGGATCGCGGCTGCGAGCAGCGCTACGAGGACGCGCCCTTTGCGCGATCGCGGGAACATACGCTGTATGGAAGCAGGATCAGTGGTCGACAGGCTCAGCGGGCTGCCAGCCGGGCAGGCGCTACTCGAAGCCGCCCGCGGCGGCGAAAACGTCTGGCTCGTCGGCGGCGCTGTTCGCGACCTAATGCTCGGGCAGACGCCTGCCGAGATCGATGTTGTGGTCGAGGGTCCGCTCGACGATCTGCTCGGCAGGCTGGGCGGAGAGCAGGAACGCTTCGAGCGCTTTGGCACGGCAACCGTCACGATCGAGGGCGGACGGATCGACCTCGCTACAGCTCGCAGCGAGACCTACTCGGCCCCCGGCGCGCTCCCCGACGTGTCGCCCGCCACTGTCGAAGAGGACTTGAACCGCCGTGATTTCACGATCAACGCAATCGCCGTTCGTCTCTGCGACGGATCGTTGCTGGCCCATGGCCTGGCACTCGAGGATCTTGAAGCCGGCACGATCAGGGTTCTTCACTCAGCTTCGTTTGAAGACGATCCAACCCGTCTTTGGCGCTGCGCCCGTTACGGCGCGCGACTCGGCTTTGCAGTTGATCCCGATACAGCGGCGCTGGCCGCCGCCGCGAGCCCCGGGGCAGTGAGCGGCGAGCGGATCGGCCAAGAGCTGCGATTGACGCTGCTCGAACCCTCCCCGACGGCGGTCCTTGCTGGCATCGAGGCGCTTAACCCTGGGGCATTGCTTGAAGGCTTTGTCGCTGAACCGCCGCGGCTTGGTGCGGCGCTTGAGCTGCTTGGCGACGCCGGTCGACGAGATTTGCTGACGCTCGCGGCCTGCAGCGAAGCAGTCGAGCTGGAGCTGCTCACTCGCTGGCTCGACTACCTCCAATTCTCGGCCCACGAGCGTGACATCGTTGCTATCTCATCGCGCTGGGTGACTGCGGCACCCCTGCGCAACGCGCAGACCCCTGCGCAGATTGCCGCGGCAGCGCGTGGGGCACCTCTCGAAGCGGTCGCGCTGGGCGGCGACGAGAACGCTCGACGCTGGATCGACGAGCTGCGCTTCGTCGAGCTCGAAATTGGCGGAGATGATTTGATCGATTCCGGTGCGGCTGCGGGGCCTGCAGTTGGTGCGGCTCTCAGCTACGCGCTCGACCTCACACTCGACGGCGAAATCTCCGGCCGTGAGCAGCAGTTGGCGGCTGCGCTCGAGCATCTAGAGCGGGACCGCGCGTGAATGAGCCCACCGCGCTAATAGGATTTCGAACCGAACAGCTCGGTCTGCGCCTAAGCACGGGACGAGCAGAGTTTCTGCTCACGAATGTCGCCGCTGGGGACTTCCGCCGCCCAAGTTCAGAGCAGTCCGCGGCGGTTGAGCAGCTCAGCGGGATCGCCTACAGCCGATGGGCTCAAGACAGACAGATCCACGGTGCGGATGTGACGCTTACCGCTGGCGAGCAGAATCCGTCGCCGTTTAGCTCGCCATCGGACGGCCAGGCTACGAACCGCCGTGACGTCCTCTGCGCGGTGCGGACGGCAGATTGCCTACCAGTTCTACTTGGCGCCGACGACGCTGTGGCTGCGCTCCACGCTGGCTGGCGTGGGCTCGATGAGGGCATCGTCGCGGCCGGCGTGGAGACGCTCGAGAG
>Ga0194055_10004651_pt1 | contig 10196 bp, 6 predicted proteins | sample SepL449m_MetaG_FD_155482 | JGI IMG/M metagenome (GOLD analysis project Ga0194055, IMG submission 155482) | Anoxic zone freshwater microbial communities from boreal shield lake in IISD Experimental Lakes Area, Ontario, Canada - Sep2016-L442-9m | ecosystem: Environmental > Aquatic > Freshwater >... | reverse complement strand
GGCAAGACGCGTGTCGTCACCCACCGGATCGCCCACCTCATCTTGCAGGGGATACCGGCCCACACCATCGTGGCCCTGTCGTTCACCAACAAGGCCGCCGACGAGATGCGTCGCCGGGTGACGTCGCTCGTCGGCCCGCAGCCGGTCGAGATGGGGACGTTCCACCGTTTCGCGGCCCGGTTGCTCCGGACCCACGCCAGGATGGTCGGGTTGACCAGCGACTACTCGATTCTCGACACCGATGACTCCGGGGCGGTGATGAAGCGGGCGGCGAAGCGACTCGGCCTGAACCTCACCCACACTCCAGTCGACCGTCTCGCAGGGATCATCAGCCGCGCCAAGAACGACCTCCTCACTCCGGAAACCTTCGAAGCACGCTGGGGCCGGCCGGCCGACGAGGTCGCCGTGAAACTCTGGCCGGTCTATCAACAGATGATGCTCGAATGCAATGCCGTCGACTTCGATGACCTGCTCGTTCATGTGGCGCGGTTGATCATCGACAACCCCGAACTCCGCAGCCAACTCGACGCCCGTCACCGCTGGATCCTCGTCGACGAGTACCAGGACACGAATGCCGCCCAGTATGCGATCCTCCGGGGCCTGTCGATCGATCACCCGAATCTCTCGGTGACCGGCGATCCCGATCAGGCGATCTACGGGTGGCGCGGCGCGAGCATCCGCAACATCCTCGAGTTCGAACGCGACTACCCGACCGCGAGCGTCGTGAAGCTCGAGCACAATTACCGAAGCACGGCGAACATCCTCGGCACGGCCGACCGTCTCATCGGCCACAACACGCGCCGTAAGCCGAAACAGCTCCTCACCGATGCCCCCGACGGTGTACCCGTGCGCATCGTCCTCGACGCAGAAGGGCGAGAGGAGGCCGACCGGATTGCCGACGAGATTGCCGCGGCGGTCGCGCGGTCCGGGCGTTCACCACGGGATTTCGCGATCCTCTTCCGCACCAACGCCCTCTCCCGCTCCCTGGAGGTCGCACTCCGTTCCCGCGGTGTCCCCTACCAACTGCTCCGCGGGGTCGAGTTCTTCAAGCGACGCGAGATCCGTGACATCATCGCTTGGCTGCGATTGCTGCGGAATCCGCGTGATGACGAAGCGCTCCTCCGAGTCGTCAACGTGCCCGCACGGGGCATCGGGAGGCTGTCGCTCGATCTCCTCTCGGCTTGGGCGACCGACCATGCCGTGCCACTCCTCGCCGCCTGCCGACGGGCGAAGTCCGTGACCGGTCTCCCGGCCCGGGCTGCCACGTCGATCGGTCGGTTTGCCGCGCTCCATGCCACGCTCGCGGGCGTGGCGGCCGGCGATCCCTCGGTGGCCGGGATCCTCGAAGCGGTGCTCGAGCAGACCGGCTATCGCGCCATGCTCGCCGACGACGAGGACGAGGAGGGGGACGACCGGCTCGCGAACGTAGAGGAACTGATCACAGCTGCCCGACAATTCGATTCCGGATATGCCTCGGATGAACAGTCCCGCGGGATCGACGAATCCCCGCTCGGCGCGTTCCTCGACACCACCGCCCTGGTGGCCGACACCGATGCCTGGGACCCCTCCGCCGATCGGGTCTCGCTGATGACGTTTCATGCCGCCAAGGGACTCGAATTCCCGGTGGTCTACCTCGTGGCCATGGAGGATGGGATTCTTCCCCATCAACGCAGCCTCGATCAGCCCGACCAGCTCGAAGAGGAACGGCGCCTCGTGTTCGTGGGGATCACCCGTGGCATGGAGCAGGTTCATGCCAGCTGTGCCCGGATGCGCGACTACCGCGGGGCCCGGCGAATCGGCTGCCCCAGCCTGTTCCTCGCAGAGATGTCAGGCCCCGGTGCGGAGGTGACGGGCACCGAAGCACCGCCGGCCGGGGGCTTGGGGGGGCGCCGACCCCGCGAGGATGACGAATCCCAGCTTCCTCCCGATGCCTGGGAGGAGGAACAGGGATTGACGGCGCCCCGCCAGGGCTCCCCGCCGAGGCCCATCAGGGACGACGGACTCGTGCTCGAGACCGAAGATGATCTGCCTCCGCCACCGGGGCGATCCAGATCCAGGGCCGGTTTGAGGACGGACCGCCCCATGCCCCCCAAATTAGAGACTGCCGCCGAACTCGCGAGACGGACAAGCGGTCGGCAAGCCCAGGCCCCCTTGGCTGCCGGCCAGAGGGTCAGGCACGCTGAGTATGGCGAGGGAACGACCGCCGGAGTGAGTGGCACGGGCGTACGGTCCGTCGTGACGGTGATCTTTGATGGCCCCGCCGGTACGCGACGCTTCATCTTCTCCCACGGTGCCCTCGAGCCGATCGTGGATTGATCGGCACCCAGCGCAACTCATGTCCGCTCAGCCCACCACCGGATCGTCTCCGCGAGCCCGTCATCGAAGTCGTGGACGGGTTGCCATCCGAGCATCGATCGAGCGCGCGAGATGTCGAGGCTGCGCCGTGGCTGGCCATCCGGCTGCGATCGATCCCAGGTGATCCGCCCACCGTACCGACATCCTTCGGCCACCTTGGCCACGAGATCACGGATCGCGATCTCCGCCCCACCGCCGAGATTGATCGGGATCGGATCATCGATCAGCTCCGCCGCCCGGACCACCGCCTCGGCGGCATCCTCGACATGGAGGAACTCCCGCGTGGCGGTTCCCGAACCCCAGCAGACGATCTCTGGCTGCCCGGCGCGGCGCGCCTCGTCGCACCTCCGGATCAGGGCGGGAATGACATGGCTCGTGGCGGGATCGAAGTCGTCCCCGGGACCGTAGAGATTCACCGGCACCACCACCGCTGATCGGAGCCCGTACTGCCGCCGGTAGGCATCGAGCATCACGAACAACGCCTTCTTGGCGATGCCGTACGGTGCGTTCGTGACTTCTGGATAACCGTTCCAGAGGTCATCCTCCCGGAACGGAACGGCACAATCCCGCGGATACGCGCAGACGGTGCCTGTATGGACGAACTTCTCGAGCCCGACCCGGCGGGCATGCTCGATGAGATGGAGACCCATCGCCATGTTGGCGTAGAAAAAACGCCCCGGTGCCGCCCGGTTCGCACCGATGCCACCGACCTCCGCGGCCAAATGGATGACCACATCCGGACGGGCGTCATCGTAGAGGCGTTCGACGGCCGATTCGTCGGTGAGGTCGCAGTTCTCGCGCCGCGGCACGATCAGCTGGTCAGGCGACACACCGCGAGCCTTGAGAGCCCGGCAAACGGCCGTCCCCAGGAACCCGGCGCCCCCGGTGACGACGATCCGTTTCCTCGCGAGTTCCATGACCGGCGTTCAAACCCTCGTGATCAGCACCCGGCAGCACCCCGGAGATATCGCAACCGACGATGGGAAGCCTCAGCGATTCATGCCCCGGTCGAGCCGATTGACGTGGGTGTGCCACCATCGGCCCTGACCTGTGCGGTGGCCTCGTCGACAAAGATCGCCCGGTCAAACTCCGGGATCAGATCGGCAAGGAACTGCAACCCGGTGCGGGCTCCTTCACCCCGTGGCATCGCCGTCTCGTCGATAATGGCGTAGATCTTGTAGACGGCGGGGCTGTTGGCCAGTTCGATTCGGGCAATCTGCGGCGCAACCCACTTCCCGGTCACGGCATACGTCCAGAAGATTCGCAGGCTCTCCCCTGGCTTCTTGAACGAGCCAGAGAAGGCCTCGGCCGTCCCGCCATCCTGCAGCGTGATGTTCTCGCGGTGCTCCTGCTCGGCGATCTCGAAGCCGGCGCTCGGATAGCAGCGATCGGGGGTGTGACCAGAGGCGTCGCTCGGTGTGGCACAGACCACGAAGACACCCACCCTGGCGCCACTTTCGACATTTTGGTACTCGCGCGAGATGTGGCCCACCGCACCAGCCACCTTGAGCTGCGCGGGATCGGCCTCCGTCTCACCGACCATCTTCCAGGAGCCGAACTCCTTCGGGAAAGACGACTCCAGCCGGGCGGCATCCTTGCGGAGCTCCTCACTCACGTTCTTCCCGGTCCAGCGCCCCGTTATGTAACCCTGGGCAACCGTGACGCCGATCACGGCGACCAATCCGAAACACATTGGCAGCCATGTTGACAGAAAGTTTGATTTCATCTGCTCTGGAATCCTGATGGGTCAATCGATCGACAGGCCGTCACGCCGGAAACCGCTTGGCGCTTCCCGTCCCAGAATCACTCACGCCGCTCAAGACACATCCGGCAACACGGACACCGGCCGATCGGAGCCGATCCAACGCCGCAACCGTCGCCGGGACACTGCTGACATCACGCATTGTGGAGAGGATGGCGATATCGCTCTGCCGCCCCATGATGAGCGTGTCGGCGTAGGCGAGCACCGGCCCGGCATCGATGATGACGTGATCGAACGAATCACGGAAAACCTGAATGATGCGGGGAAATTCCTGCCGCGACAGGGCCGTGATGGCGTCGTAGTCAACCGCCCCCGCCGTCACGGCAAACAATCCGTCGATCGCCGTCGGCTGGACGACTTCATTGTTCGTTGTTTCACCGCGAAGCAGTTCCGCCATGCCCGGGGTCGCGGCGTCGATCTGGAGGGCCGCGTGCACCGATGGATTCCTGAGGCTCCCTTCGATGAGGAGCGTGCGGTGACCCGAACGGGCGATGCTGGCAGCGAGATTCGCGGCCAGTGAGGACTTCGCCTCCCGTTCGCCGGCGCTGGTTACCATGATGACCCTGGCGGTCTCCCGATTCCCCTGAAGAAGCATAGTCCGGATACTGTCCACGCTCTCCGCTAGGCGGTACTCGTTGGCACCGCCCCGCCTCGTTTTTCCGATCCAGGGAATCGTGCCGATTACCCGCACCCCGATCCGCGACGGGATCTCCCCGACATCCCCGAGCCGGTTCCTCATGTACTCCAGCCCCACGATCAGCGCCCCGCCACAGGAGCCACCGGCACAGGCCGCCATCAGCGCCAGCAGGAGCCGCTTCACGGTGTCGTTTCCACTCGGGACGACCGCCTCTTCGAGGAGTGTCACTCGCGGGGGGGCGGTGAGATCGAGCGACGTTGCCTCGAGTTGCAAACCGATCTGATCGGTGACCCGGGCGAGCTGATCGATTTCCGATTTGCGGTTCTCGAGATCGGCATTCGCATTCCCAAGATCGATGACCTTCTTCGAGATGTCGTCGTAGCTGACCCGGCCTTTCTCGATCGCCCTGACGAGCGTCTGCCGGCGGACTTCGAGCTCGCGGGGGCTAGAAACGACCCCTGCAGATGTCGAACTTCCACCGGATCCCATGACCCCGAGGATCTGCGGCCGGAGCTTCGATTTCGCCGCCTCGATCTGGCGGAAGAGTTGCTGCCGGCGCCCGACCATGCGCCTCACGGCTGGCTCGTTCATCCCCCGGGCGCTCCGTTCCGCCTGGCCGAGGATGGAGTCGGTCAAGGCGGCGATCTGCGATTCGAGAGCGCGAATCTCCGGCTCCCGCGACAAGGCGGCCTCGATCAGCTCCTCGGAGGCGAGTTGATCCGCGCCATCGTCGTCGCCTTCAACCTCGTCCCGCTGCTTGTCGGCCCGTGCGTCTGCAACCTCATCCTTACGGAACTCGATGATTGCGATCTCCGCTTCGAGTCGTTCGAGTTCGTTCTCTGCCTGGATCATCCGCGACCTGGCCGTGCCGAGTTGGTCCATGAGCAGCCCTCGCTGCGTTGCCACTTCCTGACTGTCACGAGTGCCAAGTGTGCGGGCGAGATCGTTGAAAGTCTCACGGCGACTGCGCAATTCCGTCTGGTTCTCCTTGAACTTCTTTTCCAGTTGGTCTCGGCGGCTGAGTCGATCCTGACGGTCCTTGTTGACGATGTCGTCGAGGTAGCAGGAAGTGATTGCGTTGAGGATCTTCGCCGTATCCTCGGCGACGGCCCCGCGGAACTTCAGTTGCATCACCTCGGAGTCACCCTGCAACACCGGTTCGATCGTTTGCGCCAGCCAGTTTTGCGGGTCGTCCTGCTCGGTGATCGTTTTCAGCGACGAGATGCCCGGCTTCCGCAGGGCCGCATTGAGCACCACGGGGCTGCGAAGCAACTGGAGTTGCGTCTTCCGGTAAGCGTCGTATTCGGCGCTGCGGCCCTCATTGAGAAGCGTCCCACTGGCGCGGATTCTCAACCAGACGACGGCCTCGAAGCCTCGGGGGAGAAAGAGCCACACAGGGACGGCGAAGGCGACCCCCGTTACCAGCGCCAGCGCCAGGGCCGGGAGCCAGCGCCGCCGCAGGGCGTGGAGGAGGCGCTTGGCGTCGAGCCCGCCGTCCACCCCGGCCTCCGGGGCGGCGACCGGGAAGGCCATTCCCTGCGGACTGGGGAACGCCACGGCCGTGTCCCGCACGGCAATGGCGCCGACCGACGGCAGCGGTGCCTTCGGCTCGGTCGCGACGGCTACGGCAGCAGTTTCGCTCATGGACAGCGCTACCTGGGATCAGACAAAGGGAAGGGACCTGACCATCCAACTACCACAGACACCACTGCAGCCCGGCCCGAACCGGAGGTCCGACCCAACCACAGGCGGACTCCACCACTGCGAAACCATCCGAGCTTCAACCCTTCCTCGGCGGGAAGCCGATCACCGGCCCGACGACCCCCTTGGGCTTGCTGGCCGCGGGGCCACCGGACTTGGCTCCGCTGAGGGGACCCAAGCCGAGGACGCCCGGCGTGGCAGCCTTCGCCTTCCGGCCGGACGATTCCGCCACCGGCTTGGCCGAACGACTATTGAGGACGGCCGGCCCCTCGAACTCTGGCAAGAAGACGTTGGCCAGGATGTACTGCTCGGCATAGAGCATGGCCATGGCCATCGGCATCATCACCAGGCCCGCCCAGTCGTGGAACACTCGCTCGGCGAACTCACTGTCGGCAACCTGATAAAGGACTCCCGTGACGGTAATCCGGATCGAATTGACCGCCAGAGCAATCGGGATGGCGCTGGCGAGGATGATGGCGTTCTCCCACCACGAGCGCTGCCCAACCATCACCAGTCCGACCGACAACGCGACGAAGATCGTCAACATTCGCAGGCCGCTACAGGCATCGACGACACCGAGGTGCATCTCGCCGAGAACGATCTGATTACCCTCCCGATAGGCCTCGAGCCCCAGCGTTTGAAGGGCAAAGGTGCTGACCATCGTGGCAGTCGTCTGCAGCGGCCCGAGAAGGTAGCGGGTCGCTTCGTCGGGGAGCGGGTACATGAAGATCAGGAACATCAGCGGGGCCCACGCCCACCGGAACACGCTCCACCCTCCCACGAGGATGAACACGCCACAGATCGCCGGGACGAACGTGTACATGTCGATCGTTACGATCCGGTAACTGGCCGAGAACAACCGCAGTCCGAGGGAGGCCGCCAGAAGGAGCAGCCCGACATACCGAGCAGACAATCTCACCGGGGCCACCGGTTGCCGCCACCAGAAGAGGAGGGCCGCCGAGAACAGCGGCACAATCCACCCGTGGGCATACTGGGGATTGGCCCAAGCGATATACGCGTTGGTGAGGCCCGGGAAATAGCTGTAGACCAGCGCGGAAGTGAAGATCGCGATCGTGATCAGCGTGAACCGCTGGTAAGGATCCCGCATGTCGACAAGCAACTCCGACCATTTCCGCTTCAGCAGCGCGAAGAACTCCTCGTCGTCGTCGCCCGGCCGCGGTGGGCCGGACACCTGCGGCGGACCCGCGCCCAGGACAGCCGGGCGGGAGGCTGTCGGCAGGGTCGGGGGGGCCGTCGCAGCCAGTACCGGTTGCCCGACGCCGGAAGCCCCGTCGGACGTCATGCCGCCGCTCACGGCAACCGCAGGCTCATTGAAGGCCACGTTATCGTCGCCCTCGATCGGCGACTGCGGAGCAGAACCGGCAGCATCGCCAGAAGCGAACGCCGGGCCGGAGTTTGGATTGGAGCGGAAGTCTTCGGTGAGTGGATTCATGCATCACCCGCTGGAGTCGGATCGCCCTAGCCGTTCCAGGTCAAGTATACACGACCGACTGGGCAAAACCTCGCCCCGGGGAGAAGGCGGGCGACGGCGGGTGAATGCGTTGGCTGGACGCTTTCCGCGGGTCATCCGAGGAGTGCCAAGGCCCCCCGCCACAGCCATCGCCAGGCAAGGAGAACGACGGCCGTGGCCACCACCAAATCCCCCGCTGGCACACTTTTACGCTGGAAATAGCAGATGACCGGAATTGCTAGTCGGCCCAAGAAAGCGCTCCAGGCGCGATGGTCGGCCGGGGATGCGGCCGGCTCCGCCCGAGGATGGGCGGCGGGGGATGATTCCGGATCGGTTGACCCTGACGCGGCTTCCGGAGCTGACGCTCCCTCCGATTGGATCGATTCGGGAAACGGGTGGATGGCTGCGGCGGTCTCGAGGGCGGCCGCAGAGTGCACCGGGGGATCAGGAGGAATCAGCGACGCCAGCAAGCTCCGCAGCGTGCCGATCACCGGCAGCAGGAGCGCGGCGGCTCCTGTCGCCTGCCACCCGAGGACGGCGCCGACGAGCATCAAGCCCTGTCGCACTGCCGAAGAGGAGGAGCGCCCGAGCACAGCACCGCAGGCCACCCCAACCATGGCGATCAACAGTCCACGCCCCCGACCATCCCCCATCCACGCCGGGAGTTGAATGCCGACACCGACCGGCAGAAGGGCAGACCAGCCGGTCACGGCGACCAAGGTGATCCCCAGGGCGACGCGGCTCCAGCGGGTCGGCACGACCTGCCCGTCGGCTTCCACGGCCGCTCCGAGGAGGAGATTGAAGAGAAGCCATCCGTGGAAAACGGCGACGGCGATCAGGAGCGGATCTGGCCGCAGAAGGAGATTGTCGGCACCGGGCCGGCCGCCACCGAACGCGGCACCGGGGAGCGTTCGGCCACCCGACAGCAGTTCGGCGGCGCCGACCCCGCCGATGACGATCGCCCCGACGGCCTCCACGAGCGGATACCGCGCGGCGATCATCGCCCCACAATCGCGACAACGGCCACCGAGAAGGAGCCAACCGAGGACGGGAACATTGTCGTGCCAGCGAATGGCCGATCCGCACGACGGACAATGCGAGCCACCATGGACGACCGACTCCCCCCCGGGGCAGCCGGTGGACGACGACATTGAGAAAGCTGCCGAGATTCCCCCCGAGCACCAGGAGCAATCCGAACACCACCACATCCGTCAGCGGGACGATCCAATCGTGCATGGCAACCGAATCCTTTTGACGTCTTCCCGGTCGACCAACGTGCCGGGATCGCGGGCCGCCACGGCCGAGAAGTCATGGAAGAAATTTTCCGTGGACCACCAGCGGACTTTGGCTAAGCTCTTTTTTCTGCAGATGCGCTGGCCGAAGCTCCCTGAAAAACTCTTTTTTCGACGGTGTTCTAACTGGAAAATGGTCTCCACTGGCTTTTTCCACCACGATCTAGATTAACCGGCGGGGAACGACGCAGCATGCAGGACGTCGATCCACGTTGATTTCCCCCGCGAGACAGACGTTGACGCCACAGCGCCCCGCAACGCCCACCCCCTCTTCCGGGGATCCGAATCCCAATCTGCCCGCGGAAACGTCGCACCATGGTCGGGCACGACGGGCCGCCGGAATGATGCTTCGGGTGGCAGGTACCGTTGCCCTGATGGCGCTGACGCTCCGCAACGTCGACTGGCAGCAACTGCGGCTCCTGCTCGGGACGGTCGACTGGCGCTGGTGGGGAGCGAGCCTGGGACTCGGTTTGGCCGTGCAGTGCCTGGCCGCGATCCGTTGGGCAGCGCTGGCCCGACCGGTCGGGTTCCACGAACCGTTGACGGTCTTCATCCGCCGGTACTTCGAGGGGCAGTTTTTCAGTCTCTGCCTGCCGACGTCGATCGGCGGAGACGTCGTCAAGGCGTACCGCATGGCAGCGACGACGCGCGGCCGCGTGCTCGCCGGTTGCACGATCCTCGTCGACCGACTCGCCGGGCTCTCGGCGCTCGGGGTGATCGCCGTCACGGCGTTGATCCGCAATCAGTCGTCGCTCCCGCTCCTCCCCACGCTCCTCGTTGGCCACCTGCTGTTGGCAGCGGTGCTCCTGCTGGCGACCCTCATCATCAGCCGTCTCGATCGGATCGCGCGGTTCCTCCCGTCGCACCCCGGCGTGCAGGGAATCGTCGCCGGCCTCCTCCCCTACCAACGGCGTCCGGGGCTTATTGCCTCGGCGATCGCCTGGAGCCTGCTGGTGCAGATGGGGACGGCGGCGAACC
>Ga0194055_10004650_pt1 | contig 10198 bp, 7 predicted proteins | sample SepL449m_MetaG_FD_155482 | JGI IMG/M metagenome (GOLD analysis project Ga0194055, IMG submission 155482) | Anoxic zone freshwater microbial communities from boreal shield lake in IISD Experimental Lakes Area, Ontario, Canada - Sep2016-L442-9m | ecosystem: Environmental > Aquatic > Freshwater >... | reverse complement strand
GGAACTGGTGGGGTATAACGCGTCGACGCCGCGACTCCGTGTTCGTTGTGAGTAGGGGTTTCGGGACGGGACTCGCCGGGACGAGTGCCCCTGGGAGTCGTGCGTCCGCCTGTTTTCCGTTTCGGAGGTGCCACGAGAGACGAGTGTACGCGCTCGAATGTCTTGCGCCCACACCGACTGGCAGGTTTTGCTGGCAGGCTAGGGGGGTGACTCGGGTACTCGTTCTAGATAGTTACGACAGTTTTGTGTACAACTTGGTCCAATATTTGGGTGAGTTGGGTGCCGAGCCCGTGGTCTATCGCAATGACGACTTGACCCTCGAACAGGCTCTCGCACTCGATGTTGATGGAGTGTTGCTCTCGCCTGGACCCGGACGACCAGAAGATGCCGGCATTATTTGTGAAGCGATCGTGCCCTTTGCTGAAAAAGGTATTCCAGTTTTTGGTGTGTGTTTAGGCCATCAAGCGATTGGGCACGTCTTTGGCGGAAATGTGATTCGTGCACCAGAGTTGATGCACGGCAAGACAAGCGAAGTGACTCATCGCAACATGGGCGTCTTTGCTGGAGTGTCGAACCCGGTGACTGCAACTCGATATCACTCACTCGTTATCGAACCGTCATCCATGCCAGATTGTCTTGAAGTCACTGCATCAACAGCCGACGGAATTGTGATGGGCGTACGACACACAACGCTGCCGGTTGAAGGTGTGCAGTTTCATCCCGAAAGTATTCTGACCGGATCGGGTCACGACATGTTGCGCAACTTCTTGCAGAACTGCACATAACTTTTCTTGAGCAACTACGGCGCAGGGGGAGTTGTTGGAACAGGTGTCGTCGTTGCTGGCGCAGTAGTTGTCGGTCCGACAACGGTTGTTGTCGGAGCAACGGTTGTTGTCGCAGCAATGGCTTTACCAACCTTGAGAAGCACTTGGCTTCCGGGTGTTGACTGAACATTCATGCTCGGGTCTTGAGCAATGACTCGGCCGTCGTTGGCGTTGCCAGTGGTGACTTCGATGTACTCAACTTTGACAATGAATCCAGACGATGTGAGTTTCGCGCGGGCTTGAGCCTCGGTGAGACCAGATACCAACGGAACCGCAATTGTGGCTTGACCCGTTGAGACATAAATCGTGACTGCTGAACCTTTGGTTGTGTCGGCACCAATCGTTGGACTGGTTCGGGTCACTCGGCCCGATTCAACGGTGGTACTGGCTTCTTCAACAACGGTGATCAAGAATTTAAATGGTTCGCCTTCAAGAACTGAACGTGCCGCTTGCGAAGTTTGACCTTGCACGTTCGGAATTTGAACAACGCCACTTCCTTGGCTAACAGTCAGGTCAATCGTCGCGCCACCCAATACTTGTTCGCCGGCTTTGGGTACTGAAGCGATGATGGTGTCGGCCGGAGCAGTCGGATCATTTTGTGGAGTGATGACTCCGATTGTTAATCCAAGATTGAGCAACGCAGTGCGTGCTTGTTCAATTGTCAAACCAGCCAAATTCGGCACAGCCATTGGCGCGTTGGACGGGTTGTAGACAATGGTAACTGTGTCGCCTTTTTTGATTTCTTCTCCTGGTAATGGAACTTGTTTCCACACAAAATTTGTATCAACTGTCGTTGTTTCTTCGGCTACAGGAACAACTTCAAAACCTAAGTCCTTGAGGGTTGTGACGGCGTTTTCGAGAATTTGATGAGTGACATCGGGGACTGCAATTTTGGGGGCAACGGTTGAACCGCCAGACAACGTGAGAAAAGCCACGACTGCGCCAATAATGAGAAGCACTGTTGCCGAAATAGCACCGATGACGATGGCTGTTCGCTTGCGTTGCAAGTCGTCGGTCGAAACAACCGCATTACTTGCGGTGTAGCCCGGCGGCAAATCGGGATTGGCATTGATGGTTGTTCGCGGCAGCGCTGTTGTTGCCTGAGTTGACGGAATCGCTGTCGTCGGAATGCTTTGAGTTGATGCAGCGGCAACATCGTCGGGTCCGCCAACCATGGGGCCAGCAGGAATCACCGTTGTCGGAGCGGCGGTTCCGATAGGAGTTGGGTCACCGTTACGTCGATTCAGCGCATCGGCCAATGCCTGCACTGGAATGCCATCTCTGAATCGGCGGAGATCGTCGCGAACGGCTTCGGCGGTGGGATAACGAAGATCGGGATCTTTGGCAAGCAGTCGAGCAACGATTGCTTCAAACGCTCGCGGAACATCAGAGGCAAGTTGATTGAGTGGTTGTGGTGCTTCGTGCACTTGCTTGTAAGCAATAGAAACGGGGTTGTCACCCGAGAACGGAACGCGTCCGCCAACCATTTCGTATAACACGATGCCGAGCGAATAGAGATCGCTGCGCGGATCGGGTTGCCCTCCTTGGGCTTGTTCGGGTGACAAGTAAGCAGCAGTTCCCATCACTGCACCAACTTGAGTCAGGTTGCTATCGGCTGCGCTACCGAGCGCGCGAGCAATACCGAAGTCGGCTACTTTCAACTGTCCATTAGAGCCGATGAGAATGTTGCCGGGCTTAATGTCGCGGTGAACAACATTGCCGCGATGAGCAAATGACAAGGCAGCGGCAACTTCGATACCAACCTCGGCAGCTTTCATCGCCGTGATCTGGCCAACATCGTGAAGAGCTTCGGCCAAAGTACGACCAGGAACATATTCCATAGCCATGAAGTAAGTGTTATTACTACGACCCCAGTCGTACACGCTCACGATGTTGGGGTGATTGAGATTGGCAGCCGACTGTGCCTCTCGACGGAACCGTTCGACGAAGGCCGGGTCGGTTGCGTATTCGGGGAAGAGCACTTTGATCGCAACGAGGCGATCGAGCAAGATGTCGCGTGCCAGGTAGACGTCGGCCATGCCACCGCGACCGATGCGCTGTTGCATTTCGTAACGATCGTTCAATATCACTGCGCTGTTGTCCGACATAACTGTTGTCAGGCTACCGAGGTTGATGACCTTGAGACTGTCGCCCCTGCTCAGGAAGGTTTCTCGCTTCTACTATTGGGCTATTGAGCGAGTGCGATGTCGAGCACTTTCTTGGCAACTGGGCCAGCCAAGGTGCCGCCGGTGCCTTCACTGATTTCGGCCGTCGTCCCTTTGAGCATGACGACGATGGCATATTTGGGAGCCTCGGCCGGCGCAAACGCGATGATCCAGGCATGTGATCGTTCGGGTTCACCGGCTGCGTTGAGCTGAGCGGTTCCGGTTTTTGCCGCAGCCTGAATGCCGTTGGCTAGGCGCATGCAGCATTTTGCTGTTCCCTCGTTGACGACACCCACCATCAACTCGGTTAAAAGACTTGACGTTGCGGGTGTCATGGGGGTCTTCCAAACTGTTGGCACTGTTCGTTGCAGTACGCCGCCATCGTGGTCGTAGGTGGCACCGATGACGTACGGCTTCATCATCACACCGCCGTGCGCAATCGAGGCCGCAACCATGGCCATGTGCAACGGGACCATTTGTGTATTGCCTTGACCAAAGCCACCGATACCAAGAAGCGGAAGGTTTTGGGTGAAGTAATCGACATCGCCGAATTGACTACTTGTCGCACGGGGAAGATCAAAAGGAATGTTTTCACCGATACCAAATCTCTTTGCGGCAGCAACCATCTTCTCTGGACCTAACTCGATGGCGGTGCGAGCGAAAGGGGTATTGCACGAACGGCGGAAAACCTCGGGCAAATCTCCGCCACATACTTTGTTTCCATAATTCTGAATTGGATCCGTTGTTTGCGGTGGAAGGAATTCGCTTTCATCGGCCCACATTGTTTCCTTGTTGATGAGACCATCGTCAAGCGCTGCCGCGGTGGTGATGACCTTGAAGGTAGAACCAGGCATATAACGCTCTTGGTAAGCGTTGGCCAATAGGGGTTTGCCCGGTATGTCATCGAGATAATTCAAAATATCGCCGGCAAGTTTGCTGTCTTGCACCGCCACCAGGTTGGTGTCGTATGTTGGCCAACTCCACATTGCTTTGACAGCACCTGTTGCGGGTTCAATGACGACAACACTTCCTTCGCGATTTCCTAAAGCGTCTTTGGCAGCCTGTTGAATATCGGAATCGATTGTGGTTTCGACAGTGCCGGTGGTGTCTTGCCCGTTAAACAGAGATCGAAAACCCTTGAGTTGCTGTTCAATTGTGCGCCCAGACAACACATCGTTCTGCACTTTTTCAATTTGTGTTGCTCCGTAACCAAATGTGAAATAGCCAGTGATTGCCGAATATAAATCACCTTCGGGGTACGTGCGTTGCCAATCAAATTCACTACCTGCTGCGTTACGAACCGAGGTGGCAATAACGACGCCATCGCTTGTACGAATATCACCTCGAGGATCATTGAAGTCACGCACGGTTTGGCGGGTATTTCGTGTGTCTGCGTCAAGAGTGCCCTTTTTACCTATCTGAATGAAATTGAGTTGTACAAACAAAATGACATACAGCACGATGAGTACAACTGCAAAGCGACGGATGCGTTGATTCACGACAGCGCCTCAAGCTCTTCAGGATGTTTTTTGATTCGCCGCTGTGCAAGTCGAGCAGCAAAGCGTTCACCAAAAGTTGCAGTGTCAGGGATTTCACCCAAACGTCGAGCCGAACTATCGCTGACACGAATCAATAGGGCAAGCAAGACATAGTTCGAGACCAAACTTGACCCGCCATAACTCACAAAGGGAAGGGTGATTCCGGTGAGAGGAACGACACGAATGACTCCGCCAATAATAATGAACGCTTGGATTCCAAGAATTGTGGTGAGTCCGACCGCCAAGAGTTTTTCAAACGGACGAGTGGCGCGCATTGCCGTACGAAGTCCGGCTCCGATCATCAATAGAAACGCAATCAGAATTGCGGTCGCACCAACGAGGCCGAGCTCTTCGCCGATCGCTGCGAAGATAAAGTCGTTCTTGGCTTCAGGGATTCGTGTGGGATCACCGAGTCCTAATCCAGTTCCGCTGACTCCGCCACTACCAAGCGCATACATCGCTTGAGCAACTTGATAACCCTTACCTTGATATCGACTCCATGGGTCGAGCCATATCGCGACTCGTGTTTGTACATGATCAAACATGAAGTACGCAGCAGTGGCGCCGGCAACAAACAGGCCTAGCCCAATCACTAAGAAACTTGTCTTTTCAGTAGCCACCCACACCATCACGATGAACAAAGTGAAGAACAAGAGACTTGATCCCAGATCTTTCTGACCAACCATGACGACTACAGAAAATCCCCATGCTGCGAGCAATGGGAGAAGATGTCGGGGTTCGGGTAAGTAAAAGCGACCTACTTTCCATGTACCCGCAGCAATGAGCTCGCGATTATCGGCCAGGTATCCAGCAAAGAATAGAGCTAATGCGATTTTCGCAAATTCACCAGGCTGAAAATTGATGGGACCAACGCTGACCCAAATGCGCGCGCCACCGGATGAAAAACCAAGCCCAGGGACCATGGGCAAGAGTAAAAGTCCAGCTCCGAAAAAGAAAAACGTCCACTTGAATCGCGCTAAATCATTGACACGTTGCACGATAAAGAGAACCGCAACAAACGCAGCAACTCCAACGAAGGTCCATGTTGTTTGTAAACCCGCGAGTCGTTCTGACAAACGAGCAATCATCACGTAGCCGATTCCGTTTAACAGTGTCGCGACCGGCAGCAAAGTCGAGTCAGCCCCATGAGCCAACCAACGCACTCCGATATGCGCTGACATTAAAACCAAAAGCAATGCAGCCAAGAAAGGCAAGATGCGTGGCGGAATGACCGAGTTTTGGCCGAGTGAGGCAAGTGTGTACGCACCAGCAGTAATGATTCCTGCCATGAAGACAAGACGGAATTCGGTAGAACGCCGTCGAGCGGCGATCACATTGTTGGTCTCGGTCACTGGCTCGATGTGATGGCCGAAATAATCACCGTTGCGGTGATTGCTAACGATGCCAACCACATCGCATATGTCGCAACTGTGAACCAACGTGATGGTCGCGTGGGAGCCAAGTGTTCGACAACCACCGCTATTTCTTCGGTGATCGCTGGTTTAGTGACAGTTGGTTGCTCAACAACGGGCGGAATTTCAACAACTTCATTTGCTGGCACTTCAACTTCATCACTCACTGCAAAATCTACGACGACAACAGTGATGTTGTCGCGACCACCGTTGCGATTCGCAAGATCAACTAGGCGATCAGCCAGATCTTGAACTGAAATTGATAAGCGGATCTCCGTTTCGATTTCGTCATCATCGGCCTCGTCAACCAAGCCATCGCTACACATAATGAAGCGATCTCCATCTTCAACGCTCATTGGGAAGGTATCAATATCCACCCATGATTCAATTCCCATGGCGCGCAACACGATGTTGCGTTGAAAGTGAACCCGTGCTTCAGCACGCGTAATGGCGCCGCGATCAACCAAAGTTTGCACATGCGAATGATCTTTAGTGACTTGGCGAAGTTCGCCGTGACGCCACATATATGTGCGACTGTCACCGACGTTGGCAACAACGATCTGATTGTCGGGTGCATTAGTAACGGCAAGACCAGTGAGTGTCGTTCCCATGCCAGTCTTTGATGTGTCGTGCATCGCTTCCATGTAGATCGCAGTATTGGCAGTTGAAATAGCGTCGGCTAACAAACCAGGCGATGAGACACGAACTTTGGGATCGGTATAGACCTCTCGAAGAATGCGCACAGCGATTTCGCTGGCAACTTCGCCGGCGCTATGACCGCCCATTCCGTCGGCAACAAAGTACAAACCTTCAATAGTTACGTAATTGTCTTCGTTCCCATCGCGCACTTGACCCACGTGCGTAGAAGCACCACATGTTGCATGGATCATTTGATGGCCTCAACGATGGCTGAACCAATTTGCACTCGGTCGCCAATTTTGAGATTGACGATCTGATCAATTCGATTGTTATTGACGAAAGTTCCATTAGTTGACGCAAGATCTTCAACATAGGTGCGGCCATCGTTTGTGACGAAACGTGCGTGATGAGTACTTGCGAACTCATCGTCGTCAAGACACATGTCATTGTCGGTGCTGCGACCAACGGTGAAAGGTTGTTCGGGGGTAAAAGTGAATCCTCGAAGTGGTGCGGGAGAAATCACTTTCATACGGGCAACACGATACGGGCGTGGAACCTTGACTGCGCCGACAGGGGAGTCCGGTGTGACTGTTTTCGGTGCGCCAGACCCTTGAGCCGACTTATTGACTGCGGGAATTCGCACTTCATTCCACACCGCCCACAACACGCGAGCAAAGAAAAGGTAGAGCGCAAGCAGGAGAACAATCTTGAGAACTCCGAGCAGTTGATCAGTCATATTTGGTAACCGTGCAACGGTTTACTGGGCCTCATAACGAATGGAATGACTTCCGACCGAAATAATGTCACCGTCGCGAAGTGCCCGTTCGAAAGTGATGGTGACACCGTTGACTTTGGTGCCATTGGTGGAACCCAAATCGTTGACGGCGTAACCCCCGGCCAACGCTTTGATTTCAGCGTGACGACGACTGACATTCGAATCATCGAAGGCAATATCGCATTCGGCAAGACGACCAATGCTGAGTGTGGTTTTACCCAATGTGATCTTTCGATCATCAGGCAAGATGACGCGAGCCACAATTTCGCTGGCGCCGGCTTTGACTACTGACGAGTCAACGTCAATACGACCTGTGCCAACGGATTGATCAATCTCAATCGTGACTGATACAGGGCCACGAAGGTGGTAGTTCTCGTCGGCGCAGTATTCCTTGACGGCCTCGGCGAGTTCGGTGATCAGAGCCGATTCAATATCGGCCAAGGCGGCCTGATCATCGGGAGCAAGTCGGACCACAAACTGATTGGGCACCACGCGGCGGCCCTTCATATCGACATTTCGGTTGCTGTCTATTTCTTTAATGAGTCGGCGGCCGATTTCGATCGGGCGGACATTGCTTTTAAATGCACGGCTGAACACACCCTCGACCATACGCCCTAGACCATCCTCAAAAGATTGCAGACCCACAAATTCTCCTAGAGAGAAACTTCTTGTTGATCGCCTCAGGGTATCGGGGGTTGGGGGGATGGTGAGGGCGTCGGTACCCTACAAGGCGTTACTCGGGCGAGTGGCGAAATGGCAGACGCGCTAGCTTCAGGTGCTAGTGATCGTAAGATCGTGGGGGTTCAAGTCCCCCCTCGCCCACAAAGTTGGTGCACACATCCACTGCCCATTTTTCATGATGGGGCTTTCCCTAGTGGCTGACGCAATAGAGATGAGCCAAACTGTTCTTTGAGACACGGGGGTGTGGCGATGGAAACAGTTGTTCAGGTTGCTCAGGGGCAGTTGCGGGGTTCAGTAGAAAACGGACTACATATATTCAGGGGCGTTCCGTTTGCGGCTCCCATTGATGGAGCAAACCGTTTTCGCGCGCCGCAACCGCGCGAATCTTGGTCGGGTGTTCGAGACGCCACCACGATTGGATTGATTTCACGACAAGCACCCCTGCCACCACCTTTCGGTTCTCCTTTGCCAGAGGCAGGTGCTGATTGTTTGAATCTCAACGTCTGGAGTCCCGACACCTCGGGCTCGTTGCCGGTGTATGTATGGATTCATGGTGGTGCGTTCTACGGCGGCAGCAGTGTCGAGGCGGTTTACGATGGCGCATCGTTTGCCCGTCATGGTGTCGTCTGTGTGACGATTAACTATCGCTTGGGTGCACAAGGCTTCTTGCATCTTGCTGATCACTTCCCAGAATTTGCAGAATCTGGTAATGCTGGATTGCTGGATCAGATCGCGGCTCTGAAATGGGTGCAACAAAACATCGCAGCATTTGGTGGTGACCCAACACGTGTCACGATCGCCGGAGAGTCGGCCGGTGGTATGAGCGTGTCGTCGTTGTTGGCAACGTCTCTTGCAAAGGGATTGTTCACTCAAGCGATTCCGCAAAGTGGAGCTGGTCATAATGGCATCAGTGCCAAGACCGCAAGCGTGATTGCCGGTGAAGTCTTGCGTCGACTTGATGTGAATCCTGGCGATAGCACTGCGTTGGCCCAAGTGTCTGATGAGCGCCTGTTTGAAGTGCAACTAGAAGTAATGGGTCTGGTGCTCGAAGGGGACTCAGATATTTTGGGCGAGGCCGCCGGTTCAATGATGCCGTTTCAACCGACGTATGACACCGCAATTTTGGCGAAGCGACCGATTGAGTTGATTGAGGCGGGATCAGCAGCGGGCATTAAAGTTCTCACTGGCACAACAATGCAAGAGTCATTGGTTTTTATGATCGCGATGTCGCCCATGTTTAACGAAGAGATGCTTGAAGCATTGGTATCTGCAACATTTGGATCTTCCGAAAAAGGTCTTGCGGCATTAGAGAAGTATCGTGCCAATCGGCCAGGTGCATTGCCCCTCCAAATCTCCGCAGCTGTTGAGACTGATCGCATGTTTATTGTGCCGTGTCGTCGACTTGCTGATGCGCAACTCAAACACTCACCAGATGTGTGGACATATCGCTTTGATTGGGCGACTCCGGTATATGACGGAGCACTTGGTGCGTGTCACGCGCTTGAGTTGGTGTTTGTATTTAATAATCTTGGTGATCCTGCAGCGGCGTATTTGAGTGGCGATAATGCACCGCAAAATGTCGCTGATGCAATGCATCAAGCTTGGGTTGCATTTGTGAAGACTGGCAATCCGCAACATGCTGGAATTCCAGAATGGACGAGACACAACATCAACGCGCGACCCATGATGCAGTTCAATACAACATCAACACTTGGTCACAATCTTTGCGCTGATGAACTTGCTTTGTGGGATGGCGTCCTCTAAGAAACGTCTTTGATGCGTTGCCGAAGTTGCACAAAAACTTCTTCGCCAACTATTGCTGTCAATTCTTCAGCCAAACTTTCAATCACTGGTTGTTCGCCGACGTATGTCTCGGGCTCTTCAGTGCACACCCACGCCATCTTGTCACTGTGATCGCCCCAATCAGATTTCTTCCAGCCGCGAACGGTGGCGATTTCGACGTCATCGTCACGCATGACCCAATCAACCTTGATGGGGAGTTGCCAACACACTGAGGGCTTCCAGTCAATGGGCGACTCGTTGTAGGCAAGCGCCCCGAGATGTAACGCACAACCCTCGCCACCCGAGAAGCCGTGGCGATTATGAAAAACGCAAGCACCATCAATCACTCGGGTTGCATCATTTTTCTCATCTCGAAAAATTC
>Ga0194055_10004648_pt1 | contig 10200 bp, 8 predicted proteins | sample SepL449m_MetaG_FD_155482 | JGI IMG/M metagenome (GOLD analysis project Ga0194055, IMG submission 155482) | Anoxic zone freshwater microbial communities from boreal shield lake in IISD Experimental Lakes Area, Ontario, Canada - Sep2016-L442-9m | ecosystem: Environmental > Aquatic > Freshwater >... | reverse complement strand
GATAGTTGCATACTTAACTGCAGCAGAGATCTCTTTATGAGCAATTTCAAGCGAACTCCAAAACGAAGGTCGATAATCAAGATCAAAGATTACTTCGCCACTTCGAGCTTTAAGCAACTCAATTACGGTATTTGAAAGCGGCGCTTGCGAAAGCGTAGATCCAGTAAACCAAAAATACTTGGCAGCCTTAACTGCTGATATTAATGATGCTGAGGTTTCAATTTTAGTATCTGGCGCGCTGCTATCGCGATAAAAAATAAATTCTGGGCTATCTGGATCTTTTATTCCCGCAACCACAATTGGGGTTTTGCCAGCAGGAGTTTTAATTACAAATTCTGTTGAGACGCTGAATTTCTTCAATTCACCAATTGCAAATTCGCCGAGCGCATCACTTGCTACTCCAGTAATTACCGCTGTTTTATGGCCGTATCGAGCGGTCCCGATCGCAACATTTGTAGGGCTGCCACCGACAGATTTCTGAAATGTTTGCGGATCAGATAAGCCGTGACCTTCTTCCTGACCATATAAATCAACACTAATTCTGCCAATGGTGAGGAGGTCTAACATGTGTGGATTCTACATATATGCGCGTAGCAAAGATATCCCGAGCACTCCGATTATCTTTCTGAACGAGATTTTGCTTGACTATATACATGGAGATGCATTCAACCAGCGTGATGACTCTCGCCATAGATTGTGGCGGGTTATTTATCAAAGGCTCGGTACTAGATAGCGCTGGCACTTTGCATGCGCAGCCAGTAGCTGTGCCAACTCCATATCCACTTTCACCCACACATTTGATTCAAACTATTGATGACATTTCAAAAGGTTTACCGAATTTTGATCGCCTAACCGTAGGAATGCCCGGCATGTTGCGACATGGCGTTGTTGTACACACACCTCATTACATAAATGCAAAAGGTCCACGCACTCGAATTGAGCCAGAGTTAGAAAAACAATGGAAAGGTTTTGACATCCAACGAGCCTTTGCTGAACATTTCAAAAAGCCTGCAATCGTTTTAAATGATGCTGAAGTGCATGGCGCTGGTGTAATTAATGGTTCTGGATTAGAAGTTGTAATTACGCTTGGAACTGGACTTGGTTTCTCAATGTTTGACGGTGGAAAACTTGCACCACATTTTGAAATGTCGATGGCACCAGTACGTAGAAACACCACTTATGACACCTGGATTGGCGAGACTGAACTTAGGCGCCTTGGCGATTTATTCTGGTCGCGTAGAATCCGATTAATGGTTGAAGATCTTCGAAAAGTTTTTCATTGGGATCGACTCTATATTGGCGGTGGTAATTCACGCCGAATTCGCACTGAAGTTCTGCAAGTTTTAGGCGATGACGTAGTGATCGTTTCTAATACCGCCGGAATTTTGGGAGGCGTTAAAGCCTGGTCATTGGAGCAAATTTAATTGGATCTAAATAAGCAATTAGCTGGCGCGCCAATTTCTTGGGGCGTTTGCGAAGCAAACGGTTGGGGTTATCAAATTGAAGCCGACCGGGTGTTAACCGAAATGCGCGAATGCGGAATTACTGCAACAGAATTAGGTCCAGATGGTTACCTGCCACAAGATGCAAAAGAGCTTGCCCGTGTTTTAGATGGACATGGCTTGGATCTATGTGGCGCTTTCGTTCCGATAGTTCTACATAAGAAAGATCGCTTGAAAGCTTCTTACGAAAGAGCCCGCCGCCAAGCAGAAGTGTTAGCAGCGCTTAATGCAGGGAATTTTGTATTGGCTACCCCTGCAGAAGATGGCGATTACGACTCTCGAGATCCGATGGATGCGCAAGCGAAGGCAGTATTTTCTGAGTCGCTACCAATGATTACTGAAATTGCAAAAGAATTTGGCTTACAAATGGTGTTACATCCACACGCTGGCACAATGTTTGAAACGCCAAATGACTTAGATTTCTTACTAAATGAAACCGACATCAACTTATGTCTTGATACTGGACATATTGTGGTTGGCGGTGGCAATCCTTTGGATATTGCTAAGCGCGCAGGTTCACGAGTGAAACATGTTCATCTAAAAGATTGCGATGCAGCCGCGGCCGCACGGATTCAAAATCGAACTTCGACTTATTCAACTGAAGTTAAAAATGGCATGTATAAGCCACTTGGGCAGGGCGATGCCCAAATATCTGAAGTAATTCGCTTTCTTGATGGCATTAATTACGAAGGCAAACTAGTGTTAGAACAAGATGTGATGCTAGATCAAGCCCCGGCAATGGGTTCTGGCCCTATAGATGCGGTTCGAGAGAGTATCAATTTCTTGTCATCATTAATTAACGCATAATTCACCGTTTTTAGGGATACCTAGCGCCTTTCGCCTTGACCCAGCCTTGAACATTGCGTAATTTAGGTGGTACCTGTTTGAAGGAAATCGACATCCGGTCTATTCCTAATTACTTGGAGGAGGCACTTTAGTGCGCAAGAACAAACTCGTTTCAGTACTAGCAGCAGCTGGATTAGCAGTAGCCACACTTGGCTTCACTGCATCCACAAGCCACGCTGCGGTATTTCAAGTTCGACTATATGTATCAGCTGATACAAACGTTGAGAACTTGTACCTAAAAGAACTTATTCCAGCTTTTGAGAAGGCTTTCCCAAATTACCAAGTTGATCTTTCTTCATTCGACCTTCATGGAAAAAATGATGCTTTAACTCTCGCGAAGATCATCGCTGCAACAAAAGCTAAGCAGGATGCAGGCTTCGATGTTATTGATGCCGGCTTCGTTCAACAGCTCGGTCTCTCTGGATATTTAACAATCCCTACAACGATGCGAGTACCAAATCTTGTCAACGTGCCAGCTTCATTGATTGCTTTAAGTAAAGGTGGGGTTCCATACCGCGCATCTACAGTGCTTTTGGCGTACAACTCAAGAGTTGTTGCAGCACCACCCAAGACTCTGGACGAATTAATTACTTGGATCAAAGCAAACCCAGGTCGTTTCACGTATAACGTGCCATCAGGCGGCGGCAGCGGATATGCATTCGCGCAAACTGTTATAGATAAGTACCTTACTGCTACAGAAATCAATACCTTGGTAACTGAAATTAATAAGCCGCTACAAGCTAAGTGGAAGACCGGATTTGATGTTCTCAAATCTCTAAATCCTTATACTTACGGCAAAAACGGAACCTACCCATCTAACAACGCTGCAACTCTTTCGTTGATTGCAAATGGATCAATCGATATGGGAACAGTTTGGTCAGATCAGTTCCTCAGCGGTCTAAAAGCTGGAACCATTCCAAGTTATTGGAAAGTTGCTCAAATTAGCGGACCAGCCCTAACCGGCGGACCAGCATTCTTTGGCATTCCAAAGACTTCACGTAATGGCGTTGCTGCTCAGAGGTTCGTTAACTGGGTACTTTCGCCTGCAGCTCAGAACATCATCGTTGGCGGATCACTTAACGGTTATCCAGTAATTCCAGTAACGCTGTTGAGCGAAGCTAACCAAGGCAAGTTTGCTGCTGGTACAGATATCTCAACACTTCGTCCTGGTTACCTATCAAGTAACTCAACTGACTTCAAAAATCAATGGGCGCTTGAAGTTCCTGGCAAGTAAATAGATTGAGCGCTTCGGTTACAAACCAAGTCGCTAAAGAGAGCTTTGGGTCGAAAGACTCAAAGCTCTCTCTTCTTGGTTTCTTCATGGCCTTGCCACCTATTTTGGTGCTCGGCATATTTATCGGGTTGCCAATTGGTTTAGCGTTTTTCTTATCTATTGGTTATACCGGTGGCCTCAACGAAGTAATTTCAATCATCGGGCAAGATATTCGTGGCCGCGAGGGCAAATTATTTACGCTGCAGGCATATAAAGATGTGATCGCCGATCCACGATTTGCCGGAGATTTAAAAACAACTTTAATCGTTTCATCCGTTGCGACAGTTTTTGTTCTAATTTTTTCAATTGGCATTGGCTTATTACAAAGGCTCCGCGGCGGAAAACTTTCCTCCGTGTTGACTGCACTCTCGCTAACACCGCTATTTATTCCGGTAGTTATTTCGTCTTGGGCGCTTTATACATTTTACGGAAGTGCTGGCCTTTATCGCACCATTTTTCAATCTTTTGGTCTTGATATTCCGCAAATAACTTCAACGATGCTAGCCGTAATTATCGGTTCGATTTGGACCTCGCTGCCATTTGCAATATTGATGGTTACATCCGGATTTCAATCAATTCCAAATGCTCTTATAGAAGCCGCCCAAGATGCAGGCGCGAGTTTAATTACCATTATTAGAACCGTAATGTTGCCGCTCGCCTTAATCCCAATAATTATCGTGGCAACCTTTACCTCGATCGGAGTCTTAGGTTCTTTTACTATTCCATTCTTCTTGGGACCAAATCAGCCAACTATGTTTGGCGTGGAAATTACTAATTTCTTTACTGCCTACAATCGACCACAACAATCGGTCGTCATGGCATTTATAGTATTCGCAGCCGCTTCCGGTATTGCCATATCTTATATTTGGGCAAATTTTCGAAGTGCGAAAGAGAGTGGGAGAGTCTGATGGCGAATGATGTCCAGCCGCTTAATCTCCACACTAAGTCAATCGGTGTAAAAGCTATTCTCTTAGCATTTTCAATCTTTATGTTGCTATTAATTGTGGGACCTTTAATCTGGTTAGCCGTTCACGCTTTTGCGGTTGAATGGATATTCCCTAGTTATCTACCAACAGGTTGGACTTTGGAATGGTTCCGTAAAGTTTTTGAAGTTTCGGCACTTGTTTCGGCTATCAAGAATTCGCTAATTATTTCTCCAATCGTAGTAATTGTTTCAGCAGTAATCTGCTTGCCTGCCGCTTATGCATCAGCTCGTTATAATTATTGGGGCCGTAGAACATTCTTAATTATGATGTTTGCATCTAATGCTTTTCCAAAGATTGGACTCTTCGCAACAATTGCAACGCTTTATTATTTTTTAAATTTAATGGGCACGATTGTGGGCGTAATTATTGTTCAAGTACTAGGAACAATAATTTTTATGACTTGGATTCCAGCCGCCGCTTTCGCAGCAGTTCCAAAATCCTTAGAAGAGGCAGCTCGTGATGCTGGAGCCAGTAAGTTCCGGGTATTTCGGACAATTACACTTCGAATGGCAATGCCTGGAATTCTAGTTGCGATGGTTATGTCATTCATTTATGCATTCGATGAAGCACAAGGCACTTATTTAGTTGGTGCTCCATCTATCTACACAATGCCAACTGCGATGTATGCGATTGTCGAAACTTACCCAGTTCAGGTTACTGCAGTGTTTTCGATACTTTTAACGATCCCATCAGTTCTTCTAATAGGTTTGGCACGTAAGCACATCATCGGTGGCCAATTGGCTGAAGGTTTCCAGATCAAATGATGAAAGCGAGTAGATAGCAATGGCTAATCAAAGTGGAGAAGGTCTCGAGCTAGTCGGCCTCCGCAAAATATTAGGTGGTCGAGTAATCATCGATGACTTAAACCTTGTAGTTAACAAGGGCGAGATGGTTTCACTGCTCGGTCCATCAGGTTGCGGTAAAACCACCACCCTTCGCATGATTGCTGGATTTTTAATTCCAGAATCTGGAAAAGTTTTCCTAGCCGGAAAAGATGTCACTGAAATAGGACCAGAGAAACGCCCGAGCGCAATGGTCTTTCAGAATTATGCGCTCTGGCCACACATGACAGTTTTTAAGAACGTTGCTTATCCGCTAAAAGTAAGAAAAATGTCGAAGTCCGAGATTGAAAAACGAGTACACGATGTCCTTGGCTTAGTTAATTTGATGCACCATAAAGATTCGCGCCCAGCTCAAATTTCTGGCGGCGAACAACAACGTGTTGCACTCGCTCGAGCTTTAGTTCAAGAGCCAGACATTCTCTTGCTCGATGAACCACTTTCTAATCTTGATGCAAAGCTCCGCGTTAAAGTTCGTGAAGATATTCGTGAACTGCAACGCCGGCTCGGCATTACCACGGTAATTGTGACCCATGATCAAGATGAAGCACTTTCAATCTCAGATCGAATTGCAGTTATGAATGACGGACGTATTGAACAATTTAGTACGCCACAAGAACTTTATGATGCGCCACAAACTGAGTATGTAGCTAATTTTATAGGTTCATTAAACCGCGTTACTGGATCATACGAAAACGGCGCGATTTCTGCTGGCAGTGATGTGATCGGAATTCGCCCTGAGGATGTTTTCTTTAGCAAAAACCAAGTACCTGGCAGCGTTGCTGCGACCGTTACTTTGGTTGTGCCGCGTGGACATTTTTATGAAGTCTATTTGAAGCGAAACGATGCAGAGTTAAGAGCATTTATTTCTAGCGAAGTTCCAAAAGCTGGCGATGCCGGTTTTGCCAACATCACTAAAGCGCTGATTTATCGGGATGGCAAGCTAGTAAGAACTGCTTAATTCTAATGTCCATTAACTCAACAAATATTTGTGCACATCGCGGCGACTCAAGTCGCTTCCGGGAAAACACAATCATTGCAATTAAATCTGCGATTGATTCTGGTGCAGCTGTTGTTGAGATTGATGTTCGAATTTCCAAAGATGGAAAAGTAGTAGTAATACATGACCCAACCCTAGAAAGACTTTGGGGTTTAGATAGGAATGTTTCCGAAGTTAATTGGTCTGAAATTTCTGAGCTTGGCGCAGCTGAGAATAAAATACCACTGCTTTCTGATGTATTGCCGCTCTTTGAGAACTCTAAATCTGTCTTGATGATAGATATGGAAGAGAGCGATCCCGCAAAATTAGCTTTTGAAATTGCATCAAAGAGCAGTGCAAAGATTTACTGGTGTGGCGATTTAGACGGTATGCGTATCATTCGCTCGCTCTCAGAGAATGCAAATATCTGGATGCCTTGGAATGTTAATGCAACTTTGACATCTGCGGATATTGCAAAGCTAAAGCCAACTTTCATAAATTCCCACTATTCATTCTTAACCAAGAGCAAAGTTGATGCTATTCATGCGCTTGGTTGTAAAGTTTCAATTTGGACCGTTGATGATGAAGCCACAATGCGTTGGGCAAAAGTCATTGGAATTGATTCTGTAACTACTAATGAGCTTGCGCTATTAAAGCGAGTACTTAGCGAACCAGAACTAGCATCAAAGAATGAGAAGAGCGCTGCGGATATTGATCTAGATCGCGCTCTAGTAGTTGCCAGAGATCTTGGAAAATGGGCGATTTTAGTTGCAAAATCGATGGACCCAGGAAAAATTGAATTGAAACAAAATCCAGCAGACATTGTTACCGAGATCGATGTGATGATTGAAGCTCATGTTCGAGAAGTAATTTCGGCAAATTTTCCTGGCCATAATTTCGTGGGCGAAGAGATGGGCGGCACCTATCTTGCCGATCAGCCTGCTTGGTATTTAGACCCAATTGATGGCACCACAAATTTTGCAAACCGCATGCCCTGGAGTTCATTCTCACTTGCGCTAGCTTTTAATCGCACGCCATTACTTGGAATCGTAATTGATCCATGGCGCGATGAACTATATGAAGCAGCAAAAGACAAAGGTGCAAAATTAAATGGCAAGCCACTCAAAGTTGAAAATTTAATTGGGATAGATAATCCGCTGAGCAGTCGAATAGTTTCTACAGAGTTAGCTGCATATCAACCTTGGTCCGGAATGCTTGGGCTACTTGATGAACTTGCGAAAAACTTCTGCACCATGCGAATTATGGGATCCGGAACCTTAACTTTGAATGGCGTAGCCGCTAATCGTGGTGTTGGTGCAGTTATCGGACATTTCAGCCCAATTGATCACCTTGCCGCAGCAATTATTGTGCATGAAGCTGGCGGCGTGGTGTACGACGAGACTGGAACTGTAAACCTATTTCCAGAAACTGGTGGAATTATGACTGCAACGCCAGCGGCTGCGGATGCACTTTACAAAATCTGGCAGAAAGTTATTTCATAAACTATGTCATCTGAAAGTGATGGTGCGCTAGCCGAAGTGGCGGCTCAAATTGCAAAGCTAGAAGAGTTGGTTCGGGTTTTGCTCTCTGGAGCGAGAAAAGACCTGAGTCCAAGCTTTGAAAGAATTGATATTCGCCCCATATTACTCAAGGAAATTCCACACTATCAAATGCTTTCAAATGATGGTCGACAGACCATTACGAAAAATTATCTACCAGGTGAACTAAAAATTGATGAATTACTGCAACAAGGTTATGCAAATATCTTAGTTGAACACTTAGCCGGTTCTATCGCGATTCAATTTACTAAGAAAGATAAAGTAATTGTGCATCGGGATATTGGTATTAATACTCCAGAACTTACACATGACCGAGTGAAAGAACGGTTATTAAAATCATCAGATCCGTTCTTAATTGAAGTAGGAATTTCAGATAGTAATGGCATCGTTAAACCTTCGCGCCAGGATAAATATAAACAAGTCGAAGAGTTCCTCAGATTACTTTGGCCTACGCTAAATTCCGCAATTGATGCGGGGCATATTGAGAAACCGAGCCAGGAGCGCCCACTTAAAATTGTGGACTTGGGATCTGGAAGTGCATATCTAACTTTTGCAGTCCATCAATTCTTAACTTCTAAGAACATTCCGATTCAAGTAGTTGGGATAGATAACCGCTCTGAGTTTCGCGAGAAAAATTCAGAGATTGCAAAAAAGTTAGGAATTTCCAAAACTATTCAATTCAAGGTTGAAACAATTTCAGATACAACTGAAACCAGCGCTGATGTTGCGATTGCGCTTCATGCATGTGATACCGCAACTGATGACGCAATTGCCTGGGCTGTGAAAAGTAAGGCAAAACTATTATTGATTGCGCCATGTTGTCATCATGATCTGCAATCGCAAATTAAAGATTCCCCAGAGCCCTGGTCGCTCTTAACTAAGCACGGTTTAATAAAGGAGCGGCTCTCTGATTTATTGACAGATGCACTTAGAGCACAAATTCTTAAATTGTTAGGTTATCGCGTTGAAGTAATTGAATTTATTGGAGGCGAACATACGCCGCGAAACCTAATGATTAGAGCGGTGCTAACTGGTGTAAAATCTGATGCAACCGAAGCCAAAAAGTATCGAGAATTAGTCGCAATGTGGAAAGTATCACCTTCGCTCTCGAAAAAATTAGCAGCCGAGATGGAATATAGTTCGGATAAGCAACAACCTAAGGATCAAAATGAGCTCCCTCCCAAGCAAGGCTAAAGTAGTTGTAATTGGCGCAGGCATCGTCGGTAACAGCATGCTTTATCACTTAGCTCGACTTGGTTGGCGCGATCTAGTTCAGATCGATAAAGGCCCATTGCCAAACCCAGGCGGATCTACTGGTCACGCATCTAATTTCATTTTCCCAACTGATCATTCAAAGGTAATCTCTACAATAATTGCAGATAGCGTCCGTCAATATAAAGAACGTGGCACATTCACGGCGTGCGGTGGAATCGAAGTAGCTCGCACACCCGAACGTATGCAAGAACTTACAAGACGTATGACATCGGCAAAATCTTGGGGCGTCTCTGATGCTAAGTTGCTAACGCCTTCTGAAGTGAAAGCGCTAGTTCCTTACATTGATGAAACGGTAATTCTTGGAGGTTTCTACTCACCATCAGTTGGAGTCGTGGATGGCCTTCGTGCGGGGACTCTAATGCGCGAAGATGCAATTGCAATGGGAGCAGCGCAAACATTTGCAAATATTGAAGTTCTTGGAATGGATGTAGAAGGTGGTCGAATAAAGCGAGTCCGTACCGATCACGGTGATATTGAAGCCGAGTACGTTGTTATTGCAACTGGTTGTTGGAGTTCAAAATTAGCTGCAATGGCAGGTGCGTACATTCCGCTTACGCCAGCAGTTCATCAGATGAAAGATATCGGGCCAGTTCCATTCTTTAAAGATGCCAAAGGTGATATCGAATGGCCCATTGTTCGTGACATGGATGCCGGCATGTATGAACGACAACATGGAACTTCTCTGGAAATTGGTTCCTACGCGCATCGACCAATTCTTTACTCGCCCGAAGATATTCCATCAAATGCCGCTGCATCACTTTCACCAACTGAATTTCCATTTACGCAGGCTGATTTTGATGTGCAAGATAAACATTCACTTGAACTTATGCCAACAATAGTTAGCGATAAGAATGTGCGTGAAAAGTATGCAATTAACGGAATTCTTTCGTTAACTCCTGATGGCATGTCAATTCTTGGTGAAACTCCAGAGGTAAAGGGAC
>Ga0194055_10004647_pt1 | contig 10200 bp, 9 predicted proteins | sample SepL449m_MetaG_FD_155482 | JGI IMG/M metagenome (GOLD analysis project Ga0194055, IMG submission 155482) | Anoxic zone freshwater microbial communities from boreal shield lake in IISD Experimental Lakes Area, Ontario, Canada - Sep2016-L442-9m | ecosystem: Environmental > Aquatic > Freshwater >... | reverse complement strand
ACCAAGTGATGACAACTCTGCGATCGCTCTCGGTGTTAACCCATCGCCACAAGGCTTATCCCTTGGGAAAGTAGCGGAATCAATGATTGTGACCTGCTTGCCTGCACGGGCTGACCAAGCTGCTGCTGAAGACCCAGCCGGGCCAGCGCCAACAACAAGCACTTCGGTTTCAATTACAGTCACAGTGCAATTCTCGCCTACTGTGCAAGTTATTGCACATCACGGTTGGATAACGAAGGCGAAACATTAGCGTTAACTCACCCGTGCCAGCGATAAGGCTCTACCATTTTGTTACTGCAACAGATCGTGAGTTAAGTATGCGTATGCAAACCCGCCTAAGTTTGGCGGCTACCGGAGTTATCGCCATCGTGGCGATTTCTATCGGCAGTGCATCTGTGATTAATCACTTCAACTCGGCAGTAAACAACATAGATGCTCAATTACAGAGCGCCATTAATACTGTTGGGGCTTCAGAGCGTGATCCGATTACCGCAGTGTTGGAATACACCAACTACAGCGAGATTCCACTGGCAGTTACCTATGTTTCAGCCGATCGTTCAGTTGCTGCACTTAGCGGAAACCGAAATCTAATTACTAAAGCACCAAGTGATTTATTTCTAAAACAGGCAAGTACCAAAGCGCAGAACTACGGCGACGCAGAAGACCTCCGAGTGAAAACACTTTACATCGGCGATAAAGAATATTTGATTTTTGTAAGTTCCCTTTCGCCGGTTTTGAAAGACCGATCGAATGAAATCCGAATCTTGATCGTAGCCGTATTAGTTTTTGTCTCAATCGGTGTTTTGATTCTCAGTACTTTTATTCACAGTGACATCAGCAAATTGCAACGCCTTATCCAAAGCGCAACAGACATCGCTCAAGGTGAAACCGATGTCCCATTGCCCGAGCCAACTGGTAAATCTGAAGTCGACGAACTTACCGTTGCCCTCGACACCATGATTGGCACGCTGCAAAAAACTGTTGATGCGGAGCGCGGAATTCAAAAGTCAATGCAAAACTTCCTGGGTGATGCCTCACATGAATTGCGTACCCCATTAACAGTTATTAAAAGTTACGTTGAGCTGATTTCACCCGGAAACAACCTCACGCCAGCCCAAACAGATCGGGCACATACCCGAGTTAAATCACAGATTGAACGCATGGAGTCCCTAATTGGTGACTTATTACTACTTGCTGAACTCGGTGAGCGCAAAGAACATACGAAAGATTCGGTTAATTTATCAATCGCGATGCAGCAAGCACTTGACGATTTACACACTTTGCAACCAAATCGAAACATTGTCAGCAACCTTGCTTCCGACACCTACATCTATGCTTCACGGCATCTAGTTGACCAATTACTTGCAAATACTTTTTCAAATATTGAGCGCCATACACCAATCGATTCGCCGATCGAAATTAGTTTGATCAAGGCTAATCACATGGTGACTTTGACCATTGAAGATGCTGGGGCAGGGTTACCAATCGATGTTTACGAACGCGGAATTACTCACTTCCAACGTTTCGATCCATCTCGGTCACGCGATACTGGTGGCAGCGGATTGGGCATGAGTATTATGGCCGCAATTGTGGAAGAAAATGGCGGAAGCATTGAACTTTTCCCAAGTAAATTCGGTGGGCTCGGAACCAGATTTAGCTTCCCTGACGCCGAATTATCGCTCTAGTTGACAGCCTTTACACACTGCCAAAAAGTCGATCGCCAGCATCGCCTAAACCTGGAACTATGTAGCCCTTGTTGTTTAGGTGTGAATCAACTGCCGCGGCAACCAATACGATCTGATCATCTCGCCCAACGAACGCTTGCTCGACTGCGCCAATGCCTTCAGGAGATGCCAGGATGCAAATTGCAGTAACTTTTTGCGCACCGCGATGCAACATTAAATCCATCGCAGCAATTAATGTGCCACCAGTTGCCAACATTGGATCAAGCAAAAACACATGACGCCCAGAAAGATCAGCTGGGATGCGATCTGCATAAATAGTTGACGATAAAGTCTCTTCATCACGCATCATGCCTAAAAAGCCAACTTCAGCTGTCGGTAACAAATGCATCATTCCATTGAGCATGCCCAACCCGGCGCGTAAAATTGGGATAACAATCGCAGCGGAACCACTCAATTTCACACCCTGCGCAACGGCAACTGGTGTTTGTACTTCTACTGCTTCAACTTCGATATTTTGTGTTGCTTCATAGGCAAGTAAAGTAACCAACTCGTCAGTAAGCGCTCGAAAAGTGGCTGAATCTGTGCCTATTGCTCTTAAAGTTGTTAACTTGTGTGACACAAGTGGATGATTAGTCAACAAAATCTGCATGCTCGTCAGAGTACGCGAAACCGCAGCCAAATTCATACCAATCAGGCGCAAAAGTTACTCGTCCGCCCTAAACTCGCACTAGCGGCATCGATTGATGACCTGCTTTTATTGAGAGGAGCCCTGATGAAAAAGGGTGTAAAAATTGCCTCCATTATTACTGTTGCTGTGCTGATTCTTGCTGGCTGTAGTAAAAAGGATGGCGCTCAAGCTGCTTGTGCACCAAGTGAAACTGGTACATCAAGCGTGAAAGTTGGCTTGGCTTACGATACTGGCGGCAAGGGTGATGGCTCGTTTAACGATGCTGCTTGTGCCGGTTTGGCTAAAGCTCAGGCTGATCTTGGTGTTGGCGTTAAAGAATTAACCGCTGGCGCAAATGAAACTGATGCAAGCCGTGAAGCACGTCTGCGTCAGTTGGCCAAGAACGGCTACAACCCAGTTATCGCTGTTGGTTTCGCATACAGCGCTGCACTAGCCGTAGTGGCAAAAGCATACCCAGATGTTACTTTCGCAATTGTTGACTCAGTTGTTGATGGCGCCAACATCGGTAGCTTAATTTTCGCTGCTGAGCAGGGTTCATACCTGGTCGGCGTTATCGCTGCGAAGGCGAGCACGACTGGTCACATTGGCTTCATTGGCGGTCAAGAAATCCCGCTAATCAAGGCATTCGAAGCGGGTTACATCCAGGGCGCGCAGTCAGTCAATCCAAACATTGTTGTCGAGTCTAAGTACCTCGGTACTGCACAAGATTTCACTGCCTGGAATGTTCCTGAGAAGGCAAAGACTGTAACTGAGGGCATGATTGGCAAGAACGTCGATGTTGCCTACGCAGCTGCAGGCGGTTCAGGTCTTGGCATGATTCAGGCGATGCATGATGCAGGCGCTGGCCACTGGGCTATCGGCGTTGACTCAGATCAGTACAACGTTCCTGCATACAGTGCTTACAAAGACTCAATCTTGACCTCGATGACAAAGCGCGTTGACGTGGCGGTTCTCGATGTAATCAAGGGCGTAGTCGATGGCACTCCACTTGTTGGCATCCAGAACTTTGACTTAGCTCGCGATGGCGTTGGTTATGCAACATCTAACTCAGCTGTAGATCCTTACAAGGCTGATGCTGATGCGGCGAAGGCTGCAATCATTGCTGGCACTATCAAGGTCAACAATAAATAAAGTTAATTACTAATTACTTAGGGCTCAGGTGGAGGAATTCATCTGAGCCCTAAGTATTTCTATCGATTTAGCCGTAAATTAGTAGTGTGCGAAGAATCACCAGAAAGTGACTTCAAGTAATGACCGAAACTGCAACTGCTTTAGCGCTAACTGGAATCTGGAAACGGTTTCCGGGGGTTATCGCGAACAGTAATGTGAATCTATCGGTTGATGCAGGCAGTGTTCACGCAATTGTTGGTGAAAATGGTGCCGGCAAATCTACGCTCATGAAGATTTTGTACGGAATGCAAAAGCCTGATGAAGGAACAATCACTGTTGCAGGCGTGCAAACACAGTTCAATTCACCATCGGAAGCAATAAATCTTGGCATCGGTATGGTCCATCAGCATTTTATGTTGGCCGAAAATTTCACCGTATTAGAAAATATTATTTTGGGCAACGAGCCTAAGCGTGGAGTAAGTCTAGATTTAATGGGTGCAAGGACCCGGCTTTCTGAGCTAGCAACCAAATACAGTCTGCAAGTTCCATTCGATGAATACGTATCCGAACTTGGTGTTGGCGATAGACAGCGGATTGAAATTTTGAAAGTGCTCTACCGCGGCGCTCGAATTCTAATTTTGGATGAACCAACTGCTGTGCTCGTTCCGCAGGAAGTGGATGAGTTGTTCGCTGCACTTCGCGACTTAACGGCTGAGGGAATTACCATTATTTTCATTAGTCACAAACTAGATGAAGTTTTGGCCATCGCTGATCAAATTACCGTCATGCGCGCTGGCACAACAGTGGCATCAGTAAATCCGAAACAACAAACGGTGACTGCAAGCGAACTTGCTGAGTTGATGGTCGGCAGTGAATTACCAAAACCAGATACTTCCGAAAATACTGTGACCGACAAAGTGGTGCTTCGAGTGGCTGATCTAGCGGTGGTTAATGCAGGCGGTAAACACGTTGTTGATGACGTCTCGTTCAGAATTCATAGTGGCGAAATTCTAGGTATTGCTGGCATCGAAGGTAACGGCCAAGCTGAAATTGTGGATGCACTGCTAGGCATAGTTGCCGCAACGGGTGAGATCGAATTTTTGGAAACGAATATCGCTACATGGACAACTCGCAAGCGTCGCGAACACGGCATCGCAGTAATCCCGGAAGATCGAACTCGGCAGGGGCTATTGCTAGAAGCGCCACTTTGGGAAAACCGAATGCTCGGACACCAAACTGAACTACCTAATGCGCGTGGAGCGCTTCTTAATCCTGCTGGTGCTAAGAAAGACACCTTGCGCATTGTTCGAGAATTTGATGTGCGCACGCCAAACATCGAGGTACACGCCAGCGCACTATCTGGTGGTAACCAGCAGAAACTTATTGTTGGCCGCGAGATGTCTGGGAATCCAAAGTTTTTGATTGCCTCACATCCAACACGTGGCGTGGATGTGGGCGCCCAGGCCGCTATTTGGGAACATTTGCGCACTGCGCGCGCTGCCGGGCTTGCTGTATTACTGATTTCAGCCGACTTAGATGAATTAATTGGCTTAAGCGACTCCATCGCTGTATTACTTCGCGGAAAAATTGTGACAACAGTAGATCCGCAAACGGTTACCCCTGCGGTATTGGGAAGTGCCATGACCGGAGCTGGTGCGTGAGTATGGATTACTTGAAGCGACTTGGTAACTCACTGTTGGCTCCACTGCTTGCACTTGGATTGGCATTAGCTGTTACCAGCATCATCTTGGTGGCATTTGGCTCTGATGTTGTGATGGTGTTTCAACAAATGTGGGGCTACGGATCACAAGCAAGTTCAATTGCGCTGATTTTGAACCTCGCCACGACTTACTATTTAAGCGCTGTGGCAGTTGCTATCGGTTTCAAAATGAACCTATTCAACATTGGCGTTAATGGTCAGTATCTTCTCGGTGGCATGGCGGCGGCGGCGGTTGCCGGGCACCTATCTTTACCTTCTTATTTAGCAATTCCTATCACAATCTTTGTAGCGATTGTGGTTGCTGGCGCTTGGGCTGGGATTGCTGGGTGGTTAAAAGTTTCACGCGGAGTAAGCGAAGTCATTTCGACAATCATGCTCAACTTCATTGCACTGGGTGTCATTAGTTACACAATCATCCGCACTCATGTTGGCGAAGACATTTCAGTCAATGTTCGCGGTACCCGAACGATTCCAAAATCAGGATGGATGCCTGGCTTCAAATTGGCGAATTCAGACACCGAAGTTTACGGATTTATTTTTGTCGCGTTACTTGTTGGGATTGGCTACTGGTTTGTTTTGAATCGGACCAGGTTCGGTTACGACTTACGAGCATCAGGTATGTCACCTTCAGCAGCGCTCGCAAGTGGTGTCGATAGTAAAAAAATGATTGCAGTAACGATGCTTATCTCGGGCGGCATCGCTGGATTGGTTGCACTTCCAGACCTGCTGGGCAGCAGCCATACTTACACTTTGAATTTCCCAACTGGCTTTGGTTTTACCGGGATTGCAATTGCCCTAATCGGACGGAACAACCCACTCGGTATCGCGTTTGGCGCATTGCTTTGGGCTTTCCTAGATGTATCAAGTCAGCAACTCGACTTAGTTGGCGTGCCCCAAGAGATTGTCACTATCTTGCAAGGTGTCACTGTGTTGGCTGTTGTAATCGCTTATGAAATTGTGCGGCGTAACAAAGTTAAAGCGCAACAACGAGATGTGGGTCTGGCATTAGCTAATCAGGAAGTTGGTGCGTAATGAAAAAACGTGTGCTTCCTAGAGCCCTTTTGCTACTAAGCGGTGGATTGCTGCTGCTGTCCATCACACGGATGCTTTCGGGCGCCAATGACTTAACTAGCACCGGAACGATGTCAGCGGCTTTTGGACTAGCTGTACCAATTGGCCTAGCCGGCCTTGGGGGCCTGTGGTCAGAGCGAGCAGGTGTTGCCAACATCGGTCTTGAGGGCATGATGATTCTTGGCACATTCGGCGCAGGTTGGGCTGGGTGGCAATACGGCGCTTGGGTTGGGCTAGTAACCGCCGTAATTTTTGGTGCACTTGGCGGACTTCTGTTTGGCGTAGCGACAGTTACTTTCGGCGTTGATCAAATTGTTGCCGGTACCGCGATAAATATTTTGGGGCTCGGGCTAACTCAGTTCTTGGCAAAACTGCTATTCACTACAGCTCCAGGTGGTGGCGCAACTCAGTCTCCACTTATCTTTGGTGAGTTACCAACATTTACTGTTAATGCAATTGCTAGTCCACTAACAAAAATTCAGAAACAAAACTGGTTCTTGATTAGTGACATTTCTGGGCTGATTTCTGGACTGTTCTACCAACTTTCAATACTGACGGTTCTTGCTGTGGCACTCTTTGGTTTCACTAAATGGGTGCTTTGGAATACCGCATTCGGATTGCGCCTTCGAAGCGCCGGCGAAAATCCTTGGGCTGCTGAATCACTTGGTGTTCGAGTCAATTTGTATAAATACTTGGCAGTTACTATTTCAGGTGCGCTTGCCGGTTTAGCTGGCGCATACTTAGCAATTGTCGCCACTGGCGTTTACCGCGGTGGGCAAACTGCGGGTCGAGGTTTCATTGGTTTGGCAACCATGATTTTCGGTAACTGGCGCCCAGGTGGCACTGCTGTAGGCGCAGCAATTTTTGGCTACATCGACACACTCCAATTACGTGACGATGCCAACATCCGCGGACTCGTTTTGTTTGGCACACTTCTGCTTGTGGTAATCGCGGTACTGCTGCTGAAGTCAGGTCGGCGCAATTCTGGACTTGCCTTCATGATTTTTGGCATCGTGATGGGTTCGGCGTTCTTAAGTGCAAACTCATTCCCACCAGAAGTCGCACAAGTTGCTCCTTATCTAACTACCTTGATTGTTTTAGCAACGGCGGCGCAACGGTTACGCCCGCCATCAGCTGACGGCATTCCATACAGAAAAGGTGAGACTCACTAATGAACATCGACTGGGAAGACTTACGCGCCCATGCGCGCGTTGCGATGAAAAATGCTTACGCTCCGTACTCACACTTTCCCGTTGGTGTTGCCGGCCTGGTTTCAGATGGCCGTATTGTGAGCGGCTGCAATGTTGAAAATGCCTCATACGGTTTAGGGCTTTGTGCTGAATGTGGAATGATTTCTGAACTCATCCGAAGTGGTGGTGGTCAATTAGTCGCAGTGGCTTGCGTGGATCAGCATGGCAACGCTCTGATGCCGTGTGGAAGATGCAGGCAGTTGCTTTGGGAGCACGGCGGCCCGGACTGCTTAATTGATGCTACGTCCGGCATTCGGCCTATGAGCGAGATTTTGCCAGATGCATTCGGCCCCGAAGATTTGCAGACGAGAAATTAACATGGTTACTGAACCATTCTCGCCAGCAGAAGTGATTGCAGTTAAACGAGATAAACACCAGCTTTCAAAAGCTCAAATCAATTGGTTCGTAGATGCCTATGTGCGCGGTGATGTTGCAGAAGAGCAGATGGCAGCGATGGCGATGGCGATCTTGTTAAATGGCATGACTCCAACTGAACTTTCAAACTGGACTCAGGCCTACATAGATTCCGGAACAACCATGAACTGGAGCGCGCTAGGTCGAGCAACTGCCGACAAACATTCCACTGGTGGAGTTGGTGACAAAATAACTTTGCCATTGGTGTGCGTTGCTTCTGCTTGTGGGCTGAGTGTTCCACAGTTATCCGGGCGCGGGCTTGGCCATACTGGTGGCACGCTAGACAAACTTGAATCAATTCCAGGTTGGCGAGCGAGCCTTAGCGAATCTGACATGTTTGAGGTCCTGAAAAGCACCGGCGCAGTTATTTGTGCGGCTAACGCAACTTTGGCTCCGGCCGATCGCCGTATTTATGCGCTTCGAGATGTAACCGCAACCGTTGAATCAATAGCCCTAATCTCTGCCTCCATCATGAGTAAGAAAATTGCTGAGGGCACTGGTGCATTAGTGCTGGATGTAAAAGTTGGTTCTGGCGCATTCATGAAAACGGTTGACCAAGCACGCGAGCTAGCGCAAACTATGGTGGCTATCGGGAACAACGCGGGAGTTGCCACTAGGGCCCTGCTTACGGCGATGGATGTGCCGCTGGGGCGCAGTGCTGGCAACGCACTGGAAGTAGCCGAGTGCATTGATGTACTTGCTGGCGGTGGGCCAAGCGATGTTGTTGAACTGACAGTTCGGCTAGCTCAGGAAATGTTTGAAGCCGCTGGTGTTACCCCAACTAAAGACCCGGCGGATTCACTAACTGATGGCAGTGCGATGGACGTGTGGCGCAGGATGATCACGGCTCAAGGCGGTCAAATTGATGCACCACTGCCAACCGCCAAACTTACTCATGTTATTGGTGCTACTCAAGATGGCTACCTAACTAAATTGGATGCGCTAGCTGTTGGCATCGCCTCGTGGCGCCTCGGTGCGGGTCGTGCTCGTAAAGAAGATTCGGTGCAGGCAGGCGCTGGGATAGTGTGGCATGTGGGACATGGAGAGCCAGTTAAAGCCGGTAGCCCACTTTTCACATTGCACACAGATGAGCAAGAAAGATTCGCTGGAGCAATTGAAGCGCTCTCGGGTGGATACTCGATTGGCACTAGCGAAGAAATTTCAGATCGCTTGCCGTTAGTCATTGAAAAAATTCAGTAACTGAGTTACGCAGTACGAGCTGAACCCGGCCTTGCAACAATTTCTAAAAACAGGCACTTTACAAAATCTGTTTTGAAAAATTAATAATCAGTACCTGCATCTACGCCATCTAGAACTGCCCGAGTTCCTGAGAGCCCAAGGCGAGTGGCCCCTGCGGCCACCAACTCAAGAGCAAATTCGGCTGTGCGAATCGCTCCACTTGCTTTGATGCCAAGTTTTCCACCAACAGTTTCTTGCATAATCTCAATTGCCCGAATTTCAGCGCCACCTGCCGGATGAAAACCAGTGGATGTCTTAACAAAGTCAGCACTTGCTCGCATCGCACACAAACTTGCTTGATGAATCTGCTCGTCAGTTAACGCTGCCGTCTCCAAAATAACTTTAAGTAAAGCATCCGGAATCATCATTCGTACTGCAGAAATATCTGCCTCGATAGCTGCCCAATCATTCATAACTGCTCGTCCAATATCGATAACCATGTCAACTTCGTCTGCGCCTTGTTGCACCGCAAGCGTGGCCTCCATGGCTTTGATACTTGACTGATGTTTGCCACTTGGGAAACCGCATACCGTCGCGACTTTAATTTGCTCTCCAACAGTTTGCTTGGCTAGTTCAACAAAAGTTGGTGAGATGCAAACTGAGTAAGTGCCAAGCTCAATAGCCTCATTGCAAATTGCCACAACATCTGCGTTGGTTGCTTCAGGCTTTAGCAGAGTGTGATCAACTAAATGGGCTAATTCAGAACGTTGCATCGGGTTCTCCTGTTAAAAGTGGTTCAGCTATTTGCGCAAGCTCCGCAAGCCATGAATCAACTGATACCTGCGCTGCAGTCAAATCCTTTTGATTACTAACAGCCTCAAGGTAGCACTTGATTTTTGGTTCGGTTCCACTTGGTCGAATAATTACTCTGGACCAAGTTACGGTGTCATGTGGGTCTAACTCAATTAGCACCGCGTCGGTAGGTGGAAGGTCTTCGCCAACGGCTAGGTCAACAAACTTTGTTATTGGGTACGAGCCGAATCCAGTAAGTGAATCTGAACGTAATTTTTTCATCACAGCTTT
>Ga0194055_10004646_pt1 | contig 10201 bp, 13 predicted proteins | sample SepL449m_MetaG_FD_155482 | JGI IMG/M metagenome (GOLD analysis project Ga0194055, IMG submission 155482) | Anoxic zone freshwater microbial communities from boreal shield lake in IISD Experimental Lakes Area, Ontario, Canada - Sep2016-L442-9m | ecosystem: Environmental > Aquatic > Freshwater >... | reverse complement strand
AGTGCACCGGTTGTCGTAGCCTGCCTCAGCGTCCTCGTTTACCGTTGCATTCACGATCCTGACTGATATTGCCAGAATCAAACCTACACGAGGAACTAGTTCCATGGAGAAAAAAACGATGACACTTGATGACCTCACAGAGGCTTTGTCTGCGAACCCTAAGGTGGCAGTTCGACTCGTATTGCCAGATGGTTCTTTCGTCCCAGCTCACTTTCACGTGACCGAAGTAGGACGGGTGCAAAAGGACTTCATCGACTGCGGTGGTACGTTGCGCCATTCGGTCGCTTGTGTTTTGCAAATTTGGATAGCCAACGATGTGGATCACCGTTTGGAAGCGTCCAAACTTGCCGGAATCCTCCGCAAGGGAATTGCATTGTTCGAATCAAGGGATGTTCCGCTGGAAGTCGAATACGACAGCGGCGTGATTTCCCAGTATCCCGTACTGAAAATTGAGGCAACATCGGAGGGGGTGATTCTCCATCTCGAAACGAAACATACGAACTGCCTTGCACAAGATCGCTGCGGTGTTCGGCTGGATGTGGTGTCTGCATGTTCCGAGTCGGGATGTTGTTAGCTGCTGTGAGTGAGATAGGCTGTGAAGGAGCATTTTCGATTCAACGAGCTCTAGAGTCGTCCGATTCTCTTTGTCGAAGGTTCTCGGCTAGCGCCTCAGGCTCAATTTTTGTTCGTTGTTGTTAGTTCCCTATTGTCGCGATCGAGGTTGAATATGAATTCTGCGAAAACAGTTTTGTTCGTCTGTGTTGAAAACTCGAATCGGAGTCAGATGGCCGAGGCGTTCGCTCGCATGCATGGGGCAGACACGATTGATGCACAGAGTGCCGGATCGCGTCCATCGGGACGAGTGAATCCAAAGGCAGTCGCGGCGATGAAAGTGCTCGGTTATGACTTGACGACCCACTCCTCTAAGGGCTTGGACGAATTCAACGGTAAGGAAGTCGAAGTCGCAGTCACGATGGGGTGTGGGGACGAATGCCCGCTGGTCATTGCCAAACATCGGATCGATTGGCAGATACCTGATCCCAGAGACATGACCCCCGAAGATTTTCTAGGGGTGCGTGACTTGATCGAACAGAAAGTCAAGGCGTTGATCGCTTCGCTAGATTAACCTTCGAAGATAGTTTGAATCGATCACGGTGAGGCGCTGATGACTCGGACTAACATTGCAACGGAGACCTCCATTGGCAACCATGAAATACAGTCGCGCGTTGAGTTGCAGTTTGCGTCCAATTTGAGCGATTGTCCTGCTCCTTAAAGTCCACTGCGATTCATGGACGTTGAACATCACGGTAGGCGTTTGGTCCTCACAGACGGAACCCGAAAGCTAACCTTCGATACGAAGTGGACCGTGACTTGCCGCAGATCGTGACTCGCCGCAGATAGAGAAGAGATCCATACGGTAACGGTTGTGGAAAACGGAATTTGCGAGAGAATGCTCATCTTGCTCTTCCACGGCCATGTTTTCACTTTTCGTTTCGAGATGCCGAGAGTCTACGCAAGGACTTTCGACGGCGGGATTACTACCGGAAACTCGCTCTGCACGGGAGAAGATCGAGGCAACCAGTGGAACGATTGTTCGCCTCAAGGACATGGTTGCGCGATCCAGCCAGGGTGCCCAAGCTTGTAGAGACCAAGTCGTTTTAGCGTGCCGGTTGTCGCATTTTCGCGAATGACCGATTGCGACGGACTTGGAGCGATGCAGTCAAAACCTGTTCTGTGAGGCGATAGCGTGGGATTAAAACGTCCTGATTTTACCGAACCTGATCGAAAGGCAGCCATATGCTCTCCGTCTTCTGTTCGCCGAGTCGCTACACCCAAGGCAAAAACGCAACCGCCGCTCTGGGAGCGGAAATGGTCGGCTTGGGATTGAGCGGGCCAGCACTGATTGTCGCCAGTCGATCACCGATTCGATTGCTGTCTGAAACCTGGAAAAGCACGCTGGCTGAAGCCGGCATCCCCTATGCGGTGCATGCGTTCGGCGGCGAATGCTCTCTGGCCGAAATCGAGCGGATCACGCAGGTCGCCCAACAGCACAAGTCCCAAGTCATCATCGGAGCCGGGGGTGGCAAGGTCCTCGATGCGGCGCGTGCTGTCGCCGCCGATCTGAATTTGCCCATCGTCAACTGCCCAACCGTGGCGTCGAGCGATTCGCCTTGCAGTGCGTTGTCGGTGATTTATTCGGATGACGGCATTGTGCAGGGGAGTCGTTTCTATCGCAAGAACGCCGATCTGGTGCTGGTCGATACGCAGATCATCGCTCAGAGTCCTCCCCGGCTGCTGGTGGCGGGAATGGGCGATGCGTTGGCAACATGGTTTGAGGCCAAGACATGCGTGGATGGTAGCGTCAAGAACCTGCGAGGGGGCTTGTCGACGCAGAGTGCCTTGGCATTGGCGAAACTTTGCTACCGCACCTTACTGGCCGATGGAGCCGATGCTCTTCGGTCGGTGCAAACGCAAGTCGTGACCCCGGCACTGGAACGACTCGTGGAGGCCAACACGCTGCTGTCAGGAATCGGGTTCGAGTCTTCGGGCCTCGCAGCCGCCCATGCCATTCACAACGGGTTGACCACGGCAAAAGCCACGCATGATTACCTGCATGGTGAAAAAGTGGCATTCGGATTGCTGACGCAGCTCGTGTTGGAGGGACAGCCTCGTTCGGTTCTCCATCGAGTGCTGGGTTTCGCAACCGAGGTCGGATTGCCGATCACACTGGCTGACATCGGCCTGACGGAGTTGCCAAAAGAAGTCCTGCAAAAGATCGCTGTTCGTGCCACCGCCGAGAACGACACCATTCACAATGAGCCGTTTGAAGTGCGGCCCGATATGGTGGCCGATGCGATCATGGCGGCGGATGCGATGGGACGAGCGTGGAAGAAGGCTCACTGCCCGCATTAGAATAACGCCCTGCCCAGCCATCTGCCGAGTAGGGCGTCTCTTTCACCAATTCACTTCTTCTTCCAGACGTGCTTCCGTTCGCCCGTGCCGGATTTGGTGGTGAATTCCTTGGGACGATCTTTGCCCGGTGCAGCGAAGCAGACGGTCCAGACACCGCTCTCCAATTTGTAAATGCCCAAGTAGCGCTTGCCTTTGAGTGGCCCCTCTGTATCCGTCGAGTCGATTTCCTTGGGAGTCTTGGTCGAATCCAGCCGGTGAGTTCCGATGATGGTATCATCGCCTACAAGAACAGTTTGCTTATTGCCTTCGACCGTAAAGCGTGAAGGCAGACTCTTTGAAGATCTGGAACGGTTGCTCGTCGCGTTGTTCAACGACACGCGCAAGAAACTTGGCAGGCCTCTGGGCCGGGATGAGTACGGCATCGATAAGCCTGGGTATCGCGCCGCCGCCGATCGGGAAACCGGATGGGCCAACGCGAACCTGCGATCGCAGTTATTGAAGAACCTTGACCGTGCAAAGGTTGCCCATGGCCGCGACTGTTTCATAGCATGCGAGCCAGTTGCCAAACTGAGCTGGAAGAACAATTTCCTTTGCATAGATAGTAGAACGCATCGGCGAAGTCCACTGATTTTTGGTAGACGAGCAGCGTTTCGAAGGCGAAGGTCATGTGGTTTCTCCAGGATTGGAGTCTACTCGCGCTGCCAAGAAAGAGAGTAGTGAGTAGACCGAGTAGACAAGGAGTAAGGGGAGCGCTGATGAATGATTTCAGGCCCTAGAAAATCTCCGGGGCTTGAATCTCTCTACTCTCTACTTTCTCCTGTCTACTCTCTATTCGCCGAAGGCGAATCGCGGTTATCCAGGCCATTGATCAGGCCGCTGAGCATCCGTGAGATCTCCTCGAGTTGCTGCTTCAGCTTCGCATGAAGTTCGTCTGAAATAAGTTTCCGTCGGCGCGCAAGCTCAAGCTGCGGGACGCATTCTTGAACAGAGCCACGGGCGATGCCGAAGAAGTGCTTGCGGTCAGGCTTGGTAAAGCGACCGTTACCTTCGGCGATGTTGGATGCAATCGAGAGTGATGCGCGGTTCACTTGGTCAGCAAGATGGTTGTAGCGGGCCGGGAATTGTTCGGTCAGGTCGCAGACTGCATCGGCGAAGTCGACCGATTTCTGGTAGACAAGCAGTTTTTCGAAGGCGAATGCCATCGTACTCCTCCAAGTTCGGAGTCTACTCGCACTGCAAAGAAAGAGAGTTGCGAGTAGAAAGTAGACCGAGTAGACAAGGAGAAAATTGAGCGGTGATGAAAGTTTCTTGGCCCTGGAAAATCACCAGCTCTCGAAGCTTTCTACTCTCTACTTTCTCCTGTCTACTCTCTATTCGCTTCGCGAATGGAGGATAAGGGACTTGAACCCATGACCTCTTGCATGCCATGCAAGCGCTCTCCCAACTGAGCTAATCCCCCAACAAGTAGCAGATCTCAACAACGGTCGTGTGGCGGGTTCTGTTCCCCGGCCAAACGCCGTCTTGCGAGACGCAAAAGATTATCGAGCGATTTGCTTCGTGTCAAGCGATCCCTGGCGATGCCCGGAAATGCACATTTTCTTCCCTTCGCAATTGCTGGGTCAGAGTGGCGGACTGGAGTACACTAAGGGGATTGTGCACCGCCTCGGTCCCCAGTTTGCCACTTGCCCACCCGCATCCCTATGACTTCACCCTCCGCACCACCCACCTCTGCCGAAATCGATAGCGCCCGAAAGCTCAAAGAGTCTTTTGCCCGCATTCGACATCAGGTTTCGCAAGTCATCGTCGGACAGGATCGCACCATCGAGCAACTCCTCATCGCTATGTTGTCCGGCGGGCATTGCTTGCTCGAAGGGGTCCCCGGGCTGGCAAAAACACTCATGGTGCGCTCGCTCGCCCAGGCCATGGATCTCGATTTCCATCGCATCCAATTCACCCCCGACCTCATGCCTGCGGATATCACCGGCACCGATATCATCCAGCAGTCGGAAAGTGGCGCACGCCAACTCACTTTCGTGCGTGGTCCGGTCTTTACCCAAATCCTGCTGGCCGACGAAATCAACCGTACACCTCCGAAGACCCAAGCCGCCCTGCTCGAAGCGATGCAGGAGCATGCCGTGACGGTTGGCGGTAAAACGTACAAACTCTCCGAACCCTTCTTCGTGCTAGCAACACAGAACCCCATCGAACAAGAAGGAACCTATTCCCTTCCGGAAGCCCAACGCGATCGTTTCCTTTTTCAGACGCTGGTGGATTACCCCACACGTGACCAAGAAGGGGACATCATCGATCGGACCACCGGCTCGTTCGCAGGAAAAATTGAGCCGGTCATTACCGGTCCCGAGATCATCGAGTACCAGCGGATCGTTCGCGTGGTTCCATTGCCCGAACATGTGAAGCAATTCGTACTGGATTTGGTCCGTTCCCTCCGCCCAAAGGAGCCTAATGCCCCGAAATGGGTCGGCCCCTGGGTTCAGTGGGGCCCCGGACCACGCGCTTGCCAGCAAATCGTCGTTGCCAGCAAGGCCCGGGCGTTGCTTCAAGGCCGCCTCCATGTCACCACGGAGGATGTCGAAGCCCTCGCCGCACCCGTCCTGCGCCATCGCATTGTGCCTACCTTTGGCGCCCAAGCCGAGGGGATCGATTCGGATGCCATCGTAGCCCGCTTGCTCAAAGATCTTCCGCGACGACAATCGGTAGGCGCTCTTTAAGTAGGCTTTTTTTACCGGTGCTCTCACCTACCGTAGTCCACCGACATTCCTTGGATTTCCTCCGATAGGCTCTTCTTTTGGCAACAGACTTATCTTCACCACCCTACATTTCCGTGCGTTGGAGCGGTGATTCGCTCGGACGGCTGGATTTGCTCGATCAAACCCTTCTGCCTAGCGAAGTTCGGATGCTGTCTTTGGCAGATCTCGCGGAAGTGCACGAAGCCATCGTATCGCTGCGCGTGCGCGGCGCTCCCGCCATCGGCATCGCGGCAGCGTACGGTGTCGTACTGGGTCTCCAAGACAACATCCGACGCCGCGATTCGACAGCAACCGCGTCAGAAGCGGCGAAAAAAGCATGCGAGTATCTGGCAACCAGTCGCCCCACGGCCGTCAATCTTTTCTGGGCGCTCGATCGGATGCGACGTGTCATCGATAAAAACCAAGGTGTTGCATCGGCTGTCGAATTGGGGAATCAGTTGCTCCGGGAAGCTCGCAATATTCATGATGAGGATCGACGGATGTGCCATGCGATCGGTGAGTACGGTGCGTCCCTGCTCGAACCGGGAACAGGCGTTCTGACCCACTGCAATACCGGGGGATTGGCCACTTCCGAGTACGGCACGGCATTGGCAGCGATCTTCACTGCCCACGCTCAAGGGAAGGAGATTCACGTCTATGCAGACGAAACGCGACCTTTGTTGCAAGGCGCGCGACTGACCATGTGGGAATTGCAGCAGTACGGAGTTCCCAGCACCCTGATCTGCGATTCCATGGCCGCGCAAATCATGCGAGAAGGAAAAGTACAAGCCGTGATCGTTGGAGCGGACCGCATCACTGCCCGAGGCGATACTGCCAACAAAATCGGCACTTATTCGGTCGCGATTGCCGCCAAGTACCATGCGATACCCTTCTATGTCGCCGCACCCACCAGCACGTTCGATCTTTCCATCGTCGATGGAAGCGATATCCCGATCGAACAAAGGAAACCTTCTGAGATCACCGAAGCCTTTGGCAAACGCACGGCGCCGATGGATGTGGCTGTCTATAACCCCGCCTTCGATGTCACCCCCGCGGAATTGATCACGGCCATTGTCACCGAACGAGGAATCATCCATCCTGTCGATGAAGAGCATGTCCGAGCCCGTGTCGATAGACCATCGTCCGTGACGTAAGAGATGGCGATGCCAAACCGACTTTTGAGTTCGTGAGCCTGCGGCGCTAGCCGATTTTCGTACGTCGAAAGAATTCGGCTAGCGCCTCAGGCTCATGGAAACGAAAATCACCTTTGTCGGCTGTGTCGATTGGTAGCACGAGCGAAAGCCAAAATAGGGCAACTCGAAAACTAGCGCCTTGGAGTTGCTGACAGCAGTTTTTTTCAGCGGACTGCTACGTTACCAAAGGGATTCGAACGGTACACAGCGTTCCACCTTTGGGGGCGTTTGCAAATCTTAGTTCGCCGCCGATCCCATGGATCACATTGCGAGTTAAAAAAACTCCCAAACCCATTCCGTCACCCACTTCTTTGGTCGTGAAGAAGGGTTCGCCGATACGACGTGCAACTTCTTCATTGAGTCCTGTTCCGGAGTCCTTGATTTCGATCAGCCAATCTCTTTGTTCTGTTTCCGACATCACGATGGTGGAATGAACAGCCACGGGTTGGTTGGGTTGCGATGCATCGAGCCCGTTTTGCATGAGATTCCGAAGGGCCTGTGAGAGGGCTTGGAGAGGGAGCAACGCCTTGAACTCGGCGACCGCCTTATCTAGTTGGATAACGACCCGATGGGGCTCGCGCATGGCGGAGATGGTCTCATCCAAAATATCTCCTAACCGGACGGGGTGCAGCCGCTCCGCTGCCGCTTCGCCTGCACCACTTTTCATCCGATGAAGGATGTCTTTGCACCGATTCAGTTCTTCGCGGATCAATCCAAAATCCCGTTTCACTTTGTCGGGAATATCATGCTTGTCAAACGACCGTGACAGTTCCCCTGCGATGACAGCGATGGTCGATAAAGGAGACGCTAACTCATGCCCTGCCCCTGCAGCAAGGGTGGCCAATGCTTCGAGCCGTTGGGCTCGCTCGCGGTCCTTCTCGGCAATGGCCAAACGTCTATCCCGCTGGCGGACCTCCATCGCGAGCATCGATACGAAATAGGTCAAGACACCACAGCATGTCGCGAACGCCACGAGAAACGCTGATTTCGTCACGCCCCAGGGTGCGTTGTATGCCAGGGGTGACCCATCAAACGCTTCCAACGGCGTTGCATTCCATAAAAGCCATGCACAGCCGAGAACCGACGCAAAGGAAATGACCACAGCCCAAAAGCGGGAAAGCACCACGCCAGCCACTGCAATATTGGCCACATAGAACAAGATGAACGGATTTGCTGCACCACCCGAAAAGTAGAGGAGACTCGTTAGGATCGCGGCATCGAACAGCAGGAGTCCACCCAGAAATCTCGGGTTGATGAGCGCGGACACCGACTCTGAATCTCGTCGCTCGGAACTGGCTTGAGGGGCAGGCCGGAGGCTGCGACGCACCCATAACCATAACCCTATATTGCTCACAACCGTCAGGAATACCAATCCGAGCAAGGGTTGAAGCGGCAACCGAATTTTTAAAAAGAACCACACTAGGCCGATCACAAGCAATTGCCCAGCAACCGCGATCCAACGCAATTGCGTCAGCCACAGCGCTATCGATGCATCATGCTCCGTTTCGCTGCTCGATCGAACGCTCGACACCTTAGTTAGTTCCCCTCGGAGATGAGAAGCTCGGTATCCCAATTGAGAATTGATATCGACTGCCGGATGCCACTCGGCCAAGCAATCGTGAGCTCTCCTGCCGATGATGCCAGTTCATTTGGCACGCCGAAATGAAGAACAAGGTCGTTGGTTGCGGCATAGGAACCACCGCCAGCGAGTTGACGGACCCAGCTTCGATCACCCACTCGAAGGTTCACTGTGGTGCCAATCGCATCCCGATTGGATCGAGTTCCAATCAAGCGTACGCTCAGCCATTTGCCTTGTCGTTGCGATTGATTCAACACCAGCGCGGCGTCTGTGTTGAGGCGATTGACTGCGTAGTCCATCAGTCCATCCCGATTGAAGTCTGCTATTGCGAGCGAGCGAGACGATTGGGGTTCGGAAAGATACTTGCAGCTGCGAGGGACCAGTCGAAAGTACTTGCCTTCTACATTCTCAAGGATCTGAGGACGTTGTTCAAAGGATGAGCCAATCGATCGCATCTCAATGTGTCCATTGACGACCACGATGTCTTCGTCCCCGTCTAGCTCCATGTCGACGAAGGCCGTTCCCCAACCGACACTTTTCTCGTCCGTGGCAGGTATCCTGGCTAAATTGGAAGCATATGTGAACGACAACTTACCGTTGTTGCGATACAGGGCGCCAATCTCGTTTTGGTAATTCGTAACCCATAGATCTTGCTTACCATCGAGGTTGTAGTCCCCGATCGCGATACCCATGCTTCCCTCGGGGATTCCAACATCATTGCATGCGACGCCGCTGCGACGTGCGATTTCCGTAAATTGAAAACCACCGTCGTTTCGGTAGAGCAAGTTGGGATCAACATCATTGGCGACGTACACGTCGACATCACCATCCGCATCCAGATCCGCTGCGAGCACTCCCAGCCCGCGCAATTTTTCATCTATTCCCATCGTCTGGCTCACGTCTCGAAACTGCCCATCGCCTAGGTTTTGATACATCACATCGGTCAGTCCTCGAAACTCGCGCGGACCGCAGTAGTCCACCACGGATTCTGCGCTTCCAGGGGACGCGGGTGCCTTGCATATGGGATTGAAATCGAAGCTCCAGTTCGCATAGTTCGCAACATACAGATCTAGTAAGCCGTCATTGTCTGCATCAAAGAACGCGGCGGACGAGCTCCATTGTGTATCCGTCAAACCGATAGCGATTGCATCGACCTGCTCAAGGGTTCCGTCTCCTTGGTTGCGAAAGAGTTGCAACCCTGAATAACCCGTGGATAAGACATCCGAGAATCCGTCCGCATCGTAGTCGGCGACGGCTATCGCTGCGTTGTAGATCGCGGAAAGATCCAATCCGGCATCCACTCCCACTTCGACAAACCGAACGTTTTCTAATCCGCGAGAAAGAGAACCGGGATGCCCCAACATGATCTTGCGCTCTAGATCAGGGTGTCCGCCACCGGAGCAAACGATGTCGATACGGCCATCGCGATCGAAGTCGATGGCCGCGATACCCCCTCCCGTCGTTTCCGGAAGAAAAAGGTTTCCCAGTTCGCTTCCATTGCGATAGATCGCTTTGGCCAAATCCCCTTCTTTCCAATCGACAGAAATGTGGGTTTGAGAATCGACATTCGCGATGGGAGTCGAAGTGTCAGAACCTACCTTCTGGCTATCAGGGCGAGGGAGGAGATCCTTATCCGAACTCTTTTCACGGCATCCGGAAAAGACAGCCCAACCGATCAGGAAGAGCCCCAGGAATCGACGCAGTCCGACCAGCCATCGCGTCGGAACCAGCAGATTCATTGCGTTCCTCGGCGTAGATTGATATAGCGT
>Ga0194055_10004645_pt1 | contig 10203 bp, 9 predicted proteins | sample SepL449m_MetaG_FD_155482 | JGI IMG/M metagenome (GOLD analysis project Ga0194055, IMG submission 155482) | Anoxic zone freshwater microbial communities from boreal shield lake in IISD Experimental Lakes Area, Ontario, Canada - Sep2016-L442-9m | ecosystem: Environmental > Aquatic > Freshwater >... | reverse complement strand
CACGTACGCGGCCCACCCACGTGGGGTCTGTACCGACAACATCAGCAGGTGTTGGGAAAATGTGGTTCTCTGGCTCGTCTACTAATTTCACGCCAGCGGCATCGCGCAGAACTGCCTGCGCCGCTTCACGATTTACTGGCTTGGCAAACCGTGCGTGCACTGCCAACGAGTGCGTTGTAACTACCGGCACGCGCACGCAGGTCGCAGAAACTTTGAGATCTGCAAGACCAAGGATCTTGCGTGACTCGTTACGCACTTTTAATTCTTCAGATGAGTAACCGGCTTCTTTGAGCGAACCAGCCCACGGAATAACGTTCATTGCAAGAGGGGCCGGGAACGGTCCGTTGTCGGTAACAACCTTTCGGAGATCTCCCGCTTCGTCGCCTACGTCAGTACCGGCAACTTCAATAAGTTGCTTACGCAGTGCATCGATACCCGCTTGCCCCGCACCAGATGCCGCTTGATAGGAAGCCACAACTAATTCTTCAAGACCATAAGCCTCATGAAGCGCACCCATCGCAACGATCATTGAAAGCGTGGTGCAGTTGGGATTACTGATAATTCCACGCGGACGATTCTTAGCCTCTAGTGGATTAACTTCAGGTACTACCAGTGGCACGTCTTTATCCATCCGGAATGCACCAGAGTTATCGACCGCAACTGCGCCGCGAGCAGCTGCAATAGGTGCCCACTCTGCGGAAACCTCATCTGGCACATCGAACATCGCAACATCGACGCCATCAAATGCTTCTGGTGTGAGAGCGATAACGGTGAGTTCCTCGCCGCGGCAGACGAGTTTCTTACCTGCGCTGCGTGCTGAGGCGATGAGGCGGATCTCGCCCCAGACATCTGGACGATTCGAAAGAATGTCGAGCATGACGGTGCCGACCGCGCCAGTGGCGCCCACAATCGCAAGGGTTGGCTTGCTACTCATCGTCCAGAACCTCCATATACAACGGCTTCTGCTTGATCAGAATCAAGGTTGAAAGCGGTATGCGCCGCTTGAACGGCGCGATCAAGATCAGATTCGCGGCAGAGAATAGAAATGCGAATTTCGGAAGTAGTAATCATTTCGATATTAATTCCCGCGTCGGACATAGCACCAAAGAGGGTGGCGCTAATTCCAGGATGTGAACGCATGCCTGCACCCACAAGTGAGAGCTTGCCGATTTGATCGTCATAAATGAGTGACTCGAAGCCCACTTCACCCTGAATCTTCTTCAAAGTAGCAACGCCGGTTTGGCCTTCGGTCTTAGGAAGGGTGAAGGAGATATCGGTGCGCCCAGTGGCGGCGGCTGACACGTTCTGCACGATCATGTCGAGGTTGATCGCGGCATCAGCGAGGCTACGGAAGATGGCAGCTGCAACGCCTGGACGATCGGGAACACCCACGATGGTGATCTTGGCTTCGCTGCGATCGTGTGCCACGCCTGCGAGAATTGCTTGTTCCATGTCGGCTCCTTCTGGATAGTCCTTCACAACCCATGTGCCTTCTTTATTGGAGAAAGAAGAACGTACGTGGATTGGTAAATCGAAACGACGTGCATATTCAACGCAACGTAGGTGGAGAACTTTCGCTCCACTTGCTGCAAGTTCTAACATCTCTTCGTAAGTAACGCTCTTTAACTGACGTGCTGCAGGAACGATGCGTGGATCTGCTGAAAAGACACCATCGACGTCAGTGTAGATTTCGCACACGTCTGCATCGAGTGCAGCAGCGAGTGCAACGGCAGTGGTATCTGATCCGCCGCGACCAAGTGTGGTGATGTCTTTCGTATCTTGGCTGACGCCTTGGAAACCAGCGACGATTGCAATCGCTCCTTGATCAAGCGCTTCTTGAATGCGTCCTGGTGAAACATCGATGACGCGCGCCCGACCATGTGCAGAGTCGGTGATGATGCCCGCTTGGCTTCCGGTGAAAGAACGTGCTTCATGTCCGAGATTGGAGATGGCCATTGCAAGGAGCGCCATTGAAATGCGCTCTCCGGCAGTGAGCAACATGTCGAGCTCGCGGCCCGAAGGCATCGGGGAGACTTGATTAGCTAATTCAATGAGCTCATCGGTGGTATCGCCCATGGCCGAGACCACCACGACGACATCGTGGCCAGCACGCTTAGTCGCCACGATCCGCTGGGCAACCCGCTTCATCCCCTCGGCGTCTGCGACGGAGGAGCCACCAAACTTCTGCACGATCATTCCCACAGAAGAAGAGTGGCGGAGGTTTTTCCGCTTTTCCAATCTATCTCACATTATGAGACGGCGATCGTCTTACTATTTGAGACGAATCACGCTCAGCGGGAGCAAGTTTTAGTGATCGAAGCTCCGCCGGCCCTCGAAAGCCCGTCCCAAGGTGACCTCGTCGGCATACTCGAGATCGCCACCCACCGGTAGGCCGCTCGCGAGGCGAGTGACCCGAAGGCCCAGGGGTTTGAGCATGCGGGCGAGGTAGGTGGCGGTGGCCTCCCCCTCGAGGTTGGGATCGGTGGCCAAGATGACTTCGGTGACATCGCTATCTGCCAGGCGCACCATCAACTCTTTGATGCGCAAGTTGTCGGGGCCGATGCCTTCGATAGGACTGATGGCGCCACCCAGCACGTGGTAGCGACCGCGAAACTCGCGCGTCTTTTCGATGGCGACCACATCTTTGCTCTCTTCGACAACACAGATGACGGTGTGATCGCGGCGCCCATCGCGACAGATGCGGCATTGATCTTCTTCTGCGACGTTGCCGCAGACACTGCAAAAACGCACCCGCTCTTTTACTTCGCGAAGCACATCGACGAGGCGACGTACATCGACGGGATCTGCTTGCAAGATGTGAAAGGCAATGCGTTGTGCACTCTTGGGGCCCACGCCAGGAAGACGACCAAGCTCGTCGATGAGATCTTGAACTACGCCTTCATACATACGCACACCTTACTTCGTACCACTGACAAGCGCGCGTTATTCCTTCTCGAACTGGCCGATAATCTCGGCGCCTAATTCGCGCGCGAGTAATGCGGCGCCAGAAGTTGCATTGAGCGTTGCATCGTCGTCGCGCTCATCTTTGCGCTCGCTCTTCTTCTCGAGTGCACTCTTCTTCGGTGCCTTAGAGGAAGGTGATGCTTCCGAACCTGAAGGATCCACAATGGCTTCGATGCGACGATCGAGACCCACGACATCGATGATGGCTTGTCGAAGAATTTCATCGCTTCCAGAGCGCATGAAGGAATCACGGGCACCGGAGTTTGAAAGTGAAACGGCCATGACCTTGTCATCCATCGATGCCACTTGCGCACCGGCAGAGATGAGCGACCAGGTGAGGCGACGTCGCGCTTTAACGTTTTCAATGATCTCTGGCCAGAGACGTCGCACACCAAGCAAGTCGATCGGACCGGTGGGCTTTGCAGCCGGCGCACTTTTTACTTCAACCGGAGGAGCGGCAACTGGTGATTCGTCCTCATCGATCGCGCGTGGTGGCGCTTTCTTTACTGGTGCGGCAACCGGTGCCGGCGCATCAGCAGCAGGAGCTTCCTTAGGCGCTGCAATCGGCGCAGCGACCGCGCTCTTCACAGAGGTAGATGGCAGCGCCACATCGCCGCGGCGCTCCAGGCGTTCCAGCCTTGCTAGTACGCCCCGTTCACTATCTTCTGAACCAGGAAGCAGTACGCGAGCGCAGATCAATTCGAGGAGTAAACGTGGAGCGGTGGCACCACGCATTTGCGTGAGCCCTTCGTTCACCACATCTGCAGCGCGTGAGAGTGAACCTCGACCAAAGCGGGCTGCTTGCTGTTGCATGCGCTCCAATTGATCGGGTGGCAATTCGCGGAAGATCGAGTGCGCAGATTGCGGAATGGATTCTAAGACGATGAGATCGCGCAGGCGTTCCAGCAAATCTTGGGCAAAGCGGCGGGGTTCATGTCCCGCTTCCACTAGATGATCGACTGATTGATAAACACTTGCGCCGTCACCTGCGGCAAATGAATCGATTACTTGATCGAGAATTGCACTATCGGTGTAACCAAGAAGTGCGATGGCGATTTCATACGTAACGCCATCGGGACCAGCACCGGCAAGAAGTTGTCCGAGTACCGAGAGCGAATCACGAACTGATCCGCCACCGGCGCGCACCACAAGCGGGATTACACCTTTAGCAACTTTGACGCCTTCTTCTTCACAAATCTTCTCAAGATGCTTCGTAAGGATGCCGGGCGGCACTAAGCGGAACGGATAGTGATGTGTACGCGAACGAATAGTGGCAATCAATTTTTCGGGTTCGGTAGTAGCGAAGATAAAGACCACGTGCGGAGGTGGTTCTTCGACAACTTTGAGAAGTGCATTTGCCGCGCCTGGTCCGAGTTGATGTGCCTCATCAATGATGTAGATCTTGTATCGCCCAGCAACCGGTGAGAAGAATGCCTTCTCGCGCAGATCGCGAGCATCATCAACCAAACCATGTGTGGCGGCATCGAGTTCAACAACATCGATGGAGCCTGGGCCGTTCGCCACAAGGTCCATACAGCTCTGGCATTTGCCACAAGGATCTGGAGTGGGACCCTGCTCGCAATTAAGTGAACGAGCCAAGATGCGCGCGCTCGAAGTTTTTCCGCAACCACGGGGACCGGAGAAGAGATAAGCGTGATGAGTGCGTCCGCTACTCAATGCATTCGAGAGCGGAACGGTGACGTGCTCTTGCCCAATGACGTCGGCAAAGCGCGACGGCCGGTACTTCCGGTAGAGGGCGAGCATAAGCACCTTTCGTAGAGGATCCCCCGCGCACCCAACAGAGCGTGCGTACCCTTGCTGCCTTCCGGCCCTGGGGGAGTTCCGCGCGGTGACGCCGCGCGGGGGATCTGGGGAAAGCATAGAGGCGGGCGCTCACACTGTGTATCTGGGTGCGCCTCCCGCATGAAGCCCCGAACTGGCGACTTACGGGGATTGGGGGGCGGGCCTTAAAGCCCCGTATGCTTCCACGCGGAGGATTCGCATAGTGGCCGAGTGCGCACGCTTGGAAAGCGTGTATAGGGAAACCTATCGCGGGTTCAAATCCCGCATCCTCCGCCATTCATCCTTACGGTGATCTACCTCTTACATAGAGTCACCAAAATGAGAGTTGTACCGCTCGATTGTGGAGCCCCTACTACCGGTGCTTCAAAAATTGCGATCTTGAGGCATGAAATTTATCGCAATTCTCTCCGCCTTTTCAATCGTATTTGCGGTGCCACCCACCATGGCATCAAGTATTGAAAAGAAGGCTCCTTGCCGACTTGAAGTCGACAATGCACACATCTCATCAAATATTTTAATGCAAGAAAACCGCCACGCCGTGAAGGTCATCTTTCGCTCCATCTGCAACATGGACCAGAACCAATTAGAAATCAAACTTCAAATCAAGAAGAATGGACTTTTTATAGATCATGGAGTGACGCCTGTACTAACTAAGCGTTATTCGTTTGTGAGCGCGTTACATACGATTTTGATCCAGGACGTTTACGTTTATTGCAGAAATGCTCAGCGAACCTTGTATTACGGTACCGCTCGAGCGCAGGCGACAATACACGGTAAGATCGTGACGGCACCTCAGGTTGAGTCTAAGAAAAGAGTTCCCCTAGCATGCGGGACTTGAGATATTCTTGATCTATGGAGGACGGAACCGCATCGAGCTATTACCAGTCTGTGCCAGACAGAGTTCCGTTCTCACATCGATTAAATCCGTTTCGCAGAGTCAACTATTGGAGATTGATCCCAGTATTGAAACTCGTGCATAAGAAAAGGTATCTCACTGAATCTAAGCACTTGATAGCGGAAGGTCGCTATGAGGCAATAAGAAGTGGCCTTGCTATTCGGTATGAGATCAATGATGGGTCAGCAACCTTTGACGTATCGCCTGACGGCGGTTCAACCTATTTGAACTACTTAAGGGCACATATAGGAAGCAATCCCGACGAGGAAATTGACGATCTCATTCTCTCGATCGCAACCGTGGAAGCGATGATCCTGACCAAAAAGTGTGTTGTCTATGAATAACCAGAATATTTCAAACAATCATGGCTTCAGTCGACGTCGCCGCCAGTACTATTGAGTATGCGCTCCAATAGAAAGAGATCTGACTCTTTTAAGAGAATTGCGCTCATCCTTCCGTTAGCTCTGGCACTGATCGCTCCGAGTAACCCCGGATTTGCCGCCGCAAAGAAGAAGACTGACCTCCAGATACTTGGAAATGCTAGAGCGGCGAATGCGCGGAGTGAGTTTCTCTTGCAACTAAAGAATGCATCGACTCGCACGCCAAATCTTGAGTATCACATCGACCCCACCATCAATCCTGCGCTCCTCACAGGAATCAAAGTAGACACCGCGCTCAGCGCTGACTTCTGGGCATCACTGCGCCCGATAGACCAAAAAGTTGTCGTGTACATCGCATCGACTGAAAACTTCAAATTCATAGTCGATGAAATGACCCCAAATTCGACTCCGGAAGGTTTGTTTGGCGACTGGCTCGGCCATAAGTATTTGCAAGCACAAAATGAGCCACATGGCTTCTTTGGCGGTGGGGCACCTGCGTTCGATAAGAACGACAACCCGGTTTTTATGGTCTACGCGCCTAACGGGCAAGGACTCGGAAGTGGGTTCTGGACACAGACCACGTCACATGAATTTGTGCATGTAACTCAGCGATATTTGATGGGCGGCAATATGTCGCCGATGCTCGGGTGGGTTATTGAAGGTCAGGCCGATTACATTGGCGCAAACTTTGCCACCCGCAACAACACCGAGGCTTTTGCAAGTTACTGGATACAACTTATTTTCAGTATGGCGCGACCTGACGCGAGCCCGAAGGTTCTGGGTTGGAATCAAAAGCAATTCATTGACTGGTTCAAGAGTAAAGAAGTCACCCTCGCCCCTGAAAAAGCGGGTGATATTCCTGTTGAAAACTACGTGGTAGGTGCTATGGCAAGCCAGTATCTGTATGGAACGTACGGATATAAGAAAGTGAACACGTATTACGACAAACTCGGAAAGATCATGCCCGACTGTGGAGATGGCGACTCTACGACGAACGTGAAATGCAATCCGAGTCGCCAAAAAGCATTTAAAGAAGCATTCGGTGTCAGTATGGCGGAGTTCTATCCCAAGGTCGCCGCCCACATCGTCACGGAAATTGCGTGGGCCAAGAAAAACTCTTCTACGTACCAATCAGATTTACTCAAGATCGCGCCATCACCGTGGAGTAACGCGAAGCCGCAACCTCCTTACGTAGCTCCTGCGAACCTGGGTCCGATCAGCAAGTACGGAAATCCCACACTCGAAGGTCGTAGAGGTGAACCTGGAAGCACTCAATTCGTTGATCCATACCCACCAAACATCGCCGCACCCGGTAGAAGCTGTCTAACGCCAAATGACAAGGCGATTCTCTACGGCGCCACTATGACCTGTGTTGGGACGACGACCGCGGCTAAATGGACGCTAGATCCCGGACAAGTTGTCGGACCCGCTCCAAAACCTTAGATCTCTACGCCGATGTACTTCTTTTCGAGAAATTCGTGAATGCCATCGAAGCCACCTTCGCGACCCAAGCCACTCGCCTTGTAGCCACCAAATGGCGCAGCCGGATCAGAGATCACTCCGCGATTAATAGCAACCATGCCCGACTCCATGGCCTCTGCAACACGCAAAGCGCGACGAAGATCTTGTGAGTAGACGTAGGAGATCAAGCCGTAGGGCGATGCGTTAGCTAATTCGATCGCCTCTTCATCACTTTCGATAATGACGATCGGCGCTACCGGACCAAAGATTTCGTTATTCAAGATGTCGTTATCTTTTGCGACCGTAAGTACGGTTGCGGGATAGAAAGCTCCATCACCTGCAGGAACCACACCACCTGTGGCAACTTTGCCACCACCGGCAATTGCCGAATCTACGAGCGCGGCGATCTTGTTACGTTCCTTCACGGAAACGCTCGGTCCAAGTTGTGCGCCAGCTTCGAGTCCGGATGCAACCTTGAGCCCAGCCATCGCAGCCGACATTCCTTCGGTGAATTCTTTCGCAACTTTCTTCGCCACATAGAAACGGTTAGCGGAGGTGCATGCTGCGCCACCATTTCGCATCTTCGCAATCATGGCGCCAGAGACAGCTGCAGCCACATCGGCATCATCGAGGACGATAAATGGTGCGTTGCCGCCGAGTTCCATGGAAGTGCGGATCACCAGATCGGCTGCTTCGCGAATAAGTAGTGCACCGACTTCGGTAGAACCAGTAAATGAAAGATTGCGGACCCGAGGATCGTGGAGAATCTTGCTAATCGATGGACCGGTAGGAACCGGAAGAATAACGTTGACCACGCCAGCAGGAACGCCCGCACGATTGAGAATATCTACGATCGCGAGCGCAGTGAGTGGTGTTTCTCCAGCTGGCTTCAAAATAGTGGTGCAACCAGCCGCAAGTGCAGGACCTAGCTTGCGGGTAGCCATAGCGGCTGGGAAATTCCATGGCGTAATTAGTAGAGAGATACCCACTGGTTGATGCGTGACCAGAATGCGCTTGTCGCCACTGGGCGCTTGACGGAACTCACCATTAATACGCACCGCTTCTTCAGAGAACCAGCGGAAGAACTCGGCGGCATAGATGATTTCGTTTCGTGCATCTGCGAGAACTTTTCCATTTTCGCGTGTGACGATTTCGGCAAGTGAATCAACTTCGGCGATCATCAATTCATATGCGCGGCGCAGAATTTCTCCGCGGACACGTGGTGCCGTAGCGGCCCAACTCTTCGCTGCAGCATCTGCCGCGTCGACCGCAGCCAGGCAGAGCGCTTCATCGGATGTGGCCACTTCGGCAATAACGCTGCCGTCGCTAGGGTCATAAACCGGGAGACGGCCAGTGCCCTTAGTCCAGGCGCCGTTGATGTAGAGATCGCTAATGATTGCCATGCCTTCAGGTTATCTGAAGGGCTTCTGCGTGGCACTTTTCTGGCGGTGGCGGTGGGATTTGAACCCACGGTGGAGTTACCCCCACACACGCTTTCGAGGCGTGCTCCTTAGGCCGCTCGGACACGCCACCGGGAGAGACGATACCAGGGTGAAATGCGAGGTGAAATTCGCCAGGAAGTCGAACGGGCTACTCCCGGGGTCGCTCCCTTTGTTCTTCAAAGAAGGCTTTCAATTGCTGGGAACACTCTGCTTCTCTGACGCCGGAAATAACTTCCGGGCGATGATTTAGGCGACGATCTCGCAAAATATCAAAGAGTGAACCAGCAGCACCTGCCTTGGGATCCCACGCACCAAAGACCACGCGACCAATGCGCGCTAAAACAATCGCTCCGGCACACATCACGCATGGCTCGAGTGTCACTACCAACGTAGCATCTTCTAAATGCCACGTTCCTAAACGTTCTGCTGCGTAACGAATTGCAAGTACTTCGGCGTGCGCAGTCGGATCATGTTGCGCCTCACGCGCATTTCCAGCTTGCGCAATTATTTCACCGGCAGAATTAATAATTATTGCCCCGACTGGAACATCTGCAGATGTAGCCGCAGCAAAATCTGCAAGCGCCATCGCTTTTTCCATGGTTTGCAGATAGATCTCAGGCACCACACTCATTTAAAACCCCTTGAAATGTCTGCGTTATCGGGAGCTGAAGTCAAGAAAGTTTTCGAACTCACTTCCGAAACCAAGACGATGCGCGATCGCTTCGAGTTGTTCATCAGGAAAAAGTTCCATGTCATCGCAGAGTGCAGCCATCTCCATTGCAGAGAAACCAAGGTCACTAAATATTCCGGCATCGCCCGCTAATTGATCATCGTCATCTGCATCAGGCATCGGAAATCCGAGTCGATCTAATGCTTCGGCGGCGATGGGCCATTCGGTTGCCATCACCACATCGCTTACCAGAATGCGCACATCTTCACCGAGCACGCGAATTGCGATGAAGCACTCATCGTTGATTGACATCAAGCAGATAGCGCCACCATTTTGCGCTTCGTGTTGTAACTCTCTGATGAGCGCATCGATATTGTCGGCGAGATCTAAAGGCAGCGGGTTAACGACCCAGCGCCCGTCTTCGTGCCAGGCAGCAAATGCAAAATCCACCGGGCTCTCAAGGACTTCATTGGTACTCATGAAGACTCCTTTCGACTCCATCGTGGCACGCGGAGAGGCGGTTGGATAGCCACCTCTTGGTAAGTGACCATATCCCCAACTAGGCTGACGGTGTGCGTATACATGTAG
>Ga0194055_10004644_pt1 | contig 10203 bp, 10 predicted proteins | sample SepL449m_MetaG_FD_155482 | JGI IMG/M metagenome (GOLD analysis project Ga0194055, IMG submission 155482) | Anoxic zone freshwater microbial communities from boreal shield lake in IISD Experimental Lakes Area, Ontario, Canada - Sep2016-L442-9m | ecosystem: Environmental > Aquatic > Freshwater >... | reverse complement strand
CTACCTCAATGTTCGACGCCTTCACCAAGGTCGTTGCGCAGGCTGATGCCCGCGGCGAATTCATCAGTTCTGGCCAGATCGATGCTCTGGCATCGATGGTGGCTGAGAGCAACAAACGCCTAGACACTGTCAATCGGATCACCTCTAGTGCATCCGCCATTGTCACCAACGCTGCTCGCACTTTATTCGAGCAGCAACCTGCCTTGACCTCCCCAGGCGGCAACGCCTACACCAATCGCCGCATGGCTGCCTGCCTGCGCGATATGGAAATCATCCTTCGCTATATCACGTACGCGATCTTTGCAGGCGACGCTTCCGTGCTTGAAGACCGTTGCCTTAATGGCTTGCGTGAAACATATCTCGCTCTCGGCGTACCTGGCGCTTCCGTCGCAGTAGGAGTGCGTAGCATGAAAGATGCTGCAATTTCGATTGCCAATGATCGCAACGGCATCACTTCCGGCGATTGCTCCGCCCTGATGTCCGAAGTCGGCACTTACTTCGATCGCGCAGCTGCTGCTGTCGCCTGATCAGTCCGCTTATTCGGTTCACCTTCATCCCCTCCTTCTCACCATGAAGACTCCCCTCACCGAGGCCGTCGCCGCCGCCGACTCCCAGGGACGTTTCCTCGGCAACACCGAGCTCAACGCCGCCTTCGGTCGCTTTGAGCGCGCCAGGAACGCCCTGGAAGCCGCCAAGGCTCTCACCGCCAAGGCCGACCAACTGGTCAACGGCGCTGCCCAGGCCGTTTACAACAAGTTCCCCTACACCACCCAGATGCAGGGCAAAAACTACGCTGCCGATCAGCGTGGTAAGGACAAGTGCGCCCGTGACATCGGTTACTACCTGCGCATGGTCACCTACTGCCTCGTGGCTGGTGGCACCGGCCCCATGGATGAGTATCTGATCGCCGGTCTCGACGAAATCAACCGCGCTTTCGAGCTCTCCCCCTCCTGGTACGTTGAGGCTCTCAACTACATCAAGGCCAACCACGGCATCGCTGGCGACCCCGGCACCATCGCCAACAACTACATCGACTACGCCATCAACGCTCTCGTCTGAAAACAGACCAGTCGTTGTTTCCGCATCGATCTTCTCATGGGCCCCTTACGGGGCCTTTTTTTGGCATGGTGCTTGTACCTTGACAGGAATTGGATTACATCAAGCAAGGCCGGGTCCTGTCTTAGGCCAGGGAAAGCAAAACACCATCCAAAATCACGTCCCAAAAAATTAAGAGCAAAGGCGCTGAAGTTTATCCAGGATCGAATCCGCACTTGAAGTCCAGCTGAAAAGAGCTGAGCGCTGGTTGTAGTAGGCGATGAAGTGCTCAATTTATTGCAATCAGAAGCCCTTCGGGCTATGGCGATCAGCTCCTATCGCTACGCGGAGACCTCCGGCTATGACCGCTCGAGAAGCTGCCACGCCGGATTACTGCTGGGTGATGATCACAAACCAGACTCCACCTGATTAAGCCAGGATATGTAGGTCGGCGTGTAGTGGACGAGGAAACCGTGGCCGCTGCGCCAGCCAGAAGCGGTCTTATCGCTGGGCGGAAGAGCTTCGCTCTACGGCGTGCTTGTGAATGCAGTAGTTGTCGACGATCAGATGCACGTCGAGTTCGCGTGGTACCTCCTTGTCGATCCGACAAAGGAAACTCAGGAACTCCTGGTGCCGGTGCCTCAGTTTGCACTCGGCGATTTCCGCAGCGGTGGCCACGTCCGAGGCTGCAAACAGTATGGTGATTCATGGCGGATGGAGTCGTGGGTGACACCCTCGACGTAGCCCAGACCCATCGGGAACAGCGGCTGGGTCCGACCGAGAGCCTGGATCTGCGTTTTCTCGTCAACTCAGAACACGACTGCCTGATCAGGCGGGTTGAGGTAGAGCCCGACGATGTGTCTTACCTTCACGACAAAAAAAGATTGTTGGGGAGCTTGTAGCCGTCAGGCTTCCGCGCAGCGGTGGGATTTCTGGCGGTGAAGCTGCAGCAAAAAGGTCTATAGACAGCGGTGGGCAGGTGCTTTTGGAGATGCCGCTGGCAGCCGCCAAGGAGCGAGCTGTCCGCTGTGTTCTGCCGTGTGCGGGCATACTCTGCAGTGACCTGTTGATCACCGCGGACACCTGGCATCTTCATAGGTGCGGGGCCCGCCCTGGCCTGAGTTCATTGTCCAAGCCCTCCAGGACGAGGTCCCGGTAACGCTTGCGCCACCTCCCCACGGTCATGCCCGTCAAGCCCATCCGCTTGGCGATGGCCGTATTGGTCCTGCTGCGCGATCGAATGGGGCAACGACCCTGGGTTAGCGATGCTCTGGAGTTGCTGAACCGCATCGCCGCTGAGAACCAGCGGCGGCATCGGGCGACCAACTGCTATGGAACGACTCCCCTCAGGAGACACTCCTTATGGTGGCTGACATTTCCGGAACTGCACACTTGGCAATATGGAGACAGCAAAGGCCTACCGAGCTGCTTCCTTATTGCCGCACCCGGACACCCGAGCCTGCGGGTCGCAGAACCCAACGAAGGGGGTAGGGCGGCTGACCAGATCAACAGAGATGAAGCTTGATGTAGAATAATCTTGACGAGCTTGGCGCAGCTTACAGACGTTGGATAATCAAACAAATCTCATACGCCGATGGTCCTTCCGCTTCTTGCTACAAAGCTGGTTACCATGAATGCACGAGTGAACAGCTTCTCAGTGCCCGGCGGACAGGGCAGCCGTGAATTCCAGTTCGGAAATGTAGAGCTCAGCGGCAACAGCAACTTTGAGGGCCAGATTGCACAGGCCTATCAACAGATCTTCTTTCACGCCTTCAAAGTGGATCGTGATCCAGCGCTTGAGTCGCAGCTGCGGAACGGCCAGATCACGATGCGGGACTTCGTTCGTGGTCTGCTACTGTCTCGCAAATTCCGAGACGATTTCTACCGCTGCAATAGCAACTACCGCATGGTTGAGCAGGTGGTTAACCGGGTCTTGGGACGTCCTGTACATGGCAACCGTGAGCGACTCGCCTACTCAATCGTGATCGCCCAACATGGTCTCCAAACGTTTATTGATACACTGCTAAATTCAGAAGAATACATGGACACATTTGGGTATAATACCATTCCCTATCAAAGATCACGGACTTTAGCGGGCCAAGCTTTGGGCACCATGCCCTTCAACCAGCAGGCCCCCCGCTATGACAGCGCCTGGAGGGACAAAGCCGCCATGCGAGCTCCCGCCAAGGTGGACTGGCAGTACGCCATCGGCCAAAGACCAGCCTGGCTCGCAAACGCCCCCGCACCATGGGCTCAAAAGCTCTGGCTGAATACAGTGGCAACAGGTGGTTTCGTAATCACGGGACTCGTGCTCTGGATTGCAGTTACCATGCTGAGTACTGGAGCACAATAGAATGAAACGCGCACTAATTAACTGCCTTCATCTATCGACCAACGTATTCATGGTCAATCAAGCCAATAATGGACCCAACTGATGGCCGAAGAGATTGCTCTTACGACGAGCCTTCGGAAGGTGAGCCAGATGAAAATCTTCTTCTCGCAACGAAAACCAAGATGAACGATCCACTTAGCCAGCTCAATGCTCTTATTAACTCCCATCAAGGCGAAGACGAAGTTATTCCTGACGCCAGTCAGCCCAGATTCAGGATATCTCTAAATCCACAGAACCTTGAGCTATGGAGATTAGAACATAGGCATATTGCTGGGAAGGAGGCAAATCTTCTATTGGCTTGCTTGAGTTCAACAGGACCAATTGAAGACACCTCGCTAGGCTGGGTCGTAGGAGCAGCAATTCGCCACACTTATGTAAAAAACCAAGATGATTGCAGGACACTCTTGCATGCTCTTGGCCTAGACTCTGACTTGATAAATTCTGTACTATTGAACTGTCCAGGTATTGCCGGAAAAGTTGCCTGGGCACTTTACCTGGAACGTCATGGCCACCTTATTGCCACACCCGTACTCAATAATAAGCAAGACTCTAAAAACATCACACTTCAAGCCACCACCAGCACCGAAGACACGAAGTGGCTGAACCCAGAATGATCCCATGGACGAAAAACTAAGACAGCTAACGGCCAAAGCGCACATACTCGGCTTGATGTACGATCAATCTCTGCCGCCATCGATTCGCGCGATAATTCGGCAAGCAGATGCAGATGCTCGGCCATTAAGCGATGAAGAATTGGGCATCATCTGTGTCATCTCCACAGTCAATGCTGAAAATCTGCAGAGACTACAGTCAAAATCATCTCTAATCGTTGCCTCTGCCAAGAGTCGATTACTTCGCGAAGATCCAGGCTTAGTCCTGCCCGGTGGAGCACTATACCCTGAGGCAAGAGCGGAGGCGTGTTGGCGCGACTGTTGGCACTTTCTTAGAGTGACCATCTATGCAGTTGCGACAGGACGCCCTGCTTTCACCCATCCTCCCGGAGTAAAGGGGCTTGGCAACTTGTATCGGGAACTAGAGGTGCCAATCAGCAGCATGGCACTGGCGATAGGCTATCTAAAAAATGAGGCAGTTTCAGACTATACTAGCTATTCAAGCCCAAGTGATGCATCGCTTTTAGGAGAGGCACTGTTTCACCTTGAGCAGATGATTCAGCGTATGCTAGAACGACCAAGCTCAATCACTGAGGCTCTCTGATGATCTTGTTGGGGGGCATGATTTCTAACCACAGCATCAACAGGTCTGCCTACATGTTCTGCCTACTTTCCCGCTCCAATTTGGAAAGCTTTGGATGGAAGCCCATGGCGACAAACAAAGTATCGGCAACATTATCCAAGAAAAAAGCAAAACTACAGATGTCATGACTTCAGCTTCCACCATTGCCACACTCTCCTTCTACAACACTACCCCCGAACAACAGGAACCTCCTACCAAAAGGCATACGGGCCCATTTGATGCCAGAGGAGCCGATTGGCGCAACCTCCAACTTGGCGAGACAGATCTCTCCAAGGCGCGATTGTGCCGAGTAGATCTAAGAGGTGTTGACCTTCACGGCTGCCGACTTGAAGGCACGGATCTACGACTGGCTCGATACGATAGCTATACAATATGGCCCAACGACTTCGATTTCCGAAGCAGTGGGGCAATCGGTCCACAGGCAAGACTTAATGGGAGCTTTCTTAACAGTGCTGATCTTTCCGGCATGGATCTGGAAGGCGCTTCGCTTATGGGTGCCTATCTCAGCGGAGCTGATCTCTCTGGTGCTTGCCTACGTGGGGCGCGACTGGCTGGAGCGGATCTACGCTATGCCTTATTGAGAGGTGCATTATGTGAGGAGACTCGATTCCTGAACTGCCAACTTGACTATGTAGATTTCCGTTGTGCAGATCTCAACAATGTTGATTTAAGCAGCGCTGGCTGTGTTAGCGGGGCTGACTTTTCAGGAGCAATCTACCTAGACGCCCTGCGCGAATCTCTGCTTGGCCGCTCCTTCCAGGAACTTGACTGCTGGAACCCACTGACACGCCGAACAACGCGCGAGAGCCTTCATGGATGAAGCCAATTTTGAGTCTGTTGGGAGAATGAAATCTTCAACAACAAATCGAAAACCCCGAGTCGGCGTGCTCCTGCTAAACCTTGGCGGGCCAGAACGTATCCAGGATGTCGGACCCTTTCTATACAATCTATTCTCAGATCCGGAAATCATCCGCCTTCCAGTATCAGCGATGCAGAAGCCATTCGCCTGGCTGATCAGCAGCTTACGCAGCGGCAAGTCGCGACAAGCCTACCGCTCAATCGGTGGAGGTTCGCCGTTGCGACGCATCACCGAACAGCAGGCACGAAAACTACAAAGCAGCCTGCGACAACATGGAGTGGATGCCACAAGCTACGTAGCCATGCGCTACTGGCATCCATTCACCGAATCTGCTGTAGCAGACATGAAGGCAGACGGAGTCGATGAAGTGGTTGTTCTGCCGCTTTACCCACACTTCTCGATCAGCACCAGTGGCTCAAGCTTCCGGGAGCTGCAACGCTTGCGCAATGCTGATCCGGCATTCAGCCGCCTGCCAATCCGCTGCATTCGTAGCTGGTACGACCACACTGGCTACATCCAAGCGCTGGCCAGTTTGATCGCACGCGAAATAAAAGCCTGTGAAGATCCGTCCGCAGCACATGTATTCTTTAGCGCCCACGGTGTGCCCAAGAGCTATGTGGAGGTCGCAGGGGATCCCTATCAGCAAGAGATCGTGGCCTGCAGCAAGCTCATCCTTCAGCGGCTGCAGCAGCAGCTCGGCCATACCAACCCCTTCACCCTCGCCTACCAGAGCCGCGTCGGTCCGGTTGAATGGCTTAAGCCCTACACCGAAGATGCCCTGCAGGAACTGGGCGAGCAAGGGGTGAAAGAGCTTGTGGTAGTGCCGATCAGCTTTGTCAGTGAGCATATCGAAACCCTCGAAGAAATCGACATGGAATATCGAGAGCTGGCCACAGCCGCCGGAGTGAAAAACTTCCGTCGCGTCCCTGCGCTGGACACGGATCCGGCGTTCATTGCCGCCTTGACCGACCTTGTGCAGCAGGCGATGGCCGAAACGGAGATAAATCTTGATCAAGCTGCTCAGCTCCCCGGCAAGGCGAATCCCAACCCACAGAGCAAGTGGGCCTGGGGCTGGAACGACAACTCCGAGCTCTGGAACGGTCGGGTGGCGATGCTGGGGACTATCGCCTTCCTCATGGAGGTGATCAGTCGACAAGGGCCACTGCATGGGCTAGGGCTGCTTTGAAAACTCAGGAATGTCCTATATGGTCGACCGTTGCCAATTAACGCATGGGAAAAGAGATTATGCAGTCAGAATAGAGCCGCAACAACGGGCAGAGCGGGGTGCACCAGTATCACCAGCCAGCATGACAAAGACAGGATTGCGCTTTGTAAAATTGCTGACCGAATAACCCGCTTTCATACGAAGATCAAAAAGTTATCCGAAGAAAGCATTGTCATGCCTTTCGGCCCCGCCTCGATCCTGGGAGTTGAGCGATTCGAAAACGAGCTCCCGCTCGAGCTACTGCCTGGTGATAGCAGCGCCAGCAAAGAGCAGCTGATTCAGGCCGCCTACCGCCAAGTGCTGGGCAACGCCTATGTGATGGAGAGCGAGCGCCAGCTGGTTCCAGAATCCCAGCTAAAGCTGGGTGAGATCAGCGTGCGTGAGTTCATTCGTACCATCGCCAAGAGCGATCTCTATCGGGCTCGATTCTTCGATGCCTGCACACGCTACCGCTATATCGAACTAGCCTTCAGGCACCTGTTGGGTCGTGCACCTGCGGATTTTGAAGAGATGCGTGCCCACGCAGAACGCCTCGACAGTCATGGCTATGACGCAGATATCGACAGCTTCCTCGATTCAGACGAATACCAGCAAGCCTTCGGTGAGTGGACGGTTCCCTTCCAGAGAGGATGGAAGACAGAAAGCTGTCTCACCTTGCAGGAGTTCACTTGGACCTTCCAGTTGCTCAGGGGAGCCAGCAGCAGCAGCCTCAAGGGAAGCCTTGCCGGTAAGGCTTCTCGGCTCGGCGGAAATGCCTATCTCAACCGAGCGGTTGCAGTGATTCCACCCTCCTCCACGGACAGCCAGGGGTGGAGTTTCAGACCATCGTCTAATTTCCAGGATGCCCAGACCCGTTTGGGAGTAGGCGCTGGAGCAGAAGGCCGCATTTATCGAGTGGATGTAACGGCGTATCGTGCCAACAACGTGAAACCAGTTTCTCGTTACAAGAGATCGAACCGCACCTACTACGTACCATTCAATCAGCTATCAACGAAATATCAGCAAATTCACCGCGAGGGAGGAGTAATCGCCAGCATTACCCCCGCATAACTACTCAATAATTACCGCTTGACTCAGAGAATGTCAAAACCGGCTTGGTTGCATATTCAACTACCCAAGCCTGCACTCCCTGATCTTATCCTCCCCGCCCCCCCCTCGTGTAATGACCAACCAATCCTTTGCACTCAGCTTTGGAGCCACGCCACTTCTAGACAATCCGGTTAGCTATAAAGCTGGAGATGATGAATCCAGCCTAAATCTGGTAATCAGCGCCTGTTACCGTCATGTCTTCGGTAACACCATGCCGATGGAAAGTGAGCGGCTCGAATCGGCGGAATCACAACTTAAGCATGGGCGCCTAACGGTCAGAGAGTTCGTTCGTTCCCTTGCTAAATCGTCATTCTACCGCTCACGCTTTTATGAAGCCGTGGCGCCCCATCGTTGCGTTGAATTGTCCATCAAGCATCTACTGGGTCGCCCGCCAGTGGATGAAGCAGAAGTGAGCGCCGAAGTGGCGAGGATTGCTAGCGCCGGCTTTGATGCGAGCATCGATGCCCTCATTGATTCCGCCGAGTACGGAAGTTCATTCGGAGACCACACGGCCCCCTACATCCGCACCTGGAACAGCCCTGCCGGCTCGCCACAATCCGCATTCAATCGCATCGCCGCCCTGGAGCAGAACTTTGCTGGTAGCGATTCCGCGATCGGCTCCAAGAGTAAGCTCCTTGTCAGTTTGGCCAGGAATCAGACCATCACGATTCATGTCCCGGCCCAGGTGTATCGAGCCCAAAGCTTTGGAGGTTTTGGAGGTACAGAAACGGGTCGCACAGCCTTTACGCCTGTGAGACGCAGCAGCAGCGATGGAGGAGATTCCGTGCCCCTGCGTGGCGATCTGTATGTAGGATTCGGACTCGGCCAGCGCAGCCAGGAAATCTTCCAACGTGTCCCTGGAGACACACCCGACCAGATTCAGGGGTTGCTCCGTGCGACCTACCGCCAAGTGATGGGCAACCCCCATCTCATGGAAAGCGAAAGGGTAATCAGCGCCGAAAGCAAGTTCGCCGAGGGGTATCTCAGCACCCGTGAGTTAGTGCGCGCAATTGCCTGTTCACCGGAATACAGGCGTCGCTTCTTCGAAAACAATGCTCCCTATCGCTTCGTAGAACTTAATTTCAAGCACCTGCTGGGACGCGCGCCTGCTAGCCAAGCCGAGCTGAGTGAGCACATCCAGCGGCTGGCCGTTCAAGGCTACGAAGCGGAAATCAGCAGCTACCTTGATGGCACAGAATACCAAAATTGGTTTGGCGAACACACTGTTCCTTTCGCCCGCATCCAAACAGAGAATGGCCGCAACCAGATCGGGTTTAATCGTCACTTGGCGCTGGTACAGGGCTTCTCCAGTAGCGACAGCGTACAAAGTTCCTCCAGCCTGGTGACTTCGCTGGGTGCCAAGGCTCTTCCAAGCGGCTGGAGCACCACCACGGTACGACTGAACCGCCGCTCCGCCTTTAGCGGCTCGGTTGACCCCACAGGAAAACGGTATCGGATTGCGGTTCAGGCGCAACCCGCAGGTGGCCGCCAGCGCACACCCAACGCCAGCTACCTAGTCTCTGGCAAGGACATGACCACGCAATTAGCCTACATCCACCGTCGCGGCGGACGCATCATTTCAATTACTGAAGTTGCCTAAGCCTGGTTACTCTCCCTGCTCTTATTGAGACACTCGTTTCTCCCTTTGCTGTTTTCTCAATGACAACAACCATCACACTCACCACGTCATCAACGCAAGACCAAGCCCATGCGCAGGACGTCCTGCGGGCTGCCTACCGGCAAGTGTTTGGCAATGCGCACTTGATGGAAGAGCAGCTGGTTGCGACCGCTGAAAGCCTATTTCTCCAAGGTGATCTCACAGTTCAAGGACTGATTTCCGCCCTTGCTTGCTCAGACACCTATAGGAAACTGTTTCTCGAGAAGAATGGTCCCTATCGGTTCGTTGAACTCAACTTCAAACACCTGCTGGGCCGAGCACCACGCAACCAAACAGAACTGAGCGAGCATGTTCAGCGACTGGCCGCTGAAGGGTATCAAGCCGAAATCGACAGCTACGTCTATTCGACTGAGTACGCGGATGCCTTCGGTTTCGATACCGTTCCTTACTCGCGTACCACCGTTACCACAACTGGAGAAAGCAATCTCACATATGTGCGTTCCCTGAGTTTAAGGGGTGATTCCGCTGCCTTTGATGGGGGTAAACGCCCGATCCTAAAAGCAAGCCTTGCAACGGGTTCGGCCCCGGTTTCTACTACTCGTGGTAATCGGGGGGCAAATTCAAGCCGCGATCAGCGTCGTTATCGCATCAGCTGGAGTACGTTGTCGCCCACCGGAATGAACCGCCGAGCGGTTCAAGTGTCCGTTGTCCCCTACAGCAGCCTCACCTCA
>Ga0194055_10004640_pt1 | contig 10211 bp, 10 predicted proteins | sample SepL449m_MetaG_FD_155482 | JGI IMG/M metagenome (GOLD analysis project Ga0194055, IMG submission 155482) | Anoxic zone freshwater microbial communities from boreal shield lake in IISD Experimental Lakes Area, Ontario, Canada - Sep2016-L442-9m | ecosystem: Environmental > Aquatic > Freshwater >... | reverse complement strand
ACTCAACGACGTGCAGTGTGCCCTCGGTCTTTCGCAACTGGCGAAACTACCGCAATGGGTCGCCCGCCGTCGCGAGATCGCCACTGCCTACAACGCAGCCTTGGCTGAGAATCCCGCTCTTCGCCTGCCTACTGTTCCGAGTGATCGATCAAGCGGCTGGCACCTCTTTCCGCTTCGGCTCACGGGCGACGATCCCGCCCCTAGGCGGGCCGCGGTCTTCACGACTCTTCGCGACCAGGGCATCGGCGTCAACGTTCACTACCTGCCCGTGTATCTCCATTCGTCCTATGCGGAGGCAGGCTACAGGCAAGCCCTCTGCCCGATCGCAGAAGATGCCTACGAGCGACTACTGTCGCTGCCGATGTGGCACGGGATGACGGACGAGCAGGTGAGCCGGGTGACCGATGCTGTGAGTGCTATCGCGGACCTGCCGGCGGCAACGGTGTCTTGAATCACGTGGTCCCTGAACCATTGCCCCGCACGATCGCGATCATCCCCGCCCGCGGGGGCAGCAAGCGGATTCCACGCAAGAACATCAAACCGTTCTGCGGCGTACCGTTGCTCGCCAGGACCATCAGCCTGCTGCAAAGCACCGGTCTCTTTGCCCGGATTATTATTTCCACTGACGACGTTGAGGTTGCGGAGATCGCCACTACCGCGGGCGCTGAGGCGCCGTTCGTGCGCGATCCCAGTTTGGCTGATGACCACACGGGTACAACGGCAGTGATTCGCGACACGATAGAAAGACTTGAGGCGGCTGGCGATCAGTTAGGAATCGTCTGTTGCGTTTATGCGGCAGCGATTCTCGCCTCGCCACGATCGCTTGCTGAATGCAGCACACTGGCCGCGACCGGCTTGTATGATTACGTCCTACCAGTGACGCCCTTTCGCTATCCGGTACAGCGAGGACTACGACTAACAAGTGACAACGGTTGCGAGATGCTCTGGCCTGAAAACCTCACTCGCCGTTCCCAAGATTTGGAGCCGGTGTTTCACGACGTCGGGCAGTTCTACTTTGGGCAAAAGGTTGCGTGGATGGATGAGCGGCCGATCTTTGGACCAAGATCGCGTGTTGTCATTATTCCTCACACGATGACGCAGGACATCGACACACCGGAAGATTGGGAGCGCGCAGAGGCGATCTACGATGCTTTTGTTAAACAAGCATGATCACTTTTAAAACAATCCTGGTTGTCGCGGCACACCCGGATGACGAGGTTCTCGGTTGCGGAGGAACGCTGGCGCGACTCGCCCGCGAGGGCTCGCGCATTCATGTTGCTTTCCTGGCGGACGGCGTCGGCGCCCGGCATCGCTCGACTCAGCCGCCTGATGCAACCGCAGACCCCGTAGAGCGGGAGCCACGGCGGGCGAGCGCACGGAAGGCTGCAGATATCCTCGGCATTCAATCGGTGTCGTTCGACGACTTTCCAGACAACCGTATGGACGTAGTCCCGCTTCTTGAAATCGTGCAGACGATCGAGCGGTTTATCACACGGCACAATCCTGACACCGTCTTCACGCACCATGCCGGAGATGTGAACGTCGATCATCGTCGCATTCACGAGGCAATTACGGCTGCTTGCCGCCCGCAGCCGGGGCATTGTGTCCGTAACATCCTTTGCTTTGAGGTGGCATCGAGCACCGAATGGCAATTACCTGGGTCGTATCCCGCATTCATGCCCAACATGTTTGTGGCACTCGGGGCCGCCGACATCGACAAGAAGCGTCGCGCGCTCGCCGAGTATGCGACTGAATTGCGAAAGGCGCCGCACAGCCGTTCGGCCGAGTCGGTTGATCTGCGGATGCACAGCCGCGGCTCCGACATAGGCGTCGACGCTGCCGAGGCGTTCGTCCTGCAGAGAGCTCGTGTCACGCTCGCCGAGAGCGAGTCCTAAACGGCTTTGTACGAACCCATGCCACTCCGTCCGCTCGCCGAAGCCGACCTCGACATGATTCTCGAATGGAGAAACCAACAAGCAGTCCGCCTGAGCATGTACTCTCAGCATCACATCTCTCCCGAGGAACATCGGGCGTGGCACGAACGCATGAGCAGGGATCCTGCCTGTCACTGGCTGGTCTTCGCGAGGGGCGACGTGCCAGTTGGGGTGGCATACTTCACAAACATTTCCCCAAACGAGCGAACCGCTGAGTGGGGGTTTTACACAGCGCCCCACGCCATCGCCGGCACGGGCACCCTGCTCGGTATCGAGGTGCTGACCTTTGGTTTTCGGATGCTCGCGATCGACACGATCGACGCCGAAGTGCTTGCGTCAAACTCTGCCAGCCTGCGACTCCACTCAAAGCTTGGATTCACTGAGCAACGTCGATTCATACAGCCTCTAAGCGATGGAACACGCTTCGTCCAGGTCGTGCGCCACCGACTCAACGCCGATCAATGGGCGATAACCAGGCAGTCTCTGCTGGCGCCTCTGGAGCGTTTCAACGCAGAACAGAGGCACGAATCAACGTCGCCAGACTGATATAGAACCTGTCGCATTGCTTATTGACGTGTGACTTGATGAAATCATTTAGATGACAGACCCATCCGTGTTCATTATCGCTGAAATCGGCTCGAACCACGCCCAATCTTTATCCGTCGCGACTGAAAGTATCGAAGCTGCCGCCCGTGCCGGTGCCAATGCCGTCAAATTCCAATCCATACAACTCGACGAACTGTACCACGAGCCGACGGAGCAAACCCGAGAGCTGCATCGTCGGATCGACCTTCCGGAGGAATGGCATCAACCACTAAAGGACCACTGCGAGCAGCACAACGTAACTTTCGTCAGTTCACCCACCTATCTGAGGGCTATCGATATCCTTGAGGATGTCGGCGTCGCAGCCTATAAGCTCGCTTCGGCCCAGGTCGCCGTCTTTCCCCAGTTGGTTGACCGCGTCGCCCGTCTTGGTAAGCCGGTCTACCTTTCTACCGGTCTTGTGACTTTCGATGAGCTCGATGAGACAGTCAAAATCTTTCGCGCCGCCAACAATGCGCGGTTCACAATCCTTCACTGCAACAGCGTGTACCCTGCTGAACCAGCCATCGTGCACCTCCGGCACATGAAGACCATAGCGGATCGATATGGTAGCGCTGTTGGTTTTTCCGACCACACTGCATCCAGCACTGCCGCGATTGCGGCGGTGGCGCTCGGGGCCACGGCGCTGGAGAAGCACTTCACGCTTTCCCGCTCCCTCGACACGCCCGACGCGATCTGTTCGATCGAGCCCGGTGAATTTACCGCCTATGTAGCGGCGATCCGCGAGACAGAGCAAATACTGAGTCCCGAGACCGACCGCATGCTTGAAGCATCCGAAGCCGACTTCCGAGCCCGTATACAGCATGGTCTCCTCACCACGACCGCCATTCGTGCAGGAGATAGAATCACTGCCGGTGTCAACGTCATTCTTAAACGGTGCGCGCCGCCCGAATCATTGACGGCCAGCGAATTCTGGCGACTGCCAACCGACCTTGTTGCGACCAGAGCTATCCCGGCCGGGGATTGGCTTCGTGATTCAGACGTCACGTAACCGTACGCCACGCTGGCAAATGTATCACTTTGCAATCTGGCTTAACGCCGCACTGGCACTTTACGCCGCCATACTGGCGGTAGCGCTTCTCGTAATTCTACGGGTCGAGGCCAGTGCCGCGCACGTTCAGCGCACAGTGGATTGGCTTGCGTGTGTGGTTAGCTTCCTACTGGTAGTCCACTGTGTTCGTGGTCTCAACGCTGTTCCCGCGATTTTCAGTCGATGGCACGACCGCCGCAGTCCTATTGTTTACTGGACGCTGCTCACGGTTCTTGCGGCCTGTTCGATCTTTCCTAGCGTTGCCTGCGTAACGTCTCCTTTGCTCTTCGTCACATATGGAATCGGCTTCACAGTAGCAACGCTGTATTCGATTGAGAATATGCTTTTTCAGAATCTGCTGTTTCATCTCGCGATCGGCAACGGTCTGCGGGTTCTCCCGTGTGCGCCCGATTTCATCGCCCGTCTACAGACCACAACGCTCGTGTCGTGCGTCCTGCACTTTGCGATCTTGATGCACAGCGGCGCCGTAGAGAAGTTGCGCGACCCTACGTGGCGGAACGGGGAGGCCGCCGAGGCCTTCTTAAGTCAGCGGCACCTGATCTCCAACTGGTTCGCGGAGTTCGTGCCCCGCATCGATAGCCGGCTTCTCAAGACAAGTTCTTGGTTACTTCTGGCAGCCGAAGGCGTGATGCTACCGGCCTGCCTTCATTCCTCCTCAGCTGTGATCGCAGTGGTAGTCCTGGCTTTGTTTGCAATCTCGCTCTTCACGATTGCCGACCTTTCATTCATCGGACAACTTGTACTTGTGCACCTGGGTATCGTTGCGGTGGGAATCTGGTCGGGGGTCACGATAGACTGGCACCCCTCCCCTGCCGACCTCGCACTCCCGGCCTTTTCAGCCTTCGCTTTTTGCCTGACTCTCACATCGCTCGCGGTGCATGAAGGCCCTTGGCGAGAATCGCTTCGGCTCGGATGGACACAGCACTGCCTCAGCGGCATCAACTGTCCTTTAAGAGTGTTCACAGAGGTACATCTTCGCCACGCTTGGGTTTACCGTTTTTGGGTCGAACCGGGTTTTCTGCCTGATTCGTCGCAAACGTTCACGGAATCAGGCGGTCCGGCTGGCCTGCAACGACTCAGACCGCGCTACTTGCAGTCGGCGATGTACGCTGTCGGCCGGGCGTTTTGCGCTGAGCAATCTGGCGAACCCCTCTCATTAATGCAGCGGTCCCTGATCGAAGCACTCTTGACCACAGCGCGCAGACTCGCTGGTGTGCCGCCTGATGCGCCAGCTGCGATGTACGTCTCTCCTGCATGTCAACTGCGGGGAGACACCACACATTGGATTCGGTTTCGTATCGCGACAACGCCTGTATGTAGCGGTTCGTCGTATGAAGAATGAAAAGGGCTCTGGCCGTCGTCTTTTGATCATTGGAGCCGGATGGGAGCAGGTACCGCTGCTGCAGAGGGCGAGAGACTACGGTTGCACCATCGTGGCCGCGGCCACAGACCCGCAGGCTGAAGGCCTTTCGCTTGCCGACATCGTGGAGATCGCCGACCCTCGCGACCTCCCACGGCTCGTGGAAATCGCAGAGCGGCACGGTGTCGACGCAGTAACGGCTGACGAGTGCGACTACTCGAACTATGCCGCCATGGTCATTCGAAGGGTAAAAGGCTGGCGGTCGGGCCCCATTTCCGCCGTCCAATTCACGACCAACAAGCACTGGATGCGGCAGCGTTGTAAACAGGCTCACATCGTTCAGCCGCGGTTCGCGGCGTGCCGTTCGATGGATGAGGTGAAGGCAGCAGTCGAGTTGATCGATTTCCCTGTAATCGTAAAGCCCGTTGATAATCGTGGCAGCTTTGGCGTGCGGCGAGTCGATTCGGATGCCGAGCTTGAGCCAGCGTTTTTGCACGCTCTGATGAACGCCCACTCTCGGGAAGTGCTCGTGGAGGCGTACATCGACGGCATCCATCTCACGGTCGATGGGTGTGTCGATTCAAACGGGATTCACCATAATCTCGGTATCGCCAGCAAGGAGGTCGCAACTGGCGACAAGCCCATTATTACGGAAGTGGTCTACCCAGCAGAGATTTCTGCTGATCTGTGCTCACTGGTCCTCGATACAAACAGTAAGGTCATTCACTCTCTCGGCATCAGCCGCGGCATCACGCACTCCGAATACATCCTCGACGATCGGGGCCGATGCTTCCTGCTCGAAACCGCGAATCGAGGCGGTGGCGTGATGACCTCGACCCTCATCTTGCCCGCGATAACCGGCGTCGACATACCCGATGTGCTCATTCGGGAGGCTCTCGACATGCCATTCGCAATACAACCCCTGTCTGAACCGCGGGCTGCGTTGCTTGGTTTTCTCGTTTTTCGCCCGGGACGGATCGCCTCGATTACAGGCGTCGATGACGTTCGCTCATTTCCTGGTGTCTTGCATTTGCGAATGCTGGTTAAGCCTGGGGATGCGCTCGTCTCGCCACAATCCGGCGCTGGGCGACATGGCTTCGGGATTTTTGTTGGGAACAGTGTCGCGGAAGTGAGAGAACTCCATCGGCGGGTCGTTGACTGCATAGAGGTCGTGTATGCGTAGCATTTCCGACGAAGCGATCAGGGTCTCGGACCGTATGCTCGTGGACCGATACACGCAACGTCTTCTACGCTTTGGAGACGCCCCCCAGACCTTGGGCTGGGACACTCGTGCGCACCAGGACACGCGATTCGCCATCGCGCTAAGTCTCGCGACTTTCTACGGCAAATCAGTCCTGGACGTGGGCTGTGGCTTGGCTGACTTTCATACGTTCCTTTACGGCAACGGAATTCACATTCGTAGTTATACGGGCATCGATATCAACGAGCACTTACTCGCCCGCTGTCGCTTAAAGCACCCGGCCGCGACATTTGTACTCGGAAACATCCTGCTTGACGATCCTCCGGAGCACTCGTACGACATCGTCGTGGCATTTGGGCTCGTGAACTTTCGATTTAAGGATTTTAGCGCCGCCGACTATGCGGACACTCTCCTGCAGCGGACCTTCGATTTGTGCCGGGACACCGCGGTCGTCGATGCACTCAGCGAACGGCGTGACAACGCCTATGCCGCGGAATCCTTCGTTCATTACCACGCCCCGGCTGAACTCCTAACGAAGGCCTTGGCCATAACACCACATGTCGCTCTTCGCCACAACTACACTTCGATACCGCAACGCGAACTGATGTTGGCAATGCACCGGACACCCCGCGAATGATAGATGCCTTTATCCATGCCGCAGCGATTGCAGACGAGCAATTGTTGCTGAATTTGAAGGATTTTCCTTGGAATCCGTGGCTCGACGATACCCGTCGCATGCTCGATGCGCGCAACGTTGAGCGGGCCGGCGTCTGTATCATGGATGCATCGATTCTTCACCGTCCCCATGACCTATCCATCTTGCAACATGCTATTCGCACTGACCGCTTGTGGTTCTACATAGTACCCAATATCGCGATCGACAACGCGCAGATAATGTCCGCGTCGCGTGCAGGATTTCGTGGCGTCATATTTCATAGTTACCTCCAGCGCATCGATCGCGCTCACTACAGTCGCGTAATTGATCTTGCGCATGCTGGTGTTGACTGTGGCATGGTACCTGGTTTTTGCACCGCATACGGTAGTACGGCCATGTATAGGTACGAGTCACTTCCACTCGTCGCTGCATTTGCAGAGCAGTGTTCGGCGCAGACGATCTTATACCACATGGGAGGCGCTCGGATTTTGGAGGCACTGCTGCTATGTGAAGCGTGGGGGCAGTTGATCCTCGAGACATCGTTCAGTCTTCCCTACTGGATAGGCAGCAGCATCGAGACAGATACCGCATTCGCAATCCGTAAGCTCGGGGCACACCGCGTGATGTTTGGATCCGACTATCCGTTCATTCCGATGGACACGGCGATCCGTGAGCACGGAGACTTCTTCACTCGCCACAGTTTTGAGGCAGCTGACCGAAACATGATACTCGACGGCACTGCAAGGTCGATCTTTCTCACATGACACAACCCGTTGAAAGTAACGTGCAGCTGCTCGACTGCACACTTCGAGACGGCAGCTATGCGGTAAACTTTCAGTTCACACGCCGCGACACGAGTCGCCTGTGCGAAGCGCTTGATCGCGCTGGCGTGCCGTTGATCGAGGTCGGACACGGAATGGGCCTTGGGGCCTCATCCCCGCAGCATGGACTCGCGTATGAGTCCGATTGCGACTACCTCCAAGGGGCCGCCGAGGCCGTGCAACGTGCTGATTGGGGAGCGTTTTTCATCCCCGGCATCGGTACGACCGCCGACATCCGCAACGCTGCGGACCACGGTGCTGATTTCCTTCGGATTGGATCGGAGGTCGACAGTACACATCGTGCCCGTAGTTCGGCGGATTTTGCCCATTCAAGCGGGATGGATATCTACCTGAACCTGATGAAAACGTATGCCATGCCTTTGGCACAATTAGCGCACGTCGTACGCGAAATCGACGGGTGGAACATCTGCAAGGCCATCTACGTCGTCGACTCTGCTGGCTGCATGACACCGGACGAAGTGGCGGCGTACACGCGATGCGTCAAGGACAACGCCGGCTGCGGTGTCGGTTTCCACGGACACAACAATCTTGATCTCGCAAATGCAAATTCGCTCGCCGCTGTGGCAGCCGGCGCCACATATGTCGATTCCACCATCCGCGGGATCGGCCGCAGCGCCGGCAACGCGCAGACAGAAATCCTTGCATTTCTCCTCGCGCGTCGTGGGCATATCGAGCCCTGTGATCTCTTTTCTCTCTTCGAGATCGGCGAGCGCGTGATCGCGCCGCTCAATATCCAGACACAGGGGCTACCGCCACTCGACATCGTCATCGGCATGGCGCGGTTCCACACCAGCCACCTTCAGCGACTGCGTCGGGCTGCCGATGAGCACTGTGTTGACCTTCGACGCCTTATCATTGACGTATCCCGCCTCGACTGCGTTGCCCCATCTGATGCATTGATTGAAGCCACGGCAAAAGATCTCAGCCGCGTGGAGCCCGGAACGTGATCATCATACTCACGGAAGCCGGCGAGGGCATCGGATACGGCCACCTGACCCGCATGACGGCACTTGCCGAGTGCCTTTTGGAGAGTCGCGAACAGGTTCGCATTCTCATCGAGTGGCATGGTCAGCGCGTATGCCCCGACCAGTTGTTGAGCACATTCACCGTCTTCCATCCGTGGTGGGCCAATCCCACGGAAGCAGCTCTTTGCCACAAAGCAGATACCGTGATCGTGGACAGCTACCGATCGCCTCGCGAAACGTATAATGCTCTCTTCAATCGATTTCGCATTGTCGCCGTGGATGACTACCATCGCCTCGATTACCCCGTCCACATGGTCATTAACCCGAACCCCTATGGTGATGCGTCTTGCTATCAACCCACGGCGCTGTCGGCCTTAGCAGGTCCGGAGTACGTGATCCTAAGAAAAGCTTTTCGGCTTAGGAAAGGCCTCTTCCAGGTCCGAGACCGTCTGACTCATGTGGTAATCGCCCTGGGGGGAGACGACCCACTCTCCTTGGGAATACAACTTGGTGTGTGCGTTGCATCATCGGGATACAACGTGACGCTTGTGGGACCGTATTCAAGTCCACCTACCGTTCCTTCAGGCTTGCTCTCAGTCTCGCCGGTTCGATCGCCACTCGATCTAGCTGAGCTGTTCCTCTCAGCCGACGTCGTTGTGAGTGGCGGCGGCCAGACACTTCACGAACTCGCGTGCCTTGGCGTGCCCACGATCGCCATTGAATGCGGCGCGGACCAAGCCCGCAATCTCGATTACTATGCGGCCCAAGGGTTTATTGACATCCCGCCCCATACGGACCAATCGCAAGGCATTGACGAATTTGTTCTTTGCCGTCTCCAACACATGACCTCCCGCGATATCCGCGTCCAAGCGGCCCTCCGGGCGAGGAATGGCGTAGCGGCTAGTGGCGTAATGAATATTGTGCACGCCATTGTTGGCAACCCACAACAAGCGTCTCTCGGAGCGCCGCGGTGACACAACGCTGTACTCGCAATGTTTTCAGCTTTGCGTATAAATATCGATGACACTCTGGTTGTTCTATGAGTGACTTTCAGGCAATGCCACGCGTTGCGAACACGCATAACACGCGTACATGCTTCGGCCGCGGCTCGCCGTCCAGCCGTGACGGCCACCTCTTCAACCGCCGTGCCAGTCTCCTGGGCCGTCACCGAATAAGTGCACCACGCCTTCGACCGCTCACGCTAGGCATGTCCGTGACGATCTCACCGCCTGGGTACCGTTTGCCATGACCCCCCCTTCCGATCCGATAATGCCGATCGTCGACTACACGACACACCCGGCGTTTCGATCCGCGGACAAATGTTCTCAGGATGTTAACGAGCGAGTTACCGAACGTCTCGCACGTATCGACGCGGGCCTCTTCCGGGCGATGAGTGGCGAGTTGGCGAATGCCGTAACGGAGTGGAGCAATCAGACTGCCCAGCATTGGACCGATTTGATCGATTGTGCAAGCCATCTCGAACAGTGTTCATGCGACACGGCGGATCGCTATCGCAAAGCCATACGACAGGCTGAGATCGAGATGCGCTCCATGGTTGCCTACATGACGGAGACACCTGTACGCCTGGACGGCGGAGACA
>Ga0194055_10004638_pt1 | contig 10215 bp, 12 predicted proteins | sample SepL449m_MetaG_FD_155482 | JGI IMG/M metagenome (GOLD analysis project Ga0194055, IMG submission 155482) | Anoxic zone freshwater microbial communities from boreal shield lake in IISD Experimental Lakes Area, Ontario, Canada - Sep2016-L442-9m | ecosystem: Environmental > Aquatic > Freshwater >... | reverse complement strand
CGCGTGGCCCGGCGAGGTCACCACGCCGGGCCACGCGTCGATCCTCGTGCCGAGCCGTGAGCACGGGGCGGTGCGACTTCCGGAGTCACCCGGTGGTGCCCACACCTGCCAGGAGGTCCTCGACGCCCTGGTGGAGCGGTTCGCGGACCAGGAACGGGCCGATTCGGCGGCGACTCCCGGCGCGGCCGCGGAGGAGACGGGATGACTCGCGACTACCCGGCGCCGGTCGAAGGGCTCGTGGTCGAGCACGACGGACCGGTGCTCCGGCTCCGCCTCGACCGACCCGAGCGACGCAACGCCCTCACCGACGCGATCGTCCAGGCGCTCACCGACGCCGTGGAGGCCGCGGGGAGTGACGAGTCGGTGCGCGTCGTCGCCCTGAGCGCGACCGGCGAGCACTTCTGCTCGGGTTTCGACCTGGCGGGCCGGAGCGGCGGTGGCGAGAAGCCGCGGATCGGCTCCACGCAGCGCCGGATGCGCTGGCAGGTCAACCGGCTCGTCCCGACGTTCCTCGAGACCCAGACCCCGATCGTCGTGGCCTGCACCGGCGCCACGATGGGCCTCGGGCTCCACGTGGCCCTGGCCGCCGACTTCGCGGTCGTGGCCACCGACGCCCGGCTCCGGGCGCCGTTCACCACCATGGGTTTCACGCCCGATTCGGGCGGCTCCTGGCTCGTCCCGCGGCTCGTGGGCGTGGCCCGGGCCAAGGAGCTCCTCCTCCTCGGGCGCGAGATCTCGGGGGCCCAGGCCGCCGACTGGGGCATGGTCCACCGGGCGGTGCCGGCCGACGAGGTCGCCGCCACGGCCGAGGCGCTGGTGCAAGAGCTGGCGGCTGCGCCCACGGTGGCGGTCGGGCTGGCGAAGCTGCTGATCCAGCGGAGCACCACCGTCGACCTCGAGCGGCACCTCGCCGACGAGGCGTTGGCGATCGAGTTGTCGAGCCGCTCCGAGGACTTCCACGAGTACCACCGGTCCCGGCGCGAACGGCGTGATCCGGGCTTCACCGGCCGTTGAGCGGCCCGGTGGCCTAACGTCTCCCCACCATCACCGAGAGGAGCCCTCGTGGCCGACCCCCGCATCCGACTCGAGATCGACGGGCCCATCGCGACCATCACCAACGACTGGGTCGAGAAGCGCAACGCGTTCGACGACGACATGGACCTCGCCCTGTTCGAGGCACTGAGCGCCATCCGGTCCGACCCCGGGATCCGTGCGGTGATCTGGCGGGGTGAGGGGAAGGCGTGGTCGTCGGGCCGCGACGTCGGGTCGATCGGGCAGAAGGACCTGCCCATGACCCACCATCAGCTCATGAGTCGAGGTCATCAGGGCATCCTGCAGGTCTTCGAGATCGAGGCGCCGATCATCGTTCCGATCCAGGGTTGGGCCATCGGCGGCTCGTTCCAGCGGGCGCTGCTCTGCGACATCCGCATCGCCGCCGAAGATGCCCGGTTCATGCTGCCCGAGGTCGGGCACGGGGTCATCCCCGACACCGGCGGGGTGGGGCGCTTGTACCAGATGTGTGGCCACGGCGTGGTCAGCGACATGGTCCTGACCGGTCGGCCGATGAGCGCCCAGGAGGCGCTGTCCCACGGCGTGGTGTCACGGGTCGTCCCCAACGACGAGCTCGACGCCACCGCGCGGGAGATGGCCGAGAAGATCGCGGCGGCGCCGGCGGTCACGGTCAAGCTCGCGCGCCGGGTGATCCGGCACCTCTCCGAGGAGTCGGTGCGCTCGTCCATGGAGGACGAGTTGATCTACCAGACGTTCATCAACAAGTCGGACGACTTCGCGGAGTTCCGCGCGGCCCGCGCCGAAGACCGCACACCGCGCTACACGGGGAGCTGACATGGCCGAGATCATCGGACTTCCGGAACCGCCGCCGATCGGCGCGAGCGCGCTGCCCGCGGGCACGTTCTCCGGCTCGACGGTGTTCATCACCGGTGCGGGCACAGGGTTGGGCAAGGCGATCGCCACCGAGTTCTCCCGCCTCGGTGCGGCGATCGTCATCGCGAGCCGCAAGCCCGAGCACCTCGAGGCGGGTCAGGCCGCGATCGAGGAGCTCGGTGGCCGCGTGCTCACCGTGTCGTGCGACATCCGGGAGCCCGATCAGATCGCCGCGGCGTTCGACGCTGCCGCCGAGGCGTTCGGCCTCCCCGACGTGCTGATCAACAACGCGGCCGCCAACTTCCCGGTGCCGGCCGAAGACATGAGCACCAACGCCTGGCGAACGGTCGTCGACATCACCCTCAACGGCACGTTCTTCTGTGCCCGCGAGTTCGGTCGGCGTCACCTGCTGGCCGGCACGCCGGGCTCGATCGTCAACGTGGGAGCCTCCTACGCCTGGACCGGCGGTCCGGGCTTCGCCCACTCGGCGGCGGCCAAGGCCGGCGTGAAGAACATGACCGAGACGCTCGCGGTCGAGTGGGGGCCCTACGGCGTCCAGGTCAACGGCCTGGTCCCGGGATTGTTCCCCCACGAGGACATGACCGCCGACATCCAGGGCAACCTCTCACGCACCAACGAGAAGGACGTCGTGCAACCCGCCATGCGGGTGGGGCGCCTGCGCGAACTCGGCTGGGCGGCCACGTTCCTGGCCAGCCCCTACGCCCGGTTCGTGTCGGGGCACACCCTGGTGGTCGACGGTGCCAACTGGCAACGCCGGGCGCTCACGAACCCGCCGGTGGTGACCGTGCGCGACCAGATGGGCAAGGGCCCCTTCGAGGGCTGATCATGACCCGCGTGCTCGAGGTCTTCGCCGACGTGATGTGCCCCTTCGCGCACATCGGGTTGGCCCGCGTGGCCGAGCGCCGTGACGCGTCGGGTGCCGACGTCGTGCTGGCGGTGAAGGCCTGGCCACTCGAGTTGATCAATGGAGCACCCCTCGCCCCCGACTTCGTCGCCGAGGAGATCGACATCCTGCGGGCCGGGGTGGCCCCCGACCTGTTCGCGGGCTTCGATGCCGCCACCTTCCCGACCACCACGCTCCCGGCCCTCGACCTGGCGCACGCGGCGGCGCTCGTCGACGTCGCCATCGGGGAGCGGGTGAGCCTGGCGCTGCGCCGGGCGCTGTGGGAGGAGGGGCGCGACCTCGCCGACCCGGCGGTCCTGGCGGCGATCGCCGCCGAGCACGGTGTGGTCACCGACGCCAGGCGTGACCGGGCCGGGGTGCTGGCCGAGTGGGACGACGGCAAGGCCCGTGGCGTGCGCGGTTCGCCCGAGTTCGTGCTCGACGGCGCCGGCTGGTTCTGCCCCAGCCTGAACGTGCGTCGGGTCGACGGCGACCTGGTCGTCGACGTCGATGCTGACACCATGCACGAGTTCCTGGACACGGTGTTCCCGGCCTGACCGGGCTGATTCCCGCGAGCGATCGGGCTGGTTCCCGGCGCCACCTCCAAGAGAGTGAGACCCGAGATGGAGAGCATCGACATCCTGGCGCCGGAGTTCTACTCGGGTGAGCGTCACGCGGTCTACGCCCGCCTGCGGGCCGAGGACCCGATCCACTGGGACGCCACCAACGAGCTCTGGGGCATCTTCGGCTACGACGACGTGGTCGAGATCGAGAAGCGCAAGGACGTGTTCGTCTCGTCCGACCGGGCCAAGGGTGGTTACCGGCCCAACATCCCGGCCGACGACTCGCTCATCGGCATGGACGACCCGAGCCATACCAAGCGCCGCAACCTGGTGTCGCGGCGGTTCACGCCCCGGGCGGCGTCGCAGTGGGAGGACCACGTGCGCGCGGTCGTCAACGATCTGCTCGACGCCATCGCCGCCGGTGGTGGTCGGGTGGAGATCGTCGAGCAGCTCGCCGCACCGCTCCCCGCCATGATGATCGGCAAGCTCCTCGGCTTCCCGCCCGAGCGTTGGCCCGAGCTCAAGCACTGGTCGGAGACGACCATCGCTCTGGGGGGCGGCCCGTCCTACTTCGACGAGCAGGGCGTGATCGCCGCCATGGAGTTCGCCCAGGTCTCGGCCGACCTCTACGCGGAGAAGCAGCGCTGCCCGGCCGACGACGTGATGTCGGTCTGGTCCCAGGCCGAGATCAACGGCGAGCCGGTCACCGTCGATCAGGTCGTCTCCGACTGCCTCCTCCTGCTCGACGGTGGCGCCGAGACCACCCGCACCGTGATCGGACGCACGATCCTCGACCTGATCGAGTACCCCGACCAGTGGGACCTGGTCCGAGGTGGGGCCGATGCGACGATCGCGACGGAGGAGTTCATCCGCTACGTCACGCCGATCCACAACATGTGCCGGGTCGCGAACCGAGACGTGGAGCTCGGCGGGAAGACGATCCGGGCAGGCCAGCAGGTCGTGCTCATGTACCCGTCGGCCAACCGCGACGAGGCGCACTTCGCCGATCCGGATCGCCTCGACGTGACCCGGCACCCCAACCCGCACCTGGCGTTCGGGTTCGGGACGCATTTCTGCCTCGGCTCGTCGTTGGCCCGGCTCGAGATCCGGGTGTTCTTCGAGGAGTTGCGCAAGCGCGTGACCGGGATGCGGCTCGCGCCCGGTACGGCGCCGGTCGAGTCGCCCAACGCCTTCGTGTTCGGCTTGGCCTCCGCCGAGGTCGAGTTCGACCTCGCCTGATCCGCGCTCGCCCCTCGGCCCCGGCCGGGGCTCGGGAACACCCTCACGGTCCGGCGCGGGAACCCGGTCCGGCGCGAGGACCGGATCTCGGTAACGCGTCGACCGAGTCGACGCGTACGAGCTCGAGCCCGTCGGGCCGACCGGGGTTGCCGACGAGAGCCACGATCCCGTGGGGGACGAGTCGGCGGTGGTGCGGGGCGCACACCGTGGCGAGATTGGCGAAGTCGGTCGTACCGCCCCAGGACTCGGGGACCAGGTGGTGCACCTGCAACCCGGATCGGGTCTCGCAGCCCGGCCAGCGGCACCCGCCGTCGCGGGCGATCACCGCGGCGCGTACCTTGGGTCGCAACAGCGTGGTGGAGCGGCTGAGCCCGACGACCGTGCCGAGACCGTCGACGATGGCCACCTCGACCTTGGCGTTGGCCTTCAGTTGCTCCAACTGCTCGCGGGAGAGGAACACGCCGTGAGCCACCTCGGCCGGGCCGTCGAGCGGCACGTTCACCACGACCTTGGGGACGATCCCGGCGGCGACGGTGTGCTCGTGACCACCCGCGCGATCGACGAGCGCCATCAGCGCGTCGGCCGCTCGGCGATCCCACGGCTCCCACGGGCCACCCCCGGCTGGGCGCAGCCGCTCGGTGATCTGCTGGACCACGCTCTCGAACTCCGCGCCGGCCAGGTCGGGGAGGGCGAACCGGCCTTCGAGCATGCCGGACTGCCGACCCCACCAGAACTTCAGGGTCCGCGACTCCCACCGCCGACGGGTCTCGTCGACGCTGGGGGCGTGCTGAGCCCGGGCCAGCCGGCGCAGGTCCGCGGGGGCGCACGCCGGCGCCCGCTGCGCCCACTCGCGGTCGGAGCCGGGGTCGGCGACCTGCACGACGGCCGAGAGCTGTCCGTCGCTCAGAAGTCCACTGGCCGCCGCGGCCGCGACGTGGGGCAACTCGTCGAGCGCCCGCGCCGTCGCGAGGGTCGCGCGCGCGTCGTGCACGCTCACGCCATCGGCCGCGGCGAGGGTGTCGTCGACGGCACCGCGCTCGTCGAGCACGCGGGTCACGGCGAGTTCGCGCAGGCGCCAGCGCCGTTGCTCACGCACGGCGTCGGCTCGCGCGTCGTGCAGCCACCCGAGGGGGCGGCACCGCAGGTCGTCGAGTTCGTCGGACCAATCGAACATGTCCCGATGATCTCAGTGGGGTGTGACGCTCATCGTCGAGATCCCGGCGGGGCGGGTCCGACGGATTACGGCGAGGTGGTGACGTCGTCGAGCGCGGCGAAGCGCTCGTGGAGCCGGGACCGGATCTCGGAGGTGTCGTAGTCGCGCCACCTGCGGCGACGGCGTCGCTCGACCACGACCGCCGAACCCACCGCGATGGCGGCGATGGCGCCGAGGCCCAACCACTTCCACTTCCGGGAGCGCACGGTCCTACGCTAGCGAGATGGTCCCGACCCTGGACGCGGCCGAGGCGCTCGAGCAGGCCCGGACCGGAGACATCTGGCTGTTCCGCGGCCCGTCGAGGGCCGACCAGGCGATCCGCCTCCTCACGAACTCGCCGGTCAACCACGTGGCGATGGTGGTCCAGCTCGAGGACCTGCCGCCCCTCCTCTGGCACACCGAGATGGGGCGCACCCTCGAAGACGTCTGGTCGGGAGAGCACCACCGGGGTGCGCAGCTCAACCGGCTCGACGACGCCATTGCGGTCTGGACCGGCAAGTACGACCAACGCGCCTTCGTGCGCCACTTCGACGGTGAGATCACCCGGGAGATGGAAGACGCCCTGCTGCGGGTCGTCGCCGAGTACGAAGCCCGCCCGTTCCCGCCGCTGCGCCGCTTGGCGGGGAAGTGGCTCTCCGGCCGGTTGCGGCGCCAGGCGTCGGCCCAGGCGGTCTACTGCGCCGAGTTGCTCGCCATCACGTTCACGCGGATGGGTCTGCTCGATGCCCGCACCCCGGCCAACTGGTTCGACCCCGGCCGGTTCTGGTCCGGTGACCGTCTCGCCTTCCTCGGTGGCGCGAGCCTCGGTCCTGAATTCGCGGTCGGCCCCTCCGGGGGCCCGGGCCCCGCTCCGGCGCCCGGGCCGTCCGGCGCTCCGGCCTAGGCTCGGGCCATGCCGACCCTGATCCTCCTGCGCCACGGTCAGAGCGAGTGGAACCTGGCCAACCTGTTCACCGGCTGGGTCGACGTCGACCTCTCCGAGCAGGGCGTCCGCGAGGCCGGTGCCGCCGGGCGGATGCTCCTCGACGCCGGGCTCGCCCCCGACGTGGTGCACACCTCGCTCCAGAAGCGCGCCATCCTCACCGCCGAGTTGGCCCTCCACGAAGCCGACCGCCAGTGGATCCCGGTGCACCGGTCGTGGCGGCTCAACGAACGTCACTACGGCGCGCTCCAGGGTCTCGACAAGGTGGAGACCACCGAGCGGTACGGCGCCGAGCAGGTGAAGGTCTGGCGGCGGGCCTACGCCACGCCGCCGCCCCCGCTCGAAGGGGACGCGCTGGCCGCGCAGGCCCGCGACCCGCGCTATGCGCACCTGCCGCCTGACGTGCTGCCGGCGTCGGAGTGCCTGGCCGACGTCGTCGACCGGATGCTGCCCTACTGGTGCGACGGCATCGTTCCCGACCTGGTGGCCGGGCGCACCGTGATGGTCGCCGCCCACGGCAACTCCCTGCGCGCTCTCGTGAAGCACCTCGACGGCATCTCCGACGACGACATCGCCGAGCTCAACATCCCCACCGGGATCCCGCTCGTCTACGACCTCGACGACACCGTGCGCGCCACGGGGTGGCGGTACCTCGGCGACGCCGAGGCGGCCAGGGCCGCCGCCGAGGCCGTCGCCCAGCAGGCCGGCTGAGCCGGCTTGCGTTCCGCCCCCGTTCCCGTCAGCATCTCCTGAGCCCGACCGACCTCCCGGAGGAAAGCATGGACCTCTTCCAGCCCACCACTCACGCCATCCACGTCGGGGCCGACGACCTGCCGTTCGTCGACGCGCCGAGCGGCGAGAAGCTCAAGGTCCTCCACGCCCTCGAGAAGGAGGGCATGTGGATCGTCGAGACGATCTTCCCGGCCGGCTACGAGGTGCAGACCCACCGCCACACCGGGGCGGTCTGGGCCTACACCGTGTCGGGGGCCTGGCAGTACAAGGAGTACGACTTCGTCAACCGGGCGGGGTCGTTCCTGTACGAGCCGGCCAACTCGGTCCACACGCTGATGGCGGTCGAGGACGACACCCGGGTGTGGTTCCAGATCTTCGGCGCCAACCTCAACCTCGACGAGCACGGCAACGTGGCGAGCATCACCGACGCCCGCAGCGCGCTCCTCGGGTACTACTGGATGTGCGAGCAGGCCGGGCTGCCCCGGCCCAACGTCATCACCGACATCGAGATCTGACGTGATCGAGGTCGTCACGCTCGGCACCGGGTCACCCATTCCCGACCCGACCCGGGCGGGGGCGGCCACGTTGGTGAAGGTCGACGGCCGACAGCTGCTCTTCGACTGCGGTCGGGCCGTGGTCATGCGCATGGCCGGTGCCGGGTCGTTGCCGCTGCTCCTCGAGCGGCTGTTCCTGACCCACCTGCACAGCGACCACACCACCGACCTCAACGACGTCATCACGACCCGCTGGGTGATGTCGCCGGTGGCGTCGCCGCTGCCGGTGACCGGGCCGCCGGGCACCGCCGGCTTGGTCGAGCGCACGTTGGCGATGCTGTCCGACGACGTCGGGTACCGCCGCGGCCACCACGCCGACCTCGACTGGGACCCGACGTGCGCGGTGACCGAGGTGCTCGACGGCGTGGCCTACGAGGCCGACGGCCTCCGGGTGATCGCCGCTCCCACCGACCATCGTCCGGTCGCCCCCACCGTGGGGTACCGGATCGAGGCCGGGGGCAAGGTCGTGGTGATCGCCGGCGACACCGTGCCCTGCGACGGGCTCGACCGGCTGTGTGCCGGTGCCGACGTCTACGTCCAGACGGTGCTGCGCGACGACCTGGTGCAGGCGGTACCGAGCCCGCGCCTCCAAGACGTGCTCGACTACCACTCCACCTGTGAGGACGCCGGGCGCACCGCAGCGAAGGCGGGGGTCGGCACGCTCGTGTTGACGCATCCGGTCCCCGCCCCGTTTCCGGGCACCGAGGGCGAGTGGGTCGAGCGGGCCCGTGGCGACTTCGCCGGCGAGGTCGTGCTGGCCCACGACCTCTGGTCGATCACCCTCGACTGAGGGCGGATTCTTCCGGCCCCGGACCGGCTGGCCTAGGCTGGGCCCGTGACCGACACGTTGCGGGGCGAGAAGCCGCTCTACGCCGGGCTCGACGGCTCGGGCGGGAGGGCCACCCTGCCCGGGTTCCCGATCAACGTCGGCCCCGACCCGTACGTTACCCAGGAGCGCGAGCGACTTGCCGCCCTGACCTGGAGCGAGTTCGACGCCCGCCGGATGTCACCGTCGCTCGGGGCGGAGATCGCGGGAGTCGACCTGACCGCCGAGTTGGCCCAGCCGGTGGTCGACGAGCTTCGCCGGGCACTGCACGAGTACAAGGTGATCTGCTTCCGCGACCAGCCGCTCACTGCCGCAGCGCACGTGCGCTTCGCCGGGCGGTTCGGCGAGCTCGAGGTCCACCCGTTCATCCCGTCGCGCCCCGACCATCCGGCGCTGTGCCGGTTCGAGAAGGGCGCCGAGACCGGTGGCTACGAGAACGCCTGGCACCACGACGTCACGTGGCGGGAGTGCCCGTCGATGGGGGCGGTGCTCCACGCGGTCGAGGTGCCCGAGGTGGGCGGCGACACCCTGTTCGCCGACATGTACGGCGCCTACGCCGGCCTGCCCGACGAGCTGCGCACCCGCGTCGCCGGGCTCGACGCCGTGCACGACTTCATGCTGGCGTTCGGGCGCACGGTGTCCGACGACCAGCGCGCCGAGATGCGCGCAGCGTTCCCCGAGGTGGTGCACCCGGTCGTGGCGGCCCACGCGGTCACCGGGCGTCCGCACCTCTACGTGAACCGCAACTTCACCACGTCGATCGTGGGGCTCGACTCCGACGAGAGCCGGGCGCTGATCGACACGCTGGCCCGCCAGGCCGACTACCCCGAGTACCAGGTGCGCCTGCGCTGGGAACCCCACACCGTGGCGTTCTGGGACAACCGGGCGGTGCAGCACTACGCCGCCAGCGACTACTTCCCCCAGACCCGCATCATGGAGCGCGCCAGCATCGTCGGACCGCGCCCGACCCGCTGAGACCCGCTGAGACCCGGTTCAGGCGTTCGGGGCGGGTGGGTCGGTCGTGGCGCGCACGGCAGCGCCGAAGATGCCCCGGCCCATCAGCGACGACTCGGCGGCCGCCCGGGCCCCGAAGACCTCTCGGACGCACGCCCGGGCGTCGGGGTCGTGCGGCGCGGCGAGTCCTGCCCACTCGGCGAGGTGGCAGGCCAGGCGCAGGTCGGCGGTGTCACCGGTGGCGAGCAGGGTGCGGGCGCGCGCGACGAGTGCGCCGGTGCCGCCGGCCAGTGTGGCGATCTCGGTGGCCCGGTCGGCCTCCGGGGCGGGCAGGAGGTCCGCGGGCGAGCCGTTCCACCAGCCGCCGTACTTGCGAATGACGTTGCGGGCGATGAACTCGGGCCGGTCGTAGAGCGGCTGCAGG
>Ga0194055_10004637_pt1 | contig 10215 bp, 2 predicted proteins | sample SepL449m_MetaG_FD_155482 | JGI IMG/M metagenome (GOLD analysis project Ga0194055, IMG submission 155482) | Anoxic zone freshwater microbial communities from boreal shield lake in IISD Experimental Lakes Area, Ontario, Canada - Sep2016-L442-9m | ecosystem: Environmental > Aquatic > Freshwater >... | reverse complement strand
GATCGCGAAGCGGTTCAGGTGTCGCCCGACGAGCTGCCTGCAATCGACATCCACTCGCTGTGAGGCAGGCGTCGCCAACCGGCTGATACCCGGATACGGAGAAGGACCGCGTTGAGCTTGAAAAACCGACACTTCCGGAGCGTACCGTGGCCTGGGAATGCCCGCGACGACCGGCCCGGCACGCACCTGGCAGCGACCAGCCAGGGCCCGATCGCGACTCACCGACCGGAAAACGGTTGCGGAAGTGCCGTTGACCGGCCTATCCTTCATGTCGTAGGGATCCGCCAGTGGGGTGTCGAAAATTTACGACCGCGCGGGAGACGCCCGAGGCTCTCAAGTCTACCGCGCCGCGGGGCAGCGCGACCGAATCGTGCCCACGCCGATCGTCCGGGCCACTCGCGATGCCAACCATCATAAAGCGACCGGGGCGGGACGCCCTGCATGCATCCCGCCCCGGTGCGAATGACGACACTCAGTGGGCCGGCACGTCTCGGATCAGGCGATGAGCCGCCAGACGACGTCACCATCGGAAACGCTCGAGTCCCCGACCCAGTCGGTGCTGCTGATGACGAACCAGTCCGCACCGCTACCGCCCGTCAGTACGTCGATGGTGGTATCCAACGACTCACGGATCAGGTCATTCTCGCTCGCGTCATCGACCGTCTTGTCGACCATCCAGTCCGCCACTGTCTGCCTCAGGCCGGCGAGCGAAATGTTCGTGCCGAAGTCGCCCGCCACGAGGATGTCATTGCCGACGTCGCCGAACAGGTTGTCGGTCCCCAGTCCTCCGACGACGATGTCGTTGCCCAGCCCGCCGCGGACGGCGTCGGCCCCGGCGCCGCCAAGGAGCACGTCGTCTGCCTGGGATCCGGTAATCTGGTCCATGCCATCGCCGCCGTCCACGAAAGACCTGATCGCGACCCCACTCAGGTCCACCAGGTCGTTCCCGCCCAGGGTCCACATCCGGATCTCGCCGACCCCGGCGAGGCTCACCGCCCCACCATTGATCACGAGTTTGCCCCCGAACGTGGTGATCACGTCCTGAACCTCACGTCCGACGAGATAGAGGACTCCGCCCAGACGCGACACCCCGGCCGGGAGCGAGGCGATCCCGTTGATCGTCGCCGCGACGGAGCCCGTGGCGACGCCACCGTCGCCGTCGTCGATGGTGTAGGAGAACGCGTCACCCGACGCGGTCGTGCCGATTCCGGGGGTGTATGTGAACGCGCCGGTGGCCGCGATCACCAGCGTGCCGCGGCCGGTCACGAGCGTCCGCGTGCCGGTGGCCGGGACGGCGTACGTCGTGCCATTCACCGTCACGGAGGTGACCTTCAACGGGTCGAGAGCGCCCGCCGGATCGGTGTCGTTGACCAAGACGTTGCCAGAGAAGGAACTGTCGAGGCCGACGGCGAAACTGTCGGCGGTGGCGGTCGGGACCGCGTTCACGACCGAGATCGTGAAGTTGGCGGCACTGACGCCGCCGGCGCCGTCGCTCGCTTGGACGGTGACGACGTGGCTCGCCGGGCCATCGAGAAAGCGACTGTCTGCGACGGTCACCACGCCCGTCGATGAGTCGATCGTGAACCGACCGCCAGCGTCATTCGTGAGCGAGTAGATGACGCCCGCTCCGCCGCGGATCCCGTTCGGATCCGCTGACAAGACCGCGATGCCCGCCGAGGTGCCGCTGGCGGCACCTTCCAGGACAGAGTTGGCGATCGAATCCTGATCCACCGGCGCAGTCGGCGCCACGTTGGCAACCGCGATCGAAAAGTCGGCCTGCGCGAACCCGCCATCGCCATCGCTCACCTGCACCGTGATCGTGTGCGTTGCGGCATCTTCGTAGTTGATCAGGGCCGCGTTGGCGACCACCACCACGCCCGTGACCGGGTCGATCGCGAACCGACCGCCGGCATTGTCGAGCAAGCTGTACGTCAGCGTGGAGCTCTCCACATCGACTGACCTCGCCGTGATGCCGACCTGGGTGCCGCTGAAAACAGCCTCGGCGATCACGTTCGAGGCAGCGTTCATGTCGGCGGGCGTCGTCGGCGCATCATTGACCGGTGTGACCGTGATCAGCACCCGGGCGGCATTGCTCGTCATGGCCCCGTCGCTGTTGACATAGGTGAACTCCAGTGCCTCGCTGCCGTTGTAGTTGAGGGTCGGCGTGAAGACGAACGAGCCGTCGGCCTTGATCGAGACCGAGCCGTGGGCCGTCGCGACGGTCACGGGCGTGTTGTCGCCCGGCACCGTCACCCCGTTGACGGTTGCGACTTTCATGGCGTCCCCATCCCGATCGCCGTCGTTGGAGAGCACGCCCGGCGCAGCGATGACGAGCGACGTGTCCTCGGCGGTGGTGTACGAGTCGTTGGTAGCTGACGGGGCCGAGTTGAGGTAGACCAGCTGCACGTCGTTCCCGACGTACTGAATGCGGAGTCTCTGGCCAGCGTCCGTGGTGATGATCGCGCCATCGCCGAAGCTGATGGCCACGCCGTTCAGGGTGCCGGCAGGCGAGCCGCTGGTCTTGCCCGAGCCGGCATTGTCGATGATCGTGAACACTTGGCCCTTGCTCGCCTTGAATTCGGGGGCGACCACGAGATCGACGGTCGCGCCGCCCAGGGCGAGGTTCCCCGCGTTCACCCGCACCTGATCGACCACCGGAGCGGCACCGGCCATCGCGAGGTCGATGGTGATGCGGGCGCCGCTGGCGAGGGTCGGCACCTTCGCGAAAGTCAGGGTGCCGGCGGCACCGGTCGAGTCGCCGGGGTTGATGATGGCCGAGGTGATGAGATTCGTCAGACCGGCCACGGGCCCCGTGATCGTGCCCGTCCCGCCGAGCGCCGACGTGGCCGCGACCTGGCCACTGCCGAACTGCTCCAGCGTCGCTCCGGACTTCACGAGCACGTCACCCTTGAGAGCGCCGCCTGCGTCGCTGGGAGTCTTGTTGAGGGACAGAGTTCCGGCCTCGACCGTGGTCCGGCCGGTGTAGGTGTTCGGCGAGCCCCCCGGACTCGCACTGGCGTTGTACGAGAGTTTCTTAGCCCCCGACTTGAAAACCTGCCCGGCGCCGCTGACCGGGGCGCTGACGATGATGTCGTTGTTCACGGTGTTGAACCGCACGGTGCCGTCGTTGGTCAGGCTGCCGAAGGACAGGGTTTTCAGATTATCGAATGCGAGCGTGCCGGCCGTCACGGTGACGGCACCAAGCGTGTAGATGTTCCCGAGGGCTGCCCCTTGGACGGTCAGTGTGCCGCTCCCGCCCTTGGCCAGCGACGCGGCCGTGATCCCGCCGGAGCCGGTCGAGGGTGCGAACGTGTACGACCCCGAGTTAACCGTCACCGTACCGAGCATGATCCCGGTCCGCAGACTGATGGTGCCCTCTTTGGCGCCGTTGAAAACAGCCGACTCTCCGGCCGTGTTCGGCACGTCCTTGGTGTCCCAGTTGCCGGCAGTGTTCCAATCCATGTCGACGGCCCCGGTCCACACCGCCAGCATGGAGCGCCCCTCGAGCCCGTCAATGCGCAGGTGGGTGCGCGTCGCCGCACGACAACGGCGACCGGATTTGCGGTGGGATGGCACTGCGTTCCAAAGACGGCGAACCAGACCGAGGGACGACTTCTTCATTGAGGATCTCCAAGACAAGCAGAACGAGGGAAGAAACTGATCGAGGGGGAACTCACCCCGCGGGGACGAGAAACATAAACGTGGACTTGGACTGCGCCTAGGGGGCGAGAGACGCCAAAATAATTGCTTAACAATCGCTTCTCGGGCGGCCACCGAACGAAGCCGCGAAGCGAAATGCTTTTGACGTTGTAACCAACCGGATACTGGTCGGGCACGTATGAGGTGACTTATATATGCGGCTGTCGTCTGGACGTGGATGGTGTCTCCGTCTCGCGGACGGCGCGTTGAATGAAAGGGCCGCTCCTCACATCGTTCAGATGACGTCGCGGAAGCGTTTCGTCGGCCTCTGGCCGGAGCGAAATCCCGCACGCACGTGGGGCAGTCGAGCAAACTGACGGATCCGTTGTTCGGTCCGTCGTGTTTCTCCAGCGCGGTCGGAGCGTTGTCAGAGCGCGGTCAGGCGGTGCTTCGCACCCACCAGCGGCTGACGGTCAGGCCCCCTCGCTCGTGCATCCGCGGCGCATGCTGCGCGACGTCGAGGGCACAGCGCACGTGCCTGAATCACCGCCGATCATCCCCCCGACCTCGCGCCCTTGCCACAAGGGCGCCCCTCCTTCGGAATCCTCAATGCCTCGCCGTTGTCGTATCGCAATCCTTACCGCCACGCTCGTCTTTCTCGCCGTGGGCCGCGACGCGGCGGCGGCCGTGGTCACTTGGACGGGCGCCAGCACCGTCTCCAACTGGGACCGCACCGCCAACTGGACCAGTGGCCTGCCGGCGGCCGCCGACGACGTCGTGTTCGGCAGTGGCTTCACCAGCGGCACCTCCATCGACCTCGGTGGAGCCCGCACGGTCAACAGCCTCACGATCGCGACCGGCACGTCGTTCCGGTTGCTCAACGACACCTTGCAGATCACGTCGGGGTCGCTCTCGCGGCAGGACCTCTCGAGCGGCACCCAGTCGATCGCCTCGGCCGTCACCCTCGGTGCCGGGGGCAACTGGGCGATCAACGGCTCGGGCAGGGTGATCGTCGCTGGCGCCATCGATGAGGCAAGTCTTGGCTTCGGCCTGACCAAGACGGGCACCGGCACGCTGCAGCTTTCCGGCACGAACAGGTTCTCGGGGGGCTTCACTCTCTCGTCGGGCACGGTCGTGATCAGCAGCACGTCGGCGCTCGGCACGGGCTCGCTCACCCTCGCAGGCGGCACGCTCGACATCGCCACCGCGGGTGGTGACGTCGCCTACGCCACCGGCGTGACGGCCGACGCGACGATCCTCTCCAACCTGGCGACCGGCACGGCGGGCATCACGCACACGCTCGGGACGCTCTCGATCGGCTCCTCCGTGCTGACGATCGGCCGCGGCGCCGCCGTCACGAGCGGCACGGCCGGCATCGCGTTCGGCGCCACCACGCTCTCGGGGAACGCCAGCTTCACCACCGGCTCCGGCGCGCTGCTGACGCTCGGCGGCCTCTCCGACGGCGGCGTCGCACGGACGCTCACGAAATCGGGCTCGGGCGGCCTCACGCTCCGGGGCGCCGCGGGGAGCATCTCCGACGGCACGGTGATGAACGTCGCGGCCGGAACGCTCACACTCGCCGATGCGGCGGCGCTCGGCAGCAGCGTGACGAGCATCACGATGATCGGGGGCACCGTGGCCCTCGGCGCGCCGACGACGCTCGCGGGGCTCACGGGCACGGGCGGCGGCATCGCGCTCGGCGGCAACACGCTGACGGTGAACACGGCCACGAGCGGGACGTTCGCCGGCGGCATCAGCGGCTCGGGCACCCTCACGAAGACGGGCACCGGCACGCTGGCCCTGTCGGGGGCAACGACGTTCGGCGGGACCGTGAACGTGAACCAGGGCACGCTGGCGTCGGCCACGTCGAACACCCTGTCGGGCTCGGCGGCGATGGTGGTGGCGGGGGGCGTGTTCGATGTCCGCACGTTCAACGACTCGATCGGCACGTTCTCGATCACCAGCGGAAGCCTCGTCGGCACCAGCACGCTCACCGCGGCGACCTACGCGTTCGGCGGTGGCACGGTGGCGAGCAATCTCGGCGCCGGAACAGTGAGCGTCACCGCCAACACGTCACTGCTGGGAGTGTCGTCCGCGGGCACGGTCGACGTCGCCTCGGGCACGCTCACGCTCGGCTCCGCGGGCCGACTCGTGGTGCAGCCGAACGTCACGGGTTCAGCGGGCGCGGTGATCACCCTTGCCGGCAACGAGTCGTTCAACTCGCTGGCGGGCGGCGTGAACGTGGCCGTCGGCAGCGGCACGCTCACGGCCGGCGGCCTCGGCGCGACGACGGTGTACGCGGGCAGCATCAGCGGCCCCGGCGGATTCGTAAAGGCGGGCGCGGGAACGATGACCCTCTCCGGCAGCAACTCGTACGGGGGCCGAACGAACGTGAACGGTGGCCGCCTCCTCCTTGGGAGTTCCAACGCCATCTCCGGATCGACCACCGTGACGATCTTGACGGGGACGTTCGACATCGGCGCGTTCTCGCCGACGATCGTCTCGGGCACGCAGAACGGCGGCACGCTCGCCGGCAGCGGCACGCTGACGACGACGGGGACCTACACGATCAGCAGTGGAACGGCGAATGCGAACCTCGGCACCGGCCCGCTCCGCACGACGGGTGCCGCGTCGCTCGGCGGCTCCTCCGCGGCGGGCACCCTCACGGTGGCTTCCGGCACGTTGACGTTGACCGCCCCCGGCCGCTTCACCGCGGCGCCGAACGTGTCGCTCACGACGTTCACGGGAATCGCGTTCGCGGGCAGCGAGACGTTTGGATCGCTCGCGGGCGCGGGAGGCACGATCCTCCTTGGCGGCGGCACGCTGACGACGGGCGGCAGCGGCTCGAGCACCACGTTTTCAGGGGCGATCACCGGCACCGGCGGCCTCGTGAAGGTCGGCAGCGGCACGTTCACGTTCTCGGGGACGAGCACGTTCACCGGGCCCACGAGCGTGACCGACGGTCAGCTCGCGCTCGGGCGGCCGAACGTCCTGCCCGACACCACCACCATGAGCGTGACCAACGCGGGGCTCGCACTCGGCACCCTGCGCGACACGGTGGCCGCGTTTGCGACGGGCAACTCGGGCACGGCGACACTCGCCGTCACCCTGACGTCGGGGAGTGCCGGCATTCTCACGACCACCGGCAACGTGGCGTTCGGCTCCGGATCGAACGTGCTGGCGTTCACGAACGTCAACACCGGGACGGCGGGGCGGTACGACGTGCTCACCTATGGTGGCACCCTCTCGGGCACCTACGGATCGAGTGGCGTGAACGGCACCAACTACACGCTGCAGAACGGCGGGACCACCAACGCCTCGATCTTCCTGCAGCGGAAGGCCCAGTTCGGCACGATCGCGACAACGGTGGTGGGAACCAACGCGATCATCTCGGGTGGCACCGCGGCCTTCACGTTCACCGTGACCAACACCACGCCCACCGGTGGTGCGAACCTCACGCTCTCATCCGCGTCGACCGGGACGAACGTCTTCGGGACGGTCAACACCGGGACGATCGACCTCGCACCGCAGGCCACGAGCGGAGCGGTGAGCGGGTTCTCGTTCACATCGAACACGACGGGTACCCAGACCGGCCAGTTCACGGTCACCAGCCCGAATGCCGTGCTCTCTACCGGCACCGGGTCGGTGACGGTGAGCGTGTACGATCACGCCTCCCCGACGCTCACCAGCGGCACGATCGCGATCCTGCCGCTGCACGTGGGCTACGCCGCCGTGGCCACCGGATCGATCGCCGCCGGCAATGCCGCGGGATTCCGCGTGGCCATGAACGGCACCGGGACCGCGAGCGGGGCGTTCGGCATGTCGGACCTCGGCGGCATCGCCCCGGGCGCCAGCGGCTTCATCACGGGCACGTTCGCGGCGGGGCAGACGACCGGCACCTACACGCAGTCGGTCACGTACCGCTTCTCCGATGCCTCGTCACTGTCTGGAGCGTCTACGAGCGTGGGCACCGCGAACGTGCTGCTCTCGGCCCAGGTGTACACCGGCACCTCCACGTGGGTGCCAACGACGAGCGGCACGCACTCGTGGGGGACGCTCACGGGCACGGGGGCTCGCGCCTTCGGCCTGAACTGGGGGACGAATCAGGGCTCGCCCGGTCTGGACACGGCATTCACGCGAACCGACACGGCGAACTTCGGGACGACGCTCACGGGCGGGACGGCCGTCGTGCTCCTCAACGGGGCCAACCCGAGCCTGAAGGCGATCACATTCAACAACGCCGCGGGCTCCTACGATCTGGACGTCGGCACGGGAGGCACGGGGCGGATTATCCTGGCCGGCAGTGGCACGAGCGCCGGCACGCTCGACGTGCTGGCCGGCTTCCACCAGATCCACACGGAGTTTCAGCTCGGCTCCAACGTGCAGGTGTCGGTGGCGCCGGGCTCGAGCCTCCTGCTGCACTCGGCGATCACGGGGGGCGCCTACGGCCTGACGAAGTCGGGCGCGGGCCTGCTGACGATGCGGGGCAACGACGTCTATTCGGGCGGGACACTGATCACCGGCGGCACGCTGGCGATCGGCAGTGCCAACTCCCTGGGTTCGGGCACGGTGACGCTCTCCAACGGCTCGACCCTGAACCTGCAGGGCTTCGCGATCACCAACCCGATCGACTCGACGGGCGGCTTCGTGATCAACCCGGCGTCGAACGTGGTGACGATCTCGGGCCCCACGGTGGTGAGCGGCACGTCGATCACCGGCGTATACACCGTGACGCCGACCGGCAGCGGCACGTTCACGGGGCGGTTGGGAGACTCCCTGGCGCAGGTGGGTGGCCAGGTGACCGTGCAGTCGGGCGGACTGCTGACGACGACCGGCACGATCACCGACTACGGCTCGGTGCTCATCCTGGCGGGGGGCCGCGGCATCTTCTCGGCCGCGGTGAACGGCGTGATCACGAGTTCGGGCACGTCGACGTTCGCCGCCGACCTCCTGCCCCTGGCCGACGTGACGGTGAACGGCGGCGTGGCCACGTTCAACGGCACGAGCTACGGCGACGTGAACGTGGACGTGTCGGGGACGAACACGGGGGGCGCGACGGCGACGTTCAACGGGACGATCGATCGGACGGCGCACGTCTACGCGTCGGGCACGATGAATCTCTACGGCTCGGTGACGGCGAACGCCGACGTGAAGGTCGAGGCGGGTGGCCTGGCGCGGCTCTACGGGAGCGGCACCTTCGGCCAGGGAGCGATGCTGGTCAACGGCTCGTTCGTGCTCGACCGCACCGCGGACCTGACGATGGCGACGGTGCTCAGCGGCACGGGCAATCTCGTGAAGCAGGGCAACTGGCTACTGACGCTGACGGGTTCGAGCAACTACGCGGGCGTGACCTCCGTGAACGCGGGCGCGCTTGCGATCAACGGCCACCTCGGGTCGGGCACGGTGGCGGTGGCGAACGGGGCCATCCTCTCGGGAGCAGGCGTGGCGGGGCTGACGATCACGGGTGACGGCCAGATCGCCCCGGGCGACAGCCCGGGAATCCTGGCCACGCAGACCTTGGCGCCGACATCGCTGACGTCGTTCGCGTTTCAGTTCACGGGGACCGGAGCGCCGCTCTGGAGCAACGCGGCGGCGAGCGTGAACGACGTGCTCCGGCTGACAGACGCATCGAATCCGTTCGCGAACTCGCTCACGTCGTCGAACCTCGTGGACGTGTTCTTCGACGTGCCGACGCTGACGCTCGGCACGACATTCCAAGGGGGCTTCTACACGGACAAATCGGCGGACTTCACGTCGAACATCGCGGCGGCGACGTACCACTACTACGTGAGGGGAGATGGACTGGGGACCGACGCAACCTACGGCGGGCAAGGCTACTACGCGCTGCCGGCGTGGGCCGCGGTGAACATGCCGTCGTACACGAACGTGCTGGTGAGCACACGATATGCCCAGGCCGACTTCGCGGGGGGCACGGTGGACGGATTCACGTCGGAGTTCGTGGTGGTGCCGGAGCCGGCCATCCCGCTGGCGGGAGTGCTCGGTCTCGCTGCCGCCGCCTGGTGCCTGCGACGCCGGGCATCGGCGGCCTGACGCAGCCCGAGCGATGCGAGGATGGCACGGCCAGATCCCGCAGGCTGAAAACCTGCGGCCAAGGGAAACCTGCGGCCACTGTGAAACGTGCGGCCGACGCACGTTCCACCGGTTGAAGACCTGTGCCCCTGCGAAGGTGAGCTCGGAACTGCCCGTGACCCGGGAGCCGGCGTTTGCTGACGAGCGCAGCCAGGATGGCGAAGCGAGTCAGCACCGAGTGAGCGGAGGGCAGGATGCCCGCAGCGAACGTCCGGCGACGGGACATGGGCAGTCCCGAGCGGCGCGGCAGGCAAACCCAAGCTCGGGGCACCGCAGGTTGAAAACCTGCGGCCACGGGAAACCTGCGGCCACTTTGAAAACCTGCGGCCACTTTCAGGCAGCATGGGTTGACAACCTGTGCCGCGCTCACCGAGCGGGTCCGCCGCCGCGTGATCAGGTGGTTCCGCATGCAGCGGCTGCTCGACGCCGCGGCCGCCGCCGACATGCTCGCCTGGGAGAACAGCGGGTTTTCAGTCGATGCCAGTG
>Ga0194055_10004636_pt1 | contig 10218 bp, 10 predicted proteins | sample SepL449m_MetaG_FD_155482 | JGI IMG/M metagenome (GOLD analysis project Ga0194055, IMG submission 155482) | Anoxic zone freshwater microbial communities from boreal shield lake in IISD Experimental Lakes Area, Ontario, Canada - Sep2016-L442-9m | ecosystem: Environmental > Aquatic > Freshwater >... | reverse complement strand
GTCATTGTCGGAACAATGGCGGTACGCCCGGGGCCGATCCTCTGGGGGCGGATGGCACTCGCTGGTGTCGTGTCCTTGGGGCTCCAAATCGGGACCAACTTCGCCAATGACTATTCCGACGGGATACGCGGCACCGACGAGGTTCGAGTAGGTCCCGTACGCCTCGTGGGCCAAAAACTCGCCTCGCCGAGCGCCGTTCGGGCTGCTGCCTTTGCCTCCTTCGCTGTGGCGGCAGTCGCAGGGCTTCTTCTGTGCTCGTTGACGACCTGGCTTCTGGTGCTCCCAGGCGTGGCAGCAGTCGCCGCAGGCTGGCTCTATACGGGCGGCCCTCGACCCTATGGCTATCTCGGTCTTGGTGAGATCTTTGTGTTCGCGTTCTTCGGGTTGCTGGCAACGGTGGGTTCAGCGTTCGTCCAGCAGCACTCAATCCCTACCGTGGCGTGGCTGGCGGCGATCCCAGTTGGCCTTCTTGCGACTGCGATGCTTGAAGCGAACAACCTGAGGGACATTGATGGTGACGTGCTCTCCGGAAAACGAACAGTGGCGGTGCGATTAGGGCGAGACCGAGCGGGTTGGCTCTTCGTAGGGAGTTACCTCGGGGCTGCGGTCGGGATTGTGGCGTGTGCGGCGTTCCGGTCCTGGGCGCTCCTCGCCATCATTGGGCTGTTCTCGGCCATTCCCTCGTGCCGGTTGGCGCTATCGAGCGAGAGTGGCCGGAAGCTCCTTCCGATGCTCAAGGCCTCCGGCCAAGCTCAGCTCCTCACCGGAGGATTGCTGGCGCTTGGACTGGCGGTGGGGTGAGCATGACTCAAGAAGCGATGCACAATCGCTGTCGTCATGTTCGGCTGCTCGAGGTGACAGGCATGCCCCGCTCCCGGGATCATCGAGAACTGGCCGTGCGCCAGACCAGCAGCCAGGCGGATGCCATGCGCGCAGAAGCGGTCGTCTCGGACTCCCGCCAGGATCAGGGTTGGAGTCTCGATCTGAGCAAGCTGTTCCCACGAAGGCCTCTGGGTGCCGGTTCCAGCCATCTGGAGGCTTTGCGCAAGACCCTGGCTGGTGTTGGTCAGCCGAGAGGTGCGCTCCGACGCATCGGCAGGCAGGGTGGCAAACAGTGGCTGGCGAAGCCATTGGTCCACAAACGACGAGACGTCGTCGTCGGCAATGATCGTCTCGGCGAGTTTTTCGTCGCGATGTCGTCGCTCGTCTCGCAGCACAGGGTCCTCAATGCCAGCGGTGGCTCCGATGAGGACCATGCGACGAAGGGTCGGTGGCTTCATGAGTGCCGTGGTCAACGCAACCCGGCCACCAAGCGAGTAGCCGATCAGGTCGAACTCTTTCTCCCCGATGGTTTCGAGGAGCGAGGAGGCTGTCTCTTCGAGTGTCTGGTGGAGGGCTCCGGATCGACCGTGTCCGGGGAGATCAACGGCAAGAACCGAATGGTTGACGCCGAGTGCGTGTCCGAATGCCCCCCAACTTCTCGAGGTCTGGGTGAAGCCGTGACACAGGACAATGAGTGGCCCCGTGCCCCACGACGTGACTGCGAGCGAGGACACCACTGATGAGCGTAGCGATTGGATCGACGCAAGCGGCGTTCTGCGCCACCTTCATCGACGAAATGGAGCGAGGCGGTGTTCGTCACGCCGTCGTCTGTCCTGGTTCTCGCTCAACCCCTCTCGTCCTGGCGGCGATTCGTAGCAGCCTGACGATCCATGTCCGACTCGATGAGCGCTCGGCAGGCTTCTTTGCCATTGGCTTGGCGAAGATGACGGGTGCCCCCGTTCTCGTGATGGTGACCTCCGGGACGGCGGTTGCGGAACTTGCAGCCTCGGTCATCGAAGCCGATCTTGATCGGGTGCCGCTGATTGTGGCGACCGCTGATCGACCTCCGGAGCTTGTTGGAACCGGCGCCCCTCAGACGATTGCGCAGGCCGGAATCTTCGGTGCAGCTGTTCGTCTCGCGGTCGATCCCGGCCCCGTTCACGCCATCGCCCCATCGGCGTGGCGCGCGTTGGCGAGTCGGCTCGTCATTGAGGCCCGTGGCGGGACGTCTCGGCTCGCAGGCCCCGTGCATCTCAACGTCCCACTCGTCGACCCACTCGTCGCCGAGCCGACTTCGATTCCCCTCGGTCGGACCGATGGCGATCCCTGGTATCGACTCGATCGTCCGGCGCTGGGAGCCGGCAATCCCCTCGCTCCATGGATCGGCCGCCGCGGACTGGTGGTGGCGGGGGAGGGATCTGGCTCGGGTGACGAGATCTTGGTTGCAGCCACACGCCTTGGCTGGCCTGTGCTGGCCGACCCTCGTTGCGAAGCGCGCCGGAGTGATCCCTTCGTGGTCACGACCGCTGACGCACTGCTCAGAGACCCTCGCATTGCGCAGGCATTCGCTCCAGAAGTGATTCTCATCGCAGGCGGTCTCCCGGCCTCGAAGGTGGTCAATCAATGGATTGCCACCCTCGCCAGCGACGGAGTGGACGTGGTCAGGATCGGGCTCGGTGGCCTGCAGCGCCATCCCTCAATGGCGACAGCGACATTCCTCGACATTGAGCCTGAGGAGCTCTGGAGGTCGGTCTCGTCCGACACCACGGCGTGCGACGAGGGATGGAGGGCTCGGTGGGCTGGAGCCGAAGTGGCGGCGCGAGGCGTCATTGGCTCGATGCTGGCGGAGGATGATCTGTCAGAGCCACAGGTGGCCACCACCGTGTCGAACCATGCTGCCTTGGCTGGTGCGACCCTCGTGGTCTCGTCGTCGATGCCGATCCGCGATCTCGAGTGGTACGCAGCACCAGAGGCCGAAGCGCCTCGGGTTCTGGCGAATCGAGGAGCAAACGGTATTGATGGCGTTGTGTCGACCGCCATTGGAGCAGCGTCCGCCGAAGCTGGCCCAGTGATCGCCCTCGTAGGAGATCTGGCGTTCCTCCACGATGTCTCAGCCTTGGTCGACGATCTGGCTCCCGGTCTGACGCTGGTCGTGGTGGTGAATGACAACCACGGTGGCGGGATCTTCTCGTTCCTCCCTCAGAGAGACGCGATGGAGCTCCAAGAGTTTGAGCGCCTCTTCGCCACCCCCAAGGCCACTGACCCGGTAAAGGTGGCGGCGGGATTTGGGTATCGGTCACAGCGAGTGGCGACTGCACCGCAGTTGCGAGCAGCCATCACTGCAGGCCTCGAGCATGGTGGCCTGAGTGTCGTGGTGTGCTCGGTGCTTTCTCGAGATGCCAACGTCGAGCTCCATGATCGGCTCACGTCGGCGGTGGCTGTCGCGGCTACCGCCACCCTCGCTTAGCGGAAGGCCTCGGCTCCCACGAAGAGACCCGTCAGGTCGAAGGGAAGCCTGGTGGGGAGGGTGACAATCGCCTGAGGGGCGCCAAGGAATCGGGTGCCGTCCAAAATGAGCACCGTGGTCAATGATGACGTGCGGTCGAAGCAGGGGACAATGATCCATCCTTCTTCGTCACTGCGACCCTCGGGATCTCGAGCGAACAAAGGCCGAGACGCCACGAGCTCAGCAGGGAGCTCGCGTCGTTGAGCAACCCCACTCGTTGAGTTGTAGCGAACGAGCATCGATCCATCGGCGGTCGCGGCATAGTGGTGTCGACGATGCTCCGTTAGTTCAGCCGCATCACTCGATGCTCCATCGATCACAAGATCATCGAGTTGATCAAGGGTGACAGACCGCCTTGACCCATCGACCGTGAGCTTCTCCAGGGACCCAACCCGGCGGTGGGGTCGCCACGACGGATCATCGCTTCGCTCTGGCACCGATCGGACGACCACCAGTTCGGCGCCGTCGGCGGTGTCGCGCATCTCGAGCACATCGCCGATGTGTCCTGGGGAGCTGGCACACCAGGTGATTTCCGAACCTGGTCGACCACGAGGGAGCAGACCAACGGCTGGTCGGCGGTCCGGATCGAAGGTGATGTCGTTGCGGACATCGTCGTCTCCTTGGGGCACGTGGGCCAGCAGGCTGGATTCCGCGACGGCGATGGTGGAACGGGTCGCACCGAGACCCGGAGTTGCTCCGGTTGCTCCCAGCGGGAGCGCCGTGGTCACCGTGAGGACTCCTTGGCCGCTCACCTCGTGAAGCCGAACGTGTGGTGGACCCTCAGGGTCAAGGCCGAGGAACGCCGCCCCTCCGGTTTCAGGATCCACCACGGTCGCGGTTCCCATGGGGGTGGTCAACATGGTGTCGAAGTCCTCGACGCAGGCGGTGGCAAGACCAGTCGTGATCCGGTAACCGAGGCCTTTCCCGTCGAGGGCAATGATTCGATTGGCGATCCTGACAAGTGTCGTATTCGCGGTCGGTCCGGCTGCGGCGAGTGGCCCCTGTGGCGCCCGTAGGCCAAGCCTTTCGACCATCGAGCGAGTGGCGATGAAGCGAGAGCGGACCGATCGCACCTCTCCATCAGTGATCGACAGAGCGTGGACCATGCCGTCGCCATCGGCTGGGTCGTAGGTCTCCGGGTCGTCGATGATGGCGGGGTTGGGTCCGACCCACATCACGATTCCCTCGAGGCCCGGAGGGATCACACCGGTGACGCCGAAGGGCCCAGTCTCGAAGGATTCAGCGCGTATCGGAGCTCTAAAACCGGTCAAAAGAGCCCGCGAGGTGGGCGGGATCTCGGGGAGCTCGATCATCTGCTCGGGAGTGGCCACGCTCGGAGGCTACCCGCCTTCGCCCAGGGCCACCGCTGCCCTGTGGCAGGCTCTGGAGCGATGGTGACGACGTCAGAAGACCTGCGAGCACGTGGCCTGGTCCATCAGGTCACCGATGAGGGGCTGTTCGATCAGCTCGATGCGGGGGGCGTCACGCTCTACGCAGGCTTTGATCCAACCGCCGACAGCCTGCACGTCGGGCACCTGCTTCAAGTCTGCACACTGCGCCGACTCCAGATCGGGGGGAATCGCCCGATTGCCTTGGCAGGTGGCGGCACGGGCATGATCGGCGATCCGGGTGGCAAGTCCGAGGAGCGCCCGCTGCTGAGCCTCGACGAGATCGCCTCAAATGTCGCATCGATTCGCGGTCAGCTCTCTCGTTTTCTTGATTTCGATGAGTCAGCCGGTCGATCCCAGGCTCTTCTCCTCGACAATGCGGCGTGGCTCGGGGAACTCTCGCTTCTCGAGTTCCTCCGTGACACCGGGAAGCACTTCACGGTGAATCAGATGGTGGCCAAAGAGTCCGTCAAGTCCCGGCTCGAGCGCCCTGATCAGGGAATCTCGTTCACTGAGTTCTCCTACATGCTCCTGCAGGCCTATGACTTCGCTCGGTTGCATGAGGATCACGGTTGCACGCTCCAAGTCGGCGGCTCCGATCAGTGGGGCAACATCACCATGGGGATCGAGCTCGTCCGCAAGCGCACCGGAGCCCATGCGTTCGGCCTGACGTCACCGCTCGTGACCAAGGCTGACGGGACCAAGTTCGGAAAATCTGAAGGTGGAACTGACCGCGTGTGGCTTGATGCGGCACGAACGAGCCCGTATCGCTTGTACCAATTCCTTCTTCAGGCCGAAGACGCCGTCGTCGGTTCCTACCTCCGCTTCTTCACCTTCTTGGATCTCGAGGAAATCGATGCCCTCGATCGGCAGACCGCCGAAGAACCGCACCTCAGGGCTTCCCAGCGAGCCTTGGCGGCGAGTGTGATTGATCTCGTCCACGGTGAAGCGGAACGCAAGCGAGCCGAAGAGGCTTCTCGAGCGCTCTTTAGCGGAGCAGTGGCGTCGCTCGACGAGGCGACCCTCCTCGACGTGGCTTCCGAGGTGCCATCAACCGTGCTGTCGGCAGAAGGACTTGCTGGGAGACCCCTGGTGATCGACGTGGTGGCCGGAACTGACCTTGTGGCGTCGAAGGGTGAGGCGAGACGAGCGATTGAGCAGGGGGGGATCTTTGTCAATGACGTTCCCCGTCTCGGACTCGATGCAACCCTGGGGCCCGATGACCTCCTCCATGGTCGCTACCTTGTGCTCCGAAAAGGGAAGCGCAGCTACCACCTGATCTCCGTCCAATGAATCGGAGAACAGCCACGGGGCTTGTTGTTCTCGGACTTCTTATCACCGGGTGCTCGAGCCAAGATCAGGCTGGATCGGCGCGCGAGCGCTTTCGGAGCTGGGAGACAGGGACCGGGCTTGGCGCCAGCATCGCCACCATCCGCCAGACCACAGGCACCGCGGCCTCTGTCCTCAATCGAACTGGTGCTCCCAATGAAGCGCATACCGTCTGTGCGTCGCTTCTGCTCGATGTCCAGAAAGCGAATGACAATCTCCCCGGGCCTGACGCCACCCTCACGACGCTTCTTGGGAAGGCCTACAACGCCCTTGGAGCGGCCGCGAACGCCTGCTACGACGCTCCCACGAAACCCTCGAGCGTGGCTCTCTTCGCTGCGAAACGGCACGAGGGCATCGCACTGCTTGCTCAGGCCGAGGCCCGGTCTGTGGCGATTCTTGGAGGACCACTCTCAACCGAGACCACTGTCGTGGTCCCAGGACAGTGATGAAGCCACCTCTCGATGATGTGGTGGCCCGCCGTGTCCTGTGGAGTCTCCCCACCGGTCTGTACCTCCTGGGCTCGACGGGGGATCCTGACTCCGGGCCATGGAACCTCATGACGCTCAATCTCGCGACCCAGGTGGCGACCTCGCCTCGAGTGGTGGCATTCAGTGTGGAACACGGATCGCGAACCGAATCGTTGCTTGATGCAACTGGTGTCGCATCTCTGTCGATTCTCCGACGTGAGGATCGAGGGATCGTCCGGCGCTTCGTCAAGCCGGTCGAAGATGTCACGCTGGACGAGTCAGGCCGACCCGTGGCCATGGCTGGCCATGCTGTGGCGATCAGCGGTCTCGGGACACCAGTGCTCGGCGCCGCTGCGGCGTGGATGGATCTGGTCGTCAACTCGACCGTGGACTTCGAGAGCCATCGCCTCTATCTTGCCGAAGTCGTCGGAGCAGGTGCTTCCGAGGAGGTACTCGCTGGTCCAGCCTCGGAGCGATCCGTCGAGCTCCTGCGCATGGAGGACACGAGGATGAACTACGGGGGCTAGGAATTCGGTGTCAGTCCTGAGCCTCTGGGCGAGGGCGAAGATCGATCTCCAGCGTTAAGACTCCGTCGATAAGAGTGGCGTTGGCGTCGGCGATCATGGCGTAATCCATGAAGTCCTGCTGGGCTCGGTCCATCCAGGCCTTGCGCTCCGGCCCCTCGATCGGAGGCATGGCGCGCTCGCGAACCGCCGATGCTCGCTCGGCGAATCTGGTGATCATGGCCTCTGGGTCAAACGTGTTGCTCATGGTGGACCTCCTGAATCGGATGGTAGTGGCAGCGGGTCGCTCCGTCGGGGGTCGGGCTTGGCGGTAGAGTGAGCAGATCAGGTGGGGAAGCATCCGTCTGTCGCTGCGCAGCAGGGGCAGGGCTGCCCGCTTGCATCGTCAGGCCGCCGTGGCCTGCGTCGCAGGTGGATCGGTAGGGTGCATGTCCCCTTCGGGGAGCGAGGAGTGGTCGTGAAGAAGGGTCGACACCGCAGATTCGAAGAGGCGCGCAGCCTCAAGCGGTCCTTTGGGCCAGAAGCCAAGACGTGCCCAGAGTGCGGAGCGGAGCCTGAGGACACTCACGCCGCGTGGTGCCTCGCTGAAGAGGACGACTACGACCGCATTCTCGGAGAAACCCCTTCGCCATCAGGTGACGACCACGATCCCCTTGACGACGAACTGGTCTGACGACGTCGAGAGGCCACTCGCTCCCTGATCGACTTCACCCCTAGGGGGTTTTGAAGCGAACCACGGGGTGTGGGAGGGGGACGCCTTGCTTGGAGGAGGCGGCGCGCTCGTCCACAAAGGCCACCAGTCGGGCGTAGGTCCGTGCACCCACCATTTCGACGAGTTCGTCTCGCATCGAATCAAGGACGCGAGAGCGGCCACGGTGGGCCGTTGGGTCCTCGGAGCACCACCAATGAAACTCCTCGCCACCTTCTCCCCAGTGGCGTCGCTCCCATTGCCCAATCGAGGTGACGACATGGTCGTCGGCGATCACTTCGTCTTCTCGGCGGAGGGGTAGCTGCCAGCAGACTTCAGGCTTCCAGCCGATGTAACTCTGATCTCGGCGAAGCGCAGCAGTGTGGAACGCGCATCCGGGACCAGCGCTGAAGCCGGGCCGGTTGAGAAAAACACAGGCGTCGTCGATCAGCACGGTCACCAGCTCGCCGTCGTCGCTTGTGGTCACGAGCTCGTCAGGAGCGATGCTCCGGAACTGCCACTCGTCATCGGTCAGCTCCGATGCACGGCTCACTACTCGTGCTGCATCTTCCTCGTCGATGAGGTGGGCTCCGTAACTACAACAGCCTTGGACCAGTTCTGGGGTCGGGCCAGTCAACACCCCCTGGCAGCCGTCTCCAAAGATGCATTCCCAACTGCTCTCGAGGAATGTCAGGTCGAATCGCCAGGTGCGCTCCTCCTCCTCATCTTCGAAGCTGACCCATTCGCGTGCATCGTGAGGAGAAGAGACCACACCCAAGACGCTAGCGCCCCGTGCCACAAGCGCCCGCTGACCTCTAGACTGATGCCCATGGCACAGACCACTGAAACATTCGTTAGCGACGTCGTCGTCTCGATCACCGAACCGGCAGCGAAGGTCGTGAGTGACGCGCTTGCCCAGGAGGCGAATTCCTCAGAGCTTGCACTCTGGCTTGAGGTGCGCGGTGTCGAGGGCGGAAAGTTCACCTACGACCTCTACTTCCAGGCCCACAACGATGCGGGTGACGATGACGCCGTCTACGTCGACGGCGAGGTGACCGTTGTGGTCCCGGCGCAGAGCATTGAGCGCCTTCGTGGCGGACGCCTTGAGTTTTCCGAGGATGACGGCGGCGGCCTCGTGATGGTCAACCCGAACACCCCGACCCCCGCTGAGGTTGCTCCCGGCGTGCCCGAGGCGATCATCGCTCAGGGACTCGAAGGCCCCTTGGCTGTTCGAGCGATTGCCGCGTTGGAGTCGGAGGTCAATCCCTCCATCGCTGGGCACGGTGGCCGCGCCGACCTGGTGGCGATGGACGAGGAGAACGGGGTGGCGTACCTAGCGCTCTCCGGAGGTTGTCAGGGATGTGCGATGTCACGAATGACTCTGACGCAGGGCATTGAAGTGACCCTTCGTGATCAGTTGCCTGAACTGACCAAGATCATTGACGTCACCGACCACGCGGTCGGCGAGAATCCCTTCTACGCCAACTGACCGGCATCGCAGGTCACGGCCAGTGGTCGTGGTCCGCGTAGGCTGCACTTCATGTTGCGCTTCTTGACCGCAGGAGAATCTCACGGGCAGGCGCTCGTCGTCATTGTCGAAGGGCTCCCCGCCGGGCTCAGGGTGACCGAGAAGCAGGTCCAAGAAGAGTTGGCCCGTCGTCGTCTGGGTTTCGGACGTGGACCTCGCATGCGGTTCGAAGTCGATGAGATCGCCCTTTTGAGCGGTATCCGCCATGGACGGACCTTGGGTTCTCCCGTAGCCATAGAAATCCGAAACACGGAATGGCCGAAATGGACTGAGGAGATGTCCCCTCATCCAGGAGCCCCTTCGGGGGTCCTGTCGACTCCTCGACCAGGTCATGCCGATCTTGTTGGGATGCAGAAGTATGGCTTCGACGACGCACGAGACGTCCTCGAGCGAGCGTCGGCACGAGAGACGGCGGCGCGAGTTGCCGCTGGCGCCCTGGCCAAGGCGCTGCTTGCTGAGATCGGAACCACCGTTCTCAGCCACACAGTCCGCTTGGGTGATCAGGCGTCCGATGGGTTGGCGCGTCCCGAGGCTGGGGATCTTGAGCGCATCGACGCCGATGAGGTCCGTTGTCTCGAGCCTGAAGCATCGGGCCGGATGATTGCGGCGATCAAGGCTGCGGCCAAAGCCGGAGACTCGCTTGGCGGGATCTCTGAGGTTCTCGGTTTTGGCGTTCCTCTGGGTCTGGGGAGCCACGTGCACTGGGATCGGAAGATCGACGGGATGCTCGCCCAGGCCATCATGAGTATCCAAGCCGTCAAGGGTGTGGAGCTGGGCCAAGCCTTCGAGCAGGCGACGCAGCCTGGATCAGTGGCGCACGATGCGATCACCTTCGATGTAGAGGACACCGCATCAGGTGGATTCGTTCGTACGACTGCTCGGGCTGGCGGCATCGAAGGTGGGATGACGACGGGTGGCCTCCTCGCTATCCGCGCTGCGATGAAGCCCCTCGCCACCTTGAACCGC
>Ga0194055_10004634_pt1 | contig 10220 bp, 10 predicted proteins | sample SepL449m_MetaG_FD_155482 | JGI IMG/M metagenome (GOLD analysis project Ga0194055, IMG submission 155482) | Anoxic zone freshwater microbial communities from boreal shield lake in IISD Experimental Lakes Area, Ontario, Canada - Sep2016-L442-9m | ecosystem: Environmental > Aquatic > Freshwater >... | reverse complement strand
TCAAAAACGATTCCGCTTTACAATAAATAAAGCATTTGAACAGGTGATACAACAATGTAAGACCATCAAACGCCATGACCAAGAAGGTACCTGGATCACGCCAGCTATGGAAGAGGCGTATATCCGTATGCATCAACTAGGTTATGCCCATAGTGCCGAAGCCTGGCTGGGAAACAAGTTGGTGGGCGGGCTCTATGGCATAAGGCTGGGCCATGTTTTTTTTGGCGAAAGCATGTTCAGCAGTGAACCCAATGCCAGTAAATTCGCTTTCATCCGCTATGTACAGCAATTGCAAAAAGAACAGGTGCAATTGATCGACTGCCAGGTGTATACCGCACATCTTGAAAGTTTGGGTGCTGTATCCATCAGTCGTAATGAATTCTCCCGCCTGCTGCTTATCCATACCAAATAAAAATATGGGTATCAAATCATATTCTGTAGTGGGCAAAGCGTATTTTTGTGCCCATTAAAACGATGCTTATGCAATTTGAATATTCAGAAGAACAATTAATGATCCGTCAGGCCGCCCGCGATTTTGCGGTAAATGAATGCCTGCCCGGTGTGATCGAAAGAGATGAACTACAGAAATTCCCCAAAGAACAGATCGAAAAACTAGCCGACCTTGGATTTATGGGCATGATGGTAAAGCCCGAATACGGCGGTAGCGGAATGGATACAGTGAGTTATGTACTGGCCATGGAAGAGATCAGTAAAGTTGATGCCAGTGTAAGCGTTTGCGTGAGTGTAAATAATAGTTTAGTATGCTATGGGCTTCAGGAATATGGAAACGAAGCACAAAAACAACAATACCTTACTCCCCTTGCCCAGGGAAAAAAGAACGGTGAATTGTATATCGGCGCTTTTTTACTCAGTGAGCCGGAAGCCGGAAGCGACGCCACTTCACAACAAACTACTGCAGAAGATAAAGGAGATCATTACTTGCTTAATGGCACCAAGAACTGGATCACCAATGGCAATAGTGCCAGTGTATACTTGGTGATCGCTCAAACAGATGTGAGCAAGGGAAGCCGGGGTATCAATGCGTTCATCGTAGAAAAAAGCTGGCCTGGTGTAGTAGTGGGTGCTAAAGAAAATAAATTGGGTATCCGTGGAAGTGATACCCACAGCATATTGTTCAATGATGTGAAAGTTCCCAAAGAGAACAGGATCGGTGAAGATGGATTCGGATTTAAGTTTGCCATGAAGACACTGGCCGGCGGAAGGATCGGGATCGCCTCTCAGGCACTGGGTATCGCAAGCGGAGCTTATGAAAGGGCTTTGGCTTATAGCAAAGAACGCAGAGCATTTGGCACCGAGATCATGAACCATCAGATCATCCAGTTCAAACTAGCGGATATGGCTACACGCATTGAAGCATCACGTCTCCTCTGCCTGAAAGCCGCCTGGGAAAAGGATGAAAAATTAGATTATACCCTCAGCAGCTCCATGGCCAAAGTATTTGCAAGCGAAACCGCTATGTGGACCGCCACCGAAGCAGTACAGATACACGGTGGTTACGGATTTGTAAAAGAATACCATGTGGAAAGAATGATGCGCGATGCCAAGATCACACAGATCTATGAAGGCACGAGTGAAGTACAACGAATCGTTATTAGTAGGAGTATTTTGAAATAAAGTTGACAGTGGGGGAAAAAGTTGGCAGTGGGCAGTTGGCAAAGTGCACGTTTTAAGTTATTTTAAAATGGACACCCTTTTAAACACCTCAACTTCTCAACTCCTTAACCAACTTTAAACTTTAAACCTTAAACTTTAACGTTTTAAACGTTTCGTTTTCCAAACGTTCACGCATCCCCCCCATGAGCATCAACCCCCATTCATACCAACAGATATCGGCCACACTCCTTAACCGGGCCACGCTGGTAGCGGTTTCCAAAACCAAGCCGGCGGAAGATATTCAGGCTTTGTATGATCTGGGGCACCGCGATTTTGGAGAGAATTATGTGCAAGAGCTGACTCAAAAATATGAGCTGCTGCCAAAAGATATTCGATGGCATTTTATCGGCCACCTGCAAAGCAATAAGGTTAAATATATTGCCCCATTCGTTCATTTGATCCATGGTGTTGATAGTCTGAGTTTATTGAAAGAGATCAATAAGCAAGCACAAAAAAACAATCGTGTGATCGATTGTTTACTTCAGATTTATATCGCGAAAGAAGAAACAAAATTCGGACTGGATGAAGCGGAACTTAAAGATCTGCTGCAATCCGGATTAGAAGGATTGAACAATATCCGCATCACCGGTTTCATGGGCATGGCCTCATTTTCGAACGACATGAATATTGTAAGAAGTGAATTTGCTTACCTGAAAAATTTATTGAATCATTATTTTCCGTTGATCAAAAATTCTAATCTACTTCAAGACACAAATTCCAACATCCAACCTCCAACTTCAAACTTCAAACAAGATGCAGTTTCGCCGTTGGTCGGGAGACCAGACGGCGGCGAATCTCCAACCCTCTCCATGGGCATGAGTGCCGACTATACCCTCGCTTTGGAAGAAGGCAGCAATATGGTAAGGATCGGATCCCTATTATTTGGCGAAAGGAATTACCCTTCCTGATATTTTTCTCCACTATTTTTCTGATTTTGTTAAAACCTTAACAAACCAATTGAATTGCGGCACGGTTTTTTGACGTTTGCATTCAGAATAATACCGCTATGCATAAACAAACATCCATACAGCATTCATTCGAGTTAGAAAAGAACCGGAAAGCATTAACCTTAACGGCCCTGTTCCTCGGCAGTTTATTAGCCGTGGCCATACTGGTTTCCTGGGAATTGCCTGCCCCGCCGGCACCACTGGCACAGGATTTCATTGAGATCAATCTTGGAAATGAGATCGAAGGTTTTGGCAAGGTACAACCCCTGATCAAAGGTGAAAAAGCACCTGCAACAGCCGAACCTACTCCCCCAAAACCATCAGTGGCTGTAGCCACAAAAGCACCCGATATTAAAACAGATGATAATCCGGATAAAGAGTCAGCGCCGGTAACTAAAACAGTTAAAACACCGGTAAAGGTAACGGCTCCGGCACCAGTGGTGGTACCCGAACCCAAACCACAGAGGCCTAAGATAGCAGGATACAGTGGCCCAAAGAACGGAACAGGCAATGGTGCTACTGAAGACAATGGTTTCCGGTATCAGGGAAACAAGCCCGGCGGTAAGGGAGATGCGGGTAACCCTAATGGTAAGCCCGATAGTTATGGGAACAATATTGGCGGCAGATCGGCCGGTGGACCACGTGTTACGCAGGGCGACCGAAAGATCGTTCGCTACTATTCATTTACCGGTGAACTGGATAAAGCCACCATCTATGCCGTTATTAAAGTTTCGTCCGATGGACATGGACAGTTTGCGGGCTTTGGAAGAAATTCAACCAGCAGGAGTCCGGCCTACAGCAGTGCCATCGCCGAATACCTGCGTAATATCCAGTTTGATAAGTCGGACCACGAATCGGATGTAACCGTGCAATTCAACTTCAATGTGAATTAAGGATTGTAACAGAACTTTGCGCTTATGCAGGAGCGCTTATATTTGTGGTAGTGAACTACACACAAACCATCGAGTATCTATACAAGCATCTTCCAATGTTCAGTCGCATCGGTGCGGCAGCCTACAAAGAAGACCTGCACAATACCCTGGCGCTTTGCCAGGCACTCGATAATCCGCATACAAAATTTAAAAGCATCCATATTGCAGGTACTAACGGAAAAGGTAGTACCAGTCATATGTTGGCCGCCATACTGCAGCAGGCTGGTTATAAAACCGGACTCTACACTTCCCCTCACCTACATGATTTCAGAGAACGGATCAGGATCAATGGAGAAATGATCCCTGAAGATACCGTAGTGGATTTTGTGCAAAGGACCATGGGCATTTGTTCGCAGATCGAGCCTTCGTTCTTTGAACTTACTGTGGCCATGGCATTCGACTATTTTCAGCAGGAGCAGGTAGACGTAGCCGTTATTGAAACCGGATTGGGTGGGCGGCTAGACAGTACCAATGTGATCACCCCCATACTTTCTGTGATCACCAATATAGGATACGATCATATGAATCTGTTGGGTGATACCCTTGAAAAAATTACTGCTGAAAAAGCTGGCATCATAAAACCGGGGGTACCGGTGGTGATCGGCGAATACCTGGATATTACGAAACCTATATTCCTACAAAAAGCAACTGAAACAGGCGCTCCAATAATTTTTGCTCAGGATGAATACCAGGTAAACCGTTTACAATATGCCATGCAATCATTGGAAGTAGATATCCATCACCTGCCTAATAATATCACAGAAACCTTTACGCTCGACCTGAATGGATTATACCAGGCAAAAAACCTTTGTACGGTATTATGCGCAGAGGCTGAGTTGATCAAACTTGGATTTAAGATCAATGAAGTTGCAGAGAAATTCGCCCTATCGCATAGTAAAAAACTAACCGGATTGGGCGGCCGATGGGAACTGATAAAAGAAAGCCCCGCCATTGTATTGGATGTGGCACATAATGAAAACGGGATACGCGAAATATTGCAACAACTGGAATATTGTGGTAATGGCAAGGTTCATTTTGTGATGGGCATGGTGAACGATAAGGATATCAGTAAAGTACTTTCGCTATTGCCAACAACGGCAAATTATTATTTTACTAACGCCCATATTCCCCGGGCACTGCCTTTCCCAGAATTGGTAGAACAGGCGACTGCAAAGGGTTTGAAAGGAACCGGTTTCGCCGATGTGAATGAGGCCATCGCTGCTGCATTGAAGCAAGCAGCTCCGGAAGACCTGATCATGGTTTGTGGAAGTGTATTTATTGTTGGCGAAGTAAACCGTGCATTATTTTCCTGAGTCTAATTTTGTGGAAGCTAAAAAAGAAAGACAAAGAAAGTTTAGGTGTTTAGGTGTTTAGGCGTTTAGGTGTTTAGGCGTTTAGGTGTTTAGGTGTTTAGGGATTCCGTTAACTTTAGGGATTATTAATCCTAATGAACTGCCAACTGCCAACTGCCAACTGCTCCCGTTTGCTAACGGGACCAACTGCCAACTAAAAACCCGTCCCAGTAACATGCGCCACATGATGCTTCCCATGCCAGGCATATAATCCAAGCAGGAACCAAAGCGACATATCGCGTTTATGTTCAGGATGAAAAACGGTTTTATCAAAATCTTCACGGGTCATATTCTTCAGCACCTCGTGCCAGCGTAAATGCAGGGCATGCAGTAAGGTGAGCGAAATATTTACCGGCAGGTTATGCGTATCCGGTAGTTCGGCCCAGGCTTTTTCATCATAGGGAGTTATAACCAGACTCTCTTGTGTAAGACGCAATTTGAATCGGATATAGGCATTCATATGGCTATCGGCCACATGGTGGATCAGTTGCTTTACGGTCCAGCCCCCTTCGCGATACGGCGTATCCAATTGAGCCGCATCCCAATTCAGGATGGAATTTTCCAGCATCTGGGGTAAAAATTTTATATCGCTCAGCCATTCCTGTAACAGGGTTTCATCAAATGGCTGAGCAATATATTTACCGATGGGGTAACGAGGGTCTGTTGTCATTATTCTTTTGCTTTTGGAATGGCAGGTTTAATTCCTTCCAGTAAGATATCAAAAATAAGCGGAGCACCCGCATTGATATTCGATCCCGGAGGAGGATTATCACCATAGGCCAGTTCGGTTGGAATATATACTTTCCAATGTGAACCAACGGGCATCAGTTGCAGAATTTCAGTCCAGCCCTTGATCACCCTATCCACTGCAAATACAGCCGGAGCACCACGTTTGTATGAGTTATCAAATTCTTTACCGTCGATAAGTGTACCGATATAATTCACTACCACTGTATCCAGAGAAGTTGGTTTATTAGTAGCCGAATCATTCTTTTTAATGATCTCATACTGCAAACCATCAGCCAGTGTGGTTACTTCTTTTCTTTTTTTATTTGCCTGAAGGAATTCGATCCCTTTTGCCATAGCTGCATCAGCAATTTTTTTATCTTCTACTGCTTTGGCCTGGGCAAAAATATCCAGTTGTCTTTGCAAGCTCTTATTACCTACTTCCGGAGTCAGCAAGGGTGCTTTGTTTTTAAAATAATCTTCTACTCCTCTTTTCATCAAGTCTGAATTGATACTAGTGATGCCCTGCGCTTTCATATTGGTAGCCACATTGTAGCCGGCAGAATAGCTGAAACTATCGAGCAGACTTTTAAGGGCCGGGGCGGCGGGTTTCACAGTTACTTTTGGAGTTTGTGCCATCGCCTGAAATCCAGCTGCGATCAGCAGCGAAAAAAATAATACCTTCTTCATTTATTAATATTTGGGTTTAAAAAATTGAATTGCAAATAACGGAAGAATTATTCATCCCGCATTTCCTTACCTGTTAAATGTATAAAAACATCTTCCAGATTGGCGGCTTTTACCTGTTTTGGCCGTTCAAATCCGGTACTGACAAGGTCGTCGATCATTTTATCCGGAGAATCCAGTGAAATGATCTTGCCTTCATCAATGATGGCGATGCGGTCGCAAAGTTGTTCGGCTTCATCCATATAGTGGGTGGTAATGATCACGGTAGTGCCTTTCAACCGGATGTCTTTGATCAGTTCCCATAAATTGCGCCGGGCCTGAGGATCCAGTCCGGTAGTGGGCTCATCCAGGAAAATGATCTTCGGTTTATTGATAAGCGTGGTGGCAATGGAGAATCGTTGTTTTTGTCCGCCGCTCATATCCTTGAACTTGCTGGCGGCCTTATCTTCCAGGTTCACCAATCGCAATAATTCCATGGGATCAACCGGCTGGTTGTATAAGCCGCCAAATAATTCAATCAGCTGTATGAGCGACAATCCGGGATAAAAACCGGAGGTCTGCAACTGTACACCAATGATCTTTTTTATAGATTCAGGATCCTTATCAAGGTTGAATCCATTCACCACAATTTCACCGCTGGTTTTAGGACGCAGGGTTTCGATGATCTCCAGGGTGGTAGATTTACCTGCACCATTGGGACCCAGCAATCCAAAGATCTCTCCTTCATATACTTCAAAAGAGATGCCTTTTACTGCTTCAAAATTTCCATAGTTCTTAACCAGATTTTTTACCGAGATGATCTTGTTCATACTATTTTTTTTTACCTGCACTTTTTGCTGGGCCTATTCCCCTTTTATATAAATATTCAGTTCATCCATCATTGATTTGCTGCCAATGAAAAAAGGAGTTCGCTGATGTAATTCCGTTGGTTGTACTTCCAGGATCCTGATCTTGCCATTGGTGGCCATTCCGCCTGCCCTTTCCACAATAAAAGCAAATGGATTGCATTCGTACAGCAACCTCAACTTTCCCTTGGGCTTATCGGTAGTACCCGGATACATGAATATTCCGCCCTTGATTAGGTTGCGGTGCACATCGGCCACCATGCTGCCGATATATCTTTGCGTATATGGGCCACCGTTATCCTTATTCTTTTTCTGACAGGCGGTGATATACTGTTTCACCGGTTCATCGTACTGGAAGAAATTTCCATGGTTCACGGAATACATTTTACCACTTTCGGGGCATTTGATATCCGGGTGACTGAGGGTAAACTCTCCGATAGAGGGATCGAGGGTAAAACCATTCACGCCTCTGCGGGTTGCATATACCAGCATGGTAGACGAACCGTAAATGATATACCCCGCAGCCACCTGATTGGTACCGGCCTGCAGAAAATCTTCCTGTGTGGCAGGTTTACCCAGTTCACTTACCCTTCTGAATACGCTGAATATTGTACCAATAGAAACGTTCACATCAATATTGCTGCTGCCATCCAGGGGGTCGAACAGGCATACATATTTACTCTGACAGCTCACCTCATCTTCAAATACCACGATATCATCCAATTCTTCGCTGCCAATGCCGGCACAACTGATCCCATGCTGCAAAACGCCCACAAACTGATTATTGGCGTACACATCCAGTTTTTTCACCTCCTCACCCTGCACATTGATGCTGCCTGCATCACCCAAGATATCCACCAGTCCTGCCTTATTCACTTCCACATTCACCCTTTTTGCGGCTAACCCAATATCTCTCAGTAATCCGGCCAGTTCACCGGTAGCCTGTGGAAAATCACGCATCTGCTGGATGGTAAATTCATCGAGCGTTTGTATTCGGCGATTGATATTCATAAGCAAACTAATTTACTATTTTGTCCTGACCACTATCAAGAGTAGATTTGCATTCAAAAATAAGCAAATCCATATAATAATCGAAGGGTATCTTCAGTAAAGAAATACTAGTCTTCCAGATAAAAAATTACAACATGAAGGTTTTTAAATTTGGCGGTGCCAGCATCAATTCTACCGACCGGATCAGCAATGTAGCAAATATCCTGCGCGATCATCCGGGCGAAAAGATCCTGGTGATCATTTCCGCCATGGGAAAAACCACCAATGCCCTGGAAAAAGTAACAGATGCATTTTTTGAAGGACGAAAAGATGAAGCCCTCACCCTGTTCAAGGAGGTAAAAAAGAACCACCTTAATACGCTAAAGTACCTGGTGAGCATTCAATGGAAAAAAGCAGAGGATGCGCTGGCCGATTTTTTTACAGAAGTAGAATGGTTATTGCACGATAAGCCCGTTCGAGGATATGATTATTATTACGACCAGATCGTGTGCAGTGGTGAACTGATGAGTACCGCCATGATCAGCGCTTACCTGAATGAAGCCAGCATTGATAATCGTTGGGTGGATGTACGCGATATCATACGCACCGATAATCAGTTCAGGGATGCAGTCATTGACTGGACCATCACCGATGAAAAAGTTAAGTCCATCATTGAACCCCTGTTTGCCGAAACCGACCTCATCATCACCCAGGGATTCATTGGCGCCACCGACGAAAATGAAAGTACCACCTTGGGCAGGGAAGGCAGTGATTATAGTGCCGCCGTATTTGCCAACCTGCTCAATGCCGAAAGTCAAACGATATGGAAAGACGTAGAAGCCGTGATGAGTGCCGATCCTAAACAATTTGCGCATGTGGAGGCACTTCCAGCCCTCAGCTATCGTGAAGTGGTGGAAATGGCCTATTACGGAGCCCAGGTGATCCACCCAAAAACCATCAAACCCCTGCAGAACAAACAAATCCCCTTGCATGTACGGTGCTTCCTTGATCCGCAACTACCCGGTACCGTTATCAGCAGCAATCCGGCGCATACACTTCCTCCCATCCTGGTATTGAAAGAGCAACAGGTGTTGATGCAACTCAGTTCCAGAGATTTTTCTTTTGTGGAAGAAAAGCCCATCAGTATGCTGCACGCTATGTTTGATGAGATCAAGATCCGCCCTAACCTTTCGCAGCACGGCGCCGTGAGTTTATTATGTGTATTGGATGATAAGCCGGAAAAGATTGAGCGACTGGCACTGGCGGCTTCGGAAATATTTGATGTGCAGCTGGAAAAAAATCTTACCCTGCTAACCATTCGCCACTATACCGCTGAAGCCATTGCCACCCATACTTCAGGTAAACAGATCGTACTGGAACAAAAAACACCCGAAACCCTTCAGGTGCTGATGCGTTGATCTAATTGATGATATAGCTCCCTTTCTTGTTGATGCTGATCAGGGGTAACTGCCTCGTGTCTTCAAAATAATCAAAGGCTTTTTTCAAATTGAGTGAGAATTTTCTATACGATTCATTTTCTTTCGTGAGTTCCATCAGATAATTCATCGATTTTTCCACATCGTACTTAACCGGAAATACATGCACGGGTATGAAGTCTTGCCCATTTGATTTTACATAAGCAGCCAGTACATATAGGTCTTCAATTGGACCGTCACTGATGGGTATGCAACCCACAGAAACGCAATTGCCATGAATATAGATCTCGCTGCCCGGGTGCAGGGAATCACTGAGGATGCGGTCGGAAGCATTGGGATAATTCAGTCCCATCGACAAATGATAACTGCTGTTGGGATTCAGTTCATTGATATAATAAAAACCCTCGGGCACCTGATAATCGCCCTCCATGCGTTTTGGACCCAGGGCGCCGCTTTGCATACAAACCGGGTAAGTGGTATAATAACGGTAAGGCTCAGTGGCAGATGATTTCACCCATACTTCCAGTTTCCGGTCGTATTTGAATGAACGGATGTACATCGACTGTGGAGGCCAGTTCAGGTTAAGTTCAGTAAATTTTTTCTTGATGCTGTCTTCCCTCTGTTAAACACT
>Ga0194055_10004633_pt1 | contig 10222 bp, 11 predicted proteins | sample SepL449m_MetaG_FD_155482 | JGI IMG/M metagenome (GOLD analysis project Ga0194055, IMG submission 155482) | Anoxic zone freshwater microbial communities from boreal shield lake in IISD Experimental Lakes Area, Ontario, Canada - Sep2016-L442-9m | ecosystem: Environmental > Aquatic > Freshwater >... | reverse complement strand
CATCAAGCCCGACTGGGCCTTTGCGTTGCACAACATGCCCGGCCTCCCGCTGGGCCATACCACATTGCGCAGCGGCACGATGATGTGCGCAAGCCAAGGGATGCTGATCCGACTGACCGGCAAGACCTCGCACGCATCGATGCCTGAAACCGGCATTTCCCCGGTTCTTGCCATCACCGAAATGATCCCAAATTTGCTGGCACTTGGCCCCGGTGGCCCCCTGACCGAGGCGTTCCGCATGGTCACGATCACCCATGCCCGCATCGGCGAGGCCGCTTTCGGCATAGCGCCCGGGGCGGGTGAGTTGTGGGTCAAACTGCGCACCCGCGAAGACCCGCCGATGGCTGCCATGCGCGCCGATGCCGAGGCCATTGCCCAGACCATCGCCACCGCGCACGGCCTGTCCCTGTCGTTTGAGACCCAGGACGACTTTTCTGCCACCGTCAATGACCCTGACGCTATCACCCGCCTGACCGCCGCCCTCGACGCCCTGCACATGCCCCATGATGACCGCAACCTGCCCCTGCGCGGCTCTGAAGATTTTGGCCGTTTTGGCGGCAGTGGGACCAAAATGGCCATGATGTTTCTGGGTTCGGGTGAGAGCCACCCGCAACTGCACAATCCGGACTATGACTTCCCTGACAGTCTGACCCCGATCGGCGCGCGCCTGTTTCAAAGGGTCATGACCGACATTCTGGGCTGACCCCCTTTCAGTTTGGTGCAAATATTCGCGGGGTCCGGGGGCGCGCCCCCGGGTCTGGACACGGTCCGGGCGCCGTAGGATAAAGCGTCATGAACCTGCCCGCCGGATTTCTCGACGACCTTCGCACCCGCACCTCGCTGTCACAGGTCGTGGGCCGCAAGGTCACATGGGACCCGCGCAAATCCAATGCGGGCAAGGGCGACCTTTGGGCCCCATGCCCATTCCATCAGGAAAAGTCGCCGTCGTTCCACGTCGATGACCGCAAGGGCTTTTACTACTGCTTTGGCTGCCACGCCAAAGGTGACGCTGTCACTTTCGTCAAGGAAACCGAAAACGTCAGCTTCATGGAAGCCGTTGAAATCCTGGCCCGCGAGGCTGGCTTGCCGATGCCCGCGCGCGACCCCGTGACGGCGGCAAAAGCCGATCACCGCAGCGAATTGTCCAAGGTGATGGAGGAGGCGTTCAAGTGGTTCCGCCTGCAGATCAACACCTCGGCCGCCGCCGAGGCCCGCGCCTATATTGCCAAACGCGGGCTTTCGCCGCAGGCTATGGATCGCTGGGAAATCGGTTATGCGCCCGACCAGCGGCAGGGCCTGTTCACGGCCCTGACGCAAAAGGGCATCTCCTCCGATCTGATCGTGGCCGCTGGCCTTTGCGCCAGACCTGACGCGGATGACGCGCCGGGCGCGCGCGGGGGCGGCATGCCCTATGACCGCTTTCGCAACCGCATCATCTTTCCGATCCGCGACGGGCGAGGCCGTGCCATTTCGCTGGGCGGGCGGGCGATGGACCCGAATGCGCGCGCCAAATACCTGAACGGCCCGGAAACTGTGCTGTTCGACAAGGGGCGCAGCCTGTTCAATCATGCTCGCGCGCGCGAGGCGGCGGGCAAGGGTCAGCCCCTGATCGTTGTCGAAGGCTATATGGATGTCATCGCCGTGGTCGAGGCGGGTTTCAAATCGGCCGTGGCCCCACTCGGCACCGCCGTCACCGAAGAACAGTTGAAACTGATGTGGCGCATCAGTGATGAGCCGGTGATTGCGCTTGACGGTGACAAGGCCGGTTTCAAGGCGGCGTTGCGGGTGGTAGACCTTGCCTTGCCGCTGTTGGAATCCGGCAAGGGCCTGCGTTTTGCCATTCTGCCCGGTGGGCAGGATCCCGATGACCTGATCCGCGCCCAGGGGCCTACTGCCATGCAAAGGGTGCTGGATCAGGCCCAACCCATGGTCAACCTGCTATGGCAGCGCGAGACCGAGGGCCGCAGCTTTGACAGCCCCGAACGTCGCGCCGCCCTCGACAAGACCCTGCGCGCCGCCATTGCCCGCATCACCGACCCCGCGATCCGCAGCCATTATGGCGAGGCGATCAAGACCCTGCGCCAGACCCTGTACGGCAATCGCGCCCGTCCGACATGGCAACCCCAGCAATCGCGCAAGGGGCGGTTCGCCGACATCGCCCAGCCACCCCTTGCCGCCACGCGCAGTTCGGTGCTGGCCAATGCGGTGGACCCTGTGGACGAGGTCCTGCGAGAGGCGATGATCCTTGCCATTCTGATCACGCATCCAACTTTGATCCCGCAGTTCGAATCCGCGCTGGAGCGGGTGGACCTGACCGAGGAACATCAGACGATCCGCAGCATTCTGCTGTCCCATATGGACCCCATCACCCTGTCTGATCGCCTGCAAAGGGCGGCGCCCGACACCCTTGAGGCCTTGCTGTCGCACCCCCATGTGTTGATTGCCCCACCTGTCCGCAACCGTGCCGATAGCGAACTTGCCGCCCTGTGTCTGGCCGAAGAGCTTGCAAAACTCGCGGCCCGCCGCGGCGCACGCCGCGAAATCGACGATGCCGTCCAGGACCTGTCCGGCTTTGCAGACGAGGGGCTGACTTGGCGGCTGTCTCAGGCCGCAGCCGCCCGGCACCGCGCCGAAAACCCGCCAAGGCCCGAATCGGTCGATATGGGCGAGGATCGGGCCGCAATGTCCAACCATTTACAAAACCTTATCAACGCCCGCGTGTGGGAAAAGAAAAAGTCTTGAAGGCCCCCTAAACCTCGATCCTGATTCGGGGTATTCCTATCGATCTAGGTATGATTCGCCCCTGATTCGTACCACTGATTCGTTCCAGACCCCGCACCCCAAATCCCATATCCCGCACCCCGGAGCCCCCATGGCCGCCAAAGACACTGACGATGCAAAGCCCGAAGGCGATGAAGCCGACGTTTCGCTGGATATGAGCCAGGCTGCGGTCAAGAAGATGATCGCGGATGCCCGCGAGCGTGGCTATATCACCTATGACCAGTTGAACACTGTCATGCCGCCCGAGCAGGTGTCGTCGGAACAGATCGAGGATGTGATGTCGATGCTGTCCGAAATGGGCATCAACATCATCGAGAACGATGAGGCCGAAGAGGGCGATGTCGTGGGTGGCGCGTTGGTCGAAACCTCGTCAACCTCACGCGAGGTTTCGGTCGTGGGTGCCACGACCGAAACGCTGGACCGCACGGATGACCCGGTGCGAATGTATCTGCGCGAGATGGGATCGGTCGAGCTTTTGTCGCGCGAGGGCGAGATTGCCATTGCCAAGCGGATCGAGGCTGGCCGCAACACGATGATCGCGGGCCTGTGCGAGTCACCCTTGACCTTTCAGGCCATCATCATCTGGCGCGACGAACTATTGTCTGAAGACATTCTGCTGCGCGATGTGATCGACCTTGAGGCCACCTTTGGTCGTTCCCTTGACGGCGAGGAGGGCATTGTCGGAGCCGAATTGGACGGTGTCGACATGTCGTCCACCGCGCCACGCCGCGCTGCCTCGGACGAGCCGGAACTGGACGCGGACGGCAACCCCTTGACAAGCATGGTCGAGGATGACGACGATGACGAGGATGGTGCGGCTATGTCACTGGCCGCCATGGAAGCCGCACTGAAACCCAAAGTGCTTGAAACGCTTGACCTGATCGCCCGCGATTATTCCAAACTGTCCGAAATGCAGGACCTGAGGATGACCGCGACTCTGTCTGAAAAGACAAGGTTTTCATCGGGGGACGAAGCTGCCTATCAAAAGCTGCGGTCTGAAATCGTTGTTCTGGTCAACGAATTGCACCTGCATAACAACCGGATTGATGCCTTGATCGACCAGTTGTACGGCATCAATCGCCGGATCATGGCCATCAACTCGGGCATGGTGAAACTGGCCGATGGTGCCCGCATCAACCGCCGCGAATTCATCGACGAATACCAAGGCTATGAGTTGGACCCGACATGGCTGGACCGCATGGCCGCCAAATCGGGGCGTGGCTGGCAGGCCCTGATGGAGCGCAGCCGCGAAAAGGTCGAGGAACTGCGCGCCGAAATGGCTGGGGTCGGAACCTATATCGGCGTGGATATCAGCGAGTTCCGCCGCATCGTCAATCAGGTGCAAAAGGGCGAGAAAGAGGCGCGGCAGGCCAAGAAGGAAATGGTCGAGGCGAACCTGCGACTGGTGATCTCGATCGCCAAGAAATACACCAACCGGGGCCTGCAATTTCTTGACCTGATCCAGGAAGGCAATATCGGGTTGATGAAGGCGGTCGATAAATTCGAATACCGCCGCGGCTATAAATTCTCGACCTATGCCACCTGGTGGATCCGCCAGGCCATCACCCGTTCCATCGCCGACCAGGCCCGCACGATCCGCATTCCGGTGCATATGATCGAGACGATCAACAAGCTGGTCCGCACCGGTCGCCAGATGCTGCACGAAATCGGGCGGGAGCCGACGCCCGAGGAATTGGCGGAAAAGCTGCAAATGCCGTTGGAAAAGGTCCGCAAGGTGATGAAGATCGCCAAGGAACCGATTTCCCTTGAAACGCCAATCGGCGACGAGGAAGACAGCCAGCTTGGCGACTTCATCGAAGACAAGAACGCCATCCTGCCGCTGGATTCCGCCATTCAGGAAAATCTGAAGGAAACCACGACGCGGGTTCTGGCCTCGCTGACGCCGCGCGAAGAGCGGGTGCTGCGGATGCGCTTCGGCATCGGGATGAACACCGATCACACGCTGGAAGAGGTGGGGCAGCAGTTTTCGGTCACCCGCGAACGCATCCGCCAGATCGAGGCGAAGGCGCTGCGGAAGCTGAAGCATCCGTCGAGGAGCAGGAAGCTGCGGAGCTTCTTGGATCAGTGATGTTCTGAGCTTGAAGTTGGGGCCGACGGATGGCGAGGGTGACAGGAAAATCTCTTGCGCGGCTGCATGGTATTGCAGTCGATCAAGCGCTTTATAGAGAAACCGGCAACTGGTATCATATTCCGACTAATTTTCCTTCAGCGTTGTTCGACGCGAAAGGATTTGTTTATTTTGAGGATGGCGCGGAGTTTGAAGAATTTCTATTGGACACGTCAAATTCCGGTCTGAGATTTAGTTATGAGACTAATTGGTTAACCATTTCGGGTGGAATTCGGTCGTGTGAACGCTATATTCCATTCGAGCGTTCAACTTTGACGCTTTTCGGAGACTACTATGAGGGCACGCAACGACGGGTGACACTCAACAAGTATGAGCGAAATGCGCGCGCTAGAGGTGCTTGCATTGCGTTCCATGGCTTGAATTGCGCTGTATGCAAAATGAACTTTGAAGAGATTTATGGCTTACTTGGCAAGGGTTTCATTCATGTCCACCATTTGGTTCCGGTTTCTTCAATAGGGTCTGAGTATAGTTTAGATCCGATTAACGACCTTCGTCCTGTCTGCCCAAACTGTCATGCGATGCTGCATCGAAGAAGTCCACCGCTGTCTGTGGATGAATTGGTTGAACAAGCGAAGGGCGCCCATCCGACCACGCAACCTTGACTCACCGTACGCAATTACGTACATTCCCCCGCATGAAAACCCTCTCCTCCACCGAACTCCGCGCCAATCTGTCGGCTATCATGGACCGCGTGAATGACGACCATGAACCGGTTATCGTCCATCGCGCCAAGGGCAAGCCGGTCGTCATGGTCAGTCTTGAAGACTGGGCCAGCATGGATGAGACGACTTATTTGATGGCTTCACCTGCCAACAAGGCGATGCTGTTGCAAGCGATTGCCGATCTGGATTCCGGCAAGGGGATCGTCAAGACCATGGAAGAGCTTGAGGCTATGGCGGAAGAGTGAAGCTGGTGTTCGAGCAGAAAGCTTGGGAACATCTGCTGCATTGGCAAGAGACTGACCGGGCCACGCTGCGCAAGATCAATGGTCTGATCAAGGAGTGCCTTCGCCACCCCTATGACGGTACGGGCAAGCCCGAACCGCTTCGTGGTGATCTGTCGGGTGCTTGGTCGCGCCGCATCGACCGCGAACACCGTTTGGTCTACCGCGTGAAGGAAGATGCGGTCGAAATCATCGCTTGCCGCTACCACTGTTAAAGCTGAGGTCAATATGAACTTTCTGTCCCGCCTGTTCGGCAAATCCGAACCCAAAGCCGCCCAAGGGCCCGAACCGATCCTGCACAAGGACTTTCGCATCTTCCCGCAGCCGATCAAGGATGGCGGGGTGTTCCGGATTGCCGCCCGGATCGAAAAGGACTTCGGGGCCGAGACCAAGACCCATAACCTGATCCGCGCTGACACCCGTACCTCGCTGGACGAGGCGGTGGATGCCAGCACCGACAAGGCCAAGCAGGCCATTGACCAATTGGGCGATGCCATCTTTCACTGACCCGCCAAACCCCTGCCTGTTCGGATCCAGACCCGGAGGCCCCATGCGCCACATTGCCCTGCTTGCCGCCCTTGCCGCAACACCCGTCATCGCCGACTGCCCCGGAGAGCAGATATTCTCTTGCAAGATCAGGGCGAAAACTTTGGAGCTTTGTCTGACCTCGGCTGAGGTGCGCTACAGCTTTGGCAGAGCCGGCGACCCAGACCTGATCCTCAGCGCCTACGTCTTGCAAGTCGACTTTATCCCGTGGAATGGCTGGGGCCGCACCATGCTGAACCAGGTTCGCTTTTACAAGGACGGTGTCACCTATGCGGTCTGGGCCTCGATCGACAAGCAGATCAGTGAAGATGACCCCGAGCGGCAATGGCAAGGCGGGGTCAATGTGACGCGGGGCGATGACCCTTTGGCCGACCTTACCTGTTCGGGGCCACCCGATCCGCCCTGGATTGACGCCTTGTATGACGCAAAGCAGCGGGTCGGCCAGTGCTGGGATTTTGATCAGAAGGTATGGGCGGTTTGCGATTAGAGCGTGTTGATCTAGGCTCAGAACCCATTGATCCACTTGCTACGGTCGATTTCCACGGATTCAGTCTTTCTGGAACGGGGGGTGTCAAATGAGTGATCTCTTCGGGCTGACTGAGGATCAGAGAGAGCGTATAAGGCCGTTCTTTGCCTTTGGCGCACGGGGTGTCAAGGGTTGACGATCGCCGGGTTCTTGGTGGAATCACATTGATGAATCACAATGGGTTGCACTGGCAGAATTCCCCTGCAGACCATGGCCCGCACAAGACGTTTTGCGACCGTTGGTTTGGCGGAAGCAAAGTGGGGAGTTTCGCGCGCATCCTGCTGGAATTGGACAGACAGCAGGCAGAAATGGAATTGATCATGATGGATGCGACTGATCTCAAGGCGCACCGCCCGCCTGCGGAAAAAAGCGGGGCGCAGTCGGTTGATCGGGCGCACCAAGGGTCGCCGAAATACCAGGCCGCATGCGGTTTGTGACAGCAAGGTCCGCCGGAACCAGGTACATCCGGGCGCCGGTCAGACCCGAGATCTTGCGGGTGCTGCAGGGCTGCCGGCGGTCAAGGTTTTGCTGGCGGATCGGGGCCATGATGCCGACTGGTTGCGTAACACATTGATTGACATGGGGATAACCCGATGCATTCCGTTACGGAAAAACCGCAAAGTGCACATCGCACACGATGCTGTCCTGTACAAGAAACGCCACAAGGTCGAAAACATGTTTGGGCTAAGGAAAGACGGGCGCATGATCGCCATGCGCTTTGACCGACGCGCCGAGATGTTTCTGCCCGCCTGCGCCCTTGCCGCTATCGTGATCCTTTGGCCATGAGATGCTAAGCCTACATCATCCCCATGACCACGGGCTTCACCTCGTACCAGCCCTCCCAGATCATGTGCAGCGCGACATACAGAATGATCGCCAGCCCGATATAGGCAATCCAGCGATACCGGTTCAACAGCCGTGCAACAAAGCTGGCCGCCAAGCCCATCAGCGCCACCGACAGGATCAGGCCGATCACCATCACCGTCGGATGATCCTTCGCCGCCCCCGCCACGGCAAGAACATTGTCGAGGCTCATCGACACATCCGCCACCACGATCGGGGTGGCGGCCTGCCGAAAGGTCTTGACCGGCCCGCCCCCCGCCACGATGCCATCCGCGTTCAGATCCTGACCCGTCAGCGCCTCTTCGCCGCGGTTTTCCTCGGCATGGCCGTTGCGCAGCTCGCGCCACATTTTCCAGCACACCCACAGCAGCAAAATACCCCCGGCGAACAACAGCCCGACAATCTGCAGCAACTGCGTGGTCAATCCGGCAAAGATGATCCGCAACACCGTGGCGGCCAGAATGCCCACCAAGATGGCCTTGGTGCGCTGTTCTTTCGGCAAACCCGCCGCCGCCAGCCCGATCACAATGGCATTGTCGCCCGCCAGAACCAGATCAATGCCGATGACGGCCAAAAGCGCGGTGAACCCTTCGGGGGTAAGAATCTCGTACATGCGCCCTCCTAGAGTGTCCGGATCGTAACTAGGCTGTCTGGTCGCGCTTTTCAACCGCAGCTCTTTGCTGCCTTGCCCGCAGGCCCGCGCCGCGCTAGGCAAGCCCATGCTGTCTTACCAACATTCCTACCATGCCGGAAACCTGGCCGACGTCCAAAAGCATGCGCTGCTGGCCTGGATGCTCGACTATCTGATGCAAAAGGACAAACCGATCAGCTATATCGAAACCCATGCCGGGCGGGGTCTGTATGACCTGACTGCCCCCGAGGCACTGAAAACTGGCGAGGCCGCCTCTGGCATCGCCCGCCTGTCAGACCGCCTGCCCGCCGACCACCCCTACCGTCACCGCCTCGCCGAAATCCGTGCCCGCCATGGTGCCACAGCCTATCCCGGCTCGCCGCTGATCGCCGCTTTGGCACTGCGCGACACCGATACGATGCATCTGGCCGAATTGCACCCAACCGAGCATCATGCCCTGACCCGCAATCTCACCCAATGGGGTGCCCATATCCAGCAGCGCGACGGTTTTGACATGGCCCTCGCCATCTGCCCCCCGACCCCGCGCCGCGGATTGATGCTGATCGACCCGTCTTACGAGGTCAAATCCGATTACGACCGCATCGCCAAACTGATCACCCAACTGAACCGCAAATGGAATGTCGGCATCATCGCCCTGTGGTACCCGGTCCTGACCGATGCCCCCCATGGCCCGATGCTGGCAGCCCTGCAAGCCGCCTTCCCCAACGGCTTGCGCAGCGAGGTCACCTTTCCCCCCGCCCGCATCGGCCACCGCATGACAGGATCCGGCCTGTTCACCCTCAATGCGCCCTACGGCATGGCCGACGAGGCCACCCGTATCGCCACCTTGATCATGGGCCCATGATGCTGCCAACACTGCCCTTTTACACCCTCGACGTCTTTACCGACCGCCCGTTTCACGGCAACCCGCTCGCCGTTGTCCTGAATGCCGATGATCTGACGACCGTCCAGATGCAAACCATCGCCGGCGAGTTCAACCTGTCCGAGACGATCTTCGTCCAAGCCCCCCACAACCCCGCGCATACCGCTTGCGTCCGTATCTTCTTTCCCAGCGCCGAGATTCCCTTTGCCGGCCATCCCACGATCGGCTGCGCCATCCACCTTGCAACCTCGCGTCTCAAGGGCGACTTCACCGCCCATCTGGTGCTCGAGGAACAGGCCGGCCTCGTTCCCGTCACCGTCACACGCAGGGGCCCACAGGTCGAGGCCGAGTTCACCGCCCCCGTCCTGCCCCAAGCAACGCCCTACACAGCCCCCGATGACCTGATCGCTGCAGCCTTGGGCCTAACGGATATCGGCTTTGGCACCCACCGCCCTGGGGTGTTTCAAGGCGGTCCGCGCTTCCTTTATGTCCCTGTCTCCAGCCTGTCCGACCTCGCTTGCGCCAAACCACATGAACCTGCCTGGTCGCAACTGATGACCAAGGCCGGAGTGGACAGCGCCTACCTTTACACAACCGGACAGGCCTGCGACTACCGCGCCCGGATGTTCTCGCCCACCGCCGGCATCCCCGAAGACCCCGCCACCGGCTCGGCCAGCGCCATCCTTGCCGCACAACTGCTGGCCAACGGTGCCTTGAAATGCGGCACCATCCACTTCACCCTGCATCAAGGGGTCGAGATGGGGCGCCCCAGCACCATCCACCTGACTGTGGACCTTGCTGACACGATCACCGCCATCCGCATCCGCGGCGGCGCTGTACCGATCAGCCATGGCCAGATCGTGATCCCCGCCCCCCTTGGCAATTTCGCCCCCCACGCCTAGTCTGGCGCCATGCTGACC